>Ga0134124_10001934_pt1 | contig 16627 bp, 13 predicted proteins | sample KB304_FD_96880 | JGI IMG/M metagenome (GOLD analysis project Ga0134124, IMG submission 96880) | Terrestrial soil microbial communities without Nitrogen fertilizer from Kellogg Biological Station, Michigan, USA - KB3-0-4 | ecosystem: Environmental > Terrestrial > Soil > Unclassified ...
CAATTCGTGGTCCGTCGCTACGAGCCGCCGCCGCCGCCGATCGCGACCACGCTCAAGGTCAACTACGTGCGCGGCGGAGGCATGCTGCTGCGCGGCTCGTTCGGCGCGGAAGCCACGTCCGCCTCGGCGTCGCTCTTGGTCGACACGTCGATCGTGTATCCCGTCGCGCTGGACAGCGGCGGATGGAAGAAAGCGGGCGTCGCGGCGTCGAGTTTGCGCGCGGTGCCCAACGCCGGCTCGATGAAGTCGGGTACGGTGCCGCTGCTCAAGTTGGGTGCGTTCGAGTTGCCGAGCGTGCCCGCGCTCTCCGGCGACGATCCCGTCAAAGAGCGTGAACAAGGTCTCGGCATCGAGCTCGACGGCTTGGTGGGCGCTGGGTTGCTGGCGAACTTCCGCGTCACCTTGGCCGACGGTGGCCGCACCATGTGGCTCGAGGACATGCCGCCACAGGTGCAGATGGCCGATCCCGTGAATGTCGCCGATGCGCCGGACGATGCGACTGAAGACGTCCCCGAAGAAGAAGCTCCCACCGGTGCCAAGCCCGGAAAGGCCGGTAAGCCCGCCGCGGGCAAGCCCGCCGCTCCAGCCGCTGCCGCTCCGAAGCCTTCTGCTCCTGCCGCTCCCGCGACTCCGGCGGGCGTGCTGCCCACGAAGCCCGCGCCGGCCTCGGCTCCTGCAAAGGGGGCGACGAAGCCGTGAGCGCAACCACCCAGGTGGCGCTGTATGCGGGGAGCTTCGACCCGCCGACCTTCGGCCATTTGGATTTGGTCGAACGCGCGTCGAAGCTCTTCCCACGCGTGGTGGTGGCGATCGGCATCAACCAGGCGCGCGTCCCGCTGTTCTCGGTCGAGGAGCGCTTGGCCTTGATGCAGTCGATCTGCGCGCCCTACGCCAACGTAGAAGTTGCGTCATTTCGGGGCCTTTTGGTGGATTACGGCAAGAGCATCGGTGCCCGCGTGATCGTGCGCGGGCTGCGCGCCGGCACTGACTTCGAGTACGAGCTGCAGATTGCGCACGCCAACGCCGATCTCAAGCCCGAGATCGACACCGTGTTTTTGCCCACGCGCACCAACTACGGCTTCATCTCGGCGACGCTGGTGCGCGAGATCGCGAGCTACGGTGGTGACGTCGGTCGCTACGCGCCGCCGGTCGTGTGCACCGCCCTGCAGCGCAAGTTCGGCGCGGCCAAGGTCGACCCTCAGTAGATCGCGTACGGCGTGGGCATGAACAAGAGTACGAACATGATCAGGCACAGCCACGCCACGGCCTGACGTCCCCGCCCGAGTTCGCCCGGTTCGAACGGCGGATGATCGGCGCCGCCGGACATGCTGGCGATCAGGCCCGTGAAGCCGAACCAAATCAGCCAAAATAGCGAGTTCGACACGGCAAAACCAACGCCCAGCGAGCTCTTGTGCAGCAGCACGGGGCCCATGAAGCGAGCCACGTTGAAGGCAAACAGCAGCAGCAGTGCGCGACGCACCCAGCGCGCGATCGCGTGTTGGCGCTCGCCGAACAATGCATAGGCGATGTGCCCGCCGTCGAGTTGGCCCCAAGGCAGCATGTTGATCATCGTGACCAGCAAGCCGACCCAGCCGGCCATCGCCGTCACGTGCAGCTGAACGTCGGAGCCGTCCGGGATGGGACCGGCAAAGACGCGCTTCATCAGCATGTACAGCAGGCTCTGCCCTTCCTGCGCGTAGTGCTCGGAGTTGGGCAAAATCGGCGACTTGGATAGACCGATGGCCAGCACCGGCAACGCCACCACCATGCCGGCGAGGGGGCCTGCGGCGCCGATGTCGAGCAGCGCCACTCGCGAACGAATGCGACCGCTCATGCCGATGATCGCGCCCAGGGTGCCAAAAGGGCTCAATTTCGGCAGCGGGATGAAAAACGGCAATGAGGCAGGCACGCGGTGCAGGCGGGCCGCCACGTAATGCCCCGACTCATGCGCGACCAAGATCGCCATCAGCGGCAGCGCGAACGGCCAGCCGCGCCAGATCTCGAGCAAGCGACGCGGGTCGAGCGACTCGGCCAGCGTCGCGTCGAGCTCGGCCGCGCCGCTCCAAAACACGCTCAAGGTCGTGAGCACGAACAAGAGCAAGTTGAGGCCATACTTGGTGGGCTCGCGCTCTTCTTCGTCGTAGGCGCGGCGGTCGTGCTCGCTGGGTAAGCCGGGGCTATTGCTCATGGTTCAGTGATTCGCGCAGCTTGAGCGATAGCCGATCCAGTTGTGGGGCAAGCTCTGCGTCCAAAACGCCGATCTCCGTCTCGATGCGCAGGTTGCCGCGCGGGCGCGTGGTGTCGGCGCGGACCTGCGCCACGGCCGGGTCGAGCCCTAAGTCCGGCAGCGAAATCTCCAATAATTGCGCGTCCTCGGGGTGCGCGACCAGAGTGATGCGGCGTGCGCCACGCGCTTCGCCCAGGGCCTGGCGCGCGAGCGCGATCACTTGTTCCGGGGCGACTCGTAGGCTTTCACCGAGCAAGCGCTCGGCCAACAACCGCGCGAGCTCCACGCTGCGATCGAGCGCGCGTTCGTCGGCGTGTAGCTCGTGGTGGCGGAGCGCCAGCGCTCGCGCGGCGATTTTCGCGCTCGCGTCGGCCCGCGCTTCCGCCTCGGCGCGCAAGCGAAGTTCTGCGGCGACCCGCTCGGCATCGCCGATCAGCTTCGCGGCGCGCGCTTCGGCCGCCGCAATCAGCTCCCGAGCGCGATCCGCCGCTTCCAGCACTTCACGGCGCACGACCTGGCCGCGCGGCAACGTTCGCTCGTCGAGCTCGAGCGGCACCCGCGTGGCGTTTGCCAGGCCGTCGGCTTTGATGACTCGGCCTTGGCCGACTTTCATCGGATGGCCCGCGCTTCCAGCGCGCTTGCCAGGCGCGCGAGCTCGCGTGCCAGAGCTTCCGCGCGTCGCTCGCGTTCGGGCTGAGCGAGCCGGCTCTGGAATGCGCGTGCTTCGAGGTGCGGGGCCGCGAACGGTTCGAGCAGCTCGTCGTCGCGCCGCCCCGCGAGGTAGCTCAGCGCCGCGAACGCACACTGGAAATCACGGCGGTCGAACTGGCTCATGCGGTCACACCGCTTCGATCACGACGGCCACGGCTTCGCCGCCGCCGATGCACAGCGTGGCCAGGCCGCGCCGCGCTTTGCGCGCGCGCAGGGCATGGGCGAGCGTGGTCAGAATGCGCGCCCCAGAGGCGCCGATCGGGTGACCGAGCGCGACCGCGCCGCCGTTCACGTTCACGCGCTCGGGATCGAGGCCCGCGAGCTTGCCGCAGGCCATCGGCACGCACGAAAATGCCTCGTTGATCTCCCACAGATCGATGTCGCCCGCGCGCAACCCGAGCTTGCTCAAGGTGGTGGCAATCGCGGCCGCCGGCGCGGTGGTGAACCATTCCGGCGCTTGCGCGGCATTGCCGTAACCGACGATGCGTGCGAGGGGCGTGAGCTTTCGATCGCGCACGGCTTGCTCACTCGCGAGCACCAAGGCCGCTGCGCCGTCGTTGATGCTCGAGGCATTGGCGGCGGTGATCGTGCCGTCTTTGGTGAAGGCCGGCTTGAGCTTGGCGAATTTGCTCGGATCGCCGCGCCCTGGCTCTTCGTCTTCACTCACCGAGAGCGGGTCGCCCTTGCGTTGTGGCACCGAAACCGCGGCGAGTTCCGCGGCAAATGCGCCGCTTTCTTGGGCCGCCGCGGCGCGCCGATAGCTCTCGGTGGCGAACGCATCCTGCGCCTCGCGCGTGAGCGCGTACTCTTTGGCGCAGAGCTCGCCCGCGTTGCCCATGTGGAAGTCGTTGTACGGGTCCCACAGGCCGTCGAAGATCATGCCGTCGACCAGTTTGCCGTCGCCCATCCGGTAGCCCGTGCGCGCTTCGCGCAGGTAGTACGGCACGTTGGACATCGACTCCATGCCGCCCGCGACGACGATTTCCGAGTCGCCGAGCAGCACCGTCTTGGCGCCGAAGACCACCGCTTGCAGGCCCGAGCCGCACACTTTGCTCACGGTCGTGGCGGGCACGGTCTGCGGAATGCCGCCAAAAATAGCGGCCTGGCGCGCGGGGGCTTGGCCGATGCCGGCCGAGAGCACATTGCCCATGAACACTTCGCCGATCGCGTCGGGCGCGAGGCCCGCGCGCTCGACGGCGGCGCGAATGGCGACCGCGCCCAGGCGTGGCGCCGGCAAGCTGGCCAATGCCCCGAGGTACGAGCCGATCGGCGTGCGGGCCGCGCTCACGATGTAAACAGCAGGCAAGGTCATCGAATCCTCAGGCGGTCAAGCCGGCTTGGGCCAGGTTTTTGCGCATGCGCGCGTCCGGTTCTTCCAAATTCGGCACGAACGGCGCGCCGGTGATCAGATCGACGGCTTCGATGTAGCGGCGCGTGGCCTCCACGCGCACGCCGTCGGGGATCACCGGAATCGGGCCCTCGCCGCGGTAATTTTGGTCGACCAAGTAGCGACGCACGTACTCTTTGTCGAAGCTCTCCGGATCTTGGCCGGCCTCGAAGCGGGACTGATAGCTCGCCGAGTACCAAAAGCGGGATGAATCCGGGGTGTGGATCTCGTCGATGACCACGATCTGCCCGTCGGCGGTTTTTCCGAACTCGTACTTGGTGTCGACCAAGATCAGGCCGCGCGCGGCGCACAGCCGTTGGCCCTCGCGGAAGAGCGCCATGGCCATCTCGGCTGCGGCGTCGAAGTCAGCGGCGGGCATGCCCGAAATTTGTAGAATTTCCGCGCGGGACGCGGAAATGTCGTGATCGCCTTTGGGGGCCTTGGTGCTCGGCGTCAGGATCGGCTCCGGCAATTGGGCGTGCTTTTTCAGGCCCTCGGGCAGCCGATGACCGCAGAATTCACGCGCGCCGCGCTCGTAGTGCACCCAGATGCTGGTCGAAGTCGACCCGGTCAGGTATGCGCGCACCACCATTTCGACAGGCAGGGGCGTGCACTCTTTGGCGATCAGGATGTTGGGGTCGGGCACCGAGAGCACGCGGTTGGGCGCGATGTGCGCGGTGTTCGCGAACCAAAACGCCGCCGCGTGGTTCAAGACCTGCCCTTTGAGCGGCAGCGTGCCGAGCACGCGATCGAAGGCGCTGATGCGATCAGTCACGACGATCACGCGCTTGCCGTCGGCAGTGCTGTAGTTGTCTCGTACTTTACCCTCGTACTTCTTGCCGAGCAGCGGAAAGTCGCTGCGATCGAGGGGATGTGCGAGTGCCTTTTGAATCAGGGAAACGTCGACCAAAGTGGGCGAAAGCTAACACCATCCAGCGAGCTTGGCAGGCGCTACGGCAACGTTCTGATGTGCCGCTGTGAAGGTTTGATGATAGTAGCGGATTTGCGGCTCTATAGGCGGTCCCCCGCGCTCGGTGCCGCCCCCCAGCATGCAGACCCTAGCTTTTGGAACGCCGCGAAAATTGCCGAGAGCGAGCCAAGTGCTCGGTCGTGTAGCCGTGCTGGATATTGCGTTTGCCGGCGCCGGCAGCGGTGGCGGGTTTCCGAAAATCACGCAGCCATTCATCGAAGGGCTCGGCGATCGCCTGCGTGCCTGGGTGGACCACCACGACCACGAGCTACACGCGCAGTTCGCGGCCGACCCGCGCTTCGTGCTCTCGACCAAGGCCGAGCATGGCGCCTGTCCCGAGATGATCACCGAAGAATTGGTGGCGCGCGTCGGGCTGATCGATACCATCGTTTGCCACACGGATTTCGACGGCTTGGCCAGCGCCGCCAAGTGGGTGCGAAAAGGCGTCGAGCCGTATCCCGGTTGCGACGACGACGCGCGCGCGATCGACACCCGGATGGGAACCCCCAGCGCGATCGCCAACCGCTTCGACCGCGCCCTCCGCGCCCGACCGCGGGATGAAGGGCTTTTCGGCTTGGTAGTGCGGCATTTGGCGACGGGTCTGAAAGACGAGTCGCTTTGGCAGCCGATCGACAAAGCCGCGGAGGATTTGATCCCGATCGAGCGCGAGACGCGCAAGGCCGCCGAGCGCTACCAACGGCTTGCGCCGGGAGTGGCGTACCTCGAGCTCGGCCCCGAGGTGGTGCGCATCGACAAGACGCTGTTGTTGTTGCTCGGCCAAGAGCGTGAGCCGGTCAGCGTCGTGGTCGACCGCGACAACGTGAGCGTGGCCGCGCGCTTCGATAGCGGTCTCAATTTCGTGAACTTGCTCAACCTCGGGGGCGGAATGCCGACGCGCGTGTCCGTCCCGCGGCCACGCTTGGCCGAGGTGCTACGCGCGCTGGGTGTGGATCCGAGCCAAGCGGGAGTCGAGGTTTGAGGTCGAAAACAGGGTTTTTAGCGGGTCTTTTGGGGTTACTCAGTGCGCTGATGCTCGCGAGGGAGGCACGCGCGGCGACCTCCGTGGTCGCGTTTGCGCCGCCCGGGGACGGCCAAGCCGGCTTGGCCGTGGGCTTCGACGCGGCGGGCGCGCTGCGCATGGCGCCCTGCGCGGCCAAGGGCTGCGCCATCGATCGCGGGACCGAAATCACTTTTCCGGCCGAGCTCCGGCCCGCGATCCCCAACGCACAGTTCTCCGTGGTCGGCATCGGCGAGGGCCGCCGGGCGATCGTCGTCTCGGTGAGCGATGCGCGCGCGGGCAAGGCCTGGTCAGCGGTGCTCGTGGGCGGCCTCTCGGGCGGCGCACCGAGCGCCGTTTTCTCGGGATTTACTGGCTTTACCGCGGGTGAAGACGGCTTGCGTCGCGGCAAGCAGGTGGAGATCTCGCCGCCCGACGAAAACGGCGCGCGGCGGATCGTGATCGGCGACGTGCAAGAGGACTTGTCGCTGTGTGGGCGGCAGGCGCTGCTCGCACCGCAACTCTTGCTCAGCGCTGACTTGAAATTGCATCCGGCCAAGGTGCAGCGCTTGAGCGTGGCAGAGCGCGAGGGCGCGCGCCGCGTCACTGCCGTGCGCGTCGCGCCGGGCGAAGCGGCGTCGGGCGTCAATGTGCTGCGCGCGCTGTCGGCTACGAGCGCCGTGGGCAGCCCCGGCGCGCTCACCGACGGCGACCTGGAGACCACTTGGGCCGAGAACCGCGGCGGCGCCGGGCGTGGCGAGTTCGTGCTCTTGAACGTGCCGCCAGAATTGCCCATCTCCGGGCTGGATTTGGCGATTCGTCCCCAGACCGCCAAGGTCCTAGACGGCGTGGCGCCGCGCGTGTTTTGGCTGGCTTCGAACCGCGGCTTGGTCGAAGTCACGATGCCGGAAGACGCGTGGAAGTTCCCAGGGGCGCGCTACCGGATTCAGCTCGATCCGCCGCTGCAAGGGGATTGTCTGGCGCTCGTGACCGAGAGCGCCTTCGACGAAGGTCCGAAGGCGCGCGTCACGTTCGCTGAGCTGAGCGCGCGCACCGAGTTCGACGCCTCGTCGGTCTCGGCGTTGGTGGCGGCGTTGGCCGGCGGCGGCGAGCGCGCTCGGGCGGCGGCCGCCGTGCTGCGCGTGGCGGGCCAACCCGGTTACGAAGCGGTGGCGCAAGCCTTCGACAGCTTGGACGAAGGCGGGCGTCGCGTGGCGCTCGACATCCTCGATCAGGCGCCGTGCGAGACCAGCTTGCCCGTGTTTTTGAAGGCGTTTTCCGGGCCTTCACCGGCGCACGCCATCCATGGGCGAGATCACATTCGGCGCTGCGGCAAGGCGGCGTCGCCGTTTTTGGTCGCGGCCGCCAAGCAGGCCAAGGGCCAGCTGCAAGTGAACGTGCTCGCGGAGTTGCTGCTGGCCGACGCCGCGCAGTGCGTGGACGTGATCGTGAGTCTGCTCGACGTGGATTCACGCCCGCGCCGCACGGCGTTGCGCGTCGCGCTGGCGCGCGCGAGCACCGTGAGCGCCGCCAAGCCGCGCGTGCTCGCCGTTTTGGAAGACCCGGCGCGGAGTGAACGCGTCACCGTCGACGTGTTGCGTGCGCTGGGCGATCGCATCAGCGAGTTTCAGCCCGCGGCGGGCGCGGCCATCGCGCGGCTTTCCACGGCGAATGCCAGCTTTCGCACGCGCTTTTTGCTGCTTTCGCCGAGCGCGGAGCTGGCCGCGCAGGATGCGGCGCTGCGCGCCTCCTTTGCGCAGGGCTTGACCTCGGATCCCGACCCGCGTTTCCGCGCGCGCGCGCTGAGCGTGCTCAAAGATCCGGCTCAGTTCTCGACGCAGGTCAGCGCGGCCTTGAACGACTCGGACGTGCGCGTGCGCGAAGCCGCCATTCGCGCGAGCAACGGCATCCCGAGTACGGTGCCTGCGCTGAGTACGCTCTTGGCCAAGGACGAATGGCCGCTCGTGCGCATGGCGGCGGCGGACGCGCTGGCCGCCGCCAAAGGCGCGCCCACCGCGGCGACGGCGCTGTCCCGCGCGATCGACGATCCGTCGCCGCACGTGCGTGCCCACGTGATCATCGCGCTGGGCGAGCACCACGCGAGTTCGGAGCTGGGCAAAATTCGCGAGCGCTTGCTGAACGAGGAAGAGTACCCGATGGTGCGCGCGGCGGCCGCGCAAGCGTTGGCCTCGTTGTGCGACACGAGCTCGCTCGACGCGCTCACGCGCTACGCACAAAAGCTCATCGATCCGATGGCGAGCCCGCAAGACCACCTGGTGGGTTCGGCCGCGCTGCTCGCGCTGGGTGAGATGCACCCCGCAGATCTCGCGAAGCGCCTCGAGCCGCTGCGAGCCAAGGGAGCGCCCCCCCAAGCTCGCCAAGCCGCGGACGCGATGTTGCAACGCAAGGGCGAGAGCTGCGGCGTGCCCGCGAAATCCGCGCCAAAATCGCGCAAACCCGCCAGCTGACGACGCTCTCTGCAGGTGCTACGAGGGCGCATGGCTTTTACTTTGGTGACCGGCGCGACTGGGTTTCTCGGCTCGCAGTTGGTGCGCACGTTGCTCGAGCGCGGTGAGTCGGTGAAGGCCTTCGTGCGGCCCGGCTCCAATTTGGCGGCGCTCTCGGGCTACCCGAGTGATCGCTTCAAGCTCGCGGTGGGCGACATTCGCATCGAGCAGAGCGTGTTTGCGGCGCTGGCGAATTGCACGCGCATGTACCACGTGGCGGCGAACTTCAAGATGTGGGATCCCGATCCGTCGCGCATCATTTTGCCGGCGGTCGAGGGCATGCGCGCGACGTTGCGCGCGGCGCGCTCGCGCAAGCTGGAGAAGGTCGTGGTCACGAGCAGCGCGGGTGTGCTCGGTACGACCGCCGGCGAAGAGCTGATGGACGAGACGCACGCGTTCAACTTGGCCGATCCGGAAGCGTATTTTGCGGCCAAAGTGGCGGGCGACAAGGTGGCGGCCGAGTTCGTCGCCGAGGGTTTGCCGCTCGTGCTCGCGCTGCCGGCGACGATTGCGGGCCCGGGTGATTGGAAGCCGACGCCCAATGGCCAGCTCCTGCTCGAATACTTGAAAACGCCGCCCACGAGTCAGTTCCCGGTGAGCGGCGGCGGCATCAACGTGGTCGATGTCGAGGACGTGGCGAACGGTCATGTGCTGGCCATGGAGCGCGGGGTGGTCGGCGAACGCTATTTGCTCGGCGGTGAGAATCTGACCTTCAGCAAGTTGTTCGAAACGCTCGCGGACCTCACCGGCCTGGCCGAGCCGAGCGCGCCGAAGAGCAAGGGCGTGATGAAATTCGCCGGCAAGTTGTTCGAGCTGAATGCGCGTCTGCGCGGCGGCGATCCGCGCATCACCTCGCGCTTGGCGAACGACTATGTCGACACGTATTCGTTCGTGACCTCCAAGAAGGCCGAAGACGCGCTCGGCTACAGTCATCGTTCGGCGCGCGAGGCCCTCGCGCGCTCGGTGCGCTGGTTCCTTGCCCATGGCTACGTGCCGAAGAGCGCCGCTGCGCGCGTGCGCATGGAGCTACGGCCGGCGTGACGCGGCGCGCGGGTTTTCTGTCCGGGCTGCTCGCGGCTGTCTTGGCCGCGCTGCCGGCGGCCTTTCGCTTCGAGTCGAGCTTGGCCGTGCAGGCGTTCATCGTTTGTCTGGCCGGGTGTGCGCTGGTGATGGCGCCGCTGTCCGCCGCGCTGGCGAGTGCCACCCGCGCGAACGAGTTGCGCACCGCGTTGACCGTTGGCGTCTTGCTGGCGGCGCTTCCGCTGTTGCCGTTCGCGACCTTGCTCAAGACGACCACGCACCATCGGCCGTTGGGTGGGGTCACCTTTGCCGTGATCGGTGGGCTGCTCATCATCGGGCTTTCGCTGGTTTGTGGACGCTTCGTCACCTGGGCGGGCGTGCAGGGGCGCGGCGCGTTCGCCCGCGTTGCACTGGTGGCCTTTGCGGCACTGGGAACAGCCGCACTACTGCTCGGCCTCGTGCAGGGGTTGAAGGGCGGCAGCGCGTACCAGACCGGCTTTTATGATGGGTTGCGCGTGCTCGGTCTGACGACACTCGCCGCGCGTGTGCGGCTTCCGGACACCCTCCTGCGACGAGTTCGCGGGCTCGGCCTTGCGACGTGGGTGGCCGTGGTTACGGTCGGGGTGTGTCTCGGTCGCGCCCCAGCGATGCAGGCCGAGTTGGCCTCCCGTTGCCCTGTTTTGCACTGGCCACTCGTCTGGCTTGGCGGCTGACCGCGGCCGCGCCATATTTCGGTGCGTGATGGGGCGCGCTGTCGCTCGACTGTTCCTTTGGTGCTTGGCGCCGTTGCTGCTGTTGGTGGCAGGCTCCTCGTCCTCCTTTGCGACGCCGGGTGAGCTAGCGGCGCCGCCCCCCGCAGAAATCCGCGAGGGCACGACCGTCGTCGCGCCGCCGCGTGCCGGCGCGACTGCTCCCGATGACAGTGCGGACGCAGCGCCGACCGCAAGTAGTCTGCCGTCTTCGGTCGTTGATGCACCGCGGGTCGGTCGCGGCGTGCTGCGTCTGCCGCCCATCCCCGCTGGCTTCAACACGCACGACGCCGGTTGGATCCGTTTCATCTATCATCCGTCGAGTCGCGAGCGCGTGCAGCCGCTGATCGCGCAGGCCGAAGCCGTGCGTCATGATCTGACCGAGCGCCTGGGCTTCCCGGTGCTCACCGAGGTGCGCGTGGAAATCGCGCGTACGCCCGGTGAAATGGAGACATTCGCGCCCTCCGGCGCGCCGTATCCGGAGTACGCCGCCGGCGTCGCGTACTCCGAGCTCGGCTTGGTGTTGCTCTCGCTCACGCCCATCCACTCGGGGCAAGAGCAGGACTTGGGTGAGGTGTTTCGCCATGAGCTGGCCCACGTGGCGCTGCACGACGCGCTCAACGGCCAAACCGTACCGCGCTGGTTCAACGAAGGCTTCGCGGTCTTCGCTTCCGGTGAATCGTCGTTCACGCGCATGAAGACGCTGTCGATGGCCACCGTCGGCGGCTCCTTGATCCCGCTGCGCGATCTGGAACGCACCTTTCCGGACGACGAGACCAAAGCGCAGATCGCCTACGCCGAGGCGGTAGACGTGCTGCGCTTCCTGGTTCGCCGCGAGGACGCCCATCGCTTCCGCGCCCTGGTGAGCGAGCTCCGTGAGGGCAAAAACCTCGATCAAGCCGTGCTCGATGCCTACGCCGTCGATCTGGCGACCCTCGAGCTCGAGTGGCGCGACGACGCCTCGCGCCGCTACACCTTCATGCCGCTCTTGCTGAGCGGCACCTTCTTTTGGGTGATCGCGCTCGCGCTCGCCGTCTGGGCTTGGCGCCGCCGCAAACGTAGAGACAAGATCACCCTGCAACGCTGGGCGCGCGAAGAAGCCGTCGAAGATCTGCAGCGCGCGCGGCTCGCGCTGCGCTCGGAAGCAGCCCGCGTGCACATCGTGCTCGCCAAAGGCGCCGACGTGCCTGTCGCGCAGCTCGCCGCGTCCTCGTCAGAAAAAGAGATCCCCATCGTCGAACACGACGGCTCCTGGCACACGCTGCATTGAGAAAGAGAGGCGCTCGCGCTCCCGCATCGCACCTCGAAGGGCGCAGTGTTCCCGGCGCGGACGTTTTGGAACGCCGTTGCGAGCTTTAGTACGGCTTCTAAGAAGCTCGCCAAGATCGCCAAGGGGGCCAAGACCGCCAAGAGCAGAGAGCGGTACAGCGAACGCTGAATCACAGCGGAGAGTTCGAAGAAATTTTGGGGTTAACGCGTGGCGGCGCGGTCGGCGATGTTTTGTGCAGCGGTGTCGTAAGATGTCGCGCACCATGCCGTTCTCACTGACGGGAGATTTCGCTCAGCGTGCCCCCAAAAAATCTTTTGGCGAACTCTTCTGGGAAGCCGTGGAGCGCGCGCATTGCGCTTGGCGATCTTGGCGGGCTTCTGGGCGCCGCAATCCGCCGACTCGGCGCTTCATCGAACGTCAGAGCGCAAATACGCGTGCTCCCGAACTTCGACGCCGAAGGCTTTGACGGTTGCGACGGGGTGCGTGACCATCAATAAAAGATCAGCCGTGCTTGCCCATGCTGTGTTGCTCGATACGGCGCGACTCGTCGATCAACCGCTCGAAGATACGCCTCACAGTGTCAGCATCCAAGGGCTCGGGGGCCTGACTGCACAGGCGCTCGAGCATCTTTCGCTCGCGTTCGGGGTCGTAGACGGCGAGGTTGTTTTCTCGCTTGAATTGACCGACGGCGAGCACGACCTTCACGCGGTCGGCGACGAGTTGCAGGATGCGGCCATCCAAGTCGTCGATGCTCTTCCGTAGTGCTTCGAGCTCCGGAGCAGGCTTCACGCTGCGGACCGTAACATTAGAAGCCGCGCCCGTCAGCGAACTACCGTCACGCCCGGTCAGCGAACGACCGACGGGCAGCCGGACAAGACTTGGACGTTCAGCACGTCCCCCGCGGCCAGCGCGTCGCACGTCGCGCCCACGAATTGGATCGTGTTTTCGTCGCGATATCGCCAGCCGTCGGCGTCGCTCTTCGGGACGACTTGGTCGTCGAAATATACGTTAACCAAGTCCGGGTCCTCGGGCGTCTCGCTGAGTGGCAGATCGCAACTAATCGCGACCTGTGCGCCGATGCTGCGCAGCGCGGCGGTCAGTTGGTCGGTGTCGGAAACCGCGTAGTATTGCGTATTTCCCGGCCGGGCGGTGTTGCCGGCAACGGCCAGGCGGTTGAGCATCGAGCGGTAGGCCTCGCTGCCCGGCATGCCGATGACGAAGGTGTCGACCCCCGCCTGTTCGTAGTCGGCGACCGCGGCTTCACTGTCGTCGGCATCGACGCAGTCGCCGGCGCCGACTTTGGGCGAGCAGCAGTTGAAGTTGGCGTCACACGCGGTGCCGTTCAGCGTGAGGTGTTCGATGTTGGGGATGCAAGCGTCGACACCACAGCGGAGCGCCAGGTTGCAATTTGGCGCGCCGTCGGTAATCAGCACGACGTAAGTCTTCTTGCCTTCGAGGCCGAGGATGTCTGGCTGCAGCTCACGCAGCGTGGCGGCCGTGGGCGTGCCTCCCGAGGGTGGGTTGGCGCCGAGCCGATTGAGCAGTTCGGTGAGCACCGGCCCATTTTGGCCCCGCGCCGCATACTTCGGCGAGTCACCCGCCGTGATGGGGAAGATGGGCATGCCGGGCGCGCAGCCGTCTTGGTTGAGGTAGGCCGGGTACACGCCTGCCGCGTAGCGCACGCGGTGTCCGACCGCGCGCAGCATCACGCTGATCGCGATGCGCGCGTTCTCGAACTTGCTGAACGGACTGCCGGACAGGGGATCGCTCATGCTGCCCGAGCGGTCGACGACGAAATACAGATTCGGGGGATCGCTGATGGCCGGAATTCGCTGGTTGCCGCACAGCCCGCTGTCGATATCGCTGCCCGCTTCGCCGACAATCAAGCTGTTGCCCGTGCCGGCCCCACCGTCGCTTCCGCCGCTGCCACCGCTCTGAAATGAGCCGAAGGCGGGGGGATGCTCGTGCGAGCTGCAGGCGACCTGGGAAGCCACACTCAGCGCGAACCCAAGCACGGCGACACGGCGAGCAAACACTGCCTCGAACATAGCATTCGAGCGGAAGCCTGCGCCGCGGGTCCGCGTTATGGTGCTCGCGTGAAGCGCGCGAGGCACCCGGCCGAGCTTTTGACTTGGTTTCTATCGGTGCTGGCTTGCGCGTGCTTCGTGCTGGGGCTTTCCGATCTGCCGCAGCGGCCAGCGCCGGAACGTAAAGCCCCGGATTCGATTCGAATTTCCGAGCAAGAACGGACCGGCGCGGTGCGCGTTTCGGTGCTCGGACCCGCAGGGGTGCCCGTGCCCCTCGCCACGGTACAGGTGTTCTGGGAGCGCACCGGCAGCTTTCATTGGGTCGCGGCGGAATCCACCGACAGCAGCGGACAAGCGCTCCTGTCGCGCTTACCGTTGGGACGGCTGTGGTTGCTCGTGGAAGCACCTGGGTTTGCGCGGGCCTCGAGCACGCTGATCCTCGCCGCCGAGCCGCGCACGCTGTCGATGAGCTTGCAGCCCGCCCAGGCTCTCGCGGTCACGGTCGTGGACGAAACCGCCGCGCCGCTCGCGAAGGCCACCGTGCTCACCGAGACGGCGGATCCACTGCCCTTCGGCGCTCTCACCGACGAACGAGGCGTGGCCAGCTTTTCGCGCTTGGGTGCGCCGCCCTGGTCGGTGAAAGCGTCGGCCCCCGGCTATGAATCGGTCTCGCGCGCCGGGGTGCGCGGGTCGATCTCGCTCACGCTGCGCCGCTTGGCGTCACTCGAGGTCGCGGTCCTCGACGTCGATGGCAAACCGGCGCCGGGTGCCACGGTGATGATCGCGGGGGCGACCTTGTGGCCCGCTCGCAGCGCGCTGTGCAACGCGGCCGGCAGCGCGAAAATCACCGGCTTGCTCGCCGGCAGTTACGATCTGCGAGCGAGCTTTGGCGACCGTGTGGCCCCGACCTTGCTCGGCTTTCCGCTCGCCCGCGGTCAGAACGAAAAGCTCACGCTGCGGCTCGAACCGGGCCGAACGGTGGTCGCCGAAGTCACCGACGGCGACGGCCCGAATCCGGTCGTCGTGCCCAATGCGGACGTCGTGTTGGCGGAAGCCGGGCTGAGCTCCTTTCCGATCCGCGGTCGCACGGGCAGCGACGGCCGGGTTTCGCTCGGGCCGATTGCGTCAGGCCCCGCCACGCTCGGCGCGCGCGCGGTGGACTTCGTGGGCAGCGCGCTGGTCGCGGTGCCCGAGCTACTCACGGGGCCGGTGCGCGTCCCGCTCACCCGCGGCGGCGCGATTGTCGGCGAGGTCGCCGACGCGCGCGGTTTTCCGGTCGACGGCGCGAGCATCGAGGTGGTGGGCAGTGACGTGGGCGGGCTGCCGATCGCGGAAACGCCGGCGCTGGTCGGCTTTCGGCAAAATCATTTTGCGTGGTCCCTGGCCGGCCCGCTGCCGCTCATCCCCGCGGGTGAATTGGGCGTGATGCCGGGCCCCGTGCCGCCCATCCCCAAGCCCGGCGCGGGCGGTGCCTTGGCCGCGAATTCAGCCGATTTCGATGCGCCCCTGAGCGAAATTGCGCCGTGGGTGTCGAATCGGGGCGGGCATTTCACGGCGCGCCCCGTGACGCCGGGTCGCGTGCGCGTGATCGTGCGCCATCCGGATTTCGTGGAGGGCACGAGTGAGCTGTTGACGGTCGCACCGGGCGGCGAGGCGCGGGTAAAAATCGTGCTCTTGCGCGGCGCTTCATTGGAAGGCCGCGTGCTCGACGACCGAGGTCAGCCGCTCAGCGGGGTGGAGGTCGAACTGAGCTCGGCGCGCGCCACGCGCACGCAATCTGCGACCACGGCCAGTGACGGCACGTTTGCGTTCGCCGCAGTGCCTGCCGAGCTCACGCTCTCACTGTCGCGCCCGGAAGATCCGTCGCGGGTCGTGCTGCGCAAATCACTGCGCCTCCCCGAAGGCGCCCACGACAAACTCGAATTGATCTTACCCGCGCTGCGCGATCCAATACGCGTGCTGGCGCTGGATGAAGACGCGCGTCCGATCGAGCTGTGCGAAATCACCGCCACTTCGCTGGAGCCGACGCGCCCATTGCGCCTCACGCGTTTCACGGATCCCGAGGGCGCGGTCACTTTTCCCGATGCTTTGGGCGAAAATCTGCGCTTCGTCGCCGAAGCGCCGGGCTACGCCCGGCTCGCACAAAGCGTGGCGGCCGCGCCCCAAGAGCTCAAACTCACCCTGCGTCGCGGCGTGATCGTCGAAGGGCGGATCACCGCGGTGCGCGGCCGGCGCGTGGTTTCGGGCGCGGTCGTCAGTGTTTCCCAAAACGGCGTGCGCAAAGTGGCCACCAGTGACGGTGACGGCGTGTACCGGCTGCGCGACATCGCGCCCGGTGAGCTGCACGTGCGCGTCGAGCACCCCGAGTTTGCGGATGAAGAAGCGTCGCTGCGCGTCGAGTCGACCGGGCGCGCGGATCGCCCGTTCAGCTTGGCGGACATCGACTTGTTCGAACCCGGCGAGGTCGAGGGTGAAGTCGTCGATCAGCGCGGTGAGCGCATCGAAGGCGCGCGGGTCAGTGCGGGAAACGGCTCGAGCTTCGCACCTGCCGGAAAAACGGCGCGCGGCGTGGTGCTCAGCGATCGGGATGGGCATTTCACCTTGACCGGCGTGCACCCCGGCACGGCGACGATCACGGCCGTTTCCAGCGTGTCGGGGCGCGGCAGTGTGCGCGGCGTCGAGGTGAGCTCGGGGCGCACGGCTCGTGGACTGCGCATTCAACTCACTCCGCAGGCGAGCGAAGCCGAGTCAGTGCCGACGAC
>Ga0134124_10001935_pt1 | contig 16618 bp, 17 predicted proteins | sample KB304_FD_96880 | JGI IMG/M metagenome (GOLD analysis project Ga0134124, IMG submission 96880) | Terrestrial soil microbial communities without Nitrogen fertilizer from Kellogg Biological Station, Michigan, USA - KB3-0-4 | ecosystem: Environmental > Terrestrial > Soil > Unclassified ...
CGCCGTGATCGCGGCGCGGCTGGCGGGCGGTCGGCCGATCGTGCGCACCCGCCACATCGCGCAGGCGGTGCGTCCACACGCGGGTAACCGCTGGCTCTACGGCCGCGCTACCCAGCTCGTCGTCGCCGTGACCGAGGCGATCCGCGGGCAGTGCCTGGCCTCCGGCCTGCTGCCGCCGCAACGCATCGTAACGTTGCCGGGCGGCGCCGATGCGGACGCTTATCGGCCCCTCCCGGTGAATCCCGAGATCCGGCGCGCGCTCGGCGGTGAGGACGGCCGCCCGCTGGTCGGCATGGTCTCCGGCCTGCGCGTGATGAAGGGCCACCGGCTGGTGATCGAGGCGGCCGTGCGGCTGGCCCAGCGGGGCATTCGCCCGCGCATCGTCTTCGTCGGACGCGGCGCGATGGAGGCCTCGGTGCGTCAGGCCATCGAGCAGGCCGGCCTCGGCGCGCAGATCACGGTGGCCGGCTTCGCGCCCGACCTCCCGGCGGTCATGGCCGCGCTCGACGTGGCGCTCTACGTCCCGCTCGAGTCCGACGGCATGTCGCGCGTGGTCTTCGAGTATCTGCTGGCCGGCCGGCCGCTGCTGGCCTCGCGCGTCGGCGTGGTGCCGGAGGTGCTGGTGGACGGCGAGCACGCGGCCCTGGTGCCGGCCGGAGACGCGGACGCCCTGGCGGCGGCGCTGGCCGCGCTGCTCGAGGATCCGGCGCGATGCCGGCGGCTCGGCGAGTCGGGACGGCACCTCGCCCTCGAAAGGTTCTCGGGCGCGCGGCTGGCCGCCGCCCTCGACACCCACTACGCGCGCCTGACCGCGGCGTGAAGATCTCGGTGCTCGCGTTCGACCTGTCGGACAACGCGACAGGCCGGGCCGACCTGCTCGCGCGGCTGCTGGCGCCGCGCTGGGAGGTCGAGGTCGTGGGCCCCCGCTTCGGCGTGGACGTCTGGCGGCCGGCGCTCGGCGGGGCCGTGGCCCACCGGGCCATCCCCGTGGGCGACGCCCGCCGTTACCCACGCTTCGCCCGGGTGTGGCGCGAGCTGCTCGCGCGCGTCGACGGCGACGTGCTCTACGCCTCCAAGACGCGGCCGACCAGCTACGGCGCGGCGTTGCTGGCGCGGCGCAATCGGCGGCGCCCGCTGCTGCTGGACGTCGACGACTGGGAGGTCGGCTTCTTCCGTCGCGCCGGGGCCTGGGGCACGCTCGGCCGCGCGCTCAACCTCGGCAATCCCAACGGTCTGCCGTGGACCTGGCTGATGGAGCGGCTGGCCCCCCGGGCCGACGCGATCACGGTGGCCTCGCGGTTCCTGCAGCGCCGCTTCGGCGGCACGCTGATCCCGCACGTGCGCGACACCGAGGCGTGGGATCCCGCCCGCTACGATCGCGCCGAGGCCCGCGCGCGGATCGGCGTCGGCGGCGAGCGCGTGGTGATGTTCCTCGGCACGCCGCGCGGCCACAAGGGCGTGGAGGATCTCGTGGAGGCGGTCGGCGCGCTCGGCAGCGACGTGCGCCTCGTGATGGTCGGTGCCGACGCCGCCAGCGAGGCCGGGCGCCGGTGGGCGGCGCGCCCCTGGGTGCGGCTCGTGGGCGAGATTCCGTTCGACGACGTGCCGCGCTACCTGGTGGCGGCGGACGCCGTGGCGGTGCCGCAGCGGGCCACCAGCGATACCGTGGGGCAGGTGCCGGCGAAGATCTTCGACGCGATGGCGCTGGCCCGGCCGATCGTCTCCACCGCGGTCTCGATGATCCCCGAGATCCTCGACGGCTGCGGCGTCCTCGTTCCCCCCGGCGACGTGATCGCGCTCTCCACGGCGCTGCGGCGGCTCCTCGACGACCCGCTCAGCGCTGCCGAGCTCGGCCGCCGCGCGCGCGCGCGCTGCCAGGAGCACTACAGCTTCACGGCGGCGCGCGCCGCCCTGTTCCCCCTCGTCGAGCGCGCCGCGGCGGCGCGATGAAGGTCCTCGTCATCTCGCGTCCGTTCGTCTTCCACGGCGGCGTGGAGCGCGCGACCGCGGGCTTCCTCGAGGCGCTGGTCGCGCACGGCCACGAGGTGCACCTGCTGAGCCCGGCCGGCCAGCCGCCGGTGCCGGGCGTCACGCTGCGCACGCTCGCGCTGCCGCCGGTACCGCGCGCGGCCCGCGTGCTCGTCCTGGCACTGGCGGCGCGCCTGGCGTTACGCCGGCGTGCGTGGGATGTGGTGCAGAGCCACGAGCGCACGCTCGGCCAGGACGTGTACCGGGCGGGGGAGGGGTGTCATCGCGGGTACCTCGACGCGCTGGCGTCGCCCACGCATCGTCGGGCGGTCTATCACCGGCTGCTCCTGGCGCTCGAGCGGCGCGTGTTCGCCTCCACGCCCGAGATCGTCGCGATCTCGCGACTGGGCGCCGAGGAGATCGCGCGGCTCTACGGGGTGCCGGACTCTCGGCTGAGCGTCGTCTACAACGGCGTCGATCTCGCCCGGTTCCATCCCGACAACCGCGCACGGCACCGGGCGTCCGCGCGGACGGACGCCGCCATCCCCGCCGACGCCTGGGCCGCGCTCTTCGCCGGCAGCGGATTCGAGCGCAAGGGCCTCGCCACCGCGATCGAGGGCCTGGCCTCGCTGAGCGACCGCACGAGCCGGCTCCTGGTCGTCGGCAAGGGAGATACGCGACCGTACCGGCGGGTGGCCGAGCGGCTCGGAGCGGCCGATCGTCTCGTCTGGCTGGGGGCGCGGCCGGACATCGAGCGCTGGTACGCGGCCGCCGACGCGCTCGTGCTGCCGACGCGCTACGAGCCGTTCGGCAACGTCCACCTCGAAGCGCTCGCCTCCGGCTTGCCGGTGGTGACGACCACGGCGGCCGGCGGCGCCGAGGTGGTGGGCCCTGAGGTCGGCGGCGTGGTTCGGCCGGGCGACGTCGGGGCGGTGACCGCTGCCCTGGAGCGCCTGCGGGCCGGTGATGCCGCCCGTCTGTCGGAGGCGGCGCGGGCCGCGGCCGAGCCGTTCACCTACGAGCGCCAGGTCGCCGGATTCGAGCGGATCTACCGGCGCTTACCCGCGGCTCGTGCCGATTTTACCTTGAGAAATCGCTAGCATCGGGCTTACACTTCGATCGTGACCTCACGGCCCGCCGTCTTCCTCGACCGGGACGGGACGCTGACCGAAGAAGTGGGCTACGTCAACCATCCTTCCCGGCTGCGGCTCCTGCCGCGTGCGGCCGAGGCGATCCGGCGACTGAACGCGGCCGGCGTGGCGGCGGTGGTCGTGACCAACCAGGCCGGCATCGCGCGCGGCTACTTCTCCGAGAGCGTGCTCCACGCGGTGAACGACGCGCTCCGCGCCCAGCTGGCCGACGCCGGCGCGCGTCTGGATGGCCTCTATGCCTGCATGCACCATCCCACCGAGGGCGAGGCGCCCTATCGCGCCCAGTGTGAGTGTCGCAAGCCGAAGCCCGGGCTGCTGCTGCGCGCGGCCGCCGAGCTCGGCCTGGATCTCACGCGCTCGACGATGGTCGGCGACAAGGCGAGCGACCTCGTGCCCGCGCGGGCGGTGGGCGCCGACGCCGTGCTGGTGCTGACCGGCTACGGGCGCGGTGAGTGGGAGTACCAGCGCGAGCGTTTCGAGGTCGTGCCCGATCACGTCGCCGGCGACCTCCTCGACGCCGTCGAGTGGGCGCTGGCCAAGCAGGTGGCCGCGTGAGCGATGCCCGTCACCGCCTGACCGAGACCATCGCGGGCTTCCGCAATCGCACCGTCGTGGTCGTCGGTGACCTCATCGCCGACGAGTACCTGTTCGGCAAGCCCTCGCGGATCTCGCGCGAGGCGCCGGTCCTCATCTTGCGGTACACGGAGCGCGAGGTGCTCCTCGGCGGCGCCGCCAACGCGACCCATAACGTGCATGCGCTGGGCGCGCGGGTCATCCCCGTCGGCGTCGTCGGCCGCGACGCCCCCGGCGACGAGCTGCTCGGGCTCCTGCACGCGGCCGGCATCGCCACCGACGGCATCGTCACCGAGAACGGCCGGACGACGCCGGTGAAGACGCGCATCATGGCCGGTGGCTACCAGGCCACGCGCCAGCAGGTGGTGCGCCTGGACCGCGAGCCCGAGAGCGAGCTGCAGACCATCACGGAGGACGCGCTGGTGACGCGCCTGGCCACGCTCGCCGAGCGCGCCGAGGCCATCGTCGTCTCCGACTACGGCTACGGCACGGTCACGCCGCGCGTGTTCGAGCGCATCCGCGCGATCGCCCGGCGCACCGGCGCCGTGGTGAGCGTCGACAGCCGCTACCAGCTCCCGAAGTTCACCGGCGTGACGGCCGCCACCCCCAACGAGGCGGAGCTCGAGCAGCTGGCCGGCACCGTCGTCGACGACGAGCGCGGCGTGGAGAAGGCCGGGCGCATGCTGCTGGAGCGGCTCGACGCGCGGCTGTTGCTCGTCACGCGCGGCAGCCGCGGGATGGCCCTGCTCGAGCGCGACGGCGGTAGCAGCTTCATCCCCATCCACGGCACCGACGAGATCGCCGACGTCACCGGCGCCGGCGACACGGTGATCTCCACCTTCACGGTGGCCCTGGCCAGTGGCGCCGCCCCGCTCGATGCCGCCGCGCTGGCCAACGTGGCCGGCGGCATCGTCGTCATGAAGCGCGGCACGGGCACCGTGTCGCCGGCCGAGCTCGTCCAGGCGCTCGAGGTCCCGTGACGCCGGAGGAAGCTGGGGCGCTGGCCGCGCGCCTGCGGGCCGACGGCAAGCGTGTGGTGCTCGCCAACGGCTGCTTCGACCTGCTGCACGTGGGCCACGTGCGCTACCTCACCGCCGCCCGCGCGCTGGGCGATGTCCTCTTCGTCGGCCTCAACTCCGACGCCGCGGTGGCGCGGCTCAAGGGGCCGGGCCGTCCGCTGATGCCGGCCGCCGAGCGCATCGAGATGCTGGCCGGCTTGCGGGCGGTGGACCACGTCGTCGTCTTCGACGAGGACACCGCCGACCGGCTGGTCTCGCTCGTGCGGCCGACCATTCACGCCAAGGGGACCGACTACACCGAGGCCACCGTGCCCGAAGCCGCCAGCGTACGGGCGGCGGGTGGTCGCGTGGCGATCGTCGGGGATCCCAAGGATCACGCCACCCGTGACCTCATCGCCCGGATCCGCGAGCAGTCCGGTGTCGCTCGCTGACGCGCCCCGGATCGCGCTGGTCAAGCTCTCCTCGCTGGGCGACGTCGTCCACGCGTTGCCGGTGGCGGCGACTCTGCGGGCCGCGCGGCCGCAAGCGCGCCTGGTGTGGATCGTCGAGCGGCGCGAGGCCGCCGTACTGCGCGGCCACCCGGCCCTCGACGAGGTCATCGTCGCCGACACGCGTGGCTGGCGGCGGGCGCGAGGGCCGGCGGCTATTCGCGCCGCCGTCACGGGTGTCCGGACGCTGCGCCGGCAATTGCGTCAGGAACGCTTCGATGTCGCGCTCGATCTCCAGGGATTGATCAAGAGCGGCGCGGTCACCATGGCGTCGCGGGCACCCCTGCGCATCGGGTTTGCCGCGGGCTGGGGCCGCGAGCCATTGAGCGCGATCTTCACCAACCGGCACGTGCAGCCGCCGCCGTCGGCCCGACACGTCGTCGAGCAATATCTGGCCCTGCTGGAGCCGCTCGGCATCGAGGAGCGGCGACTCGACTTCCATCTGCCGGCGCCGCCGGCCGCCGAGACGGCGATGGACGAATGGCTCGCCGCGGCGGGCCTCAAGCCCCATCGTCGGCTCGTCGTGCTGAACCCCGGCGCCGGACGGGAAGCGAAGCGGTGGCCCGTCGTGCACTTCACGATGCTGGCCCGGCGTCTCGGGCAGGAGGCCGACGCGCACGTCCTCGTCACCTGGGGCCCGGGCGAGGAGGGTGACGCGCGCGCGATCGTCGCGGGCGAGGCCTCGGCGGTGCTGGCGCCGCCGACCGACCTCGACGCGCTGCTGGCGCTGCTCCGGCGGGCGAGCGTCATGGTCGCGGCCGACACCGGCCCGCTCCACATGGCCGCCGCGATCGGCACGCGGTGCGTGGGACTCTACGGGCCGACGTCCGCCGTGCGGAACGGACCGTACGGCGTCGGGCACCGCGCGCTGTCGAGCGCCGAAGGCACGATGGCGGCGCTGTCGCCGGCGACCGTGCTGACGGCGGTGGTCGAGGCGCTCGGATGAGCCGCGCGCGGCTGTCGGTCGTCGTGGTGACGCAGAACGAGGAGGAGCGCATCCGCGTGTGCCTGGAGGCGGTGGCGTGGGCCGACGAGCTGATCGTCGTGGACGCCGAGTCGTCCGACAAGACGGCCACGATCGCCCGCGAGCTGACCGACCACGTGTTCGTGCGGCCGTGGCCCGGCTTTGCCGCTCAGAAGAACTTCGGCCTCGAGCAGGCGCACGGTGACTGGATCCTCTCGCTCGACGCCGACGAGGTCGTGTCGGCCCCGCTGCGTGAGGAGATCGCGGCGATTCTCGCCGGCGGCGGCCGCCACGCCGGGTATACGATTCCGCGTCGCAACGTCTTCTGGGGACGCTGGGTCCGTCACGGCGGGCTGTATCCCGACTGGCAGCTGCGGTTGTTCCAGCGAGGGCGGGGACGCTTCGTGAAGCGGACGGTGCACGAGTCGGTGACGGTCGACGGCAGCGTGGGACGGCTGGCCGGCCACCTCGAGCACCGGTCCTATCGCGACGTCGCCGACTTCCTGGAGCGCGCCGATCGCTATTCGACGCTGGCGGCCGGCGAGTGGCTGGCGGCGGGCCGGCGCTCCCGGCCGCTGATCGACCTCGCGGTGCGACCGATCGGGCGCTTTCTGGGGATGTACGTGGCGCGGGCCGGATTCCTGGACGGGTGGAGGGGATTCCTTCTCGCCGTTCTCTATGGCTACTATGTGCTCATGCGTTCGGTTAAGGTCTGGGAGAGGACGAAGAGCTGATGGCGACACGGGAGCGCGTGCTGTCGGGGATGCGACCGAGCGGGCGGCTGCACCTGGGGAACTACCTCGGGGCGCTGGCCAACTGGGTCAAGCTCCAGGACGACTACGACTGCTTTTACTTCTCGGCCGACTGGCACGTCCTGACCGACCGGACCGACGTGAGCGACGTGCCGGCCAACACGATCGAGATGGCCGCGGACTGGCTGGGCGCCGGCCTCGACCCCCAGCGCTCGACGCTGTTCATCCAGTCGCTGGTGCCGGAGCACGCCGAGCTGCACCTGCTGTTCTCGATGGTCACGCCGGTGAGCTGGCTCGAGCGCGTGCCGACCTACAAGGAGCGGATCGAGCAGCAGGGGATCACCTCGCCGTCCTACGGCCTGCTGGGTTATCCGCTGTTGCAGTCGGCGGACATCCTCATGTACAAGGCCCGGTGGGTGCCGGTCGGCGTCGACCAGGTGCCACACGTGGAGCTGACGCGTGAGGTCGCCCGGCGCTTCAACGCCGCGTTTGCTCCGGTCTTCCCCGAGCCGGACGCCAAGCTGACCGAGATCCCCAAGGTGCCGGGGACGGATGGGCGGAAGATGTCGAAGTCGTACGGCAACGACATCGAGCTGGCGGACAGCCCGGAGACCATCCGCGCCAAGATCCGACCCATGGTGACCGACCCGGCCCGGAAGCGGCGCAGCGACCCGGGCAATCCGGACATCTGCCCCGTGTTCGACCTGCACAAGATCTTCACGCCGCCGGCCGACCGCGAGTACTGCGCGACGGGGTGTCGCACGGCCGGCATCGGGTGTCTGGACTGCAAGGACGTGCTGCTCAAGCATATGCTGCCCCCGCTGCAGGCGATCCGCGAGCGCCGCCAGGCGTACGTGGAGAAGCCGGATACCATCCGGCAGGTGCTGTTCGAGGGCTCGCGGCGCGCACGCGCGATCGCCCAGGAGACGATGACCGAGGTCCGCGACGCGGTGAAGCTCAGCCCGTGACCGAGCCGACGAGCGAGATCACGCCCGAGGCGGCGGCCGCCGGCGAGCTGCGGCTGCGCGTGGGCGCCTTCGAGGGTCCGCTCGACCTGCTGCTGCACCTCTGCCGCACGGAGGAGATCGACCTCGCCGCGCTGCCCGTGCGCACGATCACGGACCAGTATCTCGCCCACCTGGAGGCGATGGAGTTCCGTGATCTGGAGACGGCCGGCGCCTACCTCGTCATGGCCGCCACCCTCATCTATCTCAAGTCGAAGCTGCTGGTGCCGCCCGACGAGACGGAAGAGCAGCTCGACGACGAGGCGCTCGCGCTCAAGCAGGAGCTGGAAGAGCGGCTGCGCGAGTACGCGCGGGTGAAGGTGCAGGGCACCTGGCTGGCCCAGCGCGAGGCCGAGCAGGCCCTCGTATTCGGGCGGCTGTCGAGCACGCTGCCGCCGGCCGAGGACGTGCCGCTGGAGGACCTGTCGGTCCACTGGCTGGAGCGCTCGCTCAAGCGGCTCATCGAGGAGCAGCAGCGCCTGCGGCCTCGGCAGGTGGAGCCGAACCCGCCCTCGGTGCTGGAGCGCATGACCGAGATCCTCACGCTGCTGCGCGACACCTGGTCGCTGCTCTTCAGCTCGATGGCCGGCGGCGAGCGCAAGCGCTCGGAGATCGTCGTCAGTCTCCTCGCGGTCCTCGAGCTCTGCCGCCAGGGCAAGATCCGCACGCAGCAGACCGAGCTCTTCGGCGATATCGTCATCGAACGCCAGCCCGCCGTCATGGGGGAGTCCGAGGGGGCCGAGGCCCCGTCGGTCCAACAGGAGGATAGTCTCGGTGCCTAATCCCATCGACGTGGTCGAGGCCATGCTCTTCGCCACCGACGTGCCGCTCGAAGCCGAGCGCATCCGCGAGGTGCTCGACCTGGAGAACGTCGCCGCGGCGCGTTCCCTCGTCGAAGAGCTGATCGCCCGCTACGAGGCGGAGCCGCGGGGGCTGGCCATCGTCGAGGTCGGCGGCGGCTACCGGATGGTGACACGGCCGGAACTGGCACCGTGGCTGGTGCGGCTGGCGCGCGCTCGCACCAAGGTGCGGCTCTCGCGGCCGGCGCTGGAGACGCTGGCCATCATCGCCTACAAGCAGCCGGTGTCGCGGCCCGAGCTCGACGCCGTGCGCGGCGTGAACTCCGACGCGGTGCTCGACAACCTCCTCGAGCGGCGGCTGGTTCGGATCGGCGGGCGCAAGGAAGCGCCCGGGCGTCCGTTCCTCTACGAGACGACGCGCGAGTTCCTCGTGGCCTTCGGGTTGCGCGACCTGAACGATCTCCCGAAGGTCGAGGGCGAGCTCGTCATCCCCGACCTCGCCGCGGAGGCGGCGGCCGCCGCCGAGCATGGCCAAGCTGAGACTGAACAAGATCCTGGCCCAAGCGGGACTGACGTCCCGACGCGGGGCTGACCACTTCGTCCTCGAGGGCCGCGTCGCCGTCAACGGCGTCGTGACCCGGGAGCCGGGCACGCTCGCCGACCCGGTCGCCGATCGCATCACCGTCGACGGCCGTCCGGTGCCGGCGGCCGAGTCCACGCAATATCTCCTGCTGAACAAGCCGCCCGGCGTCGTGGCGACGGTGCGCGATCCCCAGGGCCGTCCGGTCGTCACCGATCTCTTGCCCGTCGACGTGCGCGAGCGCGTGTACCCGGTCGGCCGCCTGGACGCCGACGTCGAGGGCCTGCTGCTGCTCACCAACGACGGCCCCTTGACGCACCGGCTCCTCCATCCCCGCTACGCGTTGCCGCGCCTCTACGAAGCCGAGGTGGCCGGACGGGTGATCGACGTCGACCTGCCGCGCTGGCGGCGCGGCGTCACGCTCGACGACGGCCCCGCGGTGCCGCTCGAGGTCGAGCTCGTGCGCGGGGGGAGCGCGTCGAGCACCGTGCGGCTGGCGTTCACGGAGGGGCGCAAGCACGAGGTGAAGCGCTACTGCGAGGCGCTCGGCCACCGCGTGCAGCGCCTGCGACGGATCGCCTTCGGCCCGCTCCGTCTGGGCGCGCTCCCGCTCGGCGCCTGCCGCCCGCTGACGCCACGAGAGTTGGTTGCGCTGCGCGCAGCCGCCACCGGCGAACCGACACCGAGATAAGAGCATCGTCGGGGAGCCCCACGGCCCCGCCGAGGTAACCGCGCCGAGGTAGCCGCGCGTTGTTGCGATGACCACGCGCGATCGAGGAGCGTCACGGCTCCGCCGGGACGCTCCGAGCCGTCGGGGGTGTGGGGGCCATTTCGTGGCCCCCACGTCAACCAGATAACTTGCGCGGCGTTCGAGCGTCCGCCTATAATGCGCGGTACTCATTAGAGGGTGCGCAGGAGTTCCTATGGACCTGGGCGATTGGCGCTCCAGGATCAACGACATCGACAATCAGATCCTCAACCTCCTCAACCAACGCGCAGAGGCCGCCCTTCAGATCGGAGACCTCAAACGACGGCAGGATGCGCCGTCGTATGTCCCGGAGCGTGAGGCCGAGGTTCTGAGCCGTTTGAGCGCCGCCGCGCGCGGGCCGCTGCCCGCGGAGGCCGTCCACGCCGTCTGGCGCGAGATTCTCTCGGCGTGTCGCGTATTGGAAGGACCGCTTACCGTCGCCTATCTGGCACCGCAGGGGACGTTCACCCACCAGGCCGCCCGTGAGCACTTCGGCGACGCGGCCGACTACCGCCCATCGCGGACGATCGCCGCGATCTTCGACGACGTCGAGCGCGGCCGCGTGCAGTTCGGCGTGGTGCCGGTGGAGAACTCCACCGAGGGCGCGGTGAGCGTGACGCTCGATCGGCTGGTCGAGACCGACGTGCAGATCTGCGGGGAGCTGACGCTGGAGATCGCGCAGCATCTGCTCTCGCGCGCCGCCGACCTCGCCGACGTCAAGCGCGTGCTCTCGCACCCGCAAGGCCTGGCCCAGTGTCGCGGCTGGCTCGCCGAGCACATGCCCGAGGTCCCGGTGGAGGAGACGTCCTCGACCGCGGGGGCGGCCGAGATGGCCGCGGCGGACGCCAGCATCGCCGCCATCGCCTCCGATCTCGCCGGTCGCCTCTTCAACGTGCCCGTCCTCCGTCGGCGCATCGAGGACAACCGGCAGAACGCCACGCGGTTTCTCGTCATCGGCCGCCGGGCCGGCCGGCCCAGCGGTCGCGACAAGACATCGATCCTGTTCGCCATGCCGAACCAGCCGGGGGCGCTCTACCGCATCCTCGAGCCGTTCGCACAGTCCGGTCTGAACCTGACCAAGATCGAATCGCGGCCGGCCAAGCGCATGCCCTGGGACTACGTCATGTTCGTCGACTTCGAAGGGCATCGCGAGACTCCGGTCGTGGCCGCGGCGCTGAGCGAGATCGCGGAGCGAACCCTGCACGTGAAGATCCTGGGTTCCTACCCGGCGGCCTAAGGAGAGAGCATGCACACGCAGTGGGAGTCCCTGGCCAACGAGCACATCCTCGGCATCGCGCCGTACGAGCCCGGCAAGCCGGTCGAGGAGCTGGAGCGCGAGCTCGGCATCCACGACGCCATCAAGCTGGCGTCGAACGAGAATCCGCTGTCGCCGTCGGACCGGGTGCAGAGGGCGATCACCGACGCGTTGGCCACGCTCAACCGCTACCCCGACGGCAGTGGCTATTACCTGCGCCAGGCGCTCGCCCGCAAGCACAACGTCACCGCCGAGCAGATCGTGCTCGGCAACGGGTCGAACGAGCTGATCGAGCTGCTCGTGCGCACGTTCCTGCGCCCCGGCGACGAGGCGGTGGTGCCCCATCCCTCGTACGTCGTGTACCCGATGATCGTGCAGGCGGCCGGGGGCATCCGCGTGATGGTGATGCTCAAGGACTACCGGATCGACCTGGAGGCGATGGCCCGCGCCATCACCCCCATGACGAAGATCGTCTTCATCGCAAACCCGAACAACCCGACGGCGACGATCGTCACCGCCGACGAGGTCGCCCACTTCATGTCGAAGGTGCCCGAGCGCACGATCGTGGTCTTCGACGAGGCCTACATCGAGTTCGCGCAGGGGCCGGATTTCCCGGACACGCTGAGCTACGTTGCCCAGGGCCGCAAGGTGGTCGTGCTGCGTACCTTCTCGAAGGCGGCCAGCCTGGCCGGCCTCCGGGTCGGCTACGGCGTGACCGACGCCGACGGCATCGCCCTGATGAACCGGATCCGCCAGCCCTTCAACGTGAACGCGCTGGCCCAGGCGGCGGCGCTGGCCGCGCTCGACGACGACTCGCACACGCTGGAGTGCGTCCGCATGATCGAGGCCGGCCGCCACTATCTCTACGACGAGTTCAACGCCCTCGGTGTGAAGTACGTGCCCTCGCGCGCCAACTTCATCCTGGTCGACGTCGGCCGCAGCGCCTCCGACATCTATCAGCGGCTGCTCAAGGACGGCGTGATCGTGCGGCCGCTGACGCCGTTCGGCATGGAGTCGGCGCTGCGCGTGACCGTCGGCACGCCTCAGGAGAACCGCCGCCTGATCAAGGCGCTGCGCACGGTGCTGGGGAAGAACACCGCGTGATCGAGCGCCTGGCGATCGTCGGCGTCGGACTCCTGGGCGGCTCGCTCGCCAAGGCGGTTCGCGCGCACGCGCTCGCCAAGGAGATCGTCGGGATCGGGCGCGACGCGAGCCGGATGGCGCCCGCGCTGCGCGACGGGGCCGTCGACCGGGTGACGACCGACGTGGCCGAGGGCGTCGCGGGCGCCGAGCGGATCGTGCTGGCCGCGCCCGTCCTGGCCAACGAGGCCATCCTGGCGCGCGTGTGGCAGGCGGCGCCGGCCGGCGCCGTCGTGACCGACGTCGGCTCGACGAAGCGCGGGATCGTGACCGCGGCCGAGCGGTTGGCCGCGGCCCGGCCCGAGGTGCACTTCGTCGGCAGCCATCCGATGGCCGGCTCCGAGAAGGCCGGCTACGGCGTGGCGCGGGTCGATCTCTTCCAGGGGGCGACGGTCGTGGTGACGCCGACCGAGGCCACCGACGCCGCCGTGGCCAAGAGCATCGGCGAGCTCTGGGCCGCGCTGGGCGCGCGCGTGGTCGTGCTCGATCCGGACAGCCACGACCGCGCCGTGGCCGCCATCAGCCACCTGCCGCACGTGGCGGCGTGGGCGCTCGTCGATGCCGTCGTGAAGTTCGAGCCGGACGCGCTGCAGATCGCCGCGCGCGGCTTCAAGGACACCACGCGCATCGCCGCCTCCGACCCCGACGTCTGGCGCGAGATCCTCCTCGCCAACCGTGCTGCCGTCCGCGCGAGCCTGGTGGCTTTTCGCCAGGCCCTCGACGACGTGGAAGCGCTGTTGACCGCCGATGACGGCCCGGCCCTCACGACGTACCTGGCCCGCATGAAGACGACACGCGAGCGCCTGACATGAGCCCCCGCGCACACCTCTTTCAAGTCGGTGCGCGCGAGCATCTCCGAGCGCGCGAGACCGAGCCGCTCGACTCGAACACTAGCGCGGGGCGTAGCATCGCCTCGCATTCAACAGTCGGCGCCGCGTGCCGGGGCATCACGCGCAATTCCGAACCGGTGGGGGGATTGGGGGGAGCGGCGCTCGCTCCCCCCAAATCCTAATGGGCAATCGCGAGCCCGTCATCACGATCGATGGCCCCGCCGGGGCCGGCAAGGGCACCGTCGCCCGCCGGCTCGCCGCCAAGCTCGGCTATCGGCTGCTCGACACCGGCGCCATGTATCGCGCACTGGCGTGGTCGATCGCGCGGGCGGGGCTGGCGCCCGATGACACTCCGGCGCTGCGGCGCCACGTCGACCGTGTGCAGATCGACGTCGAGGGTGATCGCGTGGTCGTCGACGAGCGCGACGTGACCGACGAGATCCGCTCGCCCGAGATCGCCACGCTGACCTCGCGGCTGTCGATGTTGGGCGTGGTGCGCGACAAGCTGACGCCGATCCAGCGACGGCTGGCCGCCACCGGTGGCGTCGTGCTGGAGGGACGTGACACCGGCACCGTCGTGTGCCCCGACGCCGAGGTGAAGTTCTATCTCGACGCCGCGCTGGAGGAGCGGGCGCGGCGGCGGCAGGCGGAGCTGCGCGCACGCGGCGTCGAGCTCCCGCCGGACGCGGCTCGCCGTGACATCGACGCGCGCGACACGCAGGACTCCAGTCGCGAGCTGGCGCCGCTGAAGAAGGCGCCCGACGCCGTCGAGGTCGACAGCACGGGATTGAGCGTGGAGCAGGTCGTCGCCATCATGGCCGACACGGTGGAGCGGCGGCGCCGCTGCGGTTAGGATGCTGTATTCCATCCTCAAGCCGATCGCGGTCGCACTGATGCGGCTACTCTTTCGCGTGGAAGGGCGGGGGGCGGAGCACATCCCAGCCGAGGGAGCCGTGCTGATCGTGGCGAACCACTCGAGCCTCCTCGATCCGCCGCTCGTCGGGGGCATGTGCCCGCGCCGGCTCACATTCCTGGCCAAGGCCGAGCTGTTCCGGATCCCCGGCTTCGGGGGGTTGATCCGCCGCCTCGGCGCCCAGCCGCTCCGGCGGGAGGGCGCCGACCCCTCGGCATTGCGCACGGCCCGGCACGTGCTGGCGGAGGGCAAGGCGCTGCTCGTCTTCCCCGAGGGGACGCGCGGAGAGGAAGGCACGCTGCGCGAGCCGAAGGCCGGCGCAGCCCTGCTGGCCGTGCAGAGCGGCGCGGCGGTCGTACCGGCGTATGTCAGTGGGAGCGGGCGAGCGTGGCCCCGCGGGCGTCGGCTTCCCCGGCCTGTTAAGGTGGTGGTAACTTTCGGCGCGCCGCTCCGGTTTCCACGGGCGACCGGCGCGGACCGAAAGGCGCAGTACGAGGCGGCGAGTCGGCAGATGATGGCGGCTATCGCGGACCTCAGAGATCGAACGGTCGGTGGGGTGGGCGTTGCTGGAGCCCGGCGCCCACTCCAAATTCATTGAACGGAGGAACTGGGGGCATGGCGATGGACGAACCGCGCAAGAATCTCGGCGGACCCCGCACGGAGGGCGAGGGTGCCGAGGAACGGATGGAGGACTGGTTCAAAGAGGGCTCGACGACCAACGAGTTCGAGGAGGGCGAGGTCGTCCGCGGCCGCGTCGTCCACGTGGGCACCAGCGAGGTGCTGGTCGACGTCGGCTACAAGAGCGAGGGCGCGATCCCGATCGAGGAGTTCCACCGCCACGGCGGCCTGCCCAAGGTCGGCGAGGAGATCGAGGTCTACCTCGAGGCCAAGGAAGACTCCGAGGGCCTCATCGTCCTGTCCAAGGACAAGGCCGACAAGATCAAGGTGTGGGACGCCGTCACCCAGGCCTACGAGAAGGGCTCGCCGGTCGAGGGTCGGGTGGTGGAGGTGGTCAAGGGCGGGCTCAGCGTGGACGTGGGAGTGAAGGCGTTCTTGCCGGGCTCGCAGGTGGATCTGCGGCCGGTCAAGAACCTGGCCAGCATGATCGGCCAGCCCATCCGTGCCCGCGTCATCAAGCTCAACCGCCGCCGGGGCAACGTCGTCCTCTCCCGCCGGGCCGTGCTGGAGGAAGAGCGCGAGGAAAAGAAGAAGCACACACTGGAGGTGCTCGCCGAGGGCATGGTGCTCACGGGGACGGTGAAGAACATCACCGACTACGGAGCGTTCATCGACCTGGGCGGCATCGACGGCCTCCTCCATGTGACGGACATGAGCTGGGGCCGTGTCGGACATCCCTCGGAGATCTTCCAGGTCGGCGATCAGGTCGAGGTCGTCGTGCTGCACTTCGACCGCGAGAGCGGGCGGGTGTCGCTCGGGTACAAGCAGAAGTCCTCCGACCCGTGGGAGCGCGTCGAGCAGACCTACGCCCCCGGCACCCGGGTGCAAGGGCGGGTAGTGAGCCTCACCAACTACGGCGCCTTCGTCGAGCTGGAGGCGGGCGTCGAGGGGCTCGTGCACGTGTCCGAGATGTCGTGGACGCGACGCGTGCGGCATCCCTCGAAGATCGTCAACGTCGGCGACGAGGTCGAGGTGATCGTGCTCGACGTCAACCGCGGCGCCAAGCGCATCTCGCTGGGCATGAAGCAGGTCGAGCCCGATCCGTGGGCGACCATCGACGAGCGCTATCGCGTCGGCAGCCGCGTGAGCGGCAAGGTGCGCAACCTCACCGACTTTGGCGCCTTCATCGAGCTGGAGCCGGGGGTCGACGGGCTCCTGCACATCTCCGACATGTCCTGGACGCGCAGCGTCGGCCATCCCTCCGAAGTGCTGAAGAAGGGTCAGGAGCTCGAGAGCCAGATCCTCAACATCGACAAGGAAAACAAGCGAATTTCCCTCGGCATCAAGCAGATCCAGCCTGACCCGTGGACCACGGTGGCCCAGCGGTACCCGATGGGCTCGCGCGTCACCGGCAAGGTCGTGCGTCTGACCGACTTCGGCGCCTTCGTGGAGCTGGAGCCGGGCGTCGATGGCCTGCTGCACATCTCCCAGATGTCCAACCGTCCGATCGGCACGCCGGCCGAGATCGTCAACGTCGGCGACGAGCTGGGGCTGCTCGTGATCCGTGTCGACCCCAACGAGCGGCGCATCGGCCTCAGCTTGAAGGAGCTGGCCCACGCGGTGGCGCCGCCACCCGAGGTGGAGGAGTCCCGCGGCGGCGGACGCCGGCGCAAGGGCAAGCAGCGGTCCGAGTACGACTACGACGAAGAGAACTAGCATGCGCCGGCGGCTCACGGTGCTGGCCGCCGCCGTGCTGGTGTACCTGGGGGTCGCCGGTCTGTTCGTGATCTCCGTCGGCGGGCTCTCGCGCGGTGA
>Ga0134124_10001938_pt1 | contig 16603 bp, 18 predicted proteins | sample KB304_FD_96880 | JGI IMG/M metagenome (GOLD analysis project Ga0134124, IMG submission 96880) | Terrestrial soil microbial communities without Nitrogen fertilizer from Kellogg Biological Station, Michigan, USA - KB3-0-4 | ecosystem: Environmental > Terrestrial > Soil > Unclassified ...
TAGTGCTCGACCGGCTCGCGCCAGTCGAGATAGGAGAGCGCGCAGGATAGGCCAATGCTGACGATATCGGTCTTGGCCGGATCGGGCGGCATCTTTTCGAATGCGCTGAGCGCGCGCTCGAGCTTGCCGCGCTGATGCTTGAGCCACACCTCGGAGGCCTGCTGCGGCTCGCGATAGCGGCCTTCGTAAACGACGAGGATCGCCGCTTCCGTGATGCCGTCGGCGAGCCGCGCCAGGGTCAACGCCTTGATGCGGGGAAGGCCCGTGGCCGGCAGCAGCCGGCCGCCGCCGGAAATCTGGTCGAAATATTCAAGGATCACGCCGCTGTCGTAGATCGGCGTGCCGTCGGCGAGCAGCAGGCAGGGCATTTTGCCGAGCGGGTTCTGCTGGCGCAGCGTATCGGTCTCGTCGCGCGGATCGGCAGGCTGCAACGCGATGCGATCCATCAGCCCTAGCGCTAGCGCCGCCATGCGCGCTTTGCGCCCGAAGGGCGAGGTGAGGGTGGAGCGCAGGATCATCTTTTCGGGCATGGCAGGGTCGAGGGCAAAGCGGTTACAAGGGGCGCAATAAGACCGCGCGGAATGAGGGAAGGCAATGGCGACACGCATTTTGGTGCTGGAAGGCGACGGCATCGGTCCGGAGATCACGGCGGCGACGCTGGCCGTGCTGCGCGCCGCCGATGCCAAGTTCGGCCTTGGCCTTGCCTTCGAGCACGCCGATATCGGCTGGACCGCGCACAAGGCGTGCGGCACAACGTTTCCCGACGCCGTTGAGACGCAGGCCAAAGCCGCTGACGGCGTGCTGCTCGGGCCGGTCTCGCACAACGATTATCCGCCGCGCGCACAAGGCGGGCTCAACCCGTCCGGCGAACTGCGCAAACGGCTCGACCTCTACGCCAACATCCGCCCGGCGCGCTCGCGCGAAGGCTTCCCGCCGCGCTGCGGCAAGAGCGTCGATCTCGTCGTCGTGCGCGAGAATACCGAAGGCTTCTACGCCGACCGCTCGATGCATGTCGGTCCAGGCGAGTTGATGCCGACACCCGATCTGGCGCTCGCCATCCGCAAGATCACGCGGCAGGGCTCGACGCGCATCGCAGAGGCCGCGTTCAAACTCGCTATGCAGCGACCGCGCAGGAAGGTGACCTGCGTGCACAAATCGAACGTGCTGCGCGTGTCCGACGGGCTTTATCTCGAATGCACGCGCGCGGTGGCGGCGAAGTACCCGCAGGTCGCGTACGAGGAGCGCATTATCGACGCGATGGCGGCGCTGCTGGTGCGCGATGCCAGTCAATTCGACGTCGTAGTGACGACCAACATGTATGGCGACATTCTCTCCGACGAGGCGTCGGAGATTTCCGGCAGCCTTGGCCTGGCCGCCTCGCTCAATCACGGCGATGCGCACGGCGTCGCGCAGGCGCAGCACGGCTCGGCGCCTGACATCGCCGGCAAGAACGTCGCCAATCCGGCGTCGCTGATCGGCTCGGCGGCGATGCTGTTGGCGTGGCTCGGCGAGCGGCGCGGCGACGACAAGCTCACGCGCTCGGCGGCGGCAATCGAGGCGGCGCTCGACCGCGTCATCGCCACGCCGGACGGCCGCACACCCGACCTTGGCGGCAAGCTGGGGACCGATGCGTTCGGTGCGCGGGTAGCCCAGACGCTTGGTTAAATCGCCGCCACCGCCTGCACTTCGACCAGCAATTGCTCCTGCACGAGCCGGTCGATCATCAGCAGCGTGTTCGGCGGATAGGCGCCGTTTGCAAACATCTTGGGAAATTCGCGCAGCCGATAGGCCATGAACTTCGGAATGTCCTGCGAGTGCACCATGTAGGTGGTGAACTGCACGATATTGCCCCAGCCGGCGCCGACCGATTTCAGCGCCGCTTCGATATTGGCGAAGGTCTGCACGCATTGCGCATCGAAGCCGCCGTCGCCGGTGAGCTTGCCGTCTTTATCAACGCCGACCTGGCCCGCGATGAAGATGTATTCCGACGCCTTCACGCGGGTCAGATGCGAATATTGTCCGAGCGGCTTGCCGAGCGTGTCGGGGTTGATGATTTTAATGTCGACCATCGTCTTCTCCCGTCACGCCCAGTGAAGTGGGCTTACTCGATCGAGACGCCGCTAGCCTTGATCGGCACCGCCCACTTCTGGATTTCATCGGCCGTGAACTTGCCGAGATATTCGGGCGAGCGGCGGTCGCTCGCCACGATCTGCGCGCCGAGACCTTCCAGGCGCTCCTTGACGGCCGGCATGTCCATCGCCTTGACCCTCGCCTCATTGAGCTTCTTGACGACGTCGGCCGGCGCATTCTTCGGCAGGTAGAGCGCGTTCCAGGTGTAAGCCAGCGCGTCGACGCCTTGCTCTTTGGTAGTGGCGAGGTTCGGCAGCGCCGGCGAGCGCTCGTTGGTCATGATGGCGAGCGCGCGCACGCTGCCGCCATCGATCTGCGGCTTCGCGGTCGAGATGATCTCGCACAGGAAGTCGATGCGGCCGGCGACGAGGTCCTGCATCGCCGGGCCGGTGCCCTTGTAGGGGATGTGGGTGATGTCGGTGCCCATCGCACTGTTCATCACGACACAGCCGAGATGCGTCGCCGAGCCGGCGCCGGCTGAGCCGAACTGCATCTTCGCCTGGTTGGCCTTCGAGTAGGCGACGAATTCCTTGAGGTCCTTGGCCGGCAGGTCCTTGCGCACCAGCAGTGCGATCGGCACCTCGGCGATCAGCCCGACCGGCGTGAAGTCGGTGTTCGCGTTGTACAGCGGCTTCTTATAAAGCGTCTGCCCTTGCGCCTGTGTGCCGACGGTGCCGAGCAGGAAAGTATAGCCGTCGGGCTTGGCATCGGCCGCGCGCTTGCCGCCGGTCATGCCGCCGGCGCCGCCGACGTTTTCGACGACGACCGTCTGTCCGAGCACCTCACCCATCTTCTGCGCCATGACGCGGCCGAGCACGTCGGTCGGTCCGCCGGCGGCGAAGGGAATGATCATCGTCAGCGGACGGGCGGGGAAGTTCTGCGCGCTGGCAGCGCCGGTAAGAGCGAGCAGGGCGGCGAAAGCGGTGGCGATTGTCTTTTTATGCATGGGTAAATCCTCCAGGGCGCGGATGCTGGCTCCGCCGACGACAACGGTCAAGCCGCAGAGACGGGGTTTAGCCGACCTCGACCACTTCTTCGGGGAACTGGTGCAGGCGGTCGCCCGGCCCGTTACCGCCGATGATGTAGTTGTCGCACAGCCAGTTGAGGTATCCGGCGTGGATATAGGTCGGGTGCACGACGATATTCATGTCCTTCTCGATGGCCATCGGCTCATCGTGGCGCACCAGCGGCCGCTCGACCAGGTCGTAGCCCTGGCCGTGGCAATAGAGGCGGGCCTCGTCCGGCCGCCCGTTCTTGCGCATGAAGGCGTTGAAGCCGTCCCACACGTCCTTGCTCGGCGTGCCGGGCTTCAGAAGGTCGAGCGTCACCTTGCGCGACTCCATGCAGAAGGCGAGTTCGTCCTTCATCGCCTGCGGCACCTTGACGCCGACCACGCAGGACCGGCCGAGCTCGGTGTACATGCCGCCCGGGCCGTTGTCTTCGACCAGCAGCGCGATCTGGTCGCCCTTCTGGATGACGCGGTTCTGCAGATGGCGGTTGGCGAACTTCGACGGCTGGCCGAGCGGCATTGAGGCGCAGAGATAGATGCCGTTCTCGCTGCCGTGGCACTGGCTGTAATGCTGAGCGACCGCGGCCACCTCGGTGTCACGCATGCCGGGCTTCACCGCGGCAAAGGCGGCGCGCATGGCGCCGTCCTGCATTGCCGCCGCGCGCTTCACCAGCTCCAGTTCCTCGGCGCTCTTAATGACTTTGATCTTGTCGACCAGGTCGGTGGCGTCGACGAAGGTCGCGCCCGGAAACGCGCGCTTGATGTAGTCGAGCATCGCGTAGGACATCTGATAGGTGCCGACGTAGCCGATGGTACCCTTGGCATAAGGCGTCAGCGCCTTGGCGGCGAGCTCGGGGTCATAGTCCTTGGTGTAATGCGCCGAGGCGTAGCTCGGCGTCGTCATGATGCGTTTGACGCCGCGCCAGTTGACGTCGCCCTGCGCGGTCGTCTCGCTGCTGTTGAACGGACCTTGGCAGACGACGCTCATCTCGTCGTTGCGCGGGAACACCACGGTGTTCGGATAGCCGTTGGTCGCCGGCATGTCGGTGAAGTAACGCACATAGCCGCCCATGTGGTCGTTGTTGTTCTGCATGAGCAGCACATCGATCTTGGCGGCGCTCATAGCGGCGCGCACGAGCTTCCAGCGCCGCTCGAGCTCGGCGGTGGAGATCGGAGTGTTCAGCCGTTCCGACAAAGCCATCTTGTTCTCTCCAATCACGTCCACGACGCCGGCTTGCGCACGATGTTGATCATCGCCTTAGCATTGCCGGCGAGAAACTTTTCCATGTTGCCGGCAATCGTCGGCATGGCGCGGTCTTCGTAGCCTTCCGAGTAGCCGCCGAGATGCGCGAAGACGGTCACGTTCTTGGCGCGCCAGATCGGATTGTCGGGCGGCAGCGGCTCCTGCGAGAACACGTCGAGGGCCGCGCCCGCGATGGTGCCGGCGTCGAGCGCCGCGATCAGAGCCGGCTCGTCGACCACGCCGCCGCGCGCGACGTTGACGACAAAGGCGGTCTTCCTCATGGCCGCGAGCAGCTTTGCGCCGACAATGCCGCGCGTCTCCGGCGTCAGCGGCGCCAGCGCCACCAGGAAGTCGAAGTCCGGTGCGGCCTTGATCAGGTCGTCGCGGTGGATCATGCGGTCGAAGCCCTTGGTTTCGCGCGGGCTGCCGCTGATGCCGACCACCGTCATGCCGAAGGCCTTGCAGATCGGCGCAAGATATTCGGCGATCAGGCCGACGCCGAGGATGCCGACCGTCTTGCCGGCGAGTAGTTGCGAGGGCCAGCGCTCCCAGGCCCGCTTGTCCTGCGCGCGCACCGAGCGCGGCATGTCGCGGGCCACCGACAGCATGTAAGCAATGGTCGCTTCCGACACCGGCGCGCCGTGGATGCCGCGCACGTTGGTGACAACGACCTCTTTGCCGAGCGAGGGCAGGTCGACGATGTTGTCGACGCCGGTGCCGAGTGCCTGGATCCATTTCAATTTGGGCGCGTCGCGCACCACGTGGTCCGCCATCGGCGGCGAGAAGCAGAGCAGGATTTCGGTGTCGGCGATGTAGGGACCGACGTCGTTGTGATGGCCGACGACGTTGATGGTGAGCTGCGGAAAGCGCTCGAGCAGCATGCTCTTGTAGCGCGCCCGCATGGCTTCTTGGACTTCGGTGAGGATGAGGACGTTCATGACCGGTGTTCAGGTTTGCGGCTTGACCTATCACGGCGGCGTCAGGTGGCAAAGAACCGCGCCGCCCCGCATCGCGGGCGGCGCTTCGGCATGATAAAGTCTTGAGTGAGTGACCCACATCGTGGGCCTGCGCAGGTGTTGCGTGAGGGAGGAGTGGCTATGCCGACCGATCTTGCCCAAGTCCTAGGCCAAGTGGACTGGTTCTACGTGGTGGTGCTGGCCTTGCTCGCCTTCGTGGCGACGTTGATTGGCAACGTCCTGGCCTTCAGCCATCGCATCGTCGCGGCGGTCCTGTCGGCGGTCGTCTTTGCCGGTTTCTTCGTGGTGCTGACCTACTACCCGCACCACTTACCGTTGCCGACTGCGCCGGTCGGGCAGAAAGCCGCTGCGCCCGCGCCGGCCCCCGTCGCGCAGCCGGCGCAGACGCCCGCGCAGCGGCGGCCGAGCAACCCGATCACCGACATTACGCCCCCGCCGCCGGCCGGGACGCCAACGCCGGCGCGCTAGCGCTGCATGCGTGCATGAAACCTAGGCATTCGGCGCACTTGCGTCCGAGTGCCGAATTGATGTTCTCTCGCGATCGACGCGGGACTTAAAGGCCCGCATTCAGGTGGAGGCGCGCGCCGTTCAAGGCCGCGCGGCGTTGCATGAAAAAAGTCTATCCCGATGCCCGCGCGGCGCTTGCCGGGCTGCTCAAGGACGGCATGCTGGTCTGCGCCGGCGGCTTCGGCCTCTGCGGCATTCCCGAGACGCTGATCCTGGCGATCCGTGATTCAGGCGTGAAGAACCTCACCATCGTCTCCAACAATGCCGGCGTCGACGGCGCCGGCCTCGGCCTGCTCTTGGAGACGCGGCAGGTGAAGAAGATGATCTCGTCCTATGTCGGCGAGAACAAGCTGTTCGCCCAGCAGTTCCTTGCCGGCGAACTCGAGATCGAATTCAACCCGCAGGGCACGCTGGCCGAGCGCATCCGCGCGGGCGGCGCCGGCATCCCCGCCTTCTTCACGCGCACCGGTGCCGGCACCGACATCGCCAAGGGCAAGGAAGAGCGCGAGTTCGACGGCGAACGTTACATCATGGAGCGCGGCATCGTCGCCGATCTGTCGATCGTGCACGCCTGGATGGGCGACCAGGAAGGCAACCTCGTCTACCGGAAGACCGCGCGCAACTTCAATCCGATGATGGCGACCGCCGGCAAGGTGACGGTGGCCGAGGTCGAACACCTGGTGCGGCCGGGCGAGCTCAACCCGGATCACATCATCACGCCCGGCGTCTACGTGAAGCGCATCGTGCACGTGCCGGACGCCAAGAAGCACATCGAGCAACGCACCGTGCGCAAGCGCGTGGCCGCGGCAGCAACGGGTGAGGAGGTCTAATCATGGCTTGGACCCGCGATCAGATGGCCGAACGCGCCGCTAAGGAACTGCGCGACGGCTTCTACGTCAATCTCGGCATCGGCATCCCGACGCTGGTGTCGAACTACATCCCCGACGGAATGACCGTGCAGTTGCAAAGCGAGAACGGCATGCTCGGATTCGGCCCCTTCCCCTATGAGGGCGATGAGGATCCGGACTTGATCAACGCCGGCAAGCAGACGGTGACCGAACTGCCGACCACCAGCTTTTTCTCGTCGGCGGACTCGTTCGCGATGATCCGCGGCGGGCATATCGACATCGCCATCCTCGGCGCCATGCAGGTGGCGGAGAACGGTGACCTCGCCAACTGGATGATCCCCGGCAAGATGGTGAAGGGCATGGGCGGCGCCATGGACCTTGTGGCCGGTGTGAAGAAGGTCGTCGTGGTGATGGAACACACTGCCAAGGACGATCCCAAGCTCCTGCACAAGTGCAACCTGCCGCTCACCGGGGCAGGCGTGGTCGACATGGTGATCACCGATCTCGGCGTCTTCAGTATCGACCGCAAGGGCGGCTCCGGCATGACCTTGATCGAACTGGCTCCCGGCGTGACCGTCGACGAAATCACCAAGAAGACACAGGCTAAGTTTTCTGTCGACGCGAAGCTGAAGCACTAGACCAACGCCTCCGACGCGAGGAACGAAAAGCGGGCTCACGGCTTTTGCAGGCCATGAGCCGCGCGCCCGATTTCGATGCTGAACTAGACCGCTTGCAGAAGAACGTGCCGGAGTGGGCGGGACGTATGCTCGCGGATGCTCGTAAGCCGGGCTTTGTCTGGACGCGCATTCCGATCGCACTCGGGCTGATCATCGGCGGCATTCTGGGTTTCCTCCCCATCCTCGGCTTCTGGATGCTGCCGCTCGGCTTCGCTCTGCTGGCGATTGATCTGCCGCCGCTGCAGCGGCCTTTGGCGCGGCTGCTCAAGGCGGTCAACCGCACGGCGGAAAAGGTGACTTGACCGGGGTCGTTTGAATTCGCCGAGGATTCCGCTAACGCTCATCCGCTACGCTTGCTTGATTTGGTCCACCGGACACATCGGCTCTATCGCATGACCGAAATCGCAGCACTCGCCGCGCGCATCGATGCGCTGGAAATACGCCTGTCGCATCAGGACCGGATTATCGAGGACCTCAACGTCACGGTGACGGCGCAGTGGCAAGAGATCGAGAAGCTTAGCCGGCAGATTGTCCAACTGGGCGATCAGGTCCAGGAAGTCCGTAACAGTGCGGCGGGCGAGGGGCCTGAACCCCCGCCGCCGCATTATTGATCCGGTCGCGTGGACATTTGATTTTCGCGCCGGAGCGGCTACAGATCGCGCGAGCCAAAGTTTACCCGGGGGACATGCCGATGTTATCCGCCGCCGACCGCAGCAAAGCCGCCGACATTCTTATGAATGCGCAGAAAGAGCGCAAACAGGCGGTGCAGCTTTCCGTCACCTTTCCGTCGATCAATATCGACGACGCCTACGCCATCTCCACCGAGGTAATGCAGCGCAAGGTGAAGGCCGGCGCCAAGCTGATCGGCCACAAGGTCGGCCTCACCTCCAAGGCGATGCAGCGCTCCTCGATGATCGATGAGCCGGACTTCGGCTTCATCCTCGACGACCAGATCATTGCCGACGGCGCCAAGGTGAAGCACGGCGCCTACTGCAAGCCGCGCGTCGAGGTCGAACTTGCATTCGTGATGGGCAAGCGTCTGCAAGGACCGGGCGTCGGCCTGCACGACGTGCTACGCGCCACCGAATACGTGATCCCGGCGATTGAGATCGTCGACGCGCGTATCCAGGACCAGCGCAAGATTTTCGACACCGTGTCCGACAATGGCGCCGCTGCTGGCATCGCCATGGGCGGCCGTCCGGTCGGGCCTCTGGACGTGGATCTGCGGTGGGTCGGCGGCATCATGTATCGCAATTCCGAGATCGAGGAGACGGGGCTCGCCGCCGGCGTGCTCGGTCACCCGGCGCTCGGCGTCGCCTGGCTCGCCAATAAGATCGGTCCGCACGGCCACGCGCTTGAGCCGGGGCACATCGTGCTCGCCGGCTCCTTCACCCGCGTGGTGTTTGCGCAAAAAGGCGATACGCTGCACGCCGACTTCGGCCCGCTCGGCGGGCTGGCCATTCAGTTCGTGTGAGGACGCAATGGGCACCGAATTCCAACGCAACGCCTTCAAGCACGCGATTGCCGCCGGCAAGCTGCAGATCGGCCTGTGGTCGAGCCTGTGCAGCAACATCGCCGCCGAGATTGTCTCCGACTCCGGTTTCGACTGGCTTCTGCTCGACACCGAGCATTCGCCCAACGAAATCCCCGATCTCGTGTCGCAGTTACAGGCAGTGCAGCGCGGCACCGCGACGCCCATCATTCGTCCGGCGTGGAACGACGCGGTGCTCGCCAAGCGTTGCCTCGACATCGGCGCGCAGACGCTGCTGTTCCCCTATGTGCAGAACGTCGAGGAGGCCAAACGCGCCGTCGCTTCCACGCGCTATCCGCCGCAGGGTATCCGGGGCGTGTCGGTCGCCGCGCGCGCCAGCCGTTACGGCCGTACGCCCGGTTACCTCACCAAGGCGAACGACGAGATTTGCGTGCTGGTGCAGGTCGAGACGCGCAGCGCGCTCGACCAGTTAGAGGCCATCGCTAAGGTCGACGGCGTCGACGGCGTCTTCATCGGCCCGTCCGATCTCGCCGCTTCCCTCGGCCATCTCGGCAATCCGGCGGCGCCGGAGGTGCAGGCGGCGATCGAGGACGCGGTGAAGCGGCTTAAGGCGCTCGGCAAGCCGGCCGGCATCCTCACCTCCAACGAGGAAGAGGCGCGGCGCTACATCCAGTGGGGCTACCTGTTCGTGGCGGTCGGCGCCGATGTGGGTCTACTTGCGCGCAACGCCGACGCGCTGGCCAAGAAGTTCAAGAGCTAACCCGCTCCCCTTGACGTAAATCAAGGCGTCATCGCACCGCGCCGACAAAGCTCCGCCCGTTCAAAGGACCGGAGGGAGTTCAATGTCAGCGCAAGCGGAGCCGTTACACGATATCGCGCATCTCGGCAGCGTGGAGCTCTACACGCCCAAATTCGAGAAGAGCCTCTGGTATTTCCGCGATCTGCTCGGCATGGAGCCTGTGCATCAAGCCGGCGATTCCGTCTATCTGCGCGGCTATGGCGACTATGCCACCTCGACCCTGAAGCTGACCGCCGCGTCGACCAACGGCATTGGTTGTGTCTCCTGGCGAACGACGAGCCCGCAGGCCCTGGAGCGGCGCGCCAAGGCGATCGAGGAAGCCGGTCTCGGGCTCGGCTGGACCAACGGCGATTACGGCCGCGGCCGCGCCTTCCGCTTCCGCGATCCCGACGGCCACGTCATGGAGATCTATTACGAAGAACAGAAATACGTGGCGCCGCCGGAATTGCACTCGAACCTCAAGAACCTGCCGCAGAAATTCACCGGGCGCGGCGCCAGCGTGCGCCGCATCGACCACCTGGCGCTGCTCGCCAAGGACGTCGAGGCGAACCGCAAGTTTGCCACCGAACTGCTCGGCTTCCAGCTCCGCGAGCAGGTGCGTTACAACAACGGCAAGACCGAGATCGGCTCCTGGATGAGTCCGACCGCGATCCATCATCAGCTCGCTTACGTGGTCGACGTGAAAGGCGCGCGCGGACGCCTGCATCACTTCTCGCTGTGGGTCGATAATCGCGACGACGTTCTGCGCGCCGCCGATATCCTCACCGAGAACGGCATCTTCATCGAGGCGGGGCCGTCGAAGCACAACAACTCGCAGGGCTTCTACCTGTACAGCTACGAGCCCGGCGGCAATCGCGTCGAAGTCTATTCCTCGAGCTTCCTTGTCGTGGCGCCCGACTGGGAGCCGGTGACCTGGAACGAGGAAGAGCGCGGCACCGGCACCTATTGGGGCGCCAAGCTTCCGGACAGCTTCATCGAATACGCCACGCCCAATGTCGATAGCGCGACCGGCGCGCCGCTGCCGGAGGTCCTCAAGGAAGCGATTGCGTCCTTGTCGTAGCGCGAGGCGAGGCTGCAAAGCCGGCCCGGACGGGCGGGACTTCGCCCCGCGTCTTGCTGCCGCAGGGGAGCGCGATTTGCGTCTTTATACTGCCGCGCGGCGTCATTTGACCGCCGGCGGCCTGCGATCGCGCTTCCCATCGACAAAAAGATAGGCAATACCAAGCCGTTAGTAGCACTTGCCGGCATGCGAAAAGATGCCGACAATAGCTGACGAGGGGCTTTTGCGTGATGAGTGACGATACGATCCTCCAAACCGAGGATCTGACGAAGGAATTTGCTGGGTTCACGGCGGTGAACGGCGTCAGCCTGCGCGTCAAGCGCGGGACCATTCATGCTTTGATCGGCCCCAACGGCGCCGGCAAAACCACCTGCTTCAACCTGCTCACCAAGTTCCTCAGCCCGACGCGCGGCCGCATCGTATTCAAAGGCCACGATATCTCCGCCATGCAGCCGGCCGACGTCGCCCGGCTCGGTCTGGTGCGCTCATTCCAAATTTCGGCCGTGTTCCCGCATATGAGCGTGCTGGAGAACGTGCGCATCGCTTTGCAGCGCGCCCGCGGCGGCTCGTTCGATTTTTGGCGCTCGGCCTCGGTGCTCGACAGCCTGAATGAGCGGGCCATGGCGCTGATCGCCGACGTCGGCCTGTCGTCCTTCGCCGACTGGGTCGCGGTTGAACTGCCCTATGGCCGCAAGCGCGCGCTGGAGATCGCCACCACATTGGCGCTCGATCCGGAAATGCTGCTGCTCGACGAGCCGACCGCCGGCATGGGCCACGAAGACATCGAGCGCATATCGCAACTTATCAAACGCGTCGGCGCCGACCGCACCGTGCTGATGGTCGAGCACAATCTCTCGGTGGTCGAGAACCTTTGCCACTGCATCACCGTGCTCACGCGCGGGCGCGTGCTGGCCGAAGGCGACTACGCCGCGGTCTCCAATAATCCTGAGGTACGCGAGGCCTACATGGGAGTGGGCCATGCTTGACGCGCGCAACGCGCTGCTCTCGGTCAAGGACCTGCAGTCCTGGTACGGCGAGTCCCACATCCTGCATGGCGTCACCTTCGAGGTGCGCGAAGGCGAGGTGGTCACGCTGCTCGGGCGCAACGGCGCCGGCAAGACCACGACGCTCAAGTCGATCATGGGCATTGTCGGCCAACGCGCCGGCTCCGTCCGCTTTGAGAACAATGAGCTGATCGACCGCTCGTCCGATCAGATCGCGCGCGCCGGCATCGCGCTGTGCCCGGAAGAGCGCGGCGTGTTCGCGAGCCTCACGGTCGAAGAAAACCTGCTGCTGCCGCCGGTCGTGCGGCCGGGCGGTCTGCCGCTCGAGAGCATCTTCGAATTGTTCCCGAACCTGAAGGAACGGCTCGGGTCGAGCCAAGGCACCAAGCTGTCCGGCGGCGAACAGCAGATGCTGGCGATCGGCCGCATTTTGCGCACGGGCGCGCGGCTTTTGCTGCTCGACGAGCCGACCGAAGGCCTTGCTCCCGTCATCATCCAGCACATCGGCAGGACCATCCGCACCCTGAAAGAGCGCGGCTTCACCATCCTGCTCGTGGAACAGAATTTCCGCTTCGCGTCGACCGTCGCGGACCGCTACTACGTCATGGAGCACGGGCGTATCATCGACCAATTCGCCAATTCCAACTGGATGCGAACGTCGACAAGCTGCACGACTATCTCGGCGTCTAACGAATCCAACGTGCCGTCCAGAGCACGCACACTAGGGAGGTGACCATGAAGCGAGAGTTCAGTTTGGCGGCCCTTGCTATAGTTCTGGCGAGCGGCGCCGCGCATGCCCAGCAGATCAACGTCAAGGTCGGCGTGCTCACGGACATGTCGAGCCTGTATGCCGATGCGACCGGGCCCGGCTCGGTCGTTGCCGCCAAGATGGCAGTTGCCGATTTTATGAAGACGCACCCCAACGTGAAGGCCGACGTCGTGGTCGGCGATCACCAGAACAAGCCCGACGTCGGCTCGCAGATCGCCAACCAGTGGTTTGACGTCGAAAAGGTCGACCTCATCATCGATGTGCCGAATTCCGGCGTCGCGCTCGCCATCAGCCAGGTCTCGAGCCAGAAGAACAAGGTGTTTATCGGCTCCGGCCCCGCCAGTTCCGACCTCACCGGGCCGAAGTGCAGCGCCAACACCGTGCACTGGACCTACGATACCTGGATGCTCGCCAACGGCACCGGCAAAGCGGTGGTGAAGACCGGCGGGGACACCTGGTTCTTCCTCACATCCGACTACGCCTTCGGCCATGCGCTGGAGCGCGATACCGCGGCGGTGGTCGAAGCCAATGGCGGCAAGGTGCTCGGCAAGGTCCGGCATCCGATCAACACCAATGACTTCTCCTCGTTCCTGCTGCAGGCGCAGTCGTCCAAAGCCAAGGTCATCGGCCTGGCCAATGCCGGCGGCGATACCATCAATTCGATCAAGCAGGCGTCCGAGTTCGGCATCGTCAAGGGCGGACAGAGTCTCGCCGGCCTGCTGGTGTTCGCCACTGACATCAATGCGCTCGGCTTGAAGACTGCGCAGGGTCTGTACCTGACCGAAACCTGGTACTGGGACTTGAACGACGCCAGCCGTGCCTGGACCAAGCGCTGGCGCGAGGCGGGCGGGGCGGCCAACAAATATCCGGCCATGAACCACGCCGGCGTTTACGCGGGCGTGCTGCATTACCTGAAGGCGGTGGTCGAAGCGAAAGGCGCCTCCGACGGCAAGGCGGTGGTGGCGGCGATGAAGAAGCTGCCGACCGACGATCCGCTGTTCGGCAAGGGCACGATCCGCGCCGACGGCCGCAAGCTGCACCCGGCCTATCTGTTCGAAGTGAAGACGCCGGAGGAATCGAAGCATCCCGGCGACTTCTACAAGCTCAAAGCCACCATTCCGGCGAATGAGGCCTTCCGTCCGCTCAAGGACGGCGGCTGTCCGCTGGTCAGCGGCTGATACGTTCCGAATGCTAAAACACCAAGGAGGATTGAGATGATGAAAAAAACATTGGGCCTCGCGGCGCTGACCGCGATGCTCACCTGCAGCGCGGCCTACGCCCAGCAGGTCAGCGTGAAGATCGGCGTGCTCAGCGACATGTCGAGCCTGTATTCCGACATCGGCGGAGCCGGCTCGCTCGTTGCCGCCAAGCTTGCGGTTGCCGATTTCGCCAAGACCAATCCGAATGTGAAGGTCGAAGTGATCGGCGGCGACCATCAGAACAAGCCCGACATCGGCTCGAACCTGGCCAACCAGTGGTATGACGTCGACAAGGTCGACATGATCGTCGATACGCCGAATTCCGGCGTGGCGCTTGCGGTCAGCCAGGTCACCAACCAGAAGAACAAGGTGTTCCTGGTGTCCGGCGCGGCGGCGTCCGACCTCACCGGTCCCAAGTGCAACGCCAACACCATCCACTGGACTTATGACACCTGGATGCTGGCCAACGGGACCGGCAAGGCGCTGGTGAAGACCGGCGGCGATACCTGGTTCTTCCTCACCGCCGACTACGCCTTCGGCCACGCGCTCGAGCGTGACACGGCGGCTGCGGTCGAAGCCAATGGCGGCAAAGTTCTCGGCAAGGTCCGTCACCCGCTCAACAGCAACGACTTCTCGTCGTTCCTGCTGCAGGCGCAGTCGTCCAAGGCCAAGGTCATCGGGTTGGCCAACGCCGGCGGCGACACCATCAACTCGATCAAGCAGGGCGCCGAGTTCGGCATCGTGAAGGGCGGCCAGAAGTTCGCCGGACTTCTCGTGTTCGCCAGCGACGTCAACGCGCTTGGACTTGCCACTGCGCAGGGCCTGACGCTGACCGAGACTTGGTATTGGGACATGAACGACGCCAACCGCGCTTGGACCAAGCGCTGGCAGGCGGAACGCAACGCGGCGGGCAAGTTCCCGACCATGGTGCAGGCCGGCGTCTATTCGGCCGTGACCCATTACCTGAAAGCGGTCGCGGCGGTGAAGAGCGGAGCCGACGGCAAGGCGGTGGTCGCCGAGATGAAGAAGCAGCCGACCGATGACGTGCTGTTCGGCAAGGGCGTCGTGCGTGCCGACGGCCGCAAGGTGCATCCGGCCTATCTGCTCGAGGTGAAAGCGCCGGGCGAGTCGAAGTATCCCGGCGACTTCTACAAGCTGCGCGCCACCATTCCGGCGGAAGAAGCCTTCCGTCCGCTCAAGGATGGCAACTGCCCGCTGGCCAGCGGCTAACGAAGGCTGTCATCACCGGGCCGCCGCGCGTGACGTGCGGCGTGCCCTGGTGATCGTGAGAGCGACATGTTCGAAATCTTCGGCGTCCCATCGACCGCGCTGTTCGGTCAGCTCCTCATCGGGCTGATCAACGGCTCGTTCTATGCGCTGCTCAGTCTCGGGCTGGCCGTGATCTTCGGCATGCTCAACATCATCAATTTCAGCCACGGCGCCCAGTACATGCTGGGAGCGTTCTGCGCCTATCTGCTGCTGCAATACACCGGCATGGGCTACTGGCCGGCGCTGATCGTCGCGCCGCTCATCGTCGGCGCCACCGGCGTGCTGGTCGAACGGCTGTTTCTGCAGTGGCTCTACAAGCTCGACCACCTGTACGGTCTGCTGCTGACCTTCGGCCTTGCGCTCATCCTTGAAGGCATCACGCGCAATTATTTCGGCTCGGCCGGTTTGCCCTATACCGTGCCCGAGTCACTGACCGGCGGGCGTAATCTCGGCTTCATGTTCCTGCCCAATTATCGCGCCTGGGTGATCGTCGCCTCGCTCACCATCTGTTTCGGCACCTGGTTCGTGATCGAGCGCACCAAGCTCGGCGCCTACCTGCGCGCCGCCACCGAGAACCCGACACTCGTGCGCGCCTTCGGCATCAATGTGCCGCGCATGATCACCCTGACCTACGGCTTCGGTGTGGCGCTCGCCGCCTTTGCCGGCGTGATGGCGGCGCCGATCTACAACGTCTCGCCGCAGATGGGCTCCGAGCTCATCATCGTCGTCTTCGCGGTGGTGGTGATCGGCGGCATGGGCTCGATCTTTGGCGCCATCGTCACTGGCTTCGGGCTCGGCGTCATCGAAGGTCTCACCAAAGTGTTCTTCCCCGAAGCCTCCAATACGGTGATCTTCGTGATCATGGCGATCGTGCTGCTGGTGCGCCCGGCCGGTCTGTTCGGACGGAGGGCGTGATGGAACAGGTCGCCGATCCGCTCGCCGATACCAGGAAGCCGTCTCGCCTGAGCAAGCACAGCCAGACCATCGCTTTCGTGGCGATGGTGGTTGCGCTGATCGTGGCGCCGTTCTTCACCTATCCGCTGTTCCTGATGCAGGCGATGTGCTTTGCGCTGTTCGCCTTGGCCTTCAATCTGCTGATCGGCTACGTCGGGCTGCTGTCCTTCGGCCATGCACTCTATTTCGGCTGGGCCAGCTACCTGTCGGCCTATTCCGCAAAGGCCTGGGGCTTTCCGCCGGAGCTTGCGATCCTGACCGGTGTCGCGTCGGCCGCGTTCCTCGGGCTGGTCGCAGGATCGCTCGCCATCCGCCGCCAGGGCATCTATTTCGCCATGGTGACGCTCGCCCTGGCGCAGATGATGTATTTCGTCGCCCTGCAGGCCAAGTTCACCGGCGGTGAAGATGGCATCCAGGGTGTGCCGCGCGGCCACCTGTTCGGCTTCCTCAACCTGCAGAACGACATGACGATGTACGTCGTCGTGCTGGCGATTTTCCTCGCCGGTTTCCTGTTCATCTACCGCATCATCCATTCGCCCTTCGGCGAGGTGCTCAAGGCGATCCGCGAGAATGAGACACGTGCGATCTCGCTCGGCTACAAGACCGACCGCTACAAGCTGGTCGCCTTCGTCCTGTCGGCGACGCTCGCCGGGCTCGCCGGCGGCA
>Ga0134124_10001939_pt1 | contig 16603 bp, 14 predicted proteins | sample KB304_FD_96880 | JGI IMG/M metagenome (GOLD analysis project Ga0134124, IMG submission 96880) | Terrestrial soil microbial communities without Nitrogen fertilizer from Kellogg Biological Station, Michigan, USA - KB3-0-4 | ecosystem: Environmental > Terrestrial > Soil > Unclassified ...
CGCCGGGGCCGAGGTTGTCGGCCTCTCTGTAGTCAAGGCCATAGCCGGTACCGCCGCGATAGTTGACTGACAGCACGATGTAGCCCTCGGCGACGAGGTACTGATTAAATGCGTATATCCAGCTATACGTACGCTTGGGATCGAACCCCAGCAGCATCTGTCTTTTAGGGCCGCCGTGGAAGAACAGAATCGCCGGGTGCGGCTTGGAGGTGGTTTCGCGTGGTAGGAACAGTTGCGCGTGCGTTTCCTGGCCATCCTTCGCCCTAAAGGTCACGGCCTGGGGCATGACGAGCTTGGAACTCGGGAAGGAGGACGGGATGGCTTCCGGAGCGAGCCGCCGCCATTGCCCCCCCGCACTCAACGCGACCGGATGCAGCGGTTGGTTGCCGTCGCTCTGCAATGCGAAAAGAGCGCCGTCGGCGCCGATCTGCGGCAAGTCTTCGATGGCGTGGCTCTGGGCGGTGCGCACCGCCGAACCATGCTCGGCATCGACCGTCCAGATATGCATCCTGTCGGTGTCATCCTGGGTGGACGAATAGACCAGGCGCTTGCGGTCCTGGCTGAAGACGACGTGTGTGACCTCGAACTTTCCCACCGTGAGTGCGCGGGCCGTCCCGCCTTGCACGGGGACGGCATATAGATGCAGCCAGCCGCTTTTCTCCCAGGGGAACACGAGATCATCATGGTTGGTCCAGAACAGGTTCGTCGCCGAGGGAACGTCGTTATTCGCCGAGATCGTCGGATGAAATACACTTCCGGGTCCTGCATCCGCAATCCAGACACGTCGCCCCTGGCCGGATTTCACGTCCGCCGTCCAGATCGACCACGGCCGTCCGCTGTGATGGGAGAAGTATTCGGGGGGAGCTTTCTCGGCCACATGAACGAAGGCGATCCGCGCGCCGTCCGGTGAGAACGCGGGCGAGCTGTCGTAGTCGAGACTCGGACTCAACCAGACGATGGTTTGGTCAACGAAATCGTAGACACCGATCAGCGAGTGGCTGTCTCGATGGCTCACGAACGCCAGGCGCTTGCCGTCCGGCGCCCAGGTTAGCGAGTCCACTGTTCCCTGATCGATGAGCAATGGCTGCGCGTCGCCATCGCCGCTCGCGGCCACCGTCAGAATTCTTTTCTTGTCGACAAACAGCAGCCGGCTGCCATCGGGCGAGAAGCTAGGGGAGTCTCCCGCGCCGACCTTATGCGGCACGCCGCCGGCCGTGGCAACCACCCATACTTCCTTGGGCATGGGGCCTTCCGGGGAGTTATGAACGTTGGCCGGAGTCTCGTCCTCAAGACTCTGGCCCCGTGTGAAGCCGATCGACTTCGTATCCGGCGACCAGGCGAGTTCGCCGATATCGAAACCGCCGTCCTCTGTGTACGGTGTAATCTGGCGCGCTTTCGCGCCATGCGAGGGGTCTGCTACCCAGATATTACTGCAGCCCTTCGCGTTGAATACCCACGCCACGGCTGCCCCCGTGGGCGCGGCCAGCATGTACGACGGAAATGGCGCCTGCATCACATCGTTGAGTGTAAAAGCCGCTGGATGGGTTCCCGCAGCCTGCGTCATGAATAGGCCTGCGCAGGCTGCTGCCGCGCTCCAGAGCCGCAACTTTCCCAAACCGAAGTCAATCATGTGTCTTCAGGGTTTCCTAAACTTCTGGCTCTTTGTAACGGAGAACCCATAATTCCACAAGTTCATTATCATCACAATGATGTTGCCGTTTATGCACGATTCTGCTATTCGTTGGAGGAGGCTTTAGGAGTACTTTAGGAGGCTCCCTTGCTCGATGATTTACGCGCCCTCGTAGAGTTTGCCCAGGCCGGGTCCATCGCCGGTGCAGCCGATCGTCTATACCGGACACCCTCCGCTATAACCCGGCAACTGCAAAGGCTGGAGGCTGCATTGGGGGCTGAGTTGCTCGACCGCTCAGTAAAGCCGCCGCGCCTGAACTCTCTGGGCTCCAGGGTGCTTGAACAAGCGCGAGATCTGTTGCAGCGGACGGAGGCGATGAAATCTGTTGCGTCGCGCGACGCCGAACCTCACGGCCTCTTGCGCATCGGGCTCGCGCATGCCTTGGCCGAGGGGACGCTGATCAAACCTATTCGCGCGCTGACTGAAAAATACCCCAAGGTCCGGCTGCAGCTGTTGAGCGCACTTACCGGTGAATTATTTAACCGGCTGCTCGCCGGTGAACTCGACGCTGCTGTCGTGTTTTTGCCCGAAGGTAAAACCGCGCCTTCACCTCTTCTGACGAATATCATTGCCAGCGACCGCATGGAGATCGTTCAAGGCGCCGCAGGCAACATTGACGATGATTGGGAAAGTTTGAGCAGAGCACCCTGGGTGCTCAACCCGTCTGGGTGCTTGCTTCGGGCAAGCCTCATCGATCAGATGGAACGTGCCGGCTTCACCCCCATGGTTGCGGCTGAAATCCACTACAACATACATTTGCAGCTAGCGCTCATTCAGTCGGGATATGGAGTCGGGCTGCTGCCAGCCCGCTTTATTGCCAGGAAAAATTGTCGAGACACGGTTGAAGTGTTGCGCCCCCCATCATTTGACTTGCGCCTGTCCGTGGCGATAACGCGGATTGGACAACTGGGCGCCCTGGAGAGGGCCGTCGAACTGTTGGAACACGGCATTCGGCATTTGTTTGAGGCAGCCGACACCACGAAGCCCGTAACGAGGAGCCGAAGGCGTGTACCCGCGAATCGGCGGGAGGCGCGACCGCGCAAGTAGTCGCCGAGCGTCGCCTGTTGCAGCCTCTCTATCCACTTGCGTTGGGTCATGATTCTGGCCTGTCCTGAGACTCGAATCGGACTGCCCCGACAAGCGGGGATTTCGGCAGAATCCGAAGCCGATCCAATCCGTCCTTAGTGACCACAGGCTGTTTGTGGTTCACATTCCTCAACCACCGCCGCGGCAGGTCCGGTAACATAGTTATAGGCATTCTGATCCCACGCAGCGGTCAGCCAGTCCGCATCGAGCGCCGCCGGCAGCGCACCGCCGATGACCCAAGCAAAGAATCGCCCACTCGCTGTGCTATGAAGGCCATCGATAACGTCTACGGCCAGCGCGCTTACAACTTGCTCAGCCGCAACACCTCCGCGAGGCAGGGGGTTATGGAGCCGCCGTCTGAGAGTGTCGATATTCCGGGAACGGGGCAATTTTGGTGCACAATTAGCGTGCAGAAGGATTGCCGCTGCCGTGAGCCGCACGACAAGTACGGCAGATCGAAGCGGCCCAAGTCTGTGCGCATTACTGGCAAGGGCGTGTCTGACCCAATGTATGAGCGCCGCGAGCCCGGCAGACTGCAGCCACAGTGTGATTATCACGATACCGACCGCTATGCCGATTTCACGAACTAAAGCCATTGCTCAAGAGCAATCTTCAGTGAACGGCAACCTGGCCGCCCTTGCCGGGTTCATTTTTGGCTAGCAGGAAGCACAATAAAAACATCAGCGCGGAAGTCGCGGCGAGCAGCCAGTAGACTTCGACGTAAGACAAGGCTTGAGCCTGTGTGATCACCAAGTTGTACAGTCTGGCCGTTGCTTGTTGTTGAGCCGAGTGCATGCTGAGACCGGCATGTGTCAGACGACTCGTCAAGCCTGCGACTGCCTCATTGAATCGATAAGATCTCGTGTACTCGGCGAGAACGGACTGGTGGTATTGACTTCGGCGTGCAAGCAACGTGGTCACAGCCGAGGTTCCTACGCTCTGCCCGATATTGCGCGTGAAGTTGATCAAACCGGCCGCAGCGTTGCTTTTCGACGCCGGCAGGCCGACATAGGCAGCCATCGTGAGTGGAACGAATAAAAATCCAACCGGCAGGTACTGCCAAATACGCATCCAAGCGGCAGCACGAAAGCTGATGAGTAGATCGATGTGCTTGCATGAGAAATACATGCCTACAGCGAGTGCGATCCAGCCGAAAGCGAGAAGGTGCCGGGCCTGAAAGTGTCCGGCGAGGCGCCCGACCAACGGTAAAAGAAAGACCAGAAGAATAGCCGCCATCGAGATGACCAAGCCGGCCTTTTGCGCTGTGTAACCCATGAGCGTTTGCAGGAACTGGGGAAGAAGGACGGTTGAACTGAACAGAACGGCGCCAAGCACGAACATCATCAGGTTGCAGCTTGCAAAATTAAACAGTTTAAACAGACGGACATCCACGATGGGTTCCTTGTGGCGCCATTCCCAAATAACGAGGCCCACCAAACCTACGGCGGCAAGAATGATCAGTATGGTAATGAACCGCGACCCGAACCAGTCGTCCTCTTGTCCTTTGTCGAGCGCAATCTGGAGGGCGCCTACGCCGACGGCGAGCAGACCAAACCCAATGTAGTCGAATTTCGCCATGGTAGCTTTCAGACGGGACAAGTAGGGTGGGTCTTCGATTAGCTGAGAAACCAGAAAGACGGCCAGAATTCCCACGGGAACGTTGATATAAAAAATCCACCGCCAGGAATAGTTATCCGTAATCCAGCCGCCTAGCGTGGGACCAATGGCGGGACCACAAATGACCGTGATTCCATACAATGCGAAGGCCAACCCGCGTTTCTCCGGAGGGAAAGTGTCCGCCAGGATAGCCTGCGTCATCGGCTGCAGCCCTCCGCCGAAGGCGCCTTGCAGCACGCGGAAAAAAAGCAGAGTTCCGAGGCTCGGCGCGACGCCGCACAAAAACGAGCTAACCGTAAAAAAGGCGACGCAAATCAGAAAGAAACGCTTGCGTCCGAGCCAGCCAACGAGAAAACCGCTGATCGGAAGCACCACGGCGTTTGACACCAAGTAGCTGGTCAAGACCCACGTGCTTTCATCACTGCTCGCGCCCATGCTGCCCGCGATGTGCGGAAGAGCCACGTTCGCTATGCTGGTGTCGAGTGCCTCCATGAACGCAGCCAGCGAAACCGCGACACCGATGATCCATGGGTTGACCTTTGGCTGCCACGTCGTTTGCTCAGCCGCGAGAGACGCCGCTGTACTCATCGCACCCTCACGTCCGGCACGACTGACAATCCCGGCTTCAACACTCCCTCTGCATTGAAATCCTGTCCTGGGGTGCGATCGAAATCGATCCGCACCGGTACCCTTTGTACGACCTTCACGTAGTTGCCCGTTGCGTTCTCGGGAGGCAACAGACTAAAAACCGACCCAGTGCCGCCACCCGTGTTGGTCACGTGCCCGTACCACGCGCGACCGTAGGCATCTACTTTGATTTTCACAGGCTGCCCAGGCCGCATATGCTCCAGCTGCGTTTCCTTGAAATTGGCGGTCACCCAAATGTCATCGAGGGGCACGACTTCCAATATTTCCTGGCCAATGCTGACGTTCTGACCGACTTCAACGCTCTTCTTTCCAATGATTCCCGTCACCGGCGAGCGGATGATGGTGTAACTGAAACTGAGCTGTGCTTGGGCCAGCTGAGCCTGGCGTTGCTGGACTTGCGCATCCGCAGCATCCGCTTGGGCACGAATTAGAGACACGTGTTGCGGCGCGGTCTGCGCTGTTCGCAGATCTGCCTTTGCCTGCAAGAGTTTCCCCTCGGCCTGCCGCACAGACTGCTCGGCGGCCTTGACAGCGGCGTCGGCCGAAGCGACTCCCGCTTGGTTTGCTGTTGCGGAAGCGACCGCCTGATCGAATTGCTGGCGGGAGATATCTTCTTTCGCGACGAGCTGCTTAGCGCGTTCGAGGTCTGCGCCACTCTTAGCCGCATTGGCCTCGTCCTGAGCCAGCGACGCTTTCGCCGACTCGTAACTATGCTCGGCTCCCCGGACCCCGGCCTCAGCGTTTACCACTTCGGTCTCCGCCGAGTCGAGATTGCTTTGTGACGTCACAGAGGTGATTGGCACATTCCAACGAGAACTCGTGGCGCTGGCTTTCGCATCTGCCAGCGCCGCCTCCGCTTGAATCACGGAGATCTTGAAATCCGCAGGGTCAATGACCGCGAGGAGATCGCCCTCATGGACCAGTTGGCCTTCGACGAAGTTTACTTTCATTACTTGGCCGTTGATGCGCGCACTCAGGGGCATAACGTGCCCGTCCACCTGTGCATCGTCCGTGTCTTCGTAGAGAAACGCGTTGCGGACGACGGCCGCGATGACAATCAGGATTACCAGCAATGTAACAATCACGATCGCGGCCTTGAATGGGTGCTCGCGCAGACCATTGCGAAGCCGATCAAGTCTGGCGGTAACCTTTGCAGGGTCTTGGGAACTGGCTTGGGATTTTACAGAAACGGGAATCTCCTCTTCGAGGACTGCAGCATGCTTGTTACTGTTGTGATCGCTATTCGACATTACTTGCCTCCGAGATACTGGTTGTAGCCGCTGCGCGCTACACCCAGGGCGCGAGCGAGCGAGAGCTTGGCGAAGTTGTGGTTGTAAAGGCTCGTGATGTATTGATCGTTTGCGCTGGCGAGAGCCTGCTCGGCCTGGACGACTTCAACACTGTCAGTGACACCAGAAGTGAAGCGATCCTTCGACCGAGCGAGACTCTCATTGGCAAGCTCGACGTTCTGCTTGGCTACTTCAACCTGTTCTTTTGCGGCATTTAGATTGAGAAGAGCGGTGCGAATGTCCTGGTCAATCTGCCCGCGGATGTTTTCCGCTTCGGCCTTTTTTTGACGCAATTCTGCATCGGCTTGTGTGATATCACCTTTAATTCGTCCGCCGGTGAAGAGGGGAACTTTGATTCCCGCCTGAAACGTGAAATCTCCGTGCGAATTGCCGAACGTCGGTCCAATATCCCCGTAGCTACCGTTAGCCGTCACGGTCGGATACCGTTCGCCTTTGGCAGCAGAAAGGGTTTGCGCAGCAGATTTTTGGGAATCCAGAGCGGAACGCAAATCGCTGCGCGATTTGAACGCAATTTGCAGGGCATCGTCGACGCTCATCGGAGTGATGTCGGAATATGGGAGTGTGTCGGCCAGCTCAAACTCCTGCCCTAGCGGCAGTCCGATCGCGCGCCCAAGCGCTAGTTTTGCGACGGCGAAGTTTTTGCGGGCCGTGGTTAGGTTGTACTCCTCGGTGTGCAACTGAACTTCGGTGCGTGTTGCGTCGATTCGTGGAGCGGTGCCCGCCTGCACTTGATCGGCCGCGCGATCGTAAAGAGCTCTCGCATTCTGCACCTGGGCTTCTTGCGCCTTAATTCGAGAGTCTGCCTCGATGATCTGCAAATAGGCGTCGCCGACCGTGAGTGTGACCACATCCAGGATGTCCTGATAGCTGAGTTGGGCGGCCTGTTCAGCAGTGCGGGCTGCGCGAAACCGCTGGATGGATTCATAGCTGAATAGTGTTTGGCTGACGCTTGCATCCACTGAGCTGTAGCTGAATGGTCCAACAACAGTGGGAATTCTTGTTTTTAGCCCACTGAGCCCGAACGTCGCGAGGTTCACTTGCTCTACGTTCTCCGAAGCGCCAGCGCTGACTTGTGGCAGCAGACCGCTAAGTGCGAGTAGCCTCTGACCTCGGGCAATCTGCGCGTTTTGTCCGCTTTCGATCGCCCCGAGGTTGTATCGCAAGGCCATCTTGATGGCGTCCCGGAGAGTCAGCTGGACTACCTGGTCGGTGGCTGGACCGCTCGGCACACTTCCCGACGTGGTTGTGCTTTGCGCTCTTGTTGCTGTTGTGTCGAACAGCACCAACACGAACACGACAAGCAGGGACGCCAGTAGATTGGAAATCTTGCGCTTCCGCCGGACCTTCAGTCGCTCAACAATGTGCCGGACATAGCAGCCGCCCAAGATGAACTGCGCACCTTCGTCGCGCAACACGCACAGCAGTCCCTCGCCAGTCTTGTCGATAAATGTGACTTCGGTTAGGTCCACGATGCAGGCACGCTTCTTGTCGGTCTGGTGGTTCTTCTTCCAGCTCGCCTTTAGTTCACGAGCCCAAACCCCACTGAGGCGGCCTTCCAGAATCCATTTCTCTTCCACAGGTGTTTCGCTAAAGCTGATCTTCAACATGCTTTTCCTCGCAAACCGGAAGCGTTGCAGAGAGGTTGCGGGATATGCCTGGCGATACCTGTCCGGGGCTTCCTAGTAGGCTTCAGATAAGAAGCTAATTCTTGGCGGAGTTTCCGCTTCCCCTGAAAGATGCGCGCTTTGACGGCCTCGACCGAGAGCCCCATGGAACAAGCCGTCTCGCTCGTAGATAACTCACGAAGTTCTCTCAACACGATTGTTGTGCGCAGCCGCGGGTGCAGATTCCGAACCGCCTTTGAGAGAATCCGGACTTCCTCTCGCTGCGAGCAGCGGGTTTCTGGATTGCCATTTGAGTCGGGTATCTCCAAACTGGCCGGGCTTCCTTCTGCGTCACCGATGCTGTCGATCGACACCTCGCGTGTCAGACGAACGTGTCGTAGGAACATGAGCGCTTCGTTGATCGCAATGCGCGTCAACCAGGTTGAGAAGGAGGATTCTTCTTGGAACTGGCTCAAATGCGCGAAAGCCTTGTAGAAGCTTTGCTGGACGATGTCTTCTGCGTCCTCGACCACACGTGTGTACCGCAGCACAACTGCGAAGGTCTTTTGCTGGGAACGCTTAAACAGGGTTTCAAACGCCTGTTCGTCTCCGTTCCGGGCGGCGACTAGGAGCGCTCGTTCGCCTGCAGGATCGCTCACGCAAGCGATGGTTGGTTCTGTTTTGTGCTTCATAGCGAGCCTCCTCGTCAGCTCTGTGGCAGCGAAAGGCGAGCCCAGTCTGAACACCGCCTTTTCGCTACGCGTCGGATAAGGGCAAGGCCCGAGCCAAACGTGCGGAACTGTAAGTCGCTGAATTTTCAGGATGAAGACCGTCAGGAGTCGAAAGTGTCGAGGTTGAAAGAGTTGAAAGGGTCGAAACTGTCGAGGCTATAGCAAAAAGGCGGACTGCAGATTAACCGTACTGCTTGGCGTGGATACCAAATTTCTTCATTCGAGAAAGGAGAGTCGTGCGATTAATGCCAAGCTGCGCGGCAGCTCCATCAGCACCACCGACGCGACCCCTGCATTCGGACAGCGCCCGTACAATGTCCTCGCGCTGCTTCCTTGCGTATTCTTCAGCAACACCGTTTTTGTCATTTCGCGAATCGACATTTTCTGTAACGATTTGTCTGTATTTCTCGATGACACTCGGTATGGGTATGTCCGTGGGTGCCTTTCGAAGTTCTCCGACCGGAGCCTCAAGCGAGTTGCCACGCGTCACGATTACTGCGCGCTCAATGAAATTCTCAAGTTCACGAATGTTCCCCGGCCATTCCCAGTCCGTTAGTCCCTTCATTACGGCCGTAGGAACCGCTTCGATCTTCTTTTGCATTTGCTTTGAGAATTTCTGGACGAAATAACTGACCAGCAGAGGAATATCTTCTTTGCGCTCTCTCAAGGCCGGAATGCGGATTGGAAACACATTCAAACGGTAGTACAGATCGCTCCGAAATTCTCGGTCCGCAATCATCTTTTCGAGATTGCGGTTGGTAGCGGCGATCAGGCGTACATTCACTTTTCGCGTGTGGGTCGTTCCCAGCCGCTCAAATTCTCGCTCCTGTAAAGCGCGCAGTAGCTTCGGCTGGATTTCCATCGGAATGTCTCCCACCTCATCCAAGAACAGGGTGCCTTGGTCCGCTAGTTCCAGCCGGCCGATTTTTTGGCTGATGGCCCCCGTGAACGCTCCCTTTTCATGTCCAAACAACTCGCTTTCCAGCAGTCCGGTTGGAATTGCAGCACAGTTCAGCTTCACGAGTGTCCGCTGTTTGCGGCGGCTACGGTCGTGAATCGCCCGTGCAATCAACTCTTTCCCCGTTCCCGTTTCGCCAAGCAACAGGACGGTGGAATCGCTGAGCGCAACTGTTTCAACCTGTTGCAAAACGTGCTTTAGCGCTTTACTGTTCCCAATGATCTGCTCGAAGCCCATCTCACTGCGAAATTCCTCTTCCAGGTAGAGTTTCTCCTGGGCGAGCTTGTCCTTGAGTTGGGAGATTTTTCGGTACGCCAACGCGTTTTCAATGGCGATGGCGATCTGCCCTGACGCCCGGCTGAGGAAATCGACATCTTCTGGGACAAACGGAGTCTCTGTCGTGCGCGAGATCGACAGGGTTCCGAGGACTCGGCCGCGATTTACAAGTGGAATAAGGCAAATCGCTTTTATGCCTTCCGTAGCAACAATCTCATATGCCTCGGCCGTGAGTTCCTCACGGTCCCGCGTGCAAATCACCACGGGCTTCAATGTGTCTATCGCTTTCTTATTAGCGGGGTTTAATGTGACCGTCACCTCTTCCTTCACCGCCCCCTTGCCATGCGGAAAATCCACAGCAATTACTCTAGATTTTCCCGACGCTGCGTCGGGCAGCGATACGACCACAGCATCAGCGTGTATGACTTCGCGTATGTTCGCTGCAATCGCGCGCAGAACCTCCCGCAGATTGAGGCTTGATGTGATTTTGGTCGTCAGATTCAGGAGCAGCTCAAGCCGCTCCTTTTGACCCTGGAGTTCCGCTTCTGTGCTCATGGCCATATGCCGAGCGCCGCCAATTCAGTCCCGAAAGCCTACTAATGATGATGGATTTTACGCCGAAGGCACAACCGCTGGCTGAACTGAAGGGCTCTGGCCATTTTGTGTAGCGGCTTTAAACTGCCGCTACGCCCTTGTATTTGACTGGTCTGGCCAATTTCCTGATGGTGGCAGTTTGGAAGCAATTGCGACGCGGTGTCAATGCCGACCTTCGATCCCTCGGGCGTTTCCAATGCGGCTACTTTTGCAACATAAAGACTCGCTCAACTTCGTCACGCTCGTTGTGAAGTTCCCAATACAGCGGTGCAATCGCTTCTGCTGATGCCTCTGGTTCCTGACCAATGAATACACCGATTGCTATATGAGCAACCTGAACTCCCTTGGGCCCAAGAGACGCGTGTAGGGCGTGAGCCCAATTTCGCAGTCCGGCCGCTGCGACACCGTAATTCGCAACCCACTCATGGCCGATTTCGGGATGGACCGAAGATGCTCCGGTCGTGAAGAGAATTGTTCCGCTTCCACGATGGATCATTTCCGGAATTACTTCGTTCGCGGTAGCGATAGCACCGTGAATTTGAAAGTCAATCGCCTTCTGGACGGTTTCATAGGTGAGCTGCGTCGCCGGTGCCAGCTTCATCCCAGGATCACTCGGCGAGAACTCAAGGACGTCGATATGCCCGAACCGCTCCTTTACCCGCCGCAGCGCCGCCACAAGAGACTCTCGATCATAAACGTCAGCCCCAAATGCCGCGGCTTCGATTCCCTTGTGAGCTAGTTGATGGACCAACAGGTTTAGTTTCTCTGTGCTGCGAGAAATCAAGGCCACCTTGAATCCGTGGGACCCAAACATGTTTGCGATTGCGAGGCCCATTCCGGGGCCTGCACCGATGATGGCGATGACGGGCATTTTTCATTTCTCCAGTTCTTTGCGTCAAATGCGCAACTTGCTAAACGACTGACTAAGAGATGTTTTGCAGGCTAGACTGGACTTGTCTGATCGGCCCTATCTGTTTTCCGATCGTCCGAAAGAGCGGTCTATGGATCTCGTCACGGATATTGTGAATTCGTTACACCTGCGGGCGATCGTGCAGGATACGGTTCGAGCATCAGCTCCGTGGGGCTTGAAATTTACGCCAGGTGCTACAAGCATCGACGCCAAACATCCGGGTGCGAAAGTCGTCAGTCAGCACGTCGTCGCACACTTCCATATGGTTGAGGGCGGAAGTTGCTGGTTGATCCAGGATGGAATATCCGGCAGCATCCGACTTTCGGACGGCGATTGTTTTCTGATAGGACCCGATATGCCGTACACCGTCGTAGATAATCCCAAGACTCGAGCCCGTGATTGCCACAGCCTGCCCCAGCCGGACGCCAACAGCACCATCGTCTACGGCGGCGGTGGCACGATCACGAGCCTGGTCTCGGGGTTGCTCTGTTTCGACACTGAAACACGCAAATCATCAGCAGGCTGGATTCCGCCGCTCACAGTCATCAGGTCCGAGCAGGCACAAAAGCTATCGCTTCACCAAATCATTGCTCTGCTCAGATCCAATCTCAAAGAGCATTCTTCTGGAATTACGCCAGTGAGCAAACGATTAGCGGAGATTCTTGTACTACAAGTGCTCCAGTCTGATAGCGCTTGGCTCGAGTCACCTTTGACAACACGACTACTCCGTGGAAAAGCTGACCGTAAAATAGCCGCGGCAATAGCAGCAATTCACCGAGAGAGCCATCGCAAATGGACGGTTGCTGCTCTCTCCGCGACAGCGGCGATGTCTCGGTCTTCTTTCACGGCACGATTCAAACGGGTCGTTGGACAATCACCACTGGAATATATAGCTCAATGGCGTATGGAGAGAGCAAAGCAGGGACTTCGAGAAAGTAATTTACCTCTCTTGGACATAGCCCGAGGGGCCGGATACGCTTCACAGGCCGCCTTCAACAAAGCATTCAAGCGACATTTCGGAGATTCCCCTGGCGAATACCGCCGCAAGTCAACTGTTTCTTAACCGCGCGTCAACGGAATATGCGGGCTACAACTGTGGATTAATCCGTTTTATCGAAATCGGGGCAGTCAGGTCTCTTTTCAACGATGATTGGGTGACGTCGAGAACGCCGAAGCGGACTTAAATTCCTAGCGTGTGACCCATCACTGTGTCTTTTGACCAGAACGACGAACGAAAAGTGCGCAAGGTCCCCCCAGTTTTCCCCTCACCCACCCAATGAGCTCTTTTTAAGTGGCGTCACTTCTATCATTTCTGAATGGCACTCCTGCCTCGCCGTGTTTTTGCGCATTCGTTGTGTGATGCATTCTCTGAAACTAAACGACTTGCGCAACTAGACCTCCTGTCTGCCAGAATTCCACAGATGGGGTTGGGGTGAACGGCGCTTTCAATAAACTAAAGAAAACACGCGAGATGTTTTTGGTCGGGGCGCCCGGATTTGAACCGGGGGCCTCCTGCGCCCAAGGCAGGCGCAATATCTCCTGGAAGTCCTTCCTTTTCAATCTCGTTTTTGAAAACAAATGAGTTAGAAAAATATTTGGTGGTGGCACCATGTACTGAAATGTGACTCCACATGCATGAGGTCCCCCCAATTTCCCCCTCAGCGAAAAACGGCGAAACTCCTCTGACCGGCGTTCAGCTCTTGAGCAAGACCCTCGGTTCAAAGCCGAAGGGTTTAAGCGGTATTCGTCCCAAATGTAATGTTTGCCTGTGGACCTATCACAGCGATGGCACCCAGATGAGACCTTGTCGCACAGAGATGGAAGGCGTGAGCGGCCATTCGGATCGGCGGTTTGGAAAACCGCCCCACCTTCCACCGTGTGTTTCTGGCAAAGAACAAAGTCGTTTTGGAAAAGTTGAGAGCAACCTAACCAACTTCAAATGCTGACTCTAGTGGCTAAACATAAGGTCTGGGCAAACGGAGGTATCGGACTAGGAACCCGTTGGTCCGCCTGCCGCGATCCTCACGCAAGGTCCGTAAATGTCAGTTTGAAAGCCTTGCCGTGGCGCCCAAAATGTATGTATCGCCTTGCCAGAGAGATACATCAAATCGGGAGAGTCTGAATCGCGCCTGGGCCCTCCGGACATATCCTTAACGCGTCGGCGTGGAGCAAGAATGAAAGTCGAACTCGTTCACCCTGAATCTGTCACAGAGCCGCGTCATTGGGTGCGGCATGATCAGGCTTTCGCAATGATGTTGCGACCCGGCTCAATTGAGTGGGGCTCGAAGCGGTCTGCGTTGGAAAAGTTTAAATACGCGCCGGGCGACTTAGCGCTGTGCGACCGTCATGTCGGAGAGTGGGTTGGACTCATGAACGTAACGCATCTGCAGCTAGGTATCTCCGATGCCGCATTAATGGCCAGCTCTGACGGAGCTTACGGCGAGGTAGCCCTCCGCGCTTCGCGCAAGTTTGGGAACCCGCGCCTGAGTGCGTTGGTTGCGGCCGCTCATGCGGAGATGGTTGCGGGCTTCCCGAGCGGGCGGCTATTTATGGATTCTGTCGAACAGGCGATGGCCGTGTCACTCGTGAAAGATCACGCAGTAAGGCACCGTCCTGTGGAGATGTACCGAGGCGGACTGGGCTCAGCGCGCTTGCGAAGGATTAAAGAGTTGGTCCATGTAAAGATGGAAGACGACTTGAGTCTTGACGAGATGGCCCAATCGGTAGGATTGAGCACGGCCCATTTCGGGCGGATGTTCCGCAAGTCAACCGGCGAGACCCCGCATCAATTTGTTTTGCGTCAAAGGATTGAGCGCGCTAAAGCGATGTTGCGTGCCCCTGATGCGCGAATATTGGACGTGGCCGTGGCTTGTGGCTTCAAGACGCAGCAGCATTTTGCCCAGGTCTTTCGTGATGTTTGTAGAGTTAGCCCGACAGAGTATCGTCAGGATTTTCTGGACTCCGAAGTACGTCACGATTCGGAAACCGGCTCCGAAGATACGGCAGTTTCACCGGTTCTTTCTTGATTCGCTGTCAACGTACAGAATTGACCCGGAATTTCTAGTTCGTAGCTCCTTCCAGCATTCACCTCAGCACTAGCGCCTCAATCAACAATTCTGAGTAGCGTAGGCCACTTCATTCGAATTCCGCCGTCGTCGTCCACTCAAGATAAACCGCAGATTCAGCTGTAGTCGTAGACGCTCACTCGCGGCGAGCGTGAATTCAGCAAGATTCCGACCATCCCAGCGGAAATCCGCACAACTCCGTGTCCGGTGTGCGGTCTACTCAGTGCTGTTAGCAAGCGTTCGAAAGCAGTTGAACCCTGGAGGCAATTCATGGAAGCGATTGGATTGTTAGTCATGCTCGAAGCACGCTCAGGCAAGGAAGCTGATGCAGAGGCATTTCTAAAGTCGGCTCAGCCGCTCGCGCAGGACGAAAAAGCGACTTTGAAATGGTACGCGATCAAACTCGGGCCGGGAAAGTTCGGCATCTTCGACACCTTTGCAAATGAGGCGGGCCGGAATACGCACTTGACTGGCGAAATCGCGAAGGCGTTGACGGCGCGGGCAAACGAATTATTTGCGGTTCCTCCGCAGGTTCAAAAAGTTGAGGTCCTTGCAAACACACCCTTAAAAGGCTGAATGCGAGGCTTTGCGGTTCGTAAGAGATTGACGTTAAAGGGAGACTAGAAATGGCAAACGCAGCGAAAACAGCAATTGTTACAGGTGCCTCGCGAGGAATCGGAGCGGGTCTGGTCGAAGCGTTCCTGAAGCGAGGTTACAACGTAGTCGCGAACTCGCGAAACATTACAAAGGCAAATCCATTCTCAACGGCCGCGAATGTTGCACTCATTGATGGGGACATCGGCGACCCGCGTACGGCCGCAAAGATTGTGGATACTGCCGTATCGAGATTTGGCCGAATCGACGTGCTGGTCAACAATGCGGGCGTTTTTATTCCGAAGCCCTTCACGGAATACACGACAGAAGACTTCAACACTCTAGTCTCCACGACACTTGCAGGCTTTTTGTACGTGTCGCAGTTCGCGGTCAAGCAAATGCTGCGTCAAAAATCCGGCAGCATCATTAACGTGTCAACGACTCTGGTTGACCAACCGATCGCAGGTGTAGGAGCGGCCGTTCAAATTATGTTGAAGGGCGCCTTGAATGCGGTGACCCGGGCCCTCGCCATCGAATATGCGAAGGACGGCATTCGCGTAAACACCATAGCGCCGGGCGTGATCAATACTCCGATGCACAAACCTGAAACCCACGATTTCCTGAAAGGGTTGCACCCGGTTGGCCGGATCGGTGAAGTCAAAGAAATCGTCGATGCAGTTTTGTTCTTGACGGATGCGACGTTCACCTCGGGTGAGATATTGCATGTGGATGGCGGCGCGCACGCGGGTAAATGGTGACCGGCGCAAGGAGAAAAAAGCATGACTACTTATCAAGAAATTAACGCAGCCGCTCGCTCCACACAGGACGACATCAAAGTCCGGTACACCGCCAAGACCCATACTTCAGGCGGTCGGCGGGGCGGCGTCTCCCGCAGTGATGATGGCCGCTTGGATGTGAAGTTTTCGGCCCCCGGAGTTCTCGGAACCGGTACCAACCCAGAGCAGTTGTTTGCCGCTGGCTGGTCGGCCTGTTTCATTAGTGCGATGGGGGTTGTGGCCAACAAGATGAAGGTGAAACTTCCGGCTGACGCAGCCGTCGATGCCGAAATCGACCTGTGCAATTCCGGCGACGTTTATTTTCTCCGGGCGCGTCTTAACGTCAGCCTCCCGGGCTTGGAACATGAAATCGCCCAAGCCATCGTGAACGCCACGCACGGCGAAACCTGTGCATATTCCAACGCCACACGAAGCAACGTCGAAGTTACGGTCAGCGTGGTGTAAGCCCGATTTGTACCAAACCGTTTTAGAACGACTGCGTCGGTTCTCGCAGGCTGATTCATGACTTCAATTTTGACGCAACGAAGGGAAAAAATATGAAACTGACGCAAGTGTACCGAGCCGCTTTGATTGCAATTCCAGGATTTCTAATGGCAGCCGCGTTCCACACGGGACAGGCCGCGCAGGGGAGTTCTCCTCAAGGGGTTAGAAACATTGTCATTGTTCATGGTGCGTGGGCCGATGGATCAAGTTGGTCCAAAGTGATTCCACTGCTTCAAGCCA
>Ga0134124_10001940_pt1 | contig 16602 bp, 15 predicted proteins | sample KB304_FD_96880 | JGI IMG/M metagenome (GOLD analysis project Ga0134124, IMG submission 96880) | Terrestrial soil microbial communities without Nitrogen fertilizer from Kellogg Biological Station, Michigan, USA - KB3-0-4 | ecosystem: Environmental > Terrestrial > Soil > Unclassified ...
ACGGGCGCACTCGGCGCAGGTGCGGCAGGCGACGGGGCCGGCGCACTCATCGGTGCGCTCGGAGCCGGCGCAGCTTCCGTACGCGGAGCCTCGACCACGGGGGCGGGTGCGGGACGCGGCGGCGGCTCGACCTCGCGCTCGCGGACGTGTACCGCCGGAGCGGGTTCACCCCTTCGGCTGTCGCGAAGCGCGTCGGGCGGAGCAGCCTGCGCGGGGCGCAGCGGCTCTTCGTGATGGCGTTGCGGTGCGCGCGACTCCTCACGGTGCACCGGCGCTGTCGTCACCGGCTCGGGATGCGAAGGTGCGGAGGGCTCGCGCACGACGGCGCGACGCTTCACCACGGTAGGACGGATACGTTCTTCCACGACGCTTGGCTGCTTTTGCTTTTCCAAATGGCGCTTCACGCGCTCCACGCCCTCGGGCGAAACTGCACTCATGTGATTTTTAACGTCGGGCACACCCGCAGCTTGGAGCAAAGCCACCAAGGCCTTGTTGTCCATGCCCAGATCTTTCGCCACTTCATAAACACGCAGCTTGATGCTCATCCAACCTCCGACACCGGGCTCGAAGCGCTCAACGGAGGAGCGCTCACGGGTCCGAGCTCTGCAACATCCAGCGTGTGCACGAGCGCAGTAGTAATTCCGTCATCCAAAATCGCAATGACGCCCGTTTCCGGGCGTCCGATGGCACGGCCGAGCAGCTCTTTGGAGCCGAAGGCGCGTGCTTTGCCGCTCTTCACCAGCGCGTCCACCCAGGGGGTCTCCGCTGCGGCGCGGGCATCACAAGCAACCAGCACGAGCAAGACCTGCCCGGCTGCGTAAGCATCGCGCACTGCGGTAGAACCCGCGGCGGCTTTGCGCGCTCGAAACGCGGAGCCGATCAGCGAGTAGGCTCGCCGTTCGGCTTGGGCACGCAGCGCCGCGGAAAACTCCGCGACGCTGGTAGTCACCGCGTTCTTCATGCTCTTCGAAAACCCCCGGGGTAAGGCTTTGGCGAGGCATGCGGCGCGCGGGTGAACCCACGCGCCACGACCAACACGCTTCGTGACACCCGAAGGGGTGAACCCGCTGCCAGACAGATCCGGGACGGCTTCGCCCGAGGGGCCAAGCACGACGCGCACGAGAGATTGGAGATTGGGATCCCCGACTTCTCGACAGCCAGCACAGGTACGGAGCATCTCGCCTTTCACGCCTTTCAGGCTTCTCCCGAGGTGGTGGGTTGTTGAGCGGCGGCTGCGGCTGCGGCCGTCGCGTGCCTTCGCGCTTCGTCGATTTCGCGTGCCTCGGTGCTCAAGAAGTGACTGGCGCCGACCTGGATCTGACGAGCCTTCTTGATGCCGAGACCGGTGCGAATCGCCAAGCGATCAGCGTCCTCACGGGCGAGATCCTGGACGGTTCGGTAGCCGGCTTCTTCCAAAAGCTGCACGGTGCGCGTCCCGACGCCGGGCACGAAGCGCAGTTTGTCGCGCTCCGAGAGCGGCTCGATTTGCGAAGAAGCGCGGTGAATGCGGTCGCGGCGCAAGCGCTCCATCGTGCGTTCGGCGGCTGCCTTGAGCTCTTGAGCGCGCTCCTCGGAGGTGACGCCTTCGATCGTGACCAGCTCTTCGATGGCGGCTTCGGCGATTTCTTCCAGAGCGCGGAAACCGAGGCGATACATGGCCTTGGCCAGCTCTTCGTCGACGCCGTCGATCTCTTTGAGCACGACCAGCGCCTCGTCCTCCATCTGCTTGAACTTGCTCTCGCTGATGATGTCGAGCTTCCAGCCCGTGAGCTGAGAGGCCAAGCGCACGTTCTGGCCCTTGCGGCCGATCGCCAGCGACAGCTTTTCGTCCGGCACGACGAGCTCCATGCGGTGGTCGGCTTCGTCGACGATCACCTTGTTCACCTCGGCCGGCTGGATGGCGTTGATGATGTAACGCGCCGGGTCGCGGTCGAACGGCACGATGTCGATCTTCTCGCCGCGGAGCTCTTGCACGACGGCCTGCACGCGCGAGCCCTTGATGCCGACGCACGCGCCGACCGGATCGACGTCCGAGTCACGGGTGGTGACCGCGATTTTACTGCGCGAACCGGGTTCGCGGGCGACGCCCACGATCTTGACGATGCCCTCGTAGATTTCCGGAACCTCGGCCTCGAACAGCTTCTCGACCAGGTTGGGTTGGCTGCGGCTCAGGATGATCATCGGACCGCGCGATTCGCGGTCGATGTTCTTCACGAAGGCGACGATGCGGTCGCCCGGGCGGTACGTCTCGCGCGGGGTCTGCTCGCGCGCGGGCAGCACGCCTTCGGTCTTGCCCAAGTCGACCACGATGTTGTGGCCCTTCTCGAAGCGACGAACGATGCCGCGGATGAGCTGGCCCTGGCGATCTTTGTACTCGTTGAAAATGATGTCGCGTTCGGCGTCACGCACGCGCTGCAACAGCACCTGCTTGGCCGTCTGCGCGGCGATGCGGCCGAACGTGCTGCGCGCCTGTTTCATGTCCAGCACGGCGCCGAACTCTTTGTCTTGCTGGCGCGCACGCTCGGCATCGCGCGGATGCCAGAACACTTGGAAACCGAGCTCCTCGCCGATCTCCGCTTCGAGGCCGTGCTTGACCGCAACGTCGAGCGCAATCTCGCGCTCGGGCTGGGCCACGTCTTCGACCACGGTCATGTACTGGAAGAGGTCGATGTTGCCGCTCTCTTCATTGAAGCGAGCTTCGAGCTCACGGGTCGGACCGAACGCAGCTTGCGCTGCCTTCAAGATGGCCGCCTCCATCGTCTCGATGAGCACCTTTTTATCGATGCCCTTCTCCTGGGCGACTTGCTCGACGATCGTCCCTAGGTCCATGCCTAGGCCTGCTGCTGCTGCCTGCGCTGCCATCTGTCACCTGCTCCGTTGTGGCGATTGGGCCTTTTTCGGCTTGTCTGACGTGCGCTGCTCGGACCGCCTTGCCGAGGCGCGAGCGCCCGTACCCTTCTTCCACTCGAAGAGGATGCGAGCACTCTGAATCGTTTCGAACTCGATCGAAGCAAGCTCGGCTTGCTCGGTCTCGATCAACACCGCGCCCTGCTCGTCGAGGCCCTTGAGCGTGCCGAAGATCACGGCTTGGCCCGCGCGCGGCGCGTTGAGTTTGAGGCGCGCGGCCTGACCCGCGAAGCGTTCGTAGTCGCGACGCACGTACAGCGCGCGCTCGACGCCGGGTGACCCGACCTCCAACGTGTAACGGTGTGGAATACAATCTGCGACATCCAGCGCAGCAGAGAGGTCACGCGAAATGTCCGCGCACAAATCGATGGTGACGCCGTAGCCCGGCACGCTCGAACCCTCGGGCGCGTTGCTCTCGATGCGTTCGACGCTGATCTCGAGCACCCAGCCGCTGCGATCCGTTCGCCAAATACACTCCACGCACTCGACGCCATGCGCCGTGAGCACAGGACCGACCGCTGCGTGCAGCTTCTCGCGATCGATGCCGGGAATTTTTTCGTACGAAACGTTCATGCGCTGGTGACAGAAAATGAAAAAAAACGGACCCTCTGAGTAGAGCGGGTCCGCTGGGAACCACCCAAGTTGTCGCGGCGCATTCTACTCGACGGCCCGCGGGCCCGCAAGTAGCCTTACACAGCGGGAATCATTGACTATTTTTGCACGACCCTAAAAACCGCGATCACGCGAGGTTCGGCAAAGTGACGAGGTCCACATGCAGCACTTCCCCGTCGAAAGCCATGATTTCTTGCAGGGATGCGTCGGACGGCCGAGAAGCCAGGCGGATTTTCGCGCAGGCGGCGCGCCCGCCCTCGAAGACCGTGTTGTCCAGCTCCTGAACATTGATCCCGTGACGCTTCAGCACGCCGAGCACGTTGGCGAGGGCTCCTACCTTGTCCACGTGACGGACGACCAGCTGGTAGCGCGCCCAAGAGGTGGCGCTGATGTTCACCACGTTGAGCACCTCGCCCTTCGTCAGGAAGCCGCGCAGGATGCGCACGGTTTCGTTGGCGATGGCGATCTGCGCTTCATCCGTGGAGGCGCCGATGTGCGGCGTCGCGTAGACCAAGCCGCTGCTCAAGATCGGATGGGAGTACGCGCCCTCGCGCGTGTCGGGCTCGTTGGGCAAGACGTCGAGCCCGACGCGGAGCCCCTTTCTCGGGATCGCCTCGAGCAGCGCGTCGTAGTCCACTAGCTCGGGGCGCGCGGTGTTCACGAACATCGCGCGCTCGCGCAGCGCGTCGATCACTTTGCGATCTACGATGCCGCGGGTGCGCTCGCCGAGCTCTAGATGAACGCTGAAAATATCGACGGAACGCGCCAATTCTTCCGGACTCGCCGCACGCGTCACGCCGAGCTCTGCGGCTTTCGACGCGGACAGTGAGCGGGCCCAAGCGTGCGGCTGCATGCCGTACGCTTGCGCGAGCTTGATCACCGCGCGCCCGACATGACCGGTGCCCAAGACGCCGATCTTTCTGCCGTTCAAACCGACTGCGCGGGCAAACTCGTGTTTCTCCCACTTGCCGCTGCGCAGACTGGCAACGCCATCGGGCACGCGGCGGTCGAGGCAACCGATCAGGGTGAGCGTGAGCTCGGCCACGGCGGAAGCGTTCTTGCCAGGACAGTTCGCGACGTAGATGCCGCGCTCGCTGGCGGTCGACACGTCGATGTTGCTGACGCCAGCGCCGGCGCGAATGATGAGGTTCAAGGCCTTGCCCGCGTCGATCGCGGCCTTGTTCACGACCGTGCCGCGCACGATTAGGACGTTGACGCCGTCGAGGACGTTGACCAGCGCTTCACCGTCGAGGTCGGGGTCGTATGTCACCTCGACGCCCAACGCGCGCATTTCGTCGAGGCTCGACTCGGAAAGCCGATCCGCTGCTAGGACTCTCATCTGGGGGGCCTTCTATCACGAGCGCTCGCTAGAATTTTCGAGCGTGTGACGGGCCCCGGCGATTTCCAACAAAATGTCGCCGTTTTCGGCCTCGACCAACCACGGGGCGAGCGCCGTTTGGGCAGCCCGCGTGAAGCGCGCTTGAAATTTCCCGTTTTTGACCGCGGTGTACAGCGCGCCCCGGCTCCCCACCCGTAGCTCGCTCGGATCCAGCGGGCTCTCGCTGCCATCCGAGAGCCGAAGCTCGAGCCGGCCTGCTCCTTCGCGCACCCCCAGCACGAAAAACGGCACGTCATCGACGCGAAAATAGCTCCAATCATAGCCGTTGTTCAAAATGAAGCGGCCGTCGTCCGGGTGCCGATCGATCCAGGAGGCAAACGCTCGGGCCATGCCGTCGTGCTCGACCGGGGCGCCGTCGTGGTGGAAGCGGCCCTCGGCGTCGAGCACGATCGAACTCTCCCGCGAGCGCCCCTCGGGCGCCGGAAAGCGAAAAAACTCCGGGTGATCACCGGGGCGCATCGGGCCTAGTTTAGCGCAGACTAGGCTTGTGGCGAGTGCCTAGGCAGGAGCGCTCGCAGTGTGGCGTAGCTGCCGAAACAGAGCAGGACATCACCGGCTCGCAGCACCTCCGTGCCGCGCGGATTGGGCAACACCGAGGCTTCACGGGAAATGCTCAACACCCGCACTTCCCCCTCACTGAAGGAGAGCTCGGACAGCGCGCGGTCCGCGAACCCGGAGCCCGGCTCGACGCGGAACTCGACCTCGCCGTAGCCGCTTTTCAGCGTGAGCCGCTGGCGCAAGTCGAGATCGGGAAAGGCGACGCGCTGCTCGAGCTGTTCGACGATGGCCGAGGCCACGTCGACCCCCGTGGCCGCTTCGATGCCCTCGAGCCCTGGGGACGAGTTCACTTCCAGCACTTGCGGTCCGTCCGGACCTTCGAGCATGTCGACCCCAGCCACGTGCAAGCCCATCACTTGCGCCGCGACGATCGCCGTGCGTTCGAAGGCCGGGTCGATGTCGATCTTGGTCGCCCGGCCACCGCGGTGCAGATTCGCGCGAAACTCGTCACCGGACGCTTGTCGACTGATCGCCGCGACCACGCGATCACCGACCACCAAGGCCCGCACGTCCCTGCCCCGGCTCTCGGCGACGAAGCGCTGAATCACCACGTCTTTGCGGGTGCTGTGCAACGTTTCGACGATGGCTTCGGCCATTTTGTTGTTCTCGGCCAAAATGACGCCGATGCCCTGGGCGCCCTCCAGCAACTTGATGACCACCGGCGCTCCGCCCACGGCTTCGATCGATTGCTGCAGGCTGCTGCGATCGCGCGCAAAAGCCGTGGGCGGAATGCCGACTTCATGGCGACTCAGGATTTGCGCGCCACGCAGCTTGTCACGCGCGGTGCTGATCGCAGACGATGAATTGAGCGAGAACACCCCCATTTGCTCGAACTGCCGCACGACCGCCGTGCCGAACGAGCTGATCGAAGCGCCGATGCGCGGGATCACCGCGTCGTAGCGGGTGATCTTGCGATTGCGAAAGAACAGCGCTGGCCGCCCCGACTCCACGAGCAGACTGAAACGCAGCGTGTGCAGCACCTTCACGTGGTGCCCTCGCTTGGCGCAGGCTTCACGCAAACGGCGCGTGCTGTAGGCCTGCGAGTTGCAAGACAAGATGGCGATCCGCAAGGTCATCAGCCGAACCGTTCTCGAGCTCGCACGGCCTTCGGGGGCGAACCCTTTGCGGCCTTGCTCGGCGGCGCTTTGGGCGCCTTGGGCGCGACCTTGGCGGCCGGCTTGGACAGGGCGGGCTGCTGCGAGCTCGGCTGGTAGAGCACGTAGCGGCGACCGGGATCGACCAGGAACGCGTGGGCCAAGGCGCGGCGGCCGATCAACATACGAAAGATCATTTTCCCTCGATCGACCAAGCTGAGCTCGATCTCTCTTTCGACCGGGCCGATGCGCACCTTCACGGCCACGAAAATGCGCTGCTCCGGCTCGCCGCTCGAAGGTCGAACCTGGCCGCGCCGGGCGATGCGCGATTCGACGGTCACCCGCCTGTCGCTCTCGCTGCGGCTGAGGCGCACGTCGAAACGCACGCGGCCGCCGCCGAGCTCGCGGATGTTCTCCACGTGCAACGCGCTGCTGCGTGCGCCAGTGTCGATCTTGGCGCGCAAACGCAGGATTCGCCACGCGGGAATGTCGACGTATTCGGTCACGCCGATGACCAGCGGTGCGCCTCTACTGCGTGTCACGCCCAGCGAAGCTACTACAACTGGTCGCGGACTGGCGAAGCGCGCGCCAGGCCCTACGACGGCCGCACGCGAAACGCCGTCCAAAGCGCCTCAGCCGAAAATTGTGTGCGAGTTTTGCGAGGCCCGGGACTAAAAAACGAGCACTAGCCATGCCCGACGAATTTCCCACCCTGGAGGCGGCTTGCGCGCTCGGCGTCTTGGCGCTCTTGATTCGAACGCTGCTGGTCGCGAGCGAGATGCAGAGCGTGCCCAGGTTGGCGAACGAGCTGGTTCGACTCCTCGGCGTTGGGGATCGAACCAACGCGCTCGCGGCATGCAATGCGCCAGCCGCCCCAGCTCTGGCGCGCACGGCGCGAGAGTTGCTCGAAGTGGTGGGCGAGCCGCCGTACGGCGCGGAAGCCGCGCTCGAACTGCAGCAAGAGCAACGCGAGCTCGAGCAGGACTTGGCGCGACGAGGCGAGAGCGGCCGGGCTCGCGACTTGATCGTCCTCACCGTGTTGATCGGCGCGATGGCCGTGGCTGCGTTGTCGAATCTACTGGTCACACGCTGGTTTCATGCGCTGGCCGCGCTGGCCGCGCTGCTCGTGATCGTCGGCTACGTGATGCGCAGTCGCTTGCGCCGCATCGAACGCGCACAGCTGTCCCGGATCGGCGAGGCACTCGCGGCGATGCTCGCGGCCACCCCCAGCCAACGTAGCGCGCGGCCCAGCCTGCCTTCCATCGACGGCGGCTGCACCGTCTGCGGCGAGAACGTCTTTCTGCTGGCGCATGACGCGGCGCTCGGCAGCGCCTTGCCTACGCTGGGCATTCACGAGCTCAGGATCTGCAAAAACTGCGGTTTCGTGAGCGGCCAAGCCGAAGACGCCGCGGCCCTGGCCAAGGGCGCGCTCGAAGAGCTGAGCGTGCCCTATTCGCCGGAAGACGAAGCGAGTTCCGACGACACCGAGCACGACGGCTGAACGCCGAGGATTGGCCATGCGCCCGACGCTCGCGCTTTTTTTTTGCATTCGCGCGATTTACGGGACACGTTCGCGCGAGAATGGACAGCTCCGGTACCCACGACGCCAATCGCGCCTACTACGACGCCTTTTCGGCGGGCTATGAAGACCATCGCGGCGAAAACGACCCCGGCGGCTACCACGAACTGCTCGACGAGCTCGAGTCGGAGTACGTGAAGCGCTACGGCGCGGGCCGTGACGTGCTCGAGGTCGGCTGCGGGACGGGGCTCGTCCTCTCGCGCATCGCCAAGTTCGCGCGCTCGGCGCGCGGCGTCGATCTTTCTCCGGGCATGTTGGCCAAAGCGCAAGCGCGCGGTCTGGACGTGGTGCTCGGCTCGGCTACCGCGCTGCCCTACGAGGACAATCGCTTCGATGTGACCTGCTCGTTCAAAGTGCTCGCGCACGTTCCGGAGATCGAGCTGGCACTGAAGGAAATGGTGCGCGTGACCCGTCCGGGCGGCATCGTGCTGGCGGAGTTTTACAATCCGTACAGCCTGCGCGCACTGCTGAAGCGCTTCGGGCCCGCCGGGCGCATCGCCGCCGCGGCCAACGAAAGCCACGTGTATACGCGCTTCGATTCACCCTTCGCTCTGCGCAAGCTGCTCCCGCCGGGCACGTTGCTGGTCGGCGCGCGCGGCGTTCGCATCGTGACGCCCACCGCCAAGGTGATGAAGAACGCGCTCGCCCGGCGCTTCTTCCGCGCCGCAGAGCACGCCCTGTGTGACTCACCGCTGCGCGTATTCGCCGGCTTCTACGTCGCGGCGATCGAAAAGCGCAGCTGAGAAGAGGGGGCGCTCTCGATCCAGCATCGCAGCTCAGAGAGCGCCCTGTTCTCGGCTGGGTGCGAGTTCGAGAGGTCGCCAAGATGATCGCCAAGGGGGCCAAGGGGGCCAAGCTCGCCAAGAGCACTGCGCACCTGGAGACGCGGCATCACACCCGAGAGCTCAATGGAATTGGGGTTCCCGCTTCGCGTCCGACTTCGAAGATGTTCACGGTGCAACTTCGGCCGCGCAATCCAAGTCATACATGGCAAGCCGATCCGAGTCATAGATAACGAGCCAATCCGACGCCCACCGCGAACCCCAATCTCCCTTCTCTCCCTTGGCGATCTTGGCCCCCTTGGCGATCTTGGCGACCTTCCGGGAGCCGCGCTCAGCGCTCTGAGACGAGCTAGAAACGGCCGGTCACACCGAAGACGGCGCCGCCTTGGACGGGGGCCGCGTTGGGCACGACGCGGAACGACGACGTCTCGGGGCGAAGCTCGGGCGGCAAGGGACGCTTCTTTATCTGACGTTGCTCGGGCTGGAACGAAATCTGCGCCTCGATGATGCCGATCAGCGACACCCCAAGCCACGCGTACGACGAATATTCGAGCGCGGTCTTCCAATTCTGGTTGCGGGTGTTGTTGCTCGGGTCGGGTTTGTCGAGTTGGCTCGTGGCGAGCACCAAGTGCGTTTCGACGCCGAGCGCCGTGAGCGTGGTCGCCGCCAGCAACACCTCACTGGACAGAAACACGTAGCCCAGCGGTTTGTCCCCATTTTGGAACTGGCCGACGCCAAATGGCACCAATGCGAGCCAGCGCGAGCGCGGCGTGCTCACGGTCTCTTGCTCGGCCAAACGCTCGAGAGCGGCGACGCGCGCACGCTCTCGCTTGGCTCGCGCCTCTTGCTGGGCCGCGAGTTCTTGTGCGCGCTTGATGCGGTCGTCTTCCGCCTTCTTGATCACGTCGAACATCGTCTGACGCACGCGCAAGAAGCGATCGATCACTTGCGGCGGAAACAGCAAACTGTCCGGCGCCTTCATTTGTGGATTCTGGCGGATCGCCGCGCGCAGCGGCTCGTCCGCCAACTGCGTTTGGCCGCTGCCGATCAAACACGCTGCGTGGTAGACGCGCGCGTTCTCGATCACGTCGGGATCACGCAACGGGTGAGCACTCTCTCCGCTCAACAGATGGCTCAACGAGTCGGCGCAGTCTCCGTACTTGCCCGCCTCGTACAGGTTGACGACGCGCGCGAGCTCGGCCGCGTCGTTCAACCGTGGCGCCTCCGAAATGATTGGTCCGCGAGGCGCGGTCTGCGCGCGCAGCGGCGCCGCAAATAGCGCCATCCCCAACACAGCGAGGCTCGTACAGAAACGCGACCGACTCATCCGGGACCCCCCGAGCCGGACCTTATGGCCCGGGGACAGTGAAGAGTCGACCGGGGCTGAGCGTCAGGTCAAATTGTTTCGGGGGAAGGCCGCTGGTTGGCGGCGATATTAGCGTGCAATGGGCGTGCACCTGGGCCGTCGTCATGCGGATCTTTTGCTGGCCGGGCACGTTGAACGAGCCCAGCTCCTCGCAACTGGCGGTCGTCCCCGGCATGCCCTGGAACTCGATCAGCGCCGGCTTGAACTCGATGGTGCCGCGCACGGTCTGCACCTCACCCGGGGTGCTCGGCCTCAGCACGTTCACCGTCATGGTCTGCGGAGCGACGCAGCACTCTTCGTTCGGCGGCACGAATTGGAAGGTGTGCGGGCCGACACTGAGCTCGTGCGGTGGACCGAACCAAACGATCTCCTGGCCGTCGACCTTGACGATCGCATTCTTGGGTCCGTCCACCAATACCCGTACGGTCGCGAGCTCCGGCGCTGCCGCCGAGGCGGATGGGGCTTGACGCGTCGGCACGTGCCCCGCGCGACGGGTCGTCTCCGGCGTCGCGCGTCGAGGCTCGACGCCGGCGGAGAGCGCGGTCGGAGTCAGGGGCGCGCTCGGAAGGGGTCCGAGCACATCCGCGCTCGGTCGGGGCTCGCTTGCACTGGACGGGGTGATGGGTAGCGGTCGCGCGCGCAACCAAGCCGTGACGCCGGCGACGATGCCGGCCGCGGCGGCGACCGCGAGCAGCAAAAGCGCGCCCTGTCGCACGCCGCGTCGCACTCGTTCACCGCGGGCGATCTGCGCGACTTGGCGCAACAGCTCCGCGTCGTCCGGGCGAAATGCCAGCGCGCGATTGAACGCCGCGGCAGCGCCCACGAAATCCTTCGCGGCGCGGGCGGCGTTCGCATGCTTGCACAATTCAGCCACCAAGCGCGGCTCGTAGTCTCGTTGATAGCCGGCGCCGTCGCGCAAAAATGCCCAGATTTCACGACGGAGATCGGTGAACCCCAGCTGGGCGAGCTCGGCCTTCAGCTCTTCCCCCATCTCTCGCGCGCTTTGATAACGCTCGGCGGCATCGCGCGCCAAGGCGCGCCCGACGATCCGCGACAGACCGGCGCCGATCGTCGGCAACGCGCGCTCGGCCGGCGTGAACGTGCCGTCGAGTACGCGGCGCAAGACTTGCGCTGGGTTCTTGCCGTCGAACGGCAACTTGCCGACCAAGGCTTCGTACAGCAGCACGCCGAGCCCAAAGACGTCCGCGCTGGCGCTCACGTCCCCACCCTCGATTTGCTCGGGCGCCATGTGGGCGGGCGAACCCAACACTTGCCCGGTGGACGTCACGCCCTGCACGTCGAGCAACTTGGCGATGCCGAAGTCGGTGATTTTGATGCGCGCGGCCTGGGCTGCCACGTCTTCCGACTGACCTTCGGTCGGCATCTCGACGAGCACGTTCTCCGGCTTCATGTCGCGGTGAATCACGCCCAAGCCATGCGCGTGCTCCAACGCCGCGGAGATCTCGACGGTGATCGCCGCGGCGACCTCGGGCGGCAAATGGCCGCACTGTGCGATCAGCTGACGGAGCGTGGTGCCGCGCACCAGCTCTTGCACCAGGTAGCGCTCAGATTCATCGGCGTCCGAAACGTCGTACACCTCGACGATGTTCGGGTGCTTGACCTTGGCGACCGCGCGCGCCTCACTCACGAAGCGCGACGCGACCTCGGCATTTTCACGCAGATGATGGTGGATGACCTTGACCGCCACCTCACGGCCCAGGCGGCGATCGCGGGCGCGGTACACGGTGGCCATGCCACCGTGTCCAATCTCCGCGATGAGCTCGTATTTTTCGAGCTCGGGGCTGCGTCCGGAGAGAGCAGTTAACAGGGCACCCTCCGTCGCACCTGAGGCATCACGGCAGCTGCTCCACTCGCACCGCGTTCGTTGCACCGCGCACGCCGACGCGCGCTCCGTACACCATCACGTAGCGCTCACCCGACTTGACGAGGCCGTTATCGGCCAAGATTTGGCTGGTGCTTTGCACCTGCTCTTCGAGGTTTGGTGCCGCCGCAACCAGCGTGCGCGGCGAGACGCCCCAATACAGCGCCAAGCGCCGCAGTGTGCGGTCGTCCGTAGAGAAGGCCAAGATCGGCGCGCTGGGCCGGGCCTTGGACACGAGCCGCGCGGTGAGCCCCGTTTCGGTCAAGGTCACGATCAGCTTCGCGCCCACCTCGCGCGCGATGGAGCACGCGGCGTGCGCGATCGCGTCGGGCGTGGTGTGGTCCGGCTCGGACGCCGACGGCGCGAAGAAGCGGCTCCCCTCGGCCTGGCGAATGATGCGATCCATCATGCGCACGGCTTGCAGGGGGAATTTACCGCTCGCGCTCTCTGCCGAGAGCATCACCGCGTCGGCGTTGCCGAACACGGCGTGAGCGACGTCACTCGCCTCGGCGCGGGTCGGGCGCGGTGACTCGACCATCGACTGAAGCATTTCAGTCGCCACGATCACCGGCTTGCGATGAATGCGACAGGTACCGATGATCTGCTTTTGAATCACGGGCACCGTCTCCGGCGGGAGTTCGACGCCGAGGTCGCCACGGGCGACCATGGCCGCATCGGCCGCGCGGACGATCGAGTCCAACCGCTCCACGGCGGACGGGGTCTCGATCTTGGCGATGATCGGCGTGGGCCGACCCTTGCGCTCACAGATTTCACGCAGCTCTTGGATTTCCTCGGCGCGCCGCACGAAGGAGAGCGCAATGTAGTCCACCCCGAGCTCCAGCCCGAAATCCAGATCCTTCTTGTCCTTCTCGGTCAGCGCGGCCAAGCGCAACCCGGACGAAGGCAGATTCACGCCCATGCGCGGGCGCATCGGCCCCCCGTGCTCGACTCGACACTCCACGCGGTCGCCGCGGATCGCGAGCACGCGGAGTTCGACTTGGCCGTCCGAAAGGAGAATGCGGTCGTCGACGCGAACGTCATCCTTGAGCGACGGGTAGTCGATCGAGATGGTGTGATCGTCACCCGTGTCGCCAGAGACCAAATCGACGGTCTCACCGTTGTTGAGCACGGCAGGACCGATCTTGCCCGTGCGGATCTTGGGACCACACAGATCTTGTAACAAGGCCACGGGCTTGCCGAGTGCGCTGCTCTCCGCGCGCACCATCTCCACCATGTGGGCGTGATCGGCGTGCGACCCGTGAGAGAAATTGAGCCGCGCGACGTCCATGCCGGCCTCGATCAGTCCGCGAATGGCTTCGCGGCTGTTGACGGCGGGACCGAGGGTACAAACGATTTTTGCGCGGCGAGCGATCATTGATCTGTGGGTCCGTCTGCTTGGCTTGGGCTCTGGTCGCGGCCGCTGCCTTTGTGTGGAGTCGCCAGCATGCCACAAGGCGGCGCGCTCCGGGTAGTCGACTCGCGCGGGAAAATGCCAACCTTTGCGGCGCATTTCCGTGATCTCACGAAGAGCTCATTTTTTTGCGCGCTTTTTTACAAGGCCTCCGTCGGCGAACGGGGCCCGCGCCCGCGCGCGGGCCCTTCGGGTTTGAAAGGCACTCGCTTGGAGCGGCTTTCCGCGTTTGCGTCGGGCGGGGGCGCTGGTAAGGACGCCAGTATGCACGGCACGTATGGCTTTCGACGCAATGCGCAAGGGCAAGCTTGCCTCGGCAACACGCCCCTGAGCGACCTGCTCGCACAATCCGGACTCGAGACCCCTGTCTATTTCTATGACCTCGACGCGATCGCAAACGAGGCGCGTTCGCTGATCGCTGGCTACGGTGACGCACGCCACGTCATCGCCTATGCCGTCAAAGCGAATTCCGCTGGCTCGGTGATCCGGACCTTGGCCGCTGAAGGCACGGGCGCTGACGTGGTTTCTGGTGCGGAACTGGAGGTCGCGATCGCGTGTGGCATCCCGGCCGAGAAGATCGTGATCAGCGGTGTGGCCAAGACGGACAGCGAGCTCGACCTGGCGATTGCCTCGCGCGTCCTGGCAATCCAGGCCGAAAGCGTCGAAGAGCTGCAGCGCATCGCCGCTCGCGCTCGCGCGTTGGGCCGGCAAGCGCGCGTCGGATTTCGGCTCAATCCAGGCGTCGAGATCGAATCGCACGCGCACATCTCGACGGGTCACGACAAAGCCAAGTTCGGGATCACGCGCGCCGACATCGGTCGCGCCTTCGAAGCCGTGGATTCGGCAGGCGAAGCGCTACAGGCGGTGGGTCTGTCGACCCACGTCGGTTCGATGCTGGGCGAGGTCGAGCCGTATTTGAAGTCCGCGCGGCACGTCTGCGACGTGGCCAGGGCGCGCCGCTCGAGCCGCGCCGGCCTCGAATACGTGAGTTTCGGCGGCGGTTTCGGCATCGACTACGGCGCGGGACAGGCCGCGACGCCTTCGGACTTCGGGCGAGCCGCGGTCAAACTGCTACGTGCCGAGGGCCTGTCGGATTTGATGATCGTCGCCGAACCCGGACGCTCGCTGGTGGGTGCACACGGCGTGCTCGTCGCGCGCGTGGTGCAGAGCAAGGTCAGCGTCGAACACCGCTGGCTGATGATCGATGCCGGCATGAACGATCTGCTGCGTCCCGCGCTGTACGGCGCAAAACACCGCATCGAACCGCTCGCAAGCGAGCCCTCGACGCAGGAATGGCGCGTGGTCGGACCTGTCTGCGAAAGTTCGGACGACTTCGGCGAGCACGCCATCGGCAGCGAGCCGCCGGCCGCCGTCGTGATCCGTGACGCGGGGGCGTACGGCTTCACCATGGCCAGCGAGTACAACGGCCGCGCGCTGCCCAGCGAGGTATTCGTGAGGAACGGCGTGATCGTCGGCAGTAGCCCGAGCCCGGGCAGCGCTGCCTGGGTCAAGCGCCGGCTACAGGCTTGAGCCCCGACTGAAGGGCGTCGTCACGAAGCCGTGCCAGCTGAGCAGCAACAACACGGCTTCTTCGCGGCTTGCGCCGTCGGGATAGCGCAGTGCCCCGCGGGCCTCCAACCAAGGGCCCGCGGCCGTTGCCAGCAGCGGAACCCCCAAACCGAGCTGCGCGTCGAAGCCGCGCTGCGCCGCTGTCTCGTGTGCGCTGGGCTTCGCCCAAAAGGCGCCCAGGGACAGCGACAGCGAGTCGAGTGTCAGATCGAACAACGCACAACCGGTCTCGAGCCCCTTCCCCCAACGCGGCACGAACAGCGGGCGCAGATCCACCCCCACCCCGAACAGCGAGGGCGCGGATTCGTCTCCGGCTTTGATTCGGCCGTTGGCGTACACGCCGGCGATCGAAAAATAGTGAGCGGTCGCGCGCAGCGCGGGCGCCGCCTGCCCGGCCGACCCCAACTCGACACCGAGCGCGAGCCCCAGGTCGAGATCGCCGTCGAAACGACCGTACACCCCGTCGCCAGCGCGGCCCTCGCTGCTGCGCGGCGAGCGCGAGTTCGCGCCTTCAGCGTGCGCCGTGCGAGGCGCGAGCTGGCTCGAAATCAGCAGCGACCATGCGCCGATCACGCTTCGCAGCGAAAGCCGTGACCACCTCGACACCGAGCTTCGAATCATTGCTCAGTCCATCGCCAAGCGACGAATGATCTCCTGTCGCAGCTCGGGCGCGAAAATCAGGCGAATGCGCGACATTCGTTCGCCCCGCAGGCGCCCGAGCAAAAACGATACGTCGGCCAATGCCCGGGTTTGTCCGCCCGGGAACACGACGGTCAACGGGTCTTGCAGGTCGTCGAACGCGGTCGTCGAAGCCGCGTCCAGCCCGACGTAAATTTGCGGATCGAGGCCCGCCTCCTGCGCGACTTCACGCGCAACGTCGAGCGCCCGCACCCGCGCATCCGGGGTCGCTCTTTCGTCGAACAGCTCGTACGTCTTGAACAGCTTGCGTGCGTGGAAGCGCTGCGTCAGGTCCGAAAGAATCGGATTTTTGCTGTGCCGCCAAGCGCTCAATGCGACCCACAAGGAAGCGTCGTCCAGTTCCAAGTAATCGGCGAGCGCGGCGTCGCCGCCTTGCGCGAGCGAAACGATCGCCGTCGGAGTCGACGGCAAGCGGTCGCCGTTGGCCAGCATCTTCGCGACTTCGTTGAAGATACGCCCGAGCATCCACTCGCTGGCGCGCTCGGTTTTGTGAAAATACACCTGCTGGAACATGAACAGCCGGGCGAGCACGAATGACTCGATGGCAGGGATGCCCTTCGCACCGTCGATCGCGAGCGGCGGGGCTTGGCCGTCTTCGGCTACGCCGAAGCGTAGGCTTCGCAGCAGCCAGTCCAGATCGAACGAGCCGTAGCTCACGCCCGTCGCGTGCGCGTCGCGCAGCAAATAGTCGCAGCGATCCACGTCGAACGTGCCGCTGACGGCGCGCGCCAAGAACGTGAGTTC
>Ga0134124_10001941_pt1 | contig 16602 bp, 15 predicted proteins | sample KB304_FD_96880 | JGI IMG/M metagenome (GOLD analysis project Ga0134124, IMG submission 96880) | Terrestrial soil microbial communities without Nitrogen fertilizer from Kellogg Biological Station, Michigan, USA - KB3-0-4 | ecosystem: Environmental > Terrestrial > Soil > Unclassified ...
ATATCGGTGTCTCTCATGCCGTTCTTGGTGTCAAAGCCGGCTTCGAATCCTCTGCCGTAGCATATCTTTGCATACGAGCCAGGAAGGGCTACGATATCGGGGGCGTAGCCGAGAGTCATGCCGTCAAAGGCGTAATCGACCAGCAGGCCGGGGACTCCGCCATTTCCCGTACGTTCGTTGTTCTGCCGCACATGGGTAGGAGAACCGCCGGTGGAGGGACGCCGGCCGACTGAAAACCAGATCGGCTGTTCGGCGATATTGCTCCAGGTGGCAAAGGCCTGGTCTACACGGAGGGTGTTGTCACTCGGCACGTGGCCAATGGTGCCGTCCAGAATGGAACTGCGATCCGCGAAAAAACCGGCATTGGTAGCATCGGCGGTAGAGTTGCCGGTTGTCTTGTACATCAAGAGACGGGTGGTGACCGTCACATCCTGGGTGGCCTTTGCCTTCAGGTTGAGCCCGAAACGGTTGGTCATCAAGGTGTCGTTTTTCGGGGTTGATGCAGGGGCTGGTACCGGCATGGCAGTCGGGCTGATGAACTGGAAATAGCCGGGAACCTCTCCCCGCAGCGAATCAACCCTGAAGCGGTAATCACCCCCGATTGTCAGCCACTTTCCGAGCGATTTGTCGTCGACCTTTTTCACCTGACCTTTAAGCAGGTCTACCTCTTTAGAAAGCTGGTCGATCTTCTTCTGCAGATCCTCTTCAGCCGCATTTGCGGCAAGCGGTAAAGAAAGCCCTGCCAATAACGCTGATATCGCCAAGTTTAATGCCGTTTTTTTCATTGGTAACTCCTTTTCACGTGATATTTGTTGTCTCACTGATTATTACAGCGATTTAACGTAGCTGCTAACAACGGTGCAACGCGATAGTCACCTCCTTTTAATATTTGCAACTTGTTGTTATGAGAGACGATATATGCGAATATGCTATTATAATGAGAACACTATATGAGAATATATGATTTATTGAATGCAATCGAAGTGCCATAAATAGATTAGAAGTGAAGAGCGTTCATGAGGCAGATGGTTTGGCAATAAAAAAAGCCGCCCCGGGATGGGCGGCTTTTTTTATCAGGTATTTTCAGGAAGGATCGGCTTTACTCCACAATCTCTCCAATCAGGTCATAATCGGAAGAGTCTGTTATCTTCAGTTTTACAATATCCCCTACATTGGCCTGGCCGGATGTAATGTATACCATGCCGTCGATGTCCGGTGCCTGCCGTGAACACCTTCCTTTAAGCAGCAGATCGCTTTCTTCACTCACACCTTCCACGATCACCTCTTCGACGGTGTCCATGAGCCGGCGATTGCGTTTGAAAGAGAGCCTTGCCTGCAGCTGCATCAGCTTCTTGTACCGCTCGCGTTTCACCCTTTCCGAGACCTGATCGGGCAGAGATGCGGCCGGCGTTCCATCCTCTTTTGAATAGCAGAATACTCCGAGCCGGTCGAACTGGACCTCTTCAACAAAGTGGCAGAGTTTTTTGAAGTCCTCGTCGGTCTCTCCGGGAAAACCGACTATCAGGGAGGTGCGCAAGGCAATATCTGGGATTTCTGTACGGAGTTTTGTGATCAGCGCCCTGATCTGGGCTTCGGAGCTGCGGCGGTTCATTCGGGTCAATACCTGATCGCTGATATGCTGGAGCGGAATGTCCAGATATTTGCAGATCTTCTCCTCGCTCTTTATCAGCTGAATCAGCCCATCCGTAATTCCGTCAGGGTAGGAGTAGAGCAGACGGATCCAGCGCAGGCCCGCGATCTGCACAATCTCCTTCAGCAGGGTCTCAAGGTTGATTCCACCCGGAAGATCGCTTCCGTAGACCGTTATGTCCTGTGCGATCAGGTTCAACTCCTTGACGCCGCCCCCGACAAGCCGGCGAGCCTCTTCCATGACAAGATTCATCGGACGGGAGCGGAACTTTCCGCGCAGCGAAGGGATAACACAGTAAGAGCAACAGTTTGAGCACCCCTCAGCAATCTTGAGGTATGAATAGTAGCGGGGAGAGGACTGCATCCGTGGCATTTCTGAATCATAAAGATAATCCGGATCACCAATATAACGGACCTGCCCCTCGACCCCTTTCTTCCCGGCGATGATCTCGGCGATCCTGGGGTAGTCGCCGGTACCGACGAAGATGTCGACTTCAGGAAGCTCCTTAGACAGCTCTTCCTGATAGCGTTGCGGCAGGCAGCCGGTGACGACAAGGAGCTTGCAATTGGCGTCATGTTTTCTGTCTGCGAGATCGAGGATGGTGTCGATACTTTCCTGCTTTGCCTCTTTAATGAAAGAGCAGGTGTTGACGATGATGATGTCAGCCTCATGTTCATCCGTCGTGATCTCGTAGCCTTCCTTACCCAGATATCCGAGCATAACCTCGGCATCGACGAGATTCTTCGGGCAGCCGAGGCTTACCATGCTTACTTTTTCCTTTTGCATCCTTCATCAACCTCACGATTTATATAGGTTCCGATTTCTCCGGGCAGGGGAAGAGATACCCGAAATGCAGGCAAACGGCAAGAAGATAATCCAGCAGTTAGAGGAGGGCAGATATCCGGTGAGGCGAGGTGTAAAACAGGGCAAGGATATTGCCCGGAAAAGAAATGAGACGACAAAGGAGCTACGACATGAACCGTAACCCCCTTAAATTATGCCAAGTTACGTGCCAGCGAACTTGTGCCGGAAAACAAACAGGGGATTACGCTGTTCACGTAACCCCCTGTTTTAATTGGCGCGCTTGGAGAGATTCGAACTCCCGACCTACGGATTCGTAGTCCGTTGCTCTATCCAGCTGAGCTACAAGCGCGTAATTACTATACAATTTTTTGTTTCTGGTTGACTTTTGGCTGCCGTTACCCGTAAGCTGATGCAAGCAGAACGATATAATTATCAGAGTGCCCGAGGAATTGCAATATTTTTTCGGTGAGTGCGCGAAAGCAGATCAATGGGTTACCTCTCTTTCAATATCCAGATCAAGGGCAAGTCCGTCGTAATCATTGGCGGCGGCAGCGTTGCGGAGCGAAAAGTCTCCAGCATTCTCCCTTCAGACGCCAGAGTTACTGTCATCTCACCCACTCTCACATACACACTTCAGAAGCTGCGAGACAACGGTCAGATTGAGCATGTTGCACGCAGATATGAGGAAGGTGACCTTGCGGGGGCTTTCATAACCATTGCTGCTACAAATGACCACGCTGTTAATCTCGCCGTTGCAAGAGAGTCGCAACAACTGGGAATCCTTGTCGAAGTGACAGATCATGCTTCTGAAGGCAACATCACCTCTCCTGCAATTTTCAGGCAGGGAGATTTGTCTATAGCCATTTCAACCAATAACAAGGCCCCGGCTCTCTCCGTCGCTATCAAAAGAGAGCTGGGCAGGGTTTATGGCCCGGAATACGCAAAAACAGTCAGATTGCTGGGCGTTATCCGTGAAAAGCTGTTGACGGATGGAGCCGGGAATACGTACAATAAACAGGTTTTGAGCGAGCTTGCCGAAAATCTTCCCGAGCTTTTTGCGGCAGACGCTGTAGCGGAGATAAACAGGCTTCTTCAGAAGCATTTTGGAGAAGCCTGCACTCTCGCAACTTTTGAGTCTGCTATCGAGGATCCCTAATGAACGCCACCCTCTTCTATGTCACTTTCGCGCTCTACATGTCAGCAACAGTCGTCTACCTGGTCTATCTGGCGAAGCCGACCGAATCTCTCGGCAAGTTTGCCAGATGCCTGATCTCTTCCGGTTTTGTAATACACGTTGTCTTCACCATTCATCGCTATCTTGTTGCCGGGCATACGCCGATTACGAATCTGCACGAATCGCTCTCCTTTTTCAGCATGGCGGTGGTAGGGGTGTTCATCTTCATTGAACGGCGCTTCAAGATCATTGTGCTCGGATCTTTCGTCACTCCGGTAGCACTTGTGCTGATGGCCATCTCATCTCTTTTCCCGTCAGCACTGGCGCCGCTCAATCCGGCGCTCAAGAGCAAATGGCTTCTTATCCATACGGTTGTCGCCTTCCTCGGTTATGCGAGCTTCGCAGTCGCATTCGGTGCGGCAATCATCTATCTCATGCAGGAACGGTTCCTCAAGAAAAAGAAACTGGGGGGGCTTTTCCAGCGGCTTCCTTCGCTCAACACCCTTGACGAGATCAACTACCGCTGCCTGACATTCGGCTTTCCACTGCTTACTATTGCCATAATCTCGGGTGCGATCTGGGCGGAGACAGCATGGGGGACTTACTGGAGCTGGGATCCGAAAGAGACCTGGTCGCTCATCACCTGGTTTGTTTATGCCGCTCTGCTTCACGGCAGGCTGACTACCGGCTGGCGCGGTAAGAAAGCCGCAATATTGGCTATCATCGGTTTCTTTGTAATGCTCTTCACCTTTCTCGGGGTGAATCTGTTGATGACGGGACTCCACAGCTACAAATAGAGGCAGAGCTGATATGAATATAGTTGTTGTCGGACTTTCACATAAAACCGCTACTGTTGAAATCAGGGAAAAGCTGGCATTCTCCCCGACACAGATGGAAAAACCTCTCAGCGCCCTGGTAGCCCTTGAAGGGATCACCGAAGGTGTCATCGTCTCCACCTGCAACCGTGTCGAGATCTATGTCACGACCAAGGATATCGCCGGGGGGATCGCCCGGGTAAAACGCTTCCTTGCCGACTACCACAATTTCCCGCTTGAGACTCTAGAGCAGCACATCTACGCGATTCACGGCGAGGATGCGATCCGTCATGTTTTCAGGGTGGCTTCCAGTCTTGATTCCATGGTCGTCGGAGAGCCGCAGATTCTCGGACAGATCAAGACCTCCTACGGCTATGCTGCCGAGTACAGGTCCTCCGGGATCATTCTGAACCGCTTCCTGCACAAGGCCTTCTCGGTTGCCAAGCGTGTCCGGACTGAAACGAAGATCGCTTCTTCAGCCGTTTCCGTTGCCTTTGCCGCGGTCGAGCTCGCCAGAAAGATCTTCAACGATCTTTCCGACAAGACCGTCATGCTGATAGGCGCCGGCGAGATGTGTGAACTTGCGGCAAAACATTTCCTGAACAGCGGCGTCCGCGGGTTGATGGTCACGAACCGTACCTTTGAGCGTGCTGAACGCCTTGCAGACGAGTTTGACGGTAAGGCCGTCCGTTTCGATGACCTTTTTGACCAGCTTCACAAGGCGGACATAATTCTTTCATCAACAGGTGCACCGCATACGATCATCGGCGCCGGCGATCTGGAAGCGGTCATGCGTCGCCGCAGGCAGAAGCCGATGTTCTTCATTGACATTGCAATTCCCAGGGATATCGACCCGGCGGTCAATGATGTCGAAAACGTCTATCTCTTCACGGTCGACGACCTTCAGGAGGTCGTCGCATCCAATCTTCAGCAGCGGAGTGAAGAGGCGAAAAAGGCGGAAGAGATCGTCAGCGAGGAGATAGGGCAGTTCTTCAAATGGCTCTCTTCCCTGGATGTTACGCCGACCATCGTTGCCCTGCGGAGCAAATTCGACGAGATCCGCCGGGCAGAGCTGGAAAAAACCCTTGCCAACTGGAAGGAACTCCCCCCGGACGGCCAGAAACGTCTTGAGGCTCTTACCAATGCAATAATGAACAAGCTGCTGCATCCCCCGACCACTCTCATCAAGCAGGCCGGACAGGGAGGTCGTACTGATCTCTATGTTGATGCGGTAAGAGCCCTTTATGGCCTTGAAATCGGCGGCAATGGACAGGACGAGGAACTGGAGCTGGAGGAATAGGAAGCGCGACTTTTCCGCTCACAATTACGAATCAATTTTAAAAGGAGTTTATAATGGCATTAAAGCAACTGAGAATAGGAACCCGGGCAAGTCAGCTCGCACTCTGGCAGGCGAACTGGGTTAAATCGGAGCTTGAGAAGAAATATCCCGGTATCGAAGTGACTCTTACCAAGATAAAGACCATTGGAGACAAGATACTCGATGTTCCGCTCGCCCAGGTCGGCGGGAAAGGACTCTTCGTCAAGGAGATCGAGGAGGCGATGCTGCGCGGCGAGATCGATATAGCCGTTCACAGTATGAAGGATGTCCCGACCGATTTCCCCGAAGGTCTCGGCCTGCACTGCATTACCGAGCGCGAAGACCCGCGGGATGCAGTCATCTCGAACGGTGTCAAATTCGCCGACCTTCCCAAAGGAGCAAAGATCGGCACCTCTGCATTGCGGCGTCAGGCACAGCTCCTGAAGGTCCGTCCCGACTTGCAGATGGTCGTTATCCGCGGCAATGTCGAGACCAGGATGAAAAAACTCGAAACAGAAGGGCTCGATGCCGTGATACTTGCTGCCGCCGGACTCAACCGTCTCGGTTTTGCCGACCGGATAACCGAACTGCTTCCGGTTGACCTCTCGCTTCCGGCAATAGGTCAGGGCGCTCTCGGAATCGAGTGCGACCTCGGCAATGAAGCGGTAAAAGAGACCATCGCCTTTTTCAACCATGCCGACACCAGCTACGCGGTCAGGGCCGAGCGCGCGCTTCTGAAGCGCTGCGAAGGGGGCTGCCAGGTCCCGATCGCCGCCTTCGGGGAGGTTACCGGCGACCAGATGAAGCTCACCGGGTTCATCGCATCAGTTGACGGCTCCCGCACGCTCAAGGAGAGCATCATCGGTCCGGTCCACGAATGCGAGCATCTCGGCTGCGAGCTTGCCGAGCGGCTTCTGCGCAACGGCGGCAAAGAGATCCTCGAAGAGGTTTACCAGAGAGAGATCGGAGCCTGATCGAACGTCAGAACAACCTGAACGCCGCCGCTCCGGCGGCGTTTTTTATTGCACAAGAGCTGCAACATACCGCCTGCATTCGTACTACGGGGCCATTTCTGCAATTTCAGGCTCATTGCGCTGCAGCAGATAAACTCGCTGCGCTCAGACAGTATCTGCTGCTTAACGCTTCATATCGCCAGAAGTTGAGACGAAATAGCCCCTGAGGTACTCATTCCGGCAGCATGCTTCAGCAAGCCAGATTCAGGTCGAATGAAACTACTTATGAAAAAAGGCCACGTATATCTCATAGGCGCCGGTCCCGGCGATCCCGGACTGATCACGGTCAGGGGGAGAGAGTGTATCTCCCTTGCCGACGTTGTGGTCTACGATTACCTCGCCAACGAGCAGCTTCTTGAATTCGCCTCTTCGCATGCCGAGCTGATCTACGCCGGCAAGATTGGCGGAGCGCACAATCACGAACAGTGGCAGATCAACTCGCTGCTCGTCGAAAAGGCGCTGGAAGGCAAGGCGGTTGCAAGGCTCAAAGGCGGAGATCCGTTCATCTTCGGACGGGGCGGCGAAGAGTGCGAAGCATTGGTAGAGGCAGGCATCTCCTACGAAATTGTCCCGGGGGTAACCGCCGGGATAGGGGCGGCCGCATATGCCGGGATCCCTCTGACGCACAGGAGTGTTACCACATCGGTTGCTTTTGTCACCGGCCATGAACATCAGGAAAAGGACGACACTGAGATCGACTGGGAACGGCTCTCGCTCGGCAGCGGAACAATCGTCTTCTACATGGGGATCAAGAACCTCCCGCAGATCACCCGCTCCCTGATGGAACACGGAAGATCTCCGGAGACCCCGGTTGCCCTGGTTCGTTGGGGGACACGGCCCGAGCAGCAGGTCCTCGAAGGTACCCTGTCCGACATAACGGAAAAGGCGCGGAAAGAGGCTTTCAAGGCTCCGGCAATCACTATTGTCGGAGAAGTCGTGAAACTGCGTGAGAAACTCCGCTGGTTCGATACTCGCCCGCTCTTCGGCAAGGGGGTGCTGGTTACCCGTGCTGCGGACAACGCAGGGGAGTTTTCCCGCCTCCTTGCGGAAAGGGGTGCTTCGGTGTTCGAATGCCCGACGATCAACCTCGTCCCTCCCGAGTCGTTTGGTGAGCTGGACGGTACCATCGAGGGGCTTTCATCATTCGACTGGCTGGTATTCACCTCGGCCAATGCCGTAGCGTTCTTTTTCGGCCGCCTTGCCGCAAAGAGGCTTGATGCCCGGGCGTTAGCCGGATGCCGGGTATGTGCCGTAGGCCCCAAGACAGCCGCATCGCTGCTCCCTTTCGGGATACGACCCGATCTGGTCCCCGCCGATTACAAGGCTGAAGGGGTAGTTGCCGAGTTCGGACGCATGGAGATGAAGGGGAAAAAAGTCCTCTTCCCGAAGGCTGACAAAGCCCGTGATGTCATCCCGACGGCCCTCGACGAAATGGGTGCTGCTGTCACGGCTCCGGTAGCCTACCGGAACATCATCCCGGACGGTATTCCTGAAAAGGCACTGCAGGCACTGGAAGAACAGAGAATCCACTGCGTCACCTTCACCTCGTCATCGACAGCAGAGAACCTTGCCGAGATACTTGGCGAAAACAGGATGCTCCGGCTGCTGGAAGGGGTGAAAGTCGCGGCAATCGGCCCGGTGACCGCGAAAACCTGCCGCGAGCTTGGGCTGAATGTTCATATCGAGCCGCAAGAGTACACACTTGAAAAGATGACAGAAGCAATTTCAGACTTTTTCAACGTTCAATAAAAGGAGTCCAGCATGTTCTACCCTACGTTTCGTGCCCGTCGCATCAGAGGAAAAGAGGTTTTCAGAAGAATGGTGAGAGAGACATCCCTCTCCGCCAATGACCTGATCTATCCGATGTTTTCCGCTTTCGGCAAGGGGATCCGGAAGGAGATCTCATCCATGCCGGGAATCTATCAGCAGTCGATCGAGAACATCGTGGCAGAAGCTCAGGAAGCTCATGAGCTCGGGGTTCCCGCTGTCATCCTTTTCGGTATTCCGGAAACCAAGGATGCTGTCGGCAGCGACGCTTATTGTGATACCGGGATCATCCAGGAGACGATACGTGCCCTGAAAAAGGGTGTCCCCGGGCTTGCGGTCATCACCGATGTCTGCATGTGCGAATATACCGATCACGGCCACTGCGGCATCATCAGGGACGGCGATGTGGACAACGATGCCACCCTGGAACTCCTGGCCAAAGAGGCTCTCTCACATGTCCGGGCCGGTGCGGATATGGTTGCGCCGTCGGACATGATGGACGGCCGGGTCGCTGCGATCAGGGAGGCTCTCGACACCAACGGTTTTGACAATATTCCGCTGATGAGCTACGCCGTCAAGTACGCCTCGGGCTACTACGGCCCGTTCCGTGAAGCTGCTGAGTCCACCCCGCAGTTCGGCGACCGCCGCTCCTACCAGATGGACCCCGCCAACCGCCTTGAGGGGCTGCGGGAAGCGCGGATGGATCTGGAGGAGGGGGCTGACATCATCATGGTCAAGCCGGGGCTCCCTTATCTTGACATCATCCGCGACCTTCGCAACGAATTCGACATCCCCATTGCTGCCTACAACGTATCCGGCGAATACAGCATGATCAAGGCCGCTGCAATGAACGGCTGGATAGATGAGGATCGGGTCATCATGGAGACCATGATCTCCTTCAAGCGCGCCGGAGCCGACATTATTCTCACCTATCATGCCAAAGAGGTCGCCAGGATGCTGAAGAGCGGCAACTGCCCGTGACTGGCATGAACAGGACAGTTACCGCAGGTGAATAATCGCTTTCTGCTGAAAAGACGACTTGATATCGCTGCCCGACTCGTACTCCTTGCCGGTGTGATTGCCTCGACAGCGATCTATCTGACTGCGTCTCATGAAGAGCAGAACGCGCTGGTCAATGAATTCCAGGATTCGAAGGCATACCGGCACGAGCTGGAAGCCTATGGCGGCAAGCTGAGCATCGTTTCCGACGAATTGACCCGTTGGTTCAGCTCTCTGTGGCAGGGGGAGACCCTTGCCTTCACAGTCGCGTTCGTTTCAACAGCCGTTGCCCTGCTTCTCTTCTGGTCTGCCGGGCAGATCTCCGCAAATCTGCCTGAGCAGACAGACGATATCAGAGATTCTGAGTCGAAAGGTTGAACCGGGATGTCGTCTGAAGATTTCGTAAATATCTCCCGCTCGCTGTCCGAAATGGCGCAGCTCCATCCGGAAAACTCCGCCATCATCTTTCCCGAAAAGGGAAGGACCCTGACCTTCCGCCAGCTTGACCTCTGGAGCAGCAGACTTGCCGCGGGCTTCGAGAAAGCAGGCATTTCCAGAGGCGTAAGGACCGCGCTCCTCGTACCTCCCTCCCCCGAACTCTTCGCAGTCACCTTTGCCCTGTTCAAGGCCGGCGCCGTGCCGGTATTCATCGATCCCGGAATCGGCGCACGCAACATGAAAGGGTGTCTTGCCGAAGCGGCCCCTGCCGCTTTCATCGGCATCCCGAAGGCGCATGTTGCCAGGCGCCTGCTTGGCTGGGGCAGAGCTACCCTGAAGACATTCATAACCGTGGGCGGCGGCAGATTCTGGGGCGGCACCCCCCTGGAAGAGATCGAACGCAGCTCTTTCGGAGAAGCATACGCTCCGTCAGTTACCGGGCAAGATGAAATCGCGGCGATCCTCTTTACCAGCGGCAGCACAGGCCCTCCCAAGGGGGTTGTCTATACTCACGGCAACTTTGCCGCGCAGGTAGAGGCGCTCAGGGAAGTCTACGGAATAGCGCCCGGTGAGATCGATCTCCCGACCTTTCCGCTCTTCGCCCTCTTTGCCCCGGCGCTCGGCATGACCGCCCTGATCCCCGAGATGGATTTCACCAGACCGGGGATGGTCGATCCGGTGAAAATCCTCGAAACCGCCCGAAAATACCGGGCAACGACCATGTTCGGTTCTCCCGCGCTTCTGAACCGTGTCGGCAGGTATGGCGAAGCAGAGGCAGTCACCCTCCCCGATATGAAACGGGTCATCTCTGCCGGGGCGCCGGTTCCGGCAACGACTCTGGAGCGCTTTTCACAACTGCTGCCCGAAGGCGCCGAGATTTTTACCCCCTACGGGGCGACAGAAGCCCTGCCGGTCTGCTCCATCGGCAGTCGCGAGATACTCTCCGAAACGGCAGTCGCCACCGAACAGGGGCGAGGGATCTGTGTCGGCAGGCCCGTCAAAGGTCTTTCCCTGGAGGTTGTCGGGATTACCGATGCGCCGGTGGATTCCTGGAGCGACGGCCTGCGGGTCGAAAGCGGCGAGATCGGGGAGATAGTTGTCCGGGGTCCGCAGGTAACAGCCGCGTATTTCAGCCGTCCTGAGGCGACCCGCCTGGCAAAGATCGCCGACCCGGCCGGCGGATTCTGGCACCGCATGGGAGATCTCGGATATCTTGATGAAAAGGGCAGGGTCTGGTTCTGCGGCAGGAAGAGTCACCGGGTGATAACTTCGGAAGGCACTCTGTACACGATCCCTGTCGAGGGAGTTTTCAACACGCATCCGGAAGTGTTCCGGACCGCCCTGGTCGGGACAGGAAAGCCGGGAAAACAGCGGCCGGTCCTCTGTGTCGAGCTGGAAAAGGGGGTGAGCGGCTCCTGGAAAACGCTTATCCGCCAGGAACTTCTGGAAATCGGCGCCGGATATCCTCATACCGCAGTGATCGGAGATATCCTTTTCCATCCGGCGTTTCCCGTGGATATCCGGCATAACGCGAAGATTTTCCGGGAGAAACTTTCCGTCTGGGCTGAAGGAAGGATCAAATGAAGGCGCTCGTGACCGGTGGTGGCGGATTCCTGGGGAGCGCAATCGTAACAATGCTCCTCGAGCGGGGCGACGAGGTCGTCAGCTACTCCCGGAACAGGCATCCGGCTCTTGACGAACTCGGTGTCACGCAGGTCGGCGGAGATGTCGCCGACACTGCTGCTTTGACTGCTGCAGCACAGGGGTGCGACATCATCTTCCATGTTGCGGCAAAAGCAGGGATCTGGGGGGATTACGCCGGGTATCATCAGGCAAATGTCATTGGGACCGAAGCGGTGCTTGCCGCGTGCCGGGCAAACGGCATTGAACGCCTGGTCGCGACAGGATCACCAAGCGTCGTTTTTGACGGCAGGGATATCGAAGGGGGCGACGAGTCGCTTTCCTATCCGGAACATTACGAGGCCCACTATCCGCAGACCAAGATGCTTGCCGAGCTTGCCGTGCTCAGGGCGAATTCACCCGGCCTTGCCACGGTTTCGCTCAGACCTCATCTCATCTGGGGGCCGGGAGACAATCATCTCGTGCCGAGGATCATTGAGAAGGCAAAGGCAGGAAGGCTGAAGCGGATAGGAAGCCGTCCCTGCCTGGCAGACACGGTCTACATCGATAACGCGGCAACAGCCCACCTGCTTGCTGCGGACAGGCTGCATCCCGGTTCGCAGATAGCGGGAAAGGCCTATTTCATTACCAACGATCAGCCGGTTCCGTTGTGGGATATGGTAGACATGATACTTGCCGCGGGGGGGCTGCCGCCGGTCAGGGGGGAGGTCTCTCCGGAGATGGCGCGAATGATTGGCGGAGTATGCGAGACGATCTGGAAACTGCTGCATCTGGCAGGTGAGCCGCCGATGACCCGCTTTGTTGCGGACGAGCTTTCAACTGCGCACTGGTTTGACATCTCCGCTGCAAAACGCGATCTGGGCTACCGCCCGGAAGTCTCCATCGAAGAGGGGCTCAGGCGGCTGAGCGAGTGGCTGCCGGTCTCCGGACTACTTGCCGAGAAAGGGTGACATCAGAAGATAGCAGGCGTAAGCGACGATCGCCGATGCCGGAATGGTAAGCACCCACGCTATAACGATGCGCTGGGCCACACCCCAGTTTACCGCGGATATTCTTTTTGAAAGGCCGACGCCGAGAATTGCCGAAGTGATGACGTGTGTCGTGCTGACCGGCATACCTATTGATGCTGCTCCAAGAATTACCCCTGCAGAGGCTGTCTCCACGCAGAAACCGTGAACTGGCTGTAGTTTCACGAAGTCGTGGCCGACAGTCTTTATGATGCGCCATCCTCCCGCAGCAGTCCCTATCCCCATTGAAACAGCGCAGGCGATCTTGACCCAGGTCGGAACGTCAAACGAGGGAATGAGCCCGTAACTCAGCAGCGCCATGGTGATGACGCCCATCGACTTCTGCGCATCAGCAGTACCGTGTGAGAAAGCCATGAAGGCAGCTGAAACAATCTGAAGGCGGCGAAACCCCTTATTGAGGCCTGATGGAGCCTTGTTCCGGAAAACCCAGTACATGATGACCATGAAAATAAAGCCCAAAGCAGTGCCGATTACCGGAGAGATCAGAAGGGCAAGCACGATCTTGTTCAGTCCTGACCAGTGCAGCGCTGTAGAGCCGGCGTGCGCCATGACAGCACCGATGAGTCCGCCGATGATCGCATGGGACGATGAAGAGGGGAGCCCGTAGTACCAGGTAATGATATCCCAGATTATGGCACCCATGATCCCGGCCAGAACGACCATCTGGGTGACATTGTCCTTGTCGACGATCCCCTTGCCGATGGTGGCCGCGACCTTGGTTGAGACCATCGCTCCGGCGAAATTCAGTATTGCCGCCATAAAAATTGCTGTCTTGACAGTGAGAGCCCTTGTCGAGACGCAGGTAGCAATGGCATTTGCCGTATCGTGAAAACCGTTGATATAATCGAACGCCAGTGCCGCAAATATTACCAGCACCAGCATAACCAATGTTGGATCAAGCATTTTTCACTACCACGCTTTCGAGAATGTTTGCTGCATCCTCACACTTGTCAGTTGCTTTCTCAAGGGTTTCATAGATCTCCTTCCACTTTATCAGCTGGATCGGATCCTTCTCTTCGTCGAACAGACGGCTTATTGCCTCACGGCAAACCCGGTCGGCTTCATTTTCCAGGGCATTCACCTCGACACAGTACTCGGCGATCGGTTCAAGTTTCCCTCCCATAACATGGAGCGCACGGTTGATCGCCTCGGCCCCTTTCAGGATCAGGAAGGCGAGCTCCTTTGCTTCAGGAGTCGAAGATTCGACGTTATACATGACGAGCCGCTGTGCGCATCCGTCAATCAGGTCAAGTATGTCATCAAGAGCGGCAGCGAGGGAGTAAATGTCTTCCCGGTCAAAGGGAGTGATGAAGCTTTTGTTGAGCTTCTTGATGATATCGTGAGTCTGTGTATCTCCCCGGTGTTCTATGTCCTTGATCTTTTTTTGGCTTGCTGCCGGATCGGAGTAGTTGTCGAGCATTTCCTTAAGAGCCTTTGCCCCCTCTACGATGATTCCCCCCATCTCCTGGAACATATGAAAAAATTTCTCTTCTTTCGGGATAAGTCCGAACATTATTTCTTCTCTCCTTTTAAGTAGCCAATAATTAAAGCTTATTAGTTCAGGGTCAGATTTCTCTGGCAGCAAAAAATCCTGCAGAATATAGCAGGAAATTCGGCTGATGTGTCAAAAAAAGAGGGCGGATCGTCAAGTATTGGCTGACGTCAGCAAGGAAGAGTGCAGTGGGGATATCTCAGGTCTTGCCCAGAGCGGCGACTATTTTTCGGTAAAGTTCTTCGCCGTCAGCGGCGCTGACCATTTTTCCCTCGACCAGGGCAATCGGCGATTTTTTGCAGTTACCGCAGATTTTAAGGCACTCCTTTCTCTTGATGTTCAGATCAGGATAGGTCTCCTTCAGCTTTTTGAATACCTTTCCCGTGCCCTTGTTGTTTTCGCAGAAACGTATCTTCATTTGCCCCTCCGTTTGCAGCGGCGCTATATACTGATACAATTATACCTCAATCAGTATCACAAGTGTTTTTTGCAAACATTAATCCAGTGTTACAGCCGTGTTACATCTTGCAGTTACAGGGGGTTTATCAGTCTTTTCCATTGCAGTAACATTACGTTGTGGGATAATTTTTTATCCAACCGGTTCTCAGGAGTGGCCATGAAGGTGCACTTTATCAGACATGCCCAGGCAATAGAACGTTCGGCCGAACTTCCGGATGAATATCGTAACCTGACGTGCCGCGGTCGAAAACGATTCCGGCAGGTCGCTGCCTGCCTCAAAAAAATGGATATTGATCCCGATTTCATCATAACGAGTCCCAAAGTCCGTGCCGTGCAGACTGCAGAAATACTCGCCGAGACACTCCGGTTCAGTGGGGAAGTCCGGATATCAGCCGATCTTGCAACAGGGCCGGACATTTCCGCTCTCGGCAATCTGCTTGGGTCAAAGAATGAGTCCCGCGAAATTGTCATCGTCGGTCATGAACCAGGCCTTGGAGAAGCAGTCGGGGAACTCCTCAAGCTTTCGGCCCCCTGTACCCTGCCAAAGGGGAGTGTTGTTTCCCTGAAAATTTCGATCAAGCAGTCCGCGCTCGCCGCCGAACTGACCGGAGTGATAACCGGTGGCGGCAAAATGATCCGCAAAGCGGGTGCAGCCATGGAGCGTTTACTGGGTGATGATCATACCGTCATAAAGGAGGTCACAGAATGACTTTAACATCCAAAGAGTTGCAGCAGATCAAGGGGATCGGCAATGTGCTTGCCGCCCGACTGATTGAGTCCGGTCACGATTCTTTTGCCAAGATAGTCAAACTTGGTGAAAGCGGACTAAAGAAGATAAAGGGGATCAATCTCAAGGCAATTCCGGGGATACTTGAGCAAGCACGTCAGCTTTCCGAAAGAGATTCAGGCGACCGTGACAAGAAAGTTGCGGCTCTTAAGGAATCTCTGCTGGGGTTGCGCAACTCCGTGCAGGAGCTGACCTCGAGTGCCAAAGATCGCTTCAGCGAAAAACTTTCAGGCAAGACCGGCCGCAAGCTGACAGAGTCGCTTGTCAGTTTCATCGAAGCACTTGAGGAAGTTGAGGGCAAAGCCGGCAAAAAGCTCAGACGGACCGGGAAGGTCGTGGTAAAGGCAGAACAGCACCTGGAGGGACTTGCCGAGGCCGGCTTGAAGGATCTGCGCAAGGGGTTGAAAAAAGCCAGAAAAGCGCTGCAGAGGGTTCATGCATGATGGTGAATCATGAACGGGGACGCTACCCCGGCAGGCTGATTGCGGTTGAGGGGCTGGACGGCTCGGGAAAGTCCACCCAGCTATACCTGCTCAAACGCTGGCTGGAAATGAAGGGTTTGAAGGTTTTTTTCACCGAGTGGAATTCATCTCTCCTCATCAAGAAGGCCACCAGCAAGGGTAAGAAGCGGCAGCTGCTGACCCCCACCACCTTCAGCCTGATTCATTGTACCGATTTTGCCGACCGCTATGAGCGTCAGATTCTCCCCCTTCTGAAGGCCGGCTACCTGGTGCTTTGTGACCGATACATATACACGGCGTTTGCCCGGGATGCTGTCCGGGGCTGTTCCAGTTCCTGGCTGCACAATCTCTATGGCTTTGCCTGCCATCCTGACATCACCCTCTTTTTCAATACACCCCTGCAGGTTGCACTTGGCAGAATCCTCGGAGGAAGACCGCAGCTCAAGTACCATGAAGCAGGGATGGATCTGGGGTTGTCTGCTGATCCTTACGAGAGTTTCCGTATTTTCCAGGAAAAAATCTACGAAGAGTATCTGGCCATGAAGGAACGATTCCGCTTCATCGAAATTGATGGCTCTGCTCCCATTGAAGCTCAGCAACAGACCGTCCGGGAGCTCATAGCCGCAGAAATCGATCTGCCGCGTTATCGTTCTCGAACCATAGGATAGGATTTAATTATGCGATTTTACGGAGATGGCATCCCCGGGGTTCATCCGGAGGAGTTGCCCGGACGATTGATAGTCATGGAAGGTGCC
>Ga0134124_10001943_pt1 | contig 16598 bp, 14 predicted proteins | sample KB304_FD_96880 | JGI IMG/M metagenome (GOLD analysis project Ga0134124, IMG submission 96880) | Terrestrial soil microbial communities without Nitrogen fertilizer from Kellogg Biological Station, Michigan, USA - KB3-0-4 | ecosystem: Environmental > Terrestrial > Soil > Unclassified ...
CAGCTTGCTGGAAGCGTCGGAATTCGTGCGGACCTTGCAGAAGCGCCAAGGCGTCGAGATTGCAAGCCTCGAGGAAATTGCCTTCCATCAAGGCTTCATCGATCGCGATCAGCTTCGCCGACGGGGCGAGCTGTTTTCGAAAACTTCCTATGGCCGTGCCCTTTTGAGGTTGGCCGACGGCTAATCAGCGGGGCTCGGCTACCGCTACGAGCGATACTCCGATCGGGAAGCTGAAGCGGCCTACCCAGCTGGCTTCAACTCCAAACAAGCCGCCCAGAACCTTGTTTACCGGGCCCGAAGGCATCGCATCGTCGCCGTCTTCTTGACCGCGCAGGCGGCCGATCAGCCTCGCGAGAGCGATCAGGGGAAACAGCAATGTGTTGAAATAGGATTCGTAGCGTAACGCGAATCCCCTTTGCTCAAGCAGTCCCGCCAAGGCTGCGCTTGTATATCGACGATGGTGATGATGCGCCTCATCATGCGCGCTCCACAGCCACTGTAAGGCGGGGACGGTGAGGAGAAGCTTTCCGCCGGGCTTCAACTTGCACCGAAGGGCGGCAAGCGCTGCACCGTCATCAGCAACATGCTCCAACACGTCGAGAAGTACGATCAGATCATAGCTTGCGTCGTTCAGGTTGGTACCATCGGGCAAATATCCTTCGCGCACTGCCACCCCGCTCCGCGAACTGGCGACAAGCCGCGCCCCGCTATCGGGCTCGATCGCGTCGACCCGTCCAAACTCCTGCAGCAAAGCGAGGTTGGAGCCGGTGCCGCACCCTATTTCCGCAATGCGCGCATTGTCCGGTAGCCGGACCTGTTGGCGTATGACATTCCTGACAATCCGCCGACGGCCGGCGAACCACCAATGTTCGCCGTCGATCTCGGCCATCCGCTCGAAGACAGCACGTTCCATCAGCCGTCCATCCCGATCTTCTGCCGAATCACGTAAATCGGGCGCCGTTTGACCTCGACCAGCACGCGACCGACATATTCGCCCAGGATGCCAAGCGACAACAACTGAAGGCCGCCGAAAAACAGGATGGCGACCATCAACGAGGGATAACCTCGCACGTCCACTCCGAACAAAATGGTCCTCAACACAATCCATAAAGCGAAGAGTAGTGCCACAAGCGCGATGAAGCCCCCAAGATAGCTCCAGATCCTGAGCGGCACGGTCGAAGCAGAGGTGATGCCATCGATCGCGAGGGTCCACAGCTTCCAATAATTGAATTTGGTTTTGCCCTGCTCACGCTCGCTGCGGTCATATTCCACCGCCGACTGCTTGAATCCCGACCAGGCGAACAGGCCCTTCATGAACCTGTTGCGCTCAGGCATTGAGCGGATGACGTCCACGACCTTGCGATCGAGCAGCCTAAAATCGCCGGCATGCTCTGGAATCTTGTCAGTCGAAAGCTTGTTATGTGCGCGGTAATAGAGATCGGCGGTAAATCGTTTCGGCAAGCTGTCGCTGGCACGATCCCGGCGCACGCCGTACACGACATCGAAGCCTTGCCGCCATCTCTCAAGCATTTCCCCAATCACTTCGGGGGGATCCTGAAGATCGACGTCAATGGGGACAACGGCCTGACCGCGGGCATGGTCGAGACCAGCCGACAGTGCGGACTCCTTTCCGAAGTTTCGTGAAAAGGAGATCCCGACAATCCTGGGATCGGCTTCGTTCGCCGCGGCTATAACGGCAAGCGTCTGATCTTCGCTGCCATCATCTACGAACAATATTTCCCAGCTTACCGGCTTTCCATCAAGCCTCAACGCGTCCAGCACGGGTTTCACACGCTTCAAAAATACCGGAAGCGCCTCTTCCTCATCCTTCACGGGTACCAACACGGAGAGCTGAATTGCCGGAAACATCCTTACCCCGCGAATTGCCCCAAATCTGTCCCATGCTCACGGGATCGACGATTCGCCGGATGCAATAAGCGCTTCCAAAAGCCAAGCACCTTGTGACGGCACCGCAAAAGTCGCGCAAATCCGCCACTCGCGGCCAAGCGAAAGTTAAAGGCGACGGGATGCATCTATCCGGCCACGGAACGGATTGAACAATAGGAAGCAATTCGTCAATTTCGCGGCAGGCAAGAACGAGCGAGGGCGCAATGGGTTCCGTGAGGAAGTTCATTACCAGATATTAGCCATCAGTCGGGCGCGCTGCCGCGCGCTCGATCGTTCCCGAACACGCTTTTGCCATTCTGTTCGCTTTTTCAAGCGGTGCTTGCGGTGCTCCGCCGCCGGCATTTCTTGTTCTGTAAAAGTAATGTTGCGTCCCGAAGCGCGTAAAACTCCCGGCGTCAGTCTGGAGAGAAGCGACAATGCGTCCCTTTTTGAAACATCAAAGATCGGATCAGACCTATTCCCCGTTTATTCCCAAACGTTAACCAACCCAGCCTGATGCAGGTTAACCACTCCTTCACCATGATGAGACATCATGATTTTACAGCTCGAAGCCCACTTTCACGAACAGTCGGCGGGACAGAGCGGTGCTGCCGGGGCGATTATGTCGCAGTTCTGAGCAAGGGGCTTTAGTAAATGAGTAGCATACAGATTTCGAGCCAAACGCAGCTTGACGCTGCATTAAGTACGGCGACGGGCGGCGAGACTTTAGTCCTCGCCAAGGGTAACTACAGTCTTGCGCTGAGCAGCAAGACTTTCACAACGCCTGTCACGATCACATCCGCCGATCCGAGCAACCCGGCACACTTCAGCTGCATCAAGCTGACCAGCGTTACGGGCATGACGTTCAAGTCGCTCGACATCGGTCGGGGACTCACGTCGAGCGAATCGACGGAAGCGGCAGCGATGGCCAAGGTGACCGGCGGCGGCAACATCACCTTCGACAGCAATCATATTCATGGATCGCTGGACGGCAATGCCCTCAACGATGGCATTGGCCTGATGATCAAGAGCGTGAACGGCGTAACCGTTTCGAACAACGAGTTCGAGCAGTTGGGCCGAGGAGCTCAGTTGTTCGGTTTGACGAACCTCAACGTCATCAACAACAATCTGCACGACATCCGCTCGGATGGGTTGGACCTTTCGGCTGTAAAGGGCGTGCTACTCGATGGCAATCTGTTCGCCAACTTCCAGCCCAATAGCACTGATCACCCGGATGCCATCCAGTTTCAGACCATCAATACGACTTCGCCATCGTCCAACATCGTCATTCGCAACAACGTCGTGCAGACCGGCAGCGGCACTGGCATGCAGGGCATCTTCATGACCGATCAGATGGGCACGCTTCCTTATCAGAACGTGACGATCAACAATAACATGGTGATCGGATCGAATATGCCGAACGGGATCATGGTCAGCAGTGCCAACAACCTTGCGATCACCAATAATACGGTTGTTTCCCCGACGAATGACTCCAACCCGGTCTGGATTCGGCTTGGTACCATTACGGGCACGAAAAATTACGGCGGAAATATTGCCGACAGCGGCGGCCAAAAGACCCCGCAGCAGGCATTTACATCAGCTCAGCTCTCGCTGCTGACGACGTCCTATCTGCCGAAGCTGACTGCGTCCCAATTGATCGTGTCAGGATTTGGTTATCAGCTAACGGGCTCAACGAGCACGAGCACCAGCGGCTCAACCTCTTTGTCGTCAACGTCGACCACTTCGACGTCGGGAACGGTCACTTCGTCACCGACGCCAACTACGACGACAACGACATCTGGAACGACGAGCGGAAGTACGACGACCACGACCAGCACCGGCACCAAGACCATCCTCATCAGCTCGCAAACGCAGCTTGATGCCGCGCTCAGCGCCGCAACGGGTGGGGAAGTGCTGGCGCTTGCGACCGGCGTATATTCGATTTCGCTGTCGAGCAAAGCCTATGCGAGCAAGGTCACAATCACGTCTCAGGACACGAGCCATCCTGCCCGCTTGGCTTATCTTTCGTTGAAGGGCTCATCTAACATCACCTTCAAATCGCTCGATATCGGCCGCGCGCTGAAGGCCGGGGAGAGCCCGACCTCGGTCTATATGGGCAAGGTGACAAGCGGCAGCAGCAACATCACCTTTGATACGGTTCATGTACATGGCTCGCTCGATGGCAATCCGTATGATGACGGCCAAGGCCTGCTGATTGATCAGTCGAAAAACGTCACGGTCACCAATTCGCAGTTCGAACAGCTCGGCCGCCCGATGATGATCACCAACTCCAACGGTGTAACGCTTGCCGGCAACTACGTGCATAACACCACATCTGGCATCTACACGAACGGCGTCACCAACCTGGTTCAAACCTCCACCGCGGTTACGACGGCTTCGCTGTCCAAGGTGGCGGTGTCGACAACCAGCACTTATGCTGACGCAACGACGGCGTTTGCGCCGGCTTCGTTATCCGACACGCTTGCCTATTCCACGACCAGCACCTCGTCGACGTCGACGGCTGCGGCTTCAACCAGCCTGTCCAAGTCAACGCTCAGCGCAAGCAGCCTGATCACAGCCTCGACCAAGACATACAAATCGGCGGGAACGATAAGCCTTCCGACCGTCCAAACGAGGCAGGCGCTCTATCAGCTCGCAGGCGTTAACTAGAACCTTCTGCAAACTCGGCTTAAGACAATCCCGCCGCTTTCAGAGCGGCGGGATTTTTCTTTTTCAGCGGTATTGGAAAAGCACACGGTGCGCCTCGGCAAAGCGCCATAGGCGGATCCCGGCGAGCGCCATCAGAGCCTTCGGCTTACTGGCCGCATCGATCCGATCGCTTGCCAGAATGCGCGGCGCATGGGCGATGATGGAGAAAGGCAATGCCCAGGTCTTAACGATCCAGCGCAGCCTGCCGAAACGCCATTCGCGCGTGATTTGATATTGCTCGGCGACAAGCCTTCGCCATTTCTTTAAAAAGTCCGCCCATGCCTGCCGTGCGGGGTGCCCTACCACCGCATCGTCGGCATAGGAGATCCGCAACCCAATGCGCTTGGCGCGCAGGCACCATTCCTGATCCTCGGACACGCCGACCCGAAACCCCCCTACCCGTTCGAAATCGGCTTTACGGACGAAGAGGTTTGCAGTGACGGTGAAATCCTTGGCCTTGACATAAGAGCGATTGTCGAACGCGAAGACAAGTTCGAACGCTTCGGCCGCCGTCAAGGGTCGGCTCCGTTCAACCAAGACCGCCATCTTTCCGCCAACGATATCCGCATGATCCAATGCCGCCAACCCGGCGGCAAGCCATCCCGGCTCCGGCAGACAGTCGCAATCGGTAAAGGCCAGCAACTTTCCGGACGCCGCAGCCGCGCCGCCATTGCGCGTCGGTCCGGCGCCCTGCTCGGCGACATCCACGAGCTTGGCTCGTCCGGCGACAGTTCCGCGCACGGCATCCGCACCGCAGGGAGAATGGTTATCCGCCACGATAATCTCGAACTGATGCCGGGGATAAGTCTGGCCTTCGAGCGCGCTCAGACAAGCATCGAGAGCGGCAAGATCGTTATAATGCGGAACGATAACGCTTGCCGTAGGCACGGTCACATCAGATCGAGCCGCTTATCCGAGAGCATGGATTTGGCGCTGCCGAGCGCGAGCGCCATCCAGGCACGGCGATCAAGCGGATAGATCTTCAGCGCCTTGACCAGCCAGGGTAGCGACTGGCGCCAGCAGCCGGTCCGCTGATATACGCGCGCAATCTCGGTCAGATAGAAAGCGTGAAGCGCCTTATCCTGCGAGATGAGGTCGAAATGCTTGTCCAGGAGTGTCTTGCGGGCGACCGCCTGATTCGCCTTGACCTTTGAAATGCTATCCGGCGACGTGAAGCAGAGCACCAGGGGCTTATCCACGAACAGAAACTTCGTGACGCGCGACAGGCGGGTAGTCATGTCCCAATCCTGCCCGAGCTTCAGCGTCTCGTCGAAGCCGCCGATCTTTTCGAGCAGATCCTTTCTGGCGACGAGCGTCTGGGTGCTGATCATCGCCCGCCGCACCAGTTCACGAGATATGTCTCCAGAGGTTTTATCGTAACCCGGCAGCGGCATATACTGCACTTCACGCGGGCCATAGACCCCGAATTTTCCTTCGCCATTCGTGATCTTGGCGCAGTAGATCGCGCCGAACTCGCTCGAGTTGACGCGGCGATATTCCTCGATCTGGGTGGCAAGCTTCGTCACCAGCCACTCGTCGTCGCTATCCTGAAACGCGATCAGGTCGGCGCGGGCGGCCTTGATGCCGGTATTGCGCGCGGCACTCCCGCCTCTGTTGGTCTCGTGGCGGACGACGCGCAGCCTTGGATCGCTTATCGACTGGAGATATTCCCAACTGCCATCGGTGGAACAATCATCGACGACGATCACCTCGATATCGTCATATGTCTGGCGGAGCACGCTTTCCAATGCCCGCGGCAACGTCCCCAGCCGGTTATAGGTGGGTATCACCACGCTCACCGAGGGCGCTGTCGCCTGGCCGCTGTCTTGTCGCTCGGTCACGGCGTCAGGTTCATTGTGCATTGCAACGTCCACTCGGCTGGCCTAGCGATGGCGCGATTCAATGACAAGTTTTCATCGGCAGTGACAGTGTCACGTTCATGGACGGCAAATGCCCGCATTTACCTTTCAATTTGGTTGCGCGGCATTTCCGCCAAGCGGATAGGCGGCGTGCGATGAGTTCCAGCAGACGATCCGGCGAAGCATGAGTATCAAGGCGAATTTTGCCAAGAGTGGAATGTGGATGGTGACCGGCGCCATCTTCAACAATCTTTCCTCCACCGCCATCTTCATCGTTCTCGCGCGCCTGTTGACGCCGGTGCAGTTCGGCATCGTCGCCTTTGCGACCATCTTCATCGATCTGAGTCGGGTATTGGTGGTAGCCGGCATCCCGGACGCGCTGATTCAGCGCAAGGAATGGGATGACAAGGTCGCATCGAGCGCGTTCTGGACAAATATCGCCATCGCGAGTCTGATCTGCGCGCTCATCGGCGGCATCGCGACGCCGATCAGCTATTTTGTTTACGACGCCACCTTCGCGCTCGTTCTGCTCGCATTGTCGCTAGCGCTGTTCGTGGAAGCCATCACCGCCGTCCATACGGCTAAGCTCCGGCGCGAATTCCGCTACAAGGCGATCGCGAGCCGCAACATGGCCGCCAATGTTCTGGGTGGCGCGATCGGCATCGCTTTGGCTTGGATTGGTTGGGGCGTCTGGGCTCTGGTGGTAAGCCGTCTGCTCAGCGCATCGATCACCAGCATCATCTTGTGGCGCACCTCGGGCTGGCAGCCGCGGCTGTTTTTCCGCTGGTCGGACGTTCGCAGCCTCAGCGGCATGTCGAGTCACCTGCTCGCCAACCAATTGATCGGGCAAGCCAATTCGCAGATCGCCGGGCTGGTGATCGGCGCGGCGATCGGGCCTGCCGCACTAGCCCAGTTCCGGGTCGGCACCCGGGTGCTCAATTTGATGGCGCAACTCATTATCACGCCATTGCAGGCCGCTGCGATGTCAGCCTTCTCGCGGTTGGGGGATGAAGGCAGGCCAATCGCGCCCGCCTATGTGCGGGTGACGCGGAGCTGCAGCCTGCTCGCCTGTCCGATATTCTTCGGCATGGCGGCGATCGCGCCCGATTTCACACGGATCATATTTGGTCCGCAATGGCACGAGGCTGGTCTGATCATGATCATCAACAGCCTCGTAGTGGGGCCGTCGGTCATCATGTATTTCTTCATCCCCGCACTTGCATCAGCGAACCGCTCGGCGCTGTCGCTCCGCTTTTATATTGTGTCCCTGGTCGTCACAGGCGTGACAGCGCTCACTGCGATTCCTTTCGGTCCGCTCGCCGCCTCCTCTACCAAGGCGATCGAATCGCATGTCACACTGCCTTATGGCCTCAAGCTCACCCGGCAGGGGATCGGTTTACGGCCGATCGACAATCTCAGAGCCATAGCGCCTGCTTATCTCGCAGCGTTCATCATGGCGATGATTGTCATGGCGATCGGCTATTACGAGCTTGGCAAATTCCAACCTTGGCAGCGTATGCCAATCATGGTCGCGATCGGCGGGCTTATTTATCCAGCTTTTCTCGCCCTGTTCGCGCGGCAATTTCTGCGGGAGACGCTCGGCGAGCTGGCCTTTCTCAAAAATCGCTTCGGGCGGAAGCCGCCTTCTTCGAGAGCGCCCGTGCCGGACACGCTTTGAATATAGATTTCGGCTAAGGCGAGGCATGGCAACGGAGGGCCTTCAGAAGGCGCAACAGGGGAGGAAGATGGAGTTCGACGGACCGTTCATCACCGTCATCGTTTGTACGCGCAACCGCGCGGCCAGCCTTGCACGGACGCTGGAATCGCTGGTGGAGGCGCGGGCGAGCTACACGGAAGATGACTGGGAGCTTCTGGTGGTCGATAATGGCAGTACGGATGATACCGCCGCCACCATCGATCGCTATGGCACGCGGTTACCATTGCGCCGGATCAGCGAGCCGCGGGCGGGCTTGTCGCACGCTCGCAATGCGGGTGTAAGCGAGGCCCGGGGCCAATATATTCTGTGGACTGACGACGATGTGCTGGTTCATCCCCAGTGGCTGGCCGCTTATGCGGCAGCATTCACGGCGCGACCTCAGGATGCGATTTTCGGCGGACGGACCGAGCCAGTGCTCGAGGAGCCCGTTCAACAATGGTTTGCCGACAGTGTGGACCAGCTCGCACCGCTGCTGGCCATACGAAGCGAACCGGATTGGACTGAGATTTCGCGCTGGCGTGTACCTTACGGCCTCAACTATGCCATTCGTGGCGCAGAGCAGCGCCGATATCGCTACAACCCTACGCTCGGCGTCGCGCCGGGACGACGGCGCGGTGGAGAGGAGGTTGACGTAATCCGCCGCGTCTTGCTGGACGGAGGGACCGGAAGCTGGGTGTGGGATGCCACGGTGTACCATCTTATCCCGCCGGAGCGGCAGACGCTGAGCTATATACGGACGTTTTTCATGTCCAATGGATATGACTTCCCGATTGGCGGCGCATCGATCAATCCCTTGAAAAGAGCCCGCGCCCTGCTTCTCACACTTGGAGCTGCCCGCCAGGCGAATCGTGCGCTTCGCAATTTATCGATGGCTGAAACCGCTGACGCTGTACCGTGGGCGATCCTCAAGGCCCGCGCAGAAGGAAGCTTGCAACGGCTCTTATTCCGAAAAGGCCCTTGATGCTTGGCTGTCGTGAAGCAATATTTGCCGAGCAGTTCTCGGAAGCCGCCCTCCTGAATTTTGAAAACATGCTGATCGGGATCAAGTCGTAAGGCGATCGATCAGGCCAGCAATGTCTCTGCCCACGCGCTCCCACGAGAGTCGCGACAGATCGGGACGTTCCAGATGTGGTTTACGTCTCAGCCATTCCACAAAATTTTCAACGGCGTCCAGGCTGATCTCGCCATCGTAGAGCCGAAGCCAGTCAGATCCCACGATCGCCTGCAATTCGGGCAAGCTGCCAATATTGGGGGCCAATACCGGGCGCGCCCGCGAAAGGGCAAAAATGGCCGCGCCGCTGTTCAGGATCGCCCGATAGGGCAGTACCACGCCATCGGCATGATCGACCGCCTTTTCGACATCTTCGTCCGGCAGTGAATCGGGCCGAATATCGAGCACGATGTTGGCAGCGTCTGCCGCTATGCTTTGAAGAGTTGTAACAACATGGCCATGCGTTCCCCGACCTGCGATTGATAGCGCAACATCACCCGGCATTTGCGCAACGATCCTGGCGAGCTTCTCCACATTTTTGTAGGCCCGAATCTGCCCGAAATAGCCAAGCCGGATCTGGTTCAAACACGGCGCGGGCGGGTGTACGGGCGTCTTGAAGACATCCCGATAATGGCCGTGAACCGTCCGGACTTCTGGAAGCGCAAGCGAGCCGGGATAAAGCTTGTGCACCAGCTCGGCCGAATGGGCCGACAGATGGATGATGCCGTCGATCGAGTCGATGAAGCGGCGCATGAGAAAGCGGGAAAGCTGCCCCGCATCATGCGGCCGGGCATTGTGCGCCACCCAGATGAAGCGGGTCCGCCGCTTGCGGGCCTTGCCCAACATTCGATAAGCTGAGAGGCAGCGCCTGAAGCCGGAAATACCGCCGAGCCCGGTCAGTTCGTAGGGCCAATGAAGGATCGCGACGTCTGCTTTTCCTTCCGCCACCTCCCGCCAATCGAAGTCGCGAACCTGATATCCTTGATCCGCCACGGCCTTGGCGAATAGCGCTACAAAGGTGTTGCTTGCGTCCGCGACGGGCTTGATTGCCACGATTTGTTCACTTCGATCTGGCAAGGCGGCCTCGTCTGGACGGAATTGCGATGCGGCTCGTATGGCGGGATGTCAACCGTAGCCCCCCGCTTGCTTGCTTAAACGACGGGAGTCCGGCATTCACAATCGCCAGATTGGCTACTGAAAGGCGCGGGGTAACGATGATAAGGCAATATGGCCGGAAAGTCGGTACGTTCCTGCTGGCACTCATCGAGCCGGAGCGACAGCTCCTTCCGGACTATATGCGGCAGCGTCCGAGACTTCGGGCCCACCTGCTTCAGGTCCTAGGCATTATCTGCGCGGCCGCACTGGGCGCGATGTACGGCCGTTACTGGGCCAAGCTGCCACCAAACCAGCTGATGATCCTGCTCTCTCCACTTGTGTTGATGGCCATGCTGGTTGTCTGGGTCCTGCCTGACCGGGATACCGTGCCGACGCGCACGATGAGCAGCCTGCTGTTGGCCTATGTTGGTGTTTCGGTGGCTTGGCCGGATTATATGGCGTTGCAGCTGCCCGGGCTACCGTGGATTTCGTTTCGAAGGCTCCTATTGGCCCCCATGTGCCTGCTGCTGCTGGTGTGCCTCTCCACCAATGCCAAGTTCCGCAAGGATGTGCGGGAGACGATGGAGGGAGAACCCATCATCTGGAAATTGCTAGCTGCCTTCGTCCTTATACAATTTCTTTCCATCGCCGGTGCAAAATCGCCTTCCGCTGCGATCAAGAATTTCCTCAACGATCAGATTGCGTGGACAGCCGTATTCTTCGTTGCGCTCTACGCCTTTCGCGACGAGCGGATGATGCTAAAGGCAATGCGGATTTTCTTCATCGCGTGCCTCACAATCGGCATCATCGCTATTTTCGAGGCCATGAACAAAGGCGTGCTATGGAACGGCCATATCCCGTCCTTGCTGCAGGTTGACCTGCAAACAATGTCCGGAACGCTGAAAAGCGAGTTTCGTTTCGGTGCCTATCGAGCCAAGTCGGTGTACGCGCAACCTCTGCCTTTTGCGGAGATCATGGCGCTGGTCACCCCCACCATTCTCTATTTCATATTCTCTGCGAAGAATATGTACGCTAGGCTGTTGTTTATTGTCGTTGATTTTACATTCTTATATGTAATGACTTTGCCTCAATCGCGCCTAGGACTTATCGGCTTTACCGCATCCCATGGCATTTTCATCTTGGTCTGGGCGGGAAGGATTTGGCTTCGCGAAAAATTTAGCCTTCTGGGGCCGTCGATTACCCTCGCCTATCCCGTGATGATGATAGGGCTGCTCGGCGCGATCGTGTCAGTTGGCAGCCTGCGCGAACGTTTCGTCGGTGGGCATGCGACCGTCTACAGCGATCAAACGCGGAAGATCCAGAAGATCGTGTCCCGAGGCGTGATTTTGCGAAGCCCGATCATAGGCCACGGCCCACGCCAGGGTCCAGCAGAACTGGGCGTGATCGGATATGGGCGCGCTTCGTTGGATAATTACCTGCTGTGGATCGCCCTGGATTATGGGCTGGTTGGTTTCGCCATCTATTATGGGATGCTTCTATTCGGGCTGCACAGCATGTTCATGGTTTCGATAAGAGGACAGGAAGCCAACAATAATCTGGCCTTGATGGCGCTCACAACGATCGCGTCGTTCCTGCTCATCAAGACCGTGCTGAGCGAAGAGGACAATCATTCGATCATTTTCATGACGCTCGGAATGGCGATGGCGGTCGCCTGGCGCGATAAGGTCAAATCCGGCGCATTGACGAAAGCCGCTCCGTCAAAAGCCAGCTTGTCGAGACCCTCGCTCAACCGTCCAATTCGGGACAGCATTGCTTAGCAGGTGCAGCATGAAAGGGTTGCGCCCGCGCCCGAATAAGGTGATGATTACGGCTGCGGGGTGTCGGCCGGCAAAAAGCTGTACGGGTGCTGAATGGTAAGCGTTTCGATTGTCGTGCCTTTGTACAACGAGGAAGAGAATGTCGCCCGTGTGCATGCGGCGGTCGTGGAAGCGCTCGCCCCGCATGATCTGGATTACGAGCTGCTGTTCGTGGACGATGGTAGCAGGGATTCGACCTATCAATGCGCGCGCGAACTGGTCGCACGGGATCCGCGCGTGCGGGTGGTGAAGTTTCGCCGCAATTACGGCCAAACCGCCGCCATGGCCGCCGGCATCGAAACAGCGCGTGGCGATGTGATCGTCACTATGGATGGGGATCTCCAGAACGATCCGATGGACATCCCGCGGCTGCTCAGTTTGATCGACGAAGGCTATGACATCGCCATAGGATGGCGCAAGAAACGCAAGGATGGCGGCGCGCGCGTATTTGTTTCGAAGGTCGCCAACAAGATTATCGCGCGCATCATGGGCGTCGAGGTGAAGGACAGCGGCTGCTCGCTCAAGGCGTACAAGGCCTCGCTCATTCAGGGCATTCCGATGTACGGCGAGATGCACCGTTTCATTCCAGCGCTCTCCCAACTCGCGGGGGCGCGGCTCGCGCAGATCGAGGTGAACCATCGCGCCCGCCAGTTCGGCGCATCGAAATATGGCTTCTCGCGAATCTATAAGGTCGCGCTTGATATCGTCTCGATCCGGGCCCTGTTGAGCTATGCGCACAGCCCGTTGGCGTGGCAGGCGCGCACGACCGCCCTGTTCGCCTTGCTCGGAATTCTCTGTTCGGCCTGGGCATTGCTGGGAACCGGCCATACCCTCGTGGTGCAAGCCGGCATGGCAATGCTGTTCTTTTCACTCGCGCTGTTCCTCGTCGCCTGGGCCTTGATCGGCCATCTTTTTGCCGTGGTTGAGCCTGACGTAAGCCGATATGCTCAGCTCTCCGCGGTCCTGTCTTCCCGCGTGAAGCAGCCTGTATTGAGAAAGCCATGAACATCGAAACCAAACTTCCCGTGATCGAAGGCGCCTGCGACATCTCGGTGATCATCCCGGTGATGCTCCAGGATGATAGCGCTGATGCGGTCTGGAACGCTTATCGCTCGGCGCTGGAAAGGACAGGCCGCAGCTTCGAGTTCGTCTATGTGCTGGACGGGCCGCACGCGACCTATGCGGAAGCGCTGGAGCGGCTTGGCGGCGCGAAGGCGGGCATCCGCGTGATCTCGCTTAGCCGCGCTTTCGGCGAGTCCGCCTGCATCCAGGAGGGCGTGCGGCATGCGCGCGGCGACACGCTGGTCATCTTGCCGGCGCACCTTCAAGTAACACCTGAATCGATCCCGATCATGCTCGAAGCGGCGAAGTCCTTCGATGTCGTGGCCGGTGCACGCGACCGCCGTCTCGATACGGCGATGAGCCGCTGGCGCGGCAGCATCTTCAACCTGGCGGCCAGCTTCGCCGGCTCCAAATTCGATGACCCCGGCTGCACCGCACGCGTCATTCGCCGGTCGGTATTCGACGAATTGCATCTGCAGAGCGATCAGCACTTCTTCCTGCCTCTGCTCGCCGAACGGCTGGGCTTTTCCGTGAAGCAGATCCTGCTGGAGCAGGCTGACGTCGATCGCCGCTTCCGTGTCCACCGGCCGACCGATTATGTAACGCGGCTGATGGACATCGTCGGCCTCGCCTTCATGACGCGGTTCATGCACAAGCCTTTCCGTTTCTTTGGGACGATTGGCGCTGCCCTGCTCGCTCTCGGCCTGATCTGCGGCCTGTATGTCGTATTGGAAAAGAGCTTTGGCAGCGTTCCATTGGCTGATCGGCCGGCGCTGCTGCTCACGGTGCTGCTGATCGTGCTCGGTATTCAGGTCGCCGCTGTCGGATTGATGGCGGAAATCGTGATCTTCACCCGGTATCGCTCAACCCCGGCGTACCGCATCGACAGGATCGTTGCCCAGGACGACCATTGAACATGCGCGCCGATGTCGTGATCGTCGGCGGCGGCGTCCAAGGCATAACCATGGCGCTCGCTGCCGCGCGCAAGGGCCTCAAGCCCGTGCTTGTGGAACGCAATCAACTAGCAGCCGGGGCGAGCGGTAACAGCTATGGCATCATCCACGGCGGGCTGCGTTATCTGCAGACGCTTGACCTCGCGCGGTGGCGTCGCTCGCGCCGCGCTCAATGCTGGTATCTCGAAAATTACCCGCAGTTCGTGAAACCGCTCTCCTGTATCATGCCGCTCTATCGCGGTTGTTTCCGTTCGCCGATCGCGTTTCAGGCGGCCGGCACCCTGGAAGCAATCCTCTTCAAGATGCTGGGAGACGAGCCGGACCTGCCGCGGCTCAGCCTGATCCCGGCGGACGAAATCGCAGTGCGCTATCCCGTTCCTACGGCTGATCTGGTCGGCGCCGCTCACTGGTATGATGCCGCGGTCACCGACGTCCGGAGGCTACTCGCAGCGGTGACTGATGAGGCTGGCCTGGGTGCGGGGTCGCTTCTCTCGAATAGCGAGATCATCCGAATAGAAATGCGCGACGGAAGAGCAGTCGGCGTGTGGGTGAAAGACGGCCCGAGCGGAAATGAAACGCTGATCGAGGCCGATATGGTGATCAACTGCACAGGCTCATGGAGCAATCAGTGGACGGGCCGCCCGGCCGGCCCGACGACTGCCACTCTTGCATTCAACCTGTTGTTCGACCTTCCCTTTCCCGGCGACTCCGCACTCGCGGTCTCCGAGCAGCCTGGGCGCGGCCGGAGCTTTTTCCTGCGCCCCAGCGCAGGCAAGACTTATGCTGGCACCTATTACAGGCCGGCTCCCAACGCGCGGGAGCCCGCACCGTTAGAGCAGGATATCCGCGAGTTCGTGGCCGCGCTCGATCATGCCTTGCCCGGCTTTGGGCTTGCGAAAGCAAAGGTACTGGCGGTGATGTCGGGACTACTGCCCGACATGGACGGCAGCGGCAGGAAATTATCGCCGCACGATCATGTGCGGATCGATGATCCCCCCGGCGTCCATACCATTGTCGGCGGCAAATTAACCTCCGCTCCTTTGCTCAGCTTCGAAGTCGCGGACCGCCTATGGCCACAGCGCAGTGCAAAAAGACTGGCGGCATGACCACGCACGCGGTGCGGGTCGCTATCGACGCGCACGTCCACCTTCACAGTCCGAGCGAAGCGCTTTCAGCGCTGCGTATCGCACAAGATCACTTGGCTGCCGCGGCCGGCGAAATCGGCGTCCTGATGCTGGCGGAACGTCAAGGATATGATGTTTTCGATTCGCTGCGGCGGGACCTGATCGTGACAGATGAGCCGGAGTCGCTTTGGTTCGATGAGTCGCGGAGCCTTCTCGTGCTCGCGGGGCGCCAAATCGTAAGCAGCGAAAAGCTCGAAATTCTGGCACTTGCCACCAATGCCCGAATGTCCGATGGCGCTCCTGCGGAAAAAGTGATCGACGATATGGATGCCGCCGATGCGATCGTTGTGCTGCCCTGGGGCGTCGGCAAATGGCTGGGGAAACGTGGCGCTCTTGTGGATCGACTGATAAGTTCGGCTGACCGCGCCCGCCTCTTTCTGGGTGACAATGGAGGAAGGCCAGCATTATGGCGCGTTCCCCAATTTGACGGAAAGCTCAAGACGCTGGCCGGATCGGATCCATTGCCGCTGCCTGGCTGGCCTCAAGCGATCGGATCGTTCGGATCGGCGACGAGAATGGTACTTGAGGCATCAACGCCGTCGGCTTCGCTCAAGCGCGCGTTGCGTGATCCGGCGACACCTCTCGAACCGTTCGGCAGCCTTGCGAACCCGTTTCGCTTCCTGGTGGACCAAACGCGGCTTCGGCTGGCGCGAAGCAATCCGCTCTAATGAAGATCCTCCTGCTGGCGCCCCATCCGTTCTTCAGCGAACGGGGAACTCCGATAGCGGTTCGCCTTGCGGTGGAGGCGCTATGTGCGATGGGCCATCAGGTCGATCTGCTGACCTATCATGAAGGGCAGGATATCGAGATAACCGGCATGCGGCTGGTGCGCATCAGCGCACCGCCCGGCATTCGCAATATTCCGATCGGCTTTTCGGTCAAGAAGCTCGTTTGCGATCTGTGGATGGCGATCGCCGCCTACCGGTTGATTTTCCGCAACCATTATGACGTCGTTCATAGCGTGGAAGAGTCGGTGTTCATTGCACTGGCCGCGCGACCATTCGGAAAGTTCCGCGTCGTTTACGACATGGACTCGTTGATGGCTGACCAGATCGCCGAGAAATGGCCGAAGGCCGGTCCGATCATCCCGATGCTGCGCTGGATCGAGCGGCAGGCCATGTCCCGCGCCGATCTGGTTCTGCCTGTCTGCGAAGCCATTGCGGCGCGTGCGCGCGCTGCGACGGACCCCCGCTTGGTGCACTTGCTTCCCGACGTGGCCTTTCCGCCCCCAGATAATCTGGCGAATGCCGAAGATCTACGCACCCATTGCAAATTGCGCGGCCCGCTCGGCCTGTACGTGGGCAACCTTGAGGGCTATCAAGGC
>Ga0134124_10001944_pt1 | contig 16598 bp, 16 predicted proteins | sample KB304_FD_96880 | JGI IMG/M metagenome (GOLD analysis project Ga0134124, IMG submission 96880) | Terrestrial soil microbial communities without Nitrogen fertilizer from Kellogg Biological Station, Michigan, USA - KB3-0-4 | ecosystem: Environmental > Terrestrial > Soil > Unclassified ...
CACGATCGACGAGCCAGACGGCGTTGCGCCAACGGTGCCGGCGACACGTATGCCGGAGCCGATCGCGCGGCAGCTCGCGCTGACCGCGAACAGCGGCCTCAACCCGCGCTACATCTTCGACACCTTCGTCGTGGGCTCGTCCAACCAGTTCGCGCAGGCCGCCTGCCAGGCCGTCGCCGAGCTGCCCTCGAAGGCCTACAACCCGCTCTTCATCTACGGCGGTGTCGGTCTCGGAAAGACGCACCTGCTCCATGCGGTCGGTCACGAGACCGTGCGCCTCTTCCAGGGCATGACCGTTGTCTACCTGTCCTCGGAGCGGTTCACCAATGAGCTGATCAACGCGATCCGCTATGACCGTACGGCGGAGTTCCGCGCGCGCTATCGCACGATCGACCTCCTGCTGATCGACGACATCCAGTTCATCTCGGGCAAGGAGCGCACGCAGGAGGAATTCTTCCACACGTTCAACGACCTCTACGAGTCCCGCAAGCAGATCATCGTCTCCAGCGACTGCTCGCCCAAGGACATCCCAGAGATCGAGGAGCGGCTGCGTTCGCGATTCGAGTGGGGACTGATCGCCGACATCCAGCCGCCGGACTTCGAGACCCGCGTCGCCATCCTCAAGAAGAAGGCCGCCCTCGAGCGGGTGCGCCTCGCCGATGACGTCGCCTACCTGATCGCCAGCCGGGTCAAGTCCAACATTCGTGAGCTCGAGGGCTCGCTGACGCGCATGATCGCCTTCTGCGCGCTGACCGGCCGGGAGATGAGCGTCGACCTCGCCCAGGAGGTACTCTCAGACCTGTGGGGCGAGGAAGAAAAGGTCATCACCATCGAGCAGATCCAGCGAAAGGTGAGCGACTTCTTCGGCGTGAAGCTCTCCGACCTGAAGGCGAAGAACCGCACGAGGGCCGTGGCCTTCCCTCGTCAAATCGCCATGTACCTGGCCCGCCAGCTCACCCACGCCTCGCTCTCCGAGGTCGGGCGTTCCTTTGGCGGCAAGGACCACACGACCGTCCTGCACGCGGTGGACAAGATCCAGACATTGCTGCAGGACGATCCCAAATTACGCAAGACCATCGACGGACTTATCCAGGGGATTACCCTGTGATCCCCAGCTTGCCCGGCGCTCTCCACACACTTATCCCCGCCGGCACGTCGGACCGCCGCCTGTGCCAGCGTGGCTTTACGTCTCCATCACTCCGTCCACATCGCTTGACGGCTACTCCTACGACGAAGTTGTATCTCTTCTTTTAAACAACAACGGAGACTCTCATGGAAGTCATTCTGGATCGCGACGCGTTCCTCAAGGGACTCCAGATGGTGCAGAACATCGTCGAGCCCAGGCAGACACTGCCGATCCTCGCGAATGTCCTGCTCGAGACCGAGGAGGGGACCGTCCGCCTGACGGCGACGGACCTGGAAGTCGGCGCCCGCGTCTCGGTTCCGGCCCGCGTCGTCGGTAAAGGTGCGATCACGGTCTCCGCGCGCAAGCTCGCCGAGATCGTCAAAGAGTTGCCGGCGGCGGCCGTCTCGCTCAAGGTCGGCGACAACGCCGGTGTGAGCCTCCGCTGCGCGGGCGTGACCTACAAGCTCGTCGGCATGCCGCCCGATGATTTCCCGCCTGTGGTGCCGGCATCGCCGGGCGCCTGGCTGACCCTCGAGGCCAAGGCGCTGCGCGACATGCTCACGCAAACGAGCTTCGCGATCTCGCACGACGAGACACGCTACGCGCTCAACGGTGTGCTGTTCGCGCTCCAGGGCAAGGAGATGCGGCTCGTGGCCACCGACGGGCATCGGCTGGCGCTGTCAGTGCGGACGCTGGGCGAGGTGGGACGGGCGGTCACTGGCATTGTTCCGCGCAAGGCGATCGCGGAGATCATGCGTGTGCTCGGGGCGGGAGAAGAGGTGCAGCTTGGTATCACCGAGAACCAGTTCGTGCTCCAGATGCCGAACTTCGTCATGACGGCTCGGCTGATCGAGGGACAGTTCCCGAACTACGAGGCGGTCATTCCCAAGGGCCACCCGGGCAAGCTCGTCATCAGTCGCGCAGCGGTCGCCGCCGCCCTGCGCCGGGTGTCGGTCATGGCCGAGGAGCGGAACAAGCCGGTCAAGCTTGTACTGGCTCCAGCGGTACTCCGGATCACCGCCTCGAGCCAGGATACGGGTGAAGCTGAGGAGACGCTGGACGTCGACTACGCTGGTGAGGAACTGGCCATCGGCTTCAACTCGAAGTACATGCTCGACGCCATCGGACCCATCGAGCACGAGCAAATCGTCCTCGAATTCAAGGACGGATTGAGCCCCGGAGTGGTGAGAAGCCCGGCCGATGAAGGGTACTGCTGTGTTATAATGCCTATGCGAATTTAGTGATGGTTTTTGCTCGTCAAATGGGAGTCTTAGAGGGTGAAGATAGGGTGTGTTCAGCTACTGGAATTTCGTAGCTATCGAACCCTCTCCTATCGACCCGAAGCCAGGGTCAACCTCGTCACCGGGCGCAACGGACAAGGTAAGACCAATCTACTAGAGGCTCTAGCTGTTCTACTGATCGGGCGTTCATTCCGGACCACCCGCCTCGCCGAGTTGCCAAGCTGGGGTGCCGACGTGGCAGTGCTGAGCGGGGACATCCAGAGGTCCGAGGGTACCCGGTCGATGCGGCGGACGATCCAGCGCGCAGAAAATGGAAACTGGCATGCCGGCGGGGAAGCTTGCCCGTGGGCCCGCGTGATCGTCTTCGGGTGGCAGGATCTGGCGATTCTCAACGGGGCGCCGGTCGCACGCCGGATGTTCATCGATGGGTTTGCCGCGCGGCTGTACGCCGGCCATCTGCCGGCGCTGCTCCGCTATCGGCGGCTCATTGGTCAGCGCAACCGACTGCTCCAGTCTCACGCGACGGCCGAGCGGCTCGCGCCATGGGATGAACAGTTGGCCACAGTGGGGATGGAATTGATCGATCGACGGCGTCGCGCGGTGGCGATCCTCCAGACCGAGCTCGCGCGCGTATATCCATCGGTGAGCGGGGAGAGCGCGAAGGTCCAGGTGGGCTATCGCTGCGTCGTGGGTGAGGCCACCGAGCCGGCCGCGCTGGTGGCCGCGCTCGAGCGGATGCGTCCAGTGGAATTGCGCCGAGGCCAGACGCTGGTCGGCCCGCATCGCGATGACCTGACGATCGAGATGGACGGCGTCGACGCGAGGGCGTTCGGCTCACGAGGTCAGCAACGCCTGCTGGCGTTGGCGCTACGCGTCGCCGAGGTCCTGCCTGTCAGCGAGGCGGCCGGGACGACGCCCGTGCTGCTGCTCGACGATGCGCTCTCGGAGCTGGATCCGGGCGTGCGCGACAACGTCCTGCGGGAGATCCAGTCTGTCGAGCAGGTATTTCTGACCTCGCCCGAACCGCTCGCCGTGAGCGGCGCCGCGCGCTGGGTCGTTGATGGAGGAGGGATCCTCGCCGCATGAGCGCTGAGACATATACTGCGAGCGACATCAAGGTCCTCGAGGGCCTGGAGGCCGTCCGCAAGCGCCCCGCTATGTACATCGGCGACACCGGCGCCTACGGGCTCCATCACCTAGTCTACGAGGCCGTGGACAACGCGGTCGACGAGGCGCTCGCCGGATATTGCGACTCGGTCAAGGTCATCCTGCACTCCGATGGCTCGGTCTCGATCGGTGACAACGGCCGTGGGATCCCGGTCGATACGCACAAGGAGACGGGCAAGTCGGCCGCCGAGGTCGTGCTGACGGTGCTGCACGCGGGCGGCAAGTTCGAGCACTCGGCCTACAAGGTATCGGGTGGTCTGCACGGCGTGGGCATTTCCGTCGTCAACGCGCTCAGCGAGTGGCTCGAGGTCGAGATCCGTCGGGGCGGCAAGGTGTGGGCGCAACGCTACGAGAAAGGTGGCGCGCCGACCGGTCCGCTCACGGTAGGCGAATCGACGAAGAAGCACGGCACCATCATCCGGTTCAAGCCGGACGCGACGATCTTCGAGGAGACGACGTTCTCCTTCGACACGCTGTCGAACCGCCTGCGCGAGCTGGCCTTCCTCAACAAGGGCCTGAAGATCGTCATCGAGGACGAGCGCGACGGCCGCGAACACACGTTCCTCTACAAGGGCGGCATCATCGAGTTCATCAAGCACCTGAACCAGAACAAGACCCCGATCCACCCGAAGGTGCTCTACTTCGAGGGCAAGAAGGGTGACATCGAGGTCGAGGTGGCGCTCCAGTACAACGACGGCTATCAGGAGAGCGTGTTCTCCTTCGCCAACAACATCAACACCCGCGAGGGCGGTACGCATCTGACCGGCTTTCGAGCGGCGCTGACCGGAACCTTGTCGAGCTACGCTCAGAACAACGGCTTCCTCAAGAACTTCAAGGGCGGCGTCACCGGCGACGACGTGCGCGAGGGGCTGTGCGCGGTCGTGTCCGTGCGCATGCCCGACCCACAGTTCGAGGGGCAGACCAAGGCCAAGCTCGGCAACACAGACATCAAGGGCTTGGTCCAGCAGATCGTCAACGAGAAGCTCGCCGAGTCGTTCGAGGAGGATCCGACCACCGCCCGCAAGGTCGTCGACAAATGCGTGCGGGCGGCCCAGGCACGGGAAGCGGCGCGGAAGGCGCGCGAGCTGACGCGCAAGGGCGGTCGCGACGACGAGGGGCTGGCCGCCAAGCTGGCCGACTGTTCGGAGCGCGATCCGCAATACCGTGAGCTCTTCATCGTCGAGGGCGATTCGGCCGGCGGTTCCGCCAAGCAGGGGCGTGACCGAAAAACGCAGGCGGTCTTGCCGTTGCGCGGCAAGATCATCAACTCGGAGAAGGCTCGCTACGACAAGGTCCTCTCCCACAATGAAATCCGGCTGCTCATCTCGGCCATGGGAACCGGCATCGGTACCGAGGAGTTCGACCTCACCAAGCTGCGCTATCACAAGATCATCCTGATGACGGACGCGGACGTCGACGGCGCTCACATCCGGACGCTGCTGCTGACGTTCTTCTTCCGCCACATGAATGCGGTGATCGAGGCGGGGCATCTCTTCATCGCCCAGCCTCCGCTGTTCAAGGTGAAGAAGGGCAAGGTCGAGAAGTACCTGATGAACGAGCGCGAGTTCGAGGACTTCTTCCTGACGGCGTGGGTCGCCGGCGCGCGCGTCAAGATCTCGGGAACCAAGAGCCCCGTGACCGGGGACGCGCTCCTCGAGCTGCTGCGCGCGGTCTCGGAGTATCGCGGCCTCTTCGCGAAGCTGACCCGGCGCGGCGTGCCGCCCGACGTGCTCAGCGAGCTCTTGCGCCAGAAGTTCCGGGGCAACAAGCGAGGCGTCGGCCATGCCGACGTCGCCGCGGCGATCGTGGCGGCGGCCGCGGCTGTCAACGGTCACAACGTCGAAGCGCGCCCGGGTGACAACGGGGACGCGCAGACGATCGTCGTGGCGGGACCTCCGACGGTGTCGTTCAGTACGGAGCTCTTCAAGTCGCCCGACTACGTGGCACTCCTCGAGTTGTGGGACCGGCTGGCGGCCGCCGCCAAGGGGCCGACGGTCATCCTCGACGAACAGGACCACGAGACGCCGGTGAAGAGCCTCGACGAGCTCTGGAGCGTGGCGCTCGAGCGGTCTCGCCACGGCGCCAGCTTCCAGCGCTACAAGGGACTCGGCGAGATGAATCCCGAGCAGCTGTGGGAGACGACGATGAACCCCGAAACGCGGACGTTCTTGAAGGTCACCATGGAGGACGCCGTCGGTGCCGACGAGATGTTCACCGTCCTGATGGGCGACGCCGTCGAGCCGCGCCGGCAGTTCATCGAGCAGCACGCCCTCGACGTGGCGAACCTGGACATCTAGATGCCTGATCGTCAGATCAACGCCCCGATCGAAGAGGAGATGCGGAAGTCGTACCTGGACTACGCAATGTCCGTCATCGTCGGACGCGCGTTGCCCGACATCCGCGACGGCCTCAAGCCCGTCCACCGTCGCGTGCTGTACACGATGCAGCTCCTCGGCCTGGCCTGGAACCGCGGCTACAAGAAGTCGGCCCGCGTCGTCGGCGACTGCATGGGCAAGTTCCATCCGCATGGTGACTCGGCGATCTACGACACGCTCGTGCGGATGGTCCAGGAGTTCTCGCTCCGGTACCCCCTCGTCGATGGGCAGGGGAACTTCGGCTCCATCGACGGCGACCCGGCCGCCGCCATGCGCTACACGGAAGCGCGCATGGCGCGGATCGCCCACGAGATGCTCGCCGATATCGACAAGGATACCGTCGACTTCGCGCCGAACTACGACGACAACGAGACGGAGCCGATCGTCCTCCCGACGCGGATCCCCAATCTCCTCGTCAACGGCTCGACCGGTATCGCGGTCGGCATGGCGACCAACATCCCGCCGCACAACCTCACCGAGGTCGTGAACGGGCTGGTGACGCTGATCGAGCACCCCGGGACGACGGTGGACCAGCTCGCCAAGATCATCACGGGCCCCGATTTTCCGACGGCCGGTTACATCTACGGCACCGGGGGCATCCGCGAGGCCTACACCACGGGTCGCGGCACCATCACGCTGCGGGCGAAGGCCCACGCCGAGAAGCTCCGGGGCGGTCGCGAGGCCATCATCATCACGGAGCTGCCGTACCAGGTGAACAAGGCGAGCCTCATCGAGAAGATCTCGGAGCTCAGCCGCGAGAAGAAGATCGAAGGCATCTCGGAGATCCGCGACGAGTCCAACCGCGAGGGCATCCGCGTCGTGATGGAGCTGGGACGGGGAGAGATTCCGCAGATCCTCCTCAACCAGCTCTACAAGCACACCCAGATGCAGACGACGTTCGGCATCATCATGCTGGCGCTGGTCGATCGGCGGCCGCAGGTCGTGAACCTGAAGGAGATGCTCGAGGCCTTCATCAAGTTCCGCCGCGAGGTCGTCACCCGGCGCACGCGCTACGACCTGGCTCGCGCCGAGGAGCGTGCCCACATCCTGGCCGGGCTCCGGAAGGCCGTCGAGCAGCTCGACCTCGTCATCCGGATCATCCGCCAGGCGGCCAACGCCGACGCGGCCCGCGACGAGCTCATGCGGCGGCTGGACCTCACCGAGATCCAGGCCAAGGCCATCCTCGACATGCAGCTCCGCCGGCTGGCGGCGCTGGAGCGGCAGAAGATCATCGAGGAGCACGAGGAGACCCTGAAGTTCATCGAAGAGCTCAAGAGCATCCTCGCTTCCGACGTCAAGCTGATGGGAATCATCAAGCAGGAGCTGATGGCCGTCAAAGAGGAGTACGGCGACGCCCGCCGCACGGAGATCCTCCTCGAGACCACCGACCTGACCATCGAGGATCTGCTGGCCGACGAGGAGATGGTGGTCACCATCACGCGCTCGGGGTACATCAAGCGCACGCACGTCGAGGCCTACCGCAGCCAGCGGCGCGGGGGCAAGGGCGTGACCGGGATGGAGACCAAGGAAGAGGACATCGTCGAGGACCTGTTCATCGCCTCGACCCACTCCTACCTGCTGTTCTTCACGAACCTCGGCAAGGCCCACTGGCTCAAGGTGCACGAGATTCCCGAAGGCGGTCGAGCCGCCAAGGGCAAGGCCATGGTGAACCTCCTGTCGCTCGGGGACGGTGAGCACGTGGCCACGTGCGTGCCGGTTCGGGATTTCACCGCCGGTGGCTACGTCTTCTTCGTGACCCGCCAGGGCAAGGTGAAGAAGACCGAGCTGGAGGCGTATTCGCATCCGCGGGCCGGCGGCATCCAGGCGGTGGGCCTCGAGGACGGCGACCAGCTCATGACGGCCCGCCGAACCGATGGCAGTCGCGAGATGATGATCGCCACGAAGCTCGGCATGGCGATCCGCTTCTCGGAAGAGGAAGTCCGCCCGATGGGCCGCGGCGCCGCCGGCGTGCGCGGGATCGAGGTCGAGGACGACGACCAGGTGATCGCTGCCGACGTCGTCCAGGAGGGCGCGCAGATCCTTACGATCACGCAGCGCGGCTTCGGCAAGCGGACGCCGCTCGAGGAGTACCGCCTGCAGGGCCGAGCCGGCAAGGGGATCATCGACATTAAGACGGCGGGCCGCAACGGCACCGTGGTCGGCATGCTGCAGGTCCGGAGTGGGGACGACATCTTGCTCGTCACCACCAAGGGCAAGGTCATCCGCATTCACGCCGACGAGGTCTCCTCGCAGGGCCGCAACACGATGGGCGTGCGCATCATCGATCTCGACGCCGACGATCGCGTCGGCTCGATCGCCCGCGTCGAAGCCGAGAGCCCCGCCCCGGCCGAAGCCACGTAGTCGGCCGTGCTGGATCTTCGCCTCATCCGCGAGCAGCCAGACGCGGTCGGGCGCGCGCTCGCCGACAAGGGTGGCGGCGAGCTCATCCAGGCCATCGTCGAGCGCGACGCCGAGCGACGCCGCCTGATCAAGGGAGCCGACGACCTCAAGGCCCTCCGGAACCGAACATCCGCCGAGCTCGCGAAGTACAAGGGAAGCGTGCCGGAGGATCTGCGCACGGAGATGCGCAGGGTCGGCGATCGCGTCAAGGCGCTCGACGTCGAGCTGAAGGCCGTCGACGAGGCCATCGACGCGCTGCTCATGCAAGTCCCCAACGTCCCGCATCCCTCGGCGCCGCCCGGCAAGAGCGACGCCGACAACGTGGAGGTGCGCCGCTGGGGGACACCGCGCGAGTTCGCGTTCACGCCCAAACCCCACGAGGAAGTCGGCGAAGCGCTCGGCCTGCTCGACATGGAACGCGCCGTCAAGCTGGCCAAGTCGCGCTTCGGCGTGCTGTGGGGATCGCTCGCCCGCCTCGAGCGCGCGCTCGCGCAGTTCATGCTCGACGTCCAGACCCAGGAACACGGCTACACGGAGGTCTGGGTCCCCCATCTCGTCAGCGGTGAGACGATGCTCAGGACCGGACAGCTGCCGAAATTCGAGGAAGGGCTGTTCAAGACCGTCGAGGCCGACGAGGGACGCACGCTCTATCTCATTCCCACGTCCGAGGTTTCGCTGACCGCGCTCCACGGCGGCGAGGTGCTGCCCGAGCAGACGCTGCCCCGGCGCTACACCGCGTTCACGCCGTGCTACCGTCGCGAAGCAGGAACGTATGGGCGTGACATGAAGGGCATCTTCCGCAATCACCAGTTCGACAAGGTCGAGCTCGTGAAGCTGACGACCGCCGAGCGGTCGTGGGGCGAGCTCGAATCGCTGGTGAACGACGGCGAGGAGATTTTGCGCCGGCTCGAGCTGCCGTATCGGGTGGTCGAGCGCTGCATCGGCGATCTCGGCTTCAGCACGGCCAAGGGCTACGACCTCGAGGTGTGGCTCCCGGGGCAGGGCAAGTATCGCGAGATCTCGTCGTGCTCCAACTACGCCGACTTCGGCGGCCGCCGAGCCGACATCCGCTATAAACCCAAGGGGGGCGGCAGACCGGAGTTCTGCCACACGCTCAACGGTTCCGGCTTGGCCGTCGGACGCACGGTCATTGCGGTGCTCGAGAACTATCAGGAGAGCGACGGCACCGTGACCATTCCCGCCGCGTTAAGGTCCTACCTTCCTGGCATCGATCGGCTGACAGCCCGAACGTGATCTCGGGCCCCTGCCGCCGTTTGGATTGTTTACAAGCTACAGGCTGAACGTGCTACGGTCCCAAGGCGGAGTTCAAATTATCGCAGGCGAAGGAGCCCCGATGGTCGACAACACCGAACCGACCCCTGAAAAGTCGCTGTCTCGACGCGAGGCCCTGAAGCTCGCCGCCACTGTCGCGGCTTTCGGCGCCGCTCTCGGCGTCCGCCCGGCCAGCTCGATCGCCCAGGGTAAGGGTGAGGGTAAGGAAGAGGGCAAGGGCGACGGCAAGGCCGAGACGAAGAGCTCGGGGAAAAGCTCGGGCAAGGCGTCGGGCAAGGCGCCTAGCAAGGCCGCTGCCAAGGGCGACGGCAAGGGTACGGGCAAGGCCGAGGGCAAGGGCGAGATGAAGGGCGAAGGCAAGGCGGAGGGCAAGGCGAGCGGCAAGTAGCGACGCACACGCTTCGGCGAGCCGACAGGAGGCGCAGCCGTTCCCTACGGCGATGCCATAGCGCGGGTCGACTTCAGCCTACGGCGCGACAGCCCGTTCTCGTACGTCTGCAACGCCTGTAACCGGTGTTGCCACAACAAGGCAATCCGGGTGGGGCCGTACGAGGGGTTGCGGCTGTCGCGCCGGCTGGGCATCAGCACGACCGAATTCTTTTCGCGCCACACCGAGGCCGGCGGCACCGTTCTGCAGACGCGTGAAGACGACCGCGGCTGCGTCTTTCTCGGCCCACGTGGCTGCACCGTTCATCCCGATCGACCGCTCGCCTGCCGCATCTATCCTCTTGCCCGGTGGATCGCCCCCGATGGCGACGAGAGCTTCGGCCACCTCGAACCGCATCCGCAAACCGCCGGCATCTACGGCTCCCGAGGCACTGTCAACGACTACCTGACGTCGCAGGGGCTCGCGCCGTACTTTGCGATGGCCGATCGCTACGGCGAGCTGTACGACCGGATGGTCGCGGTGATGGAACGCTTCGATCCCGAGGAGAACGTCGACCGCCGCACCGAGCGACGGGCGGAGATCGACGAGCTCGACGCCGGCACACTGGCGACCGCCTGGTTCGACATCGACGGGACCGTCGGCGGGTACTGCCGTGACCGCGGGCTACCCGTCCCCACCGACATCGATGCGCTCGTCGATCTGCACCTGAAGGCCGTCGGCGCCTGGCTCGACGCGCTCGAGACTCAGCTCGGAGCTTAGGTCGGCGGCATTCCCCAAAGGTCACGACATTCGATGGGCCATGGCGGGAACCCGTTCGGGCCACGCGAACACGAGCCAGGCGCCGAGGAGCACCATGATCCCGACCACGGCGCGCCGCGCGGGCGCGTGCCCGCTCAGGCCGGCGTCGATCACGACGGTCCAGATCGGCTGGGCCAACGCGAACGGGGCGAGGCGACCGACCGGCGCCGCGTCGAGCGCGTGGTCGAGGCCGAGCAGGAAGAGAAAGCCCAGAACACCGATCGAGCTCATGAGGCCGAAATCGCGAAGCGTCGGCGTCTTCCAGACCCAGGGGACGACGAGGCCGAGCGGAAGCCAGACGCCCAGCGCGGTGTAGAACGGCCGGCTCGCCGTCGTCTCGTCCCGCATGAACCGCGTCAGTACCAAGTACAGCGCGAAGCACCCGCGCATCAGCAGCGGCAGTATCGCCGCCCGGCCCGTCGGGATGGCGAAGGGGCCCAGGATGACGCGCGCTCCCGCGTAGCCGCTGCCGCCGCCAGCCATTGGCGGACCCCCACGCGCTCGCCAAGCCACCCGGACCCCAGCAACATGGCCAGCAGGGGCGCGCTCCAGAACAGCGACATGGTCGCATCGACCGAGAGGCGGGCCAGCGCGAAGACGAAGCAGGCCGGCATTCCCAGCATCGTGAGCGCGCGGATCACCTGCAGGACGGGCCGGCGTGTGCGCACCAGGCGCGCCGGGCCACCGGGCGTTCAGAGCACGAGCATCAGGACGAGATGCGTGCCGTAACGGAACCACACGACCTCGAACGGGGAATACGGACGCGACAGGAAGCTCGCCAGGAGCTCGACGATGGGCCAGAGCAGCATGGCCAGGCACATCACCCCGACGACGGCCAGACGCACGGTTGCCGGACGCTCAGGATCGCGGGATCGAGGCATGATGTCTCAGCCCGTCGCGACGCTACGAACGCAGGGGAGCAGGGATGGCTGCATCATTCAATCAGCTTGCGTGCTCCGGCTTCGAGCCCGCCGTATGTCGACTCTCACGTGGGCCGGCCACGTGATGTCCCGTTCGGTCTCGAGCAGTCCCGGGCGTCGTATCCTCGCGCGCAGACTCTTTCCGCCGTGGAGAGCTGCCGGATGGGTCACAACCTCCCACTCGAAGTCGTGGTCCGTGAACCGGTCGCCTATCTGAATTTCCATTGGCAGCAGGGACACTGTTCCAGTGGCCGCGTCCTGCGCCGTGGGCGCCTTGGGTTCCGCACTGCTGACTTCACGCCCTTTCGCATCACTCGATGACCCGATCCGCCCGCGCCAGGAGCGTCGGGGGGATCGTGACGCCGAGGGCCTTGGCGGTCTTGCGATTGATGACCAGCTCGAACTTAGTCGGTTCTTCGACCGGGAGGTCAGCTGGCTTGGCGCCCGTGAAGATCTTGTGCGCGAAGTTGGCCGCGTGGCGATACATCTCAGGGTAGTTCGTGCCATAGGTGACTAAGCCGCCAGCAAACTCCGTGGATGCGTAAATCGCTGGCAACCGACGCCTTGCCGCAAGGTCAACGATGACCCGTTGATTGGCCTGCGTGAGGGTCTCGAGCCCCACGACAAGTGCGTCGGCACGCTGCCTGATTGCGGTATCGAACGCCGGCTCCAAGTCCGCAGGCTTTCTCACGTCGAGAAGCTGAGGTTCGATACCGAGGGCTCGCGCCGCCGTCTCCACCTCTTTCCACTGAGGCGGGAGAGCAGGGTTACTCATATTGAAGAGGGCTGCGATTCGTGCGGCTCTCGGAACCAACTCCCTGAGCAGTTGTACCCGCTTCGCGTAAATTTCCGTTACGGCGGCGCTCAGCCCCGTGATATTCGCGCCCGGATGTGCGAGGCTCGCGACGACGCCTTGAGCAACAGGATCGCCGACGCCAACGATGACCACGGGAATCGTGACCGTGGCATTCTTGGCCGCCAAAGCCGCCGGCGTGCCCCGCGTCAGGATCAGGTCCGCCTTCAGCCGTACCAGCTCAGTCGCGAGGCCGGGGAACCGGTCATCGTGGCCATCCGCCGAGCGGTACTCGATGGCGTAGTTCTTTCCCTCAACGTACCCGAGGGCCCGCAGACCTTGTCGGAAACCGTCGAGATTGGCGGCATTGATCGCCGGTGAGGTCCTCTCCAGCACGCCGATGCGATAGAGCTTTTCTGGGAGTTGCGCATTGGCGGCGAGCGGCATTGTGAGCGCACCAGTCAGCGAGGTCAGCAGAAAGCGGCGACGGTCCATGCGAGGACGGTAGGCCAGCCACCCGCCGTCGTCAATCTCTCTACGTGATGCTGTGGGCGAATCACCGAGGACAATGCAAGGGAGTCGTCAGGACACCGGATAAGGGCTGTGTGCCAGCGGCTCTCGATCCAGCAGCGATTCCATGACGGTGCTTGACTCTTCCGTGAAATCTCGTCTGCTCGCGCGGCGGTGCAGTCGGCGTAAGCAATGCCGGTGAAAGCATCGCAGGCATGTGGGGGCACCGACGGCGCCGGCGCGCACCCAGGCGCCATTGGGCCCACAACGATCAGGATGCCAGGTCGCATGAAGCGGCTGTCCGGCATAGAACTTGGGGGCTGACTTGGACTCGCCAGCCTCAGCGGATACCACCCGCGTCTAGTGAGTGTGCGATCCTATTGGCACGGAGGGCTAGCCTCAACTGGCAAGGCAGTGGACTTGAAATCCACCGGGCCGCGAGGCCCTTGGGGGTTCGAATCCCTCGCCCTCCGCCATTAACTTCAATTAGTTCCGAAGCCCCGTTCTCCTTGACCCACCTGACGAATGTGGCTGTTCTGTGCCCGAAGCGGGCGAAAGGATGGACTCATGCGTGGGATGGGCCAGGTGTACCGGCGCGGGGGCGTTTGGTGGGTGCAGCACTCCTTCCGTGGGCGGAAGGTCAGGGAGAGTAGGGTCCAGTCGCCGTACCACTCGAACCTGCCGCAGCACGTATCCTGGGGGCCGGACTGCACGCGCTCTGCCGGCGCCGGGTGAGAGAGATGTCGGCGGCGCCGGGAGAGAGGGCGTGACCTTACACGTGACTCGAGGAGCGCCTCGCGCCGCGCTTCCTGAACGTCGGCTCGGTCGCCGCGGTAAAGCCATGAACCGGCCTGAGATCCGGGACCATTTCAGCCGAGTCGTGGTTACCGGCCCTTTGGGGGCTCATCGGCAGGCCGCGCGTGGCGGCGGCATGGAGCACCCCGAGCAAGGACAACAGCAGCAGGACGAGGATCAAGTAGGAGAGTCGCTTTGTTTCAGCTTCCATGGCTGACTCCACAGACGCACGACACCACGGTGCGGCCCTGCAACTCCGGAGAAGGTCAAGCCAGATGCCATCGGGACGCTCACCGCGGACCGAGGGAAGGCATGCCCACAGTAGCACCGGCCCCTCGAGGGCGCTCCACCATGGCGGCGATGTGACTGAGCGAGAATCAGTAGCCCTAGCGCTTGACGCCGACGGCGATCAGCTCGACGCCCGTCCAGGGATCAGTGCTGATCGGAGGCACCACGCACCACGTCGAGAATGATATGCGCCACCTCCAACGAGTCGACTGGCTTCAGCAGGATGCGCGCGAACGGCGCTCGGGCTAACCGTGGGATGTGTGCCTCTGCGAATCCACTGACCGCGATCACGGGTACGGGTCGCGGCTGCTGATTCACCTGCTCCAGCAGCCAGACGCCGTCCTCGGAGGGCAGCAAGAAGTCGGTGACGACGATGTCCGCATCCGCAACAGCGTCGAGCGCCGCGCGTGCAGACGACACGCTCGTGACTGTCGCCCCCTGCTCGCTCAGAGACTGCTCCCATACCTCCCGGGTGTCGTCGTCGTCCTCGACATAGACCACCCGGATTCCAGTGAGCAACTCGGCCATGGACTGCGCGGGAGTGTACCAACGCGACGGCGCCCAGCGGGAAGGGTTTCTTCGAGTGAACTTCTCCACGGCAGGGGCGCGCAGCGGTCGCTACGAGCTTAACTTCGGACGACCTCAACGATCACGTCAGCGAGCTGCCAGGGATCGACCGGCTTCCGCAGCTTCCGCGCGAATGCTGCCTGCGTGAAGCGCGGCACCTGCCCCTCAGCAAATCCACTCACCGCGATGACGGGAATGGGGTCGCGGTTGCTGGTTCACCTGCTCCAGTAGCCACACGCCGTCCTCGTCAGGCAACGAGAGATCGGTCACGATGATGTCGGCTGCTGCCACCATGTCCAAGGCCTCTCGGCCCGTCGCAACCGCCGTCATCGTCCCCCAGATGGCGTAGCGCCTGCTCCATGATGTCGCGCGTGTCGTCGTGATCTTCCGCGATGACGATGCGGATGCCGGTGAGGGGCTCCGCCATGGGGGGCTACTGGACGCGACGGCGTACGACGAATGCCTTCGCGTTGCAGTTCAGGCATTCAGCGGCCTCTGTCTCGGCGCGGCGCTCGGCCAGAAGCGCGTTTACGGTGGCGCGCACATCCGCCTCATCGCGGCCAGTGACAGCACCAAGACAGGCCAGACAGATGAACTTCGGCCTGTAGGCGGCCAGGAAGGCATCGATCTGGATCACGGCGAACACCTTGCGCCTTGGAGTGGTCGTCGTCAACCCAGTAGACGTAGGGCAATTTCGGCGCGGCCCGGGCCCCATCTGGTTCACGGCGAAGTCCTCGGGCGCGACCATCGGATTCTTACGATGTGGCTGAGCGACAGACGCAGCCCCTGGCGGTTGCACGCGTACGGTGAGTAAGCCGATAACATTCCAGGTGAGGCCAGCGGTTTTGGAGGAGGCGTAGCTCAGGCGACGCGGGGCGCGAGCTGGAGGAAGCGGAGGGTGGCAACAAGGGCGGCGCGGGCGGGTGTGATCCGGCATCAGTTAAGCCTGAGCACCGCGATGTCTTGAACCGCTTCCTCGGGTGTTATCCAACGCTCAAACGTGACGCCACAGGGCCACGCGATCATGAGCCGGTGGCCATTCGGCGTCAGTTCTCCTGTTTTGGCTATGAGGCGGCCGTGGGAGCAATGGGCGCCCGTAAAGTGCTCAAGATCCCCTGTGATCGTCACTGAACGTCCGCTTCGACGCCAAGCTCCTCAAGCAAGGCCTGCGCTTCGGTCAGTAACGTGCCGGCTTGGTGCCTCCTCGCGAGCGCCTCCTTGCAGCGGGCCACTTCGAGGACTGCTTGAGTGAGCTCCTGGCGCAAAGCGCGTAGCTTGAGGGCAGCTCGCACGTAGCTTGCGACGGAATGCGGGATACCGCGTCCGGATGGTAGGTCTTGCACCTCTAGAATGATTCTCACGCAATTGTCCTTCATTGGTAACAAGCCGGGCCAAACGCGGCCCGAAACGCGCCGGGCCGCGACAGCGGCAAACGTAGTGCCACTTCCAGAATTACTGGTACGGCGGGCGGTTGGGCGCTCCCTTACCAGCAATGCAGTCCTTACCCGACAAAGTTTTCGACACTGCTTTGGGCAGCGCTTCCGCCCGACGTACCCCAATTCTTGGCGGAGGTCAGTTCATGCGCTGGTGATTGTCTCTGGAGAGAAGCCTCTCATTCCACCATCCCTCCCGGGCGATCTGCCGGCGCATCTCCAGCGCGCGGCGGAGCACTGGCTTCACCTGCGGCCAGGCCTCGTGGCCCCAGGTGGTCGAGGGTTGTGATGGAGCGGGCGGATCAAGAGCAGGACCCAGGGGAGGAGATAGGGCACTCGACTCACTCCGATCATCTGGTCGGCTTACGCACACCAGAACGGCGGTGGTTCAGGCATTTCGGCCGATCCGCCCTTGCACCATGCGGGCACAGTGCCTGACCCAGTCTGAGGGGGACTCATCTATGGCCGGAATTCCGACGTTTAGCATCTGGCACGACCCTCGCA
>Ga0134124_10001945_pt1 | contig 16596 bp, 15 predicted proteins | sample KB304_FD_96880 | JGI IMG/M metagenome (GOLD analysis project Ga0134124, IMG submission 96880) | Terrestrial soil microbial communities without Nitrogen fertilizer from Kellogg Biological Station, Michigan, USA - KB3-0-4 | ecosystem: Environmental > Terrestrial > Soil > Unclassified ...
GTCGGCGAGGCCGATCAGCAATGCGGCGACAAAGGCGCCGCGGATCGAGCCGATGCCGCCGATCACGATGACCACGAAGGCGAGGATCAGGATGGTGTCGCCCATGCCCGGCTCGACCGACAGGATCGGTGCAATCATGATGCCGGCAAAGCCCGCCAGCATGGTGCCGAAGCCGAACACGATCATGAACAGCCGGCGAATGTCGACGCCGAGCGCGGAGACCATGGTCGCGTTGTTGGCGCCGGCGCGCACCAGCATGCCGAGCCGCGTCCAGCTCACCAGCGCATAGAGCCCGAGCGCGACGAGGAGGCCGGACGCGATGATGACGAGCCGCCACACCGGATAGAGCAGGCCAGGCATCAGCACGATCGCGCCGGAGAACATCTCCGGGATCGGCAGGCTCAACGGCGCCGCGCCCCAGACGAATTTCACGGCCTGGTTCAGGAACAGGATGATGCCGAAGGTGGCGATCACCTGGTCGAGGTGGTCGCGCTCGTAGAGGTGGCGGAAGATGGCGAATTCGAGAAAGAGGCCGAACGCCAGCGCCGCGACCAGGGCGAGGATCAGCGCCAGCAGCGTGCTGCCGGTCATGCCGTAGAACATCACGGCGAGATAGGCGCCGAGCATGTACTGCACGCCGTGCGCGAGGTTGATGAAGTTCATCACGCCGAACACCAGCGTCAGGCCGGCGGCGATGAGGAATAGCAGCACCCCGAGCTGCAGCCCGTTGAGAATCTGGACGACGAGTAGCGACATCGACATGGGCGGAAACGGCTTGGCGCATTTCCGCGCGGGCGGAAGATGGCAGGCAGCCGGACCTCGCGCTTGAGGCCCGGCTGTTTTACGCGCGCGTCATGCCATGTCCGGCCGGGCGGAGCAAATCGGGCGGAAACGCCGCCCGGTCCGCGGCGGATTACTTCATCGCGCAGTCCTTCGCGTACGGATCGGCGTAGTTGGCGAACACCTTCTGCACGATTTCGGTCTGGAATTTGCCGTCGGCGCGTTTGGCCACCTTGAACAGGTAGAAGTCCTGGATCGGATAATGGTTGGTGTTGAACTTGAAGCCGCCGCGCAGCGACTTGAAGTCGGCCTTCTTCAGCGCGGCCTGCAGTGCGGCTTTATCCGCCGTACTGCCCTTGGTTGCTTTCAGCGCGCTGTCGATCAGCAGCGCGGCGTCATAGGCCTGGGCGGCATAGGTCGCCGGCACCGCCTTGTATTCGGCCTCGTAGGCGGCGACGAATGTCTTGTTCTGCGGCGTGTCGAGGTTCGGCGTCCAGTTGGCGCCGCCGAAGAAGCCGAGCGCCGCATCCTGCTGCGCCGGCAACGTCGACTCGTCGACGGTGAAGGCGGAGAGGAAGGTGATCTTGTCGGCGAGCCCGGCCTGGCGGAACTGCTTGACGAAGTTGACGCCCATGCCGCCGGGCAGGAACACGAAGATCGCGTTCGGTTGGGCGGCGGCGATCTTCGACAACTCGGCGGAATAGTCGAGCTGGCCGAGCGGCACGAAGACTTCGTCGGCGACCTCGCCCTTGAAGTAGCGCTTGAAGCCGCCGATCTCGTCCTTGCCGGCCTGGTAGTTCGGCGCCATCAAGAACACTTTCTTGAAGCCCGAGTCCTGCGCGTGCTTGCCCATGGCCTCGGCGTTCTGGTCGTTCTGGTAGGAGGTGACGAAGAAATTGGCGTTGCACTCCTTGCCGGCGAAGTTGGAGGTGCCGGCATTCGGGCTGATCAGGATGGTGCCGCTGTCGGTCACCGGCTTCATGATCGCCTGCAGGATGTTGGAGAAGATCGGGCCGACCACGAAGTCGACCTTGTCGCGTTCGATCAGCGCCTTGACCTTGGTGACGGCGATGTCGGGCTTGAGCTCGTCGTCTTGCACGATGAGCTCGACCTCGCGGCCGCCGAGCTTGCCGCCCATGTCCTTCACCGCAAGCTGGAAGCCGTTGCGCAAGTGCTGACCGAGCACCGCCGGCGAGCCCGACAGTGTTGCGACGACGCCGATCTTGAGCTTTTCCTGAGCGCCCGCGCCGGTCGTTGCCAGCGCCAAGGCCGCAATCGCCGCGAACGGCGTAATGACTCGATACATGGTCCCCTCCACCCGATTTTTGGTGCGTGAATACTAAGTCTATTAGCAAGCTTGTGAAGCCCCGTCATGCCGGGCGCCGAAAGGCCCGCAAAGAGCGCGCAAACAGGGTTAAGGCGGGCATTGGCCCGCGGTTCACAGGCCGGGTTCCGTCATGTAAGGTGCCGCGCAATTCAAAAGACCACGCGTGAGGTAAGGAGCGTTCTCGTGAGTGATCAGGTCAAGTTCGTCCTCGACGAAACCCATATTCCGAAGACTTGGTACAACCTGACGGCCGACCTGCCGACGCCGCTGCCGCCCGTCCTGCATCCCGGCACCAAGCAGCCGGTCGGCCCCGCCGACCTCGAGCCGCTGTTCCCGATGGACCTCATCATGCAGGAGGTCACCGCCGAGCGTTACATCGACATCCCGCAGCCGATCCGCGACGTCTACCGCATGTGGCGGCCGTCGCCTTTGGTGCGCGCGCGCCGCCTGGAGCAGAAGCTCGGCACGCCGGCCAAGATTTATTACAAATATGAGGGCGTCTCGCCCGCCGGCTCGCACAAGCCGAACACCGCCGTCGCGCAGGCCTGGTACAACCAGCAGGCCGGCATCAAGAAGCTCTCAACGGAAACCGGCGCGGGGCAGTGGGGCTCCTCGCTCGCTTTCGCCGGCGCGCTGTTCGGCATCGAGGTGCTCGTCTTTCAGGTGCGCGTCTCGTTCGATCAGAAGCCGTACCGCCGTGCGCTGATGGAAACCTACGGCGCGCGCTGCATTCCGTCGCCGTCGAACGAGACCGACTCCGGACGCGCCATCCTCAAGGAGCATCCGGACAGCCCCGGCTCGCTCGGCATCGCTATCTCGGAAGCGGTGGAAGTCGCCGCCAAGGATCCGGCGGTGAAGTATGCGCTCGGCTCGGTGCTCAACCACGTGCTGCTGCACCAGACCATCATCGGCCAGGAGACCATCGAGCAGTTTGCCATGGCGGGCGACGATCCGGACATCGTCATCGGCTGCGCCGGCGGCGGCTCGAACTTTGCCGGACTGGCGTTCCCCTTCCTCGGCCTGACGCTGCGCGGCGGCCGTAAGCGCCGCGTCATCGCGGTCGAGCCGGCCGCCTGTCCGTCGCTGACGCGCGGCAAATACGCCTACGATTTCGGCGACACCTCGCACCTGACGCCGCTGGTGAAGATGCACACGCTCGGCTCCACCTTCATCCCGCCCGGCTTCCACGCCGGCGGCCTGCGCTATCACGGCATGTCGCCGATGGTGTCGCACGCCAAGGAGCTCGGCCTGATCGAGGCGGTCGCCTACCACCAAAAGCCCTGCTTCGAAGCCGGCGTCGAGTTCGCGCGCTGCGAAGGCATCGTGCCGGCGCCGGAGGCGACGCACGCGGTGCGCTGCGCTATCGACGAGGCGCTGCGCTGCAAGAAGGAAGGCAAGGCGGAGACCATCGTGTTCAATCTCTCCGGCCACGGCCACTTCGACATGCAGGCCTACATCAACTACTTCGAAGGCAAGCTCGTCGACCAGAACTACGACGAGAAGGAATTGGCCAAGGCGCTCGCCGGCCTGCCGAGCGTCGCGGCTTAATTCGTCATTGCGAGCGAAGCGAAGCAATCCAGAGCGACAAGTTCAGACTGGATTGCTTCGTCGCTTCGCTTCTTGCAATGACGTACCGGAAATACTGGGGGACCAAATGATCGAGCCCTATAACGCCGTCGGCCTGATCCCGAGCTTCTGGGGCATCCGCCGCCGCGAGGAGATCAAGCACAACATCGAGCACCTGAAAGGGCTCACCAAGGCGGCGTTCTGGCTGTCGAACCTCGATATCCCGGTGAAGCTGTTGGCGATCCCGGAAGGCGCCATGATGGGCTTCAATGACGAGGTGCTCGACGTTGACCACGCCGACTACGCCAACACCTGCTGCATCGATATTCCCGGTCCCGAGACCGACGAGGTCGGCAAGTTGGCGCGTCAGTGGGGCGTCTACATCATGGCGCAGGCCAAGGCGCGCCATCCCGACTGGAAGAACCGCTTCTTCAACGTCGGCTTCGTGGTCGATCCGGACGGCAAGATCATCCTCAAGCATTACAAGATTTCCGCGCTGCTGCCGGTCGAGCGCTCGGTGTCGCCGCACGACGTCTACGACTGGTGGATCGAGAAATACGGCCGCAACCTGCAGGCCTTCTGGCCGGTGGTCGACACCAAGATCGGCCGCCTCGGCATCATGATGGCGATGGAGGGCAACTATCCGGAGAACGGCCGCGGGCTTGCCATGAACGGCGCCGAAGTCGTCTACCGCGCTTCCATGCCGGCGCCCTTCACCGAGAACGACATCTTCGAAATCTCGAACCGCGCCCGTGCGCTCGAGAACAACATGTATGTCGTTGCGCCCAACATCGGCAGCTATCACCTCGACGCGGACCACCCGGTCGGCATTGACGCCGGTGGCGGCCAGTCGATGATCGTCGACTACAAGGGCATGATCGTCGGCAAGCAGCGCGACACCAACGGCTCCACCTTCGTGTCCGGCGTCATCAACATCGAGGCGCTGCGCCATCACCGCGAGTCGGCGCAGGTGACCAACTGGATGAAGGACGTGCGCTCCGAGCTGGCGCAGATCATCTACGAGAAGCCGATCTATCCGAAGAACCGCTACATGCGGAAAATCCCCGGCAAGCACGCCGACTACAAGACCGACGTGATCGACAAGCAGGTCGCGCTCATGCAGAAGCGCAAGATCTGGAAGAAGCCGGCAAAGTGATCGACGATCTTGCTGTTGCTCGCGCCGTGCACGTGCTGGCGCTCGTGCATTGGATCGGCGGCGTCACCATGGTGACCACCATCGTGCTGCCACGCGCCCGTGCTTTGGCCGACGCAAAAGCTGCGCTCGCGGCCTTTGAGATGTTTGAGGGGCGCTTTGCGGCGCAGGCGCGTTTCTCAATTTTCCTCGCGGGTTTGACCGGCTTCTACATGCTGCACAAGCTGCAGGTCTGGGAGCGGCTGCTCGATCCGGCGTTCTGGTGGCTCGCCCTGATGGTGGCGGTATGGACCGTCTTTGCGCTGATGGTCTTCGTGCTCGAACCGCTTGTCGTTCACCGGCTGTTTCACGACTACGCGCTACGCGACAAGGAGCGCGCCTTTACGCTGGCGATCTGGCTGCACGCGGTGGCGCTCACGGTCTCAGGCGTTGCCATCATGGCCGGCGTGCTCGGCGCGCAAGGCGCCCTGCCGTAAGCAAGCGGCCGGGTCGAAAATAACGTTTCCCGCCCTGCACCTCTCCAAGCGGGAGAGGTTGCTCAGCGCGTCGCGACCGTCACTTGTTCTTTGCTGCGACGGCTATCGCGCGATTTTTTATGGCATTGGCGAAGTTTGGAATGAGCTTGATGGCGTGGTCGTAGTCTTGGATGGCGCGGTCATATTGGCCTTTGTTCATATAGGCGATGCCGCGATTATTGAAGACGGCGCCATCTTGCGGATCGAGCAGGATCGCCTGGTCGAAGTCCTTGATGGCGCGGTCGTACTGGCCTTTGTCATCGTATAGGTTGGCGCGGTTGAAGAAGGATTTGGCGTGTTTCGGATTGAGTCGGATTGCCTGGTCGTAATCCTCAATCGCGCGGTCTTTCTGGCCTTTCCTGCCGTAAGCAATGCCGCGGTTAAAGAAGGCTTTGGCATCTCGCGGATTGAGCCGGATCGCCTGGTCGTAGTCTTGCAAGGCGCGCTCGGGTTGGCCGGTGTCGTCGTAGGCGTTGCCGCGATTGGTGAAAGCCGTGGCGAGGTTCGTGCCTCCGTAATTTCCCGATTGAATGATTGCCGTACAGCCCCCGATCTGCAAATCGGGCGTAGCGCCGTCCTTGCCGCTGCACCAATTCAACTGTTGCGCCGTTTGTGCGTGTACAGCCGCGCCGCCAATGCTCGTGACGACCGCGAGCGCGATGGTGCCCGCGGTGAGACGTTTCCTGCGCGACATGAGTTTAGTCCCCCGCCTTCGAGCCCGGCTCAAAAGCCAAGACATTGCTATAGCAGTAAAAGATGCCGTGCCTCTGCTCATTTGCGGGCAACCGACGCGGACCGAAGTCCATAGATTGTTTGACGAAATGGGCGGAGATTGAATTACGCCCCGCCAGCCTTCCGCCGTTTCTTGCCCTCGCCGCCACCCGCCACGCCGACGAAGCGCTCGAGCAGCGCGGGGTTCGCTTTAAGCTCGGCGCTCGAGCCTTCATGTACGATCAAGCCGCGCTCCAGGATGATGGCGCGGTGGGTGACGCCCAGAATCTTGTGGGCGTTCTGCTCGACCAGGATCACCGAGAGCTTCTCGTCGCGGATGATGCGGCTGAGTACCGCCAGCAGCTCCTCGATGATGATCGGCGCCAGGCCCTCGAACGGCTCGTCCAGCAGCATGATGCGCGGATTGAGGATCAGCGCGCGGGCGACCGCCAGCATCTGCTGCTCGCCGCCGGAGAGCTGGCTGCCGAGGTTGCGGCGGCGCTCCTGCAGACGCGGGAAAACCGAATACACCTTTTCAAGCGTCCACGGGCCCGGCCGTGCGATGGCGGTCATGTTCTCTTCGACCGTGAGCGACTTGAAGATGTTGCGCTCCTGCGGCACCCAGCCGATGCCGACATGCGCGCGCTGGTCGGGGCGCAGGCGGGTGATGTCGCGGCCGTCCAGGACGATGTTGCCGCCGCGATAGCGCGTCACGCCGACCAGCGTATTGACCAACGTGGTCTTGCCCATGCCGTTGCGGCCGAGCAGCGCCAGCGCCTCGCCCTCGGCGATGGCGAAGCTGATGTTCTTCAAGACGATTGCCTCGCCGTAGCCGGCGCTCAGGCTGACGACGTTGAGCAGCTCAGGCATCGACCATCTCCTCGCCGAGATAGACGGCCTTGACGCGCGGATCGCGCGCCACATCTTCGGGCGTGCCCTCCACGAAGAGCGAGCCGTTCACCAGCACGGAAATGCGATCGGCAAAGGAGAACACGATGTCCATGTCGTGCTCGATCAGCAGCACGGTGACGTCTTCCGGCAGATCGCCGACGGCGGCAAGAATCTCGTGTCGCTCGTCTTCCGGCACGCCCGCTGCCGGCTCATCGAGCAGCAGCACGCGCGGCCGGCAGGCGATGGCGACGGCGATCTCCAAAAGCCGCTGCTTGCCGTAGGGCAGCACCGCGGTGCGCTCGGCAATCACATCGGTGAGACGGAAGCGCTCAAGGATTTCAACCGACTCGGCGACGAGATCGGAGCGGCTGCCGACAATGCGCCACCAGTCGAGGCCCTGGCCGCGCCGCTCGGACACCGCGAGGCCAATGGTCTCCAGCGGCGTCAGGTCGCCGAAGAGCTGGTTGATCTGGAACGTGCGCACGATGCCGAGGCCCACGCGCTTGTGGGTCGGCACATCGCCGATGTCCTCGCCATCGAGCAAAATGCGCCCAGCGCTCGGCCGCAGCACGCCGGTGAGCAGGTTGATCAGCGTCGTCTTGCCGGCGCCGTTCGGGCCGATGAGCGCATGGCGCGCGCCCTTCTCGATGCGCAGCGACACGTCGTTGGTGGCGATCAGGCCGGTAAAGCGCTTGGTCAGGCCGATCGTTTCGAGGACTACCGGCATGGCTAGCGTCCTTCGCCTGCCGCGCCCGGCGCGGTCGGAGTCCGCCAGTCGAGCCGCATCGCCAGCTTACGGATCGGCGTCGTCCATTGCGTAATGCGATCGCGGCCGACCAGCACGATCACCATCAGCACCATGCCGATCCAGAACGGCCAATACTGCGGCGTCAGCACCGAGAGGTAGTCCTGCATCACCTTGAAGATGATGGCGCCGATCAGTCCGCCATAGAGATAGCCGGCGCCGCCGATGATCAGCACCAGCAGCAGGTCGGCGGAGCGGTCGAAGGAGAACACTTCGAGCGAGGCGAAGGATGTCGTCTGAGCCAATAGCGCCCCCGCCACGCCGGCGTAGAAGGCGGCAATGCTGTAGATCGCCACCAGTCGCGCGTCGACCGAGATGCCGATGGCGGAGGCGCGCAATGGATTGCCTTTTACCGACATCAGCGACAGGCCGAAGGGCGAGTTCACCAGCCGTCGCGCCAGCAGGAAGAGGATAAAGAGGACGACGAGCGAATAGACATAGCCGTTGTGGCCGAACATATCGAAACGGTACATGCCGAAGATCGGCTGCATGGTCACGCCCTGCAGGCCGTCGGCGCCGCCGGTGAGCCAGCCGTAGCGGTTGGCGAGTTCGCGCAGCAGCAGTGCGATGCCGAGCGTCACCATCAGACGCGTGAGGTCGGAGCCGCGCAGCACCAGGAAGCTGGTGGCAAAGCCGAGGGCCATCGCCGCGCCGCCGGCGACCAGCATCGCCAGCACCGGCTCGTTGATGATTTCGTGCTTGGCGAGCAGCGCCGCCACGTAAGAGCCGACGCCGAAGAAGGCGGCATGGCCGAGCGAGATGATGCCGGCATAGCCAAGGATCAAGTCGAGCGAGAGCGCAAACAAAGCGAGCCAGGCGATCTCGGTCAGGATCAGGTGCTTGTCGGGCAGCAGCCAGATCGAGGCGAAGGCGCCAACCCAGAACAGGATTTCCAGCGGGTGCCAGCGGGCGCGGGCGGACAGCCATTCGGTGGCGGCGCGGACGGCGCTATGCGGAGGAGGGACCATGTGTTTGCCTCAGCGCCCCGTCGCGCGGGCGAACAGTCCCTGCGGCCGCCAGATGAGAACGACGATCATGATGGTGTAGATGATGAACGGGCCGAGCGTCGGTACGTAATATTTGCCGGCAACGTCGCTGATACCGAGCAGCAGCGAGGCGAAGAACGGCCCGGTGATGCTCGAGGTGCCGCCGACCGTCACCACGATCAAGAAGTAGATCATGAACTTGAGCGGGAAGGTCGGGTCGAGGCCGAGGATTTCGGCGCCGAGCGCACCGCCCAGCCCGGCGAGGCCGGAACCAAACGCGAAGGTCAGCGCGAAGATGCGGTTGACGTTGATACCCAAGCCCCGCGCCACGCGGCTGTCGTCGACCGCGGCGCGTAAGCGGCTGCCGAAGCGCGTATGTGTGAGGATGGCCTGGATGGCGATGGTGAGCAGGCCGCAGATGACGACGATCAGCAGCCGGTAGCGGCCGATGCCGACGCCGGCGATGTCGAATTTGCCCTGCAGCGCCTCCGGCACCTGCACAAAGACCTGGCCGGAGCCCATCGTGTAGTCGACGGCGGCGACCGACATGAAGACAAGACCGATGGTGAACAGCACCTGGTCGAGGTGGCTCTTGCGGTAGATGTGGACGTAGAGCGTCCGCTCGAACAGGAGGCCGATGGCGGCGCTGGCCACGAAGGCGAGCGGCAGCGCGGCGAAGAACGGCACGCCCAGGCGGTTGACCAGCACCACGGTGACGTAGCCGCCGGCCATGGCGAAGGCGCCGTGCGCGAGGTTGACGAGGTTCATCAGGCCGAGCGTGACCGCCAGTCCGCAGGCGAGCACAAACAGCAGCATGCCGTAGGCAATCCCGTCGAAGAGGATAGTCAGCATGGCGGGAACCCGGGTTGCCTAAGACAAGATCATCAAGATCATCAAGACATCAAAGTGCGAAACGACAGGACGCGCGGCGACAGTATCAGGCCGCCGCGCGCCCTTGGAAACGTGCCGTTACTTCTTGATTTTGCCGAAGTCTTTGACGTTTTCGAACGTCTGGAATTCGACATTGTAGAGCTGGCCGTTCTTCTTTTCGACCTTGCGCACGTAGATGTTCTGGATGACGTCCCTTGTCTCCGGATCGATCGACATCGGCCCACGCGGACTCTCCCAGGCAAGGCCCTTCATCGCGGCGATGAGCGTATCGCCGTCGGCCTTGCCGCCGGTCTTCTTGAGCGCCTCGTAGATCAGGTGCATGCCGTCATAGCCGCCGACCGACATGAAGTTCGGACGGAAGCCGTTGGCCTTCTCGAATTCCGCGACGTACTTCTTGTTCATCGCGCTCGGGTGGTCGGCCGAGTACAGGTGCGCGGTGACGGTACCGATCGCGGCGTCGCCCATGCCGGGCAGCAGATCGTCGTCGGTCACGTCGCCCGGACCGATCAGCTTGATGCCGGCCTTGTCGAGACCGCGCTCGGCGAACTGCTTCATGAAGGTGCCGCCTTGGCCCGACGGCACGAAGATGAAGATGGCGTTCGGCTTGGCATCGGCCGCACGCTGCAGATGCGGCGCGAAGTCCGGGTTAGCCAGCGGCACCTTGATCGCTTCGACCACTTCGCCGCCGGCCGACTTGAAGCGCTCGGTGAACGACTTCTCTGCGTCGGCGCCCGGCGCATAGTCGGACACGATGGTGACGACCTTTTTGATGCCGTTTTTGGCGGCCCAGTCGGCGATGATCACCGACGACTGCGGCAGCGTGAAGCTGGTGCGCGCGATATAGGGCGAGCGCTCGGTGATGATCGAGGTGCCCGCCGCCATCACGACTTCCACCACCTTCGCTTCGGTAGCGAGCGGCGCGACGACCAGCGCGGCCGGCGTGATCTCGAAGCCGGCGATGACGTTGACCTTCTCGTTGACAATCAACTCCTGCGCCAGACGCTTGGTGTTGTCCGGCACGCTCGCCGAATCGCGCAGGATGACCTGCACCTTCTTGCCGCCGGCGGTGTCGCCGTGCTGCTTTATGTAGAGGTCGACGGCCGCCTTGATCTGCTTGCCGGTCGAGGCCTGCTGGCCGGTCATCGAGATGATGAGGCCGACTTTGACGGTGTCCTGGGCGTGGGCGCCGCCGGCAAGCAGGCCGATGGCGAGCGCGGCGATCGCGCCACTCGTGTATCTCAGCATCATTGAGGCTCCCTCCGATTCTTTCCGTTTCGTTTTTAGATTGCTTGCCGGTTCTAAGTTGGCCGCAACCATGCGCCAAAACCAGTGCGATATCCTAATAAGTCATGGTGCCGAAGTCACCTGCCAGCGGGCCGCGGCCCACGTCAGGCAGCGCAGCGATCATCGGTGCTCCGACGCGATTATCTCCTTGATTGAAGTCAAGCAAAAGCCCCGTAAAACGGGCCTATCCTGATCGTGCGACACGCGGATTCCGGCCCGCTCGTGCGCCGGCCCTGGCAGCTTTATCCATGAATGTACACGACACTAGTTTGATATCCAACGATTCCGGCACCGTCGTCCTCAAGAGCGTGTGCCGGAGCTGCCATGGCGGCTGCGGCGTTCTGCTGCATGTGCGGGATGGGGTTCTGGTCAAGGTGGAGGGCGACCGGGAGTCGCCGCTCAATCACGGCCGCCTGTGCCCGATCGGGACGGTGACCACCGATCTTGTATACCACAAAGACCGCCTGCAATTTCCGCTGCGCCGCAAAGGCCCGCGGCGGTTCGGCGAGTGGGAGCGCATCTCATGGGACGCCGCGCTCGACGAGATCGCCGAGCGGTTGCTGGCGATCCGCGCCAAGCACGGGCCGGAGGCCATCGCGCTCGGCACCGGCACCGGCCGTCATCACATCCGCTGGGTGTCGCGGTTCGGCAATGCGCTGGGTACGCCGAACTGGTGCGAGCCGGGCTTCGCGCAATGCTTCCACCCGCGCGTTAACGCATCGATTCTGACCTTCGGCGATTTCCCGGTTTGCGACTTCACCGGCGACGTGAAGCCAGAGTGCATTCTGTATTGGGGTCATAACCCGGTGAATTCCGGGCCGGACGGAGAGACGCGCTTCAACGTGCTGGAATCGCTCGAGCACAATCCGCGCATCATCGTCGTCGATCCGCGTCGCACCGGTCTGGCGGAGAAGGCCGACCTCTGGCTGCAGGTACGACCCGGCACTGACGACGCGCTGGCGCTCGCCATGCTCAATGTCGTGATCGGTGAAAAACTCTACGACGCGCCTTTCGTCACGCGCTGGACCCACGGCTTCGACGCGCTCGCCGCACACGTGAAGGACTTCACGCCGGAATGGGCGGAGCCGATCACCTGGGTCTGCGCAGACAAGATCCGCGCCGCCGCGCGTCTGTTCGCGCAGACGAAACCGGCGATGATGGAATGGGGCTGCGCCATCGAGCACACGCCGAATTGCATCCAGACCATTCGTGCCATCTCCATGCTGCCGGCGATCACCGGCAATATCGACGTGCCGGGTGGCTGGGTCTTCGGTATGAAAGGGCTCGGCCGCTTTCCAAGCCTGATCGAGAACCTGACGCCGGAGGCGAACGCCAAACGCCTCGGCGCCGACAAATTCAAGTTGCTCGGCGGGGAGGGGGCCGATCTGCCGGCAGCGCATATCCCGACGCTGCTCAAGGCCATGCGCGATGGCGTGCCCTATCCGGTCAAAGCCTTTCTGGTGTTCGGCAACAATACGCTGACCACTTACGCCAACACGAGCGAAGTCTACGACTCGCTGATGAAGCTCGACTTCATGGTGTGCGCCGATCTGTTCATGACACCGACGGCGGAGCTTGCCGACATCGTACTACCGGCGGCTTCCTGGCCCGAACTTGACGAGCTTGCCGCGCTGCCGACCGTCGCCGGCAACGTTGTAGTGGCACAGCAGAAGGCGGTACAGATCGGCGAGTGCAAATCGGACGAGGAGATGTTCGTCGAACTGGCCCGGCGCATGAAGCTTTCCGTCTGCACAGAGGACGTGAAAACGGTGCTCGATGGCCAGCTCAAAGCCGGCGGCGTCGGTATGACCTTCGACGAGATCAAACAAAAGGGTTTCTACAAGGTCCCGTTCAAATACCGAAAATACGAGAGCGGCGGCTTCAAGACGCCGACCGGCAAGATCGAGCTCTATTCGACCCGCTTCGAGCAGATGGGCTACGCGCCACTGCCTAGTTACGAAGAGCCACCGGAAAGCCCGCTTAGCCGGCCGGACGTCGCCGCCGACTATCCTCTCGTGCTGACCACCGGCAGCCGCATCCCGTCCTTCTTCAATTCGGAGCACCGCCAGGTCGAAAAGTTGCGCAAGGCCGCGCGCGATCCGGTGGCGGAAATCCACCCCGAGACGGCGAAGCGTCTCGGCATCGTCCATGGTGCATGGATGTGGATCGAGACGCGGCGCGGCAAGATGCGTCAAAAGGCGAAAGTCACCAACGGCATCGATCCGCGCGTCGTCCATGCGCAGCACGGCTGGTGGTTTCCCGAACAGGCGGCGCCCGACTACGGCGTGTGGACAGCCAACGCGAACCTGCTCACCGACAACCAGCCGCCTTACGATCCGCAGATGGGCACCTACCAGCTCCGCGCGCTGCTCTGCCGCGTCTCGCCGGCGGCTGCGCCTACGGTCGACACCCACAAGAAGCCCGTGTAAAAAGCCGGCCGACGGAGGAAACAACACATGCGCATCGACGCCTATACGCACTTTTTCCCGAAAAAATTCTTCGAGAAGATGCTGGAAGTGGCCGGCCAATATAAGGACATGGGCAAGCGCGTGCGCGCCATTCCGCCGCTCTACGACCTCGATGCGCGCAAGAGGATCGTCGACACGCACAAAGACTATCAGCAGATTTTGTCCTACCCGCAGCCGCCGGTCGAGAAGCTCGCCAAGACCCCGCAGGAGATCGACGAGTTTCTGCGCATCATCAATGACGGTCTTGCCGAGCTTATCGCCAAGGAGAAAGACCATTTCCCCGGCTGGGTGGCGCAAATCTCGCTCGACGCAGCGGATGCCGGTGTCGGCGAAGCGGAGCGCGCAATCAAGATGGGCGCGCTCGGCGTGCAAATCTACACCAATGTCGGCGGCAAGCCGATCGACCGGCCGCAGTACCGGCCGTTCTGGAAGAAGATGAACGAGCTCGGCAAGCCGATCTGGCTGCATCCGGCGCGCGGCGCCGAGGTGGCGGACTATATCGACGAGAAGAGGTCGCTCTATGAAATCTGGTGGACCCTCGGCTGGTCGTACGAGACGGCGACCGCGATGATGCGGCTGGTCTACTCCAAGATCATGGACGACTACCCGAACCTGAAGATTATCACCCACCATTTCGGCGGCATCGTCCCGATGCTGGAAGGCCGCTTGGGGCCGGGCAATGACGTGATGGGCTCGCGCACCACCGACGAGGACTACGTCGCGCTGCGAAAAAGCCTGAAGAAGCGCCCGCTCGATTATTTCAAGCAGGACTTCTATACGGACACCGCGGTGTTCGGCGGTGTGCCGGCGACCAAATGCGGCATGGAGTTCTACCCGACCGACAAGATCGTCTTCGCCTCGGACTGCCCGTTCGATCCGGAGAACGGCGCCATGTTCCCGCGCGAGACGCTGCGCATCCTAGAAGAGCTCAAGCTCGACAAGGCGACCGCCGACAAGATTTTCTACAAGAACCTGGAAGCGGTCACCGGCGTAAAGCTGGTGAAGTAACCGCGCCCGGCCTTACTTCGCCAACGTCTCGGCGACGGCTTCCTGCTGGAAGTCGCCGGCGAGGCCATGGCTGCTCATCAGGCTCGGATAATACGTGACGAAATCCGCCGCGATGGCCTCGAACGGCACGTCGGCAAAGGTGCCGCGCTGCTTCAAGTATTCCATGTGCTGACGGCCGGAGCGGTCGAATGGCTGCAGGAGCGAGTCGGTCTCGCCGTCGAAATCCAGCGTCATGATACCCACTCGGTCGCACAGCGCGCGGTCGAAGGCCGGCGTCGCCTTCACCCAGCGGCCGGATAGATAAAGCTCGGCATAGGAGTGCCAGAGGAAAGTGTCGGTCTTCACCTTCTCGTAGAACCGGGGAGAGGTGAGATGGTTACGCACGTCGGCAAATCCGACGCGCGCCGGGACGCCGGCGACGCGCGCGCAGGCAGCGAGCAGGCACGACTTGCCGATGCAAAACGCGCGACCTGCCGCCAGCACGCCGCTCGCCCGGTAATTCACCGGATCGCCGAGATCGACGTAAGGGTCGTAGACGATACCGTCGCGCACCGCGTGATAAAGGCGCAGCGCCGTGTCGCGTTCGCCCGTCGCGCCCGCGCTGTGTTCCTTCGCGTAGGCGATCACCGACGGCGCGTCGCTGTCGATGAAGCGGCCGGGCGCAAGATAAGGCGATAAGTCGGTCGTGTTCATGGCGTTCTCTTAGCGGAGGCGTAGCGGCATGACTACTGCGGCGGCCGGAACGTCTTGCACTTGGCCGGATCGGTTTCGATACGGCCGGCGCCGATCAGGTCGAGGCAGTAGGGGATCGCGGGGAACATGGCGTTGAGAGTGAAGCGGATCGATGTCGGCCGCCCCGGCAGGTTCACGATCAGCGTCTTGCCGCGCAGGCCCGCTGTCTGTCGCGATAGGATCGCGGTCGGCACCTGCTTCAGGCTCTCCATGCGCATCAGTTCGCCGAAACCGGGCATCATGCGCGTGCAGGCGGCTTCGGTCGCTTCCGGCGTCAGATCGCGCGGCGCCGGCCCGGTGCCGCCGGTTGTGAAGATGAGATCGCAATGCTCGCGGTCGGCAAGCTCGACCAACGCATCGCGCACGCTGTCGACGCCGTCCGGCACCAGCCGCGTGATGGCGCGCCAGGGCGTCGTCACCACGTCCTTGAGGAAATCCTCGATGGCTGGCCCGCTGACATCGTTATAGACGCCACTGCTGGCGCGGTCGGAGACGGTGACGATGCCGATAATGGCGCTGTCCTGCATCGCAAGTCCTATTGCGCCGGCGCCAAGGCCGTCCGCCGCTCGGCCACCGCCTCGTTGCACCAGGCCAGCACCGCATGGACGTCCGGGGCAAGCGCGACCGCAAGCCCGTCGTGAAACGCGGCCCAAGCTTCGATGTAGGGCGGCCGTACCGCGGTCAATATCGGCACGCCGGCCTCGATGGCGCGCGCGAACACCGAGCGCAGGCCGCCGCCGCTCTCTGCTTCTGCCTTGCCGAAGCGGTTGAGCATCAGCAGCTCGGTGCCGCTGGCGAAGGGCCGGTCGAGCAGGGCGCCGATCTCCGACAACCCGCGCGCATCGAGACGGCACCCTTTCGATTGCGCGCCCAGGTCCTGCGATATTCCGACGCGGCGGTGGGAGGTCAACTCGACGAGTTGCATCGCCGCGCACTCCCCGGGCAGGCCGCCGCCGACATTCTCCTGCAGCGCGCCGGCCAGGACGACGCCCTGGGCGCGCAGCCGCTCAGCCACGCGCCACAAGAAGTCGTCGATCGGAAGGCCGGCCTCGTAGGCGATGGCCGCAAGTCGCACCGGCGCGCTCACGATAGGCCCCACGCGAGCGCATTCTTGTTGCACTGCATTCTTTATTGATCCCCAAGCGGGCCAAAACTGCCTTGAGCTTCGTCAAGCCTGCGTCCGCACCCGGTATGTAGTATAGACCACACGAATAGCTCAATCGGGAGGGTCTAATGAGGGTGATGCATCGTCTCGCCGCCACGGCGGCCGCGCTCGGCCTCTGTGTGGCGTTCAGCAGCGGAGCGTCCGCGCAGATCAAGATCGGGGCCGTGCTGTCGGTCACCGGTCCGGCATCGTTTCTCGGCGATCCGGAAAAGCGCACGCTGGAAATTTATGTCGAGGACATCAACGCCAAGGGCGGCGTGAATGGCCAGAAGCTGCAATTGACGGTCTATGACGACGGCGGCAGCGCCGACAAC
>Ga0134124_10001947_pt1 | contig 16591 bp, 13 predicted proteins | sample KB304_FD_96880 | JGI IMG/M metagenome (GOLD analysis project Ga0134124, IMG submission 96880) | Terrestrial soil microbial communities without Nitrogen fertilizer from Kellogg Biological Station, Michigan, USA - KB3-0-4 | ecosystem: Environmental > Terrestrial > Soil > Unclassified ...
AGTGGCGAGCGTCCCGTGGCATAGATTCCGTATCCCCGAGTGCTGACCAGGTTTTTTCCGATTTCTCCTGACTTCAGATGCACGGTCAGATAGCCTGCCGCGAGCTGCGTTTCGGCTTTTCCTCCGAACCTGGCCGCAGCCCAGCGCGCTGCGTTGCCGAACTCTTCCGGGGATCCTGACATGGATTGCGCAGATAATGGGAGGGGAATCAATAGCAATATTCGTGTAATCGCGAGAAGGATTTTCATATCATCTTGCCGCGAGGAGCGATCGAGATCAGCTCAGCCATCAGGGTTCGACCTGTATGCCATCAAGGTAGACGGAGGTTCCCGTGCCGTAAGCATCGGGCGGCTGGCCGAGGACGGAAATTTTCACTTTGTGCTTGCCGGGAGAAGCAAATGTCTTGCTGAAGATTCCCACTCCCCAGATATCGTCGGCGGAAAACGTGTCCACCACGGTGTCGGGTTCGCCATCGATTGCAACTCCCGCCTTGCCGCCGTCGTCACCCAGCTTGGTGAACCAGGTGAATTTTGTTCCCTCGAATTCAAACTCGAAGCTCGCGCCCTGCTCGTTGCTCGCGCTAATCGTACCGAGATAGGCGGGTTGGAGGCCGCTCTGCTTGCGCCAGACGCCGACGAAGTGGACGTCTGTCGCCGTATCGTCCAGCACAAGCGCGCGTTTCCCTCCGGAAGCTTCCGCGGCGACCAAACCCGAGCGCAACCCGGCGCCATCCACGGTGCGCACTTCGTACTTCGCCGCCAGATCCGCTCCCGCAGAATGATCGAAGTAGTAGGTTCCCTTTGCTACTCGATCCAACAGCGTGCCGTCGCGGAGCACCTCGTAGTAGGAGAGCCACTGGTCGTCTTTTCCCGCGTTCCAAGTCAGCTCCACGCCCGGGTATCCCATATTGGTCGCTGCCTGGAGATGCGCACCACTCGGTGATGCTGGCGGTGTTTTGTCGAGTTTATTGCCGGGATGATAGGGGAGGTTCAGATAGATGAGCTCGCCCGGAAGCATGCTTTGCATTTGAATTCCGTTCTGCATGAGATCGGAACCGCTGCGCGTCTGATTCTCCGAAGATTCCTGATAGGAAACGAGGTAATTCTCCCCCGACAGCAAACCCTTGGGCTTGATCGTGAGCTGGCCTGGCGCAGGCCGGTTGGGAATAATGATCCCGCGCTTGCCATCGCGGCTCAGCCGCTCAAAATACATCGTAGGATCATCGCCGGTCACAAGGGGCCGGTAGACATGCACCCAACGCCCGACCACACCCTGACTGCCAAGGAAATGATAGATGTCGATGAGTTCCCGCATGCCCTCGACCTTGTCCGGCTCCCATGTATCGCCGGCGTTGTCGAATCCCATGGTCAGCAGGCCGCGGTAGATTGATTTGTCGAACTTGTCGATCTCCCAGAAGTCTCCGTTCTCCGCGGTCTTGTCGGGAGGCAGGATGAGCGATGCCCAGTGGTTGCGTACCATCCCTACCGCGCCATCGCTGAAAGAAATGGAGGACGAATAGCGAGCGTAGTCGTAGCCGACTTCGTTGCCGCCTCCGTTGCAGGCCTGAAAGGCATCCTCGGAATGCTTGTCGAGATAATGGCGGAGAATTTCCCGGAAGCCCTGGTCCTCGCCGAGCAGCGGGGTGTCGTCGCCGTTCTTCGGATAGGCAATCGGCGGTCCGTCGGTGCGCCACTCCATGGTGCCATAGCGTTCGTGAAGCTTGTCCACAAACTGTTCCAGAGTCGCAACCGCATCAGGTTTTGAGATGTCGAGATTGATGGGCCGATAAATCAGCTGGCCCATGCTGTGCTTGCGCAGATAAATTCCGGTGGTCCGGAAATCGGGACCGCCGCCGTTGTCGCCGCTGTCCCACCAGCAACAATCGCGGTGGTAGACGTCCGCGCCCAGTTCACTCAGCAGGTCGGCTAGGCGGAATATCTTTCGATACGTAGAGCCGCGGTCCGCGTCATCAATGTGTAAGAGAGTGAGTGGTCCTTTTCCCAAAACTCTGGAATTGTTGGGATCAGGCCACGCCGTGCCTTTCGCCCACCATCCTGCTTGCCGTACGCCAGGGAACCATCCCTCGCGCGTGTAGTCCCAAAGGTAGCGGTACTGCCAGTCGAGAGATTCGTTGCCGGCGTTGTCCAGATCAGTTTGGAATGTTCCGACAAACGCCATGGGTGTGGTGAGCGACTCTCCCGCCGCCAGCGTCTGTTTGTGGCTTGCCACTTTAAAGTCCACATTCACCGCACCGTCCGGCGTGGCTGTGAAGTCGGAAGCCCAATGCCCGAAATAATCCCAGCCCAGGAAGAAGCCGTCGCCATTCTCGCGGTTCATCAGCGCATTCCAGGGCGCGTAGATTGCCGAACCCATGTGGGGCTCGCGGCCAGATCCCGGAACTGCACGGTTCGCAGTGTTCAGGACGTTGGCCGTGACGTGAACCTTCCCAGCTTTGGGGGCAACCCAGACCAGCACGGCATCTTCGAGCAAGCCAGGATGCATGGTGCCGGACGCAATAAATAAGTCGTCGGCCTTGTTCTCACCCGGAATGCGCCACTGATTCGAGGCTGCGTCATACGTCAGGTCAAGCAACTGAAGCGGCTCGTGCGACTGATGCGAAAGCGGGCGAGACTCGTAGAAGCGCGCGAGGTCCGCATTGCCAAACGTGCCCTCCGCGCGATGTTGATATCGCCATCCGTTCTTCTTCTGTTGGTTGCTGAATTCTTTGGAAGCCGTATGCTGTTCGCCGTCGTCATAGGCGATAGTGGGATCAAAGGCTGTCGTATCCAGATCCATCGTGCCAAAACGATTCAACACAAAGACAACCTTGTCTCCGGGCCAGACCTTGGATTGTGCGTCAATGAGAAGCGCAACATCCGCATTGGGGGCGTAGCCCCACTTCATGGTCCGCCAAGTCTTCACTGGCCAAATTTGCTGGTTGTTCACCAGAACCCTGGCAATTACTCCGTCTCCGGCAAAGTTGCCGGCGGCGGTGCCGTTCAGAGGATCGTAGGAATCGAAGCTTCGCGCCTGGCCGGGAACCAACTTCTCGGTTCTCAGCACCCACGAGCCGGGACGGTTATCGCCTCCCGCCATCCAGTTGAAGTCCACGGAGTCGGTCGCGCCGAGCTTTGCGGTTAGATTTAGAAATCGGGGATCAGTGATGGTCAGCGCCGCGCTGCCAACGTTTTTGAAATTCGCCCACTCCCGGATGATGGATGATCCCGGGTAGACGACATAAGTTTTGGTCGCCTGCAAGCTGCCTTTGCGCAGCGTCACATCGAGCTGGATCTCGCCTTGTGCCAGGAGATGGTCACGCGCTTCGACCAGCTTCCATCCGCCTCCCGTGCCGGAGATTTCCTGCCCGTCAACCACCAGCCGCAACTCTTCCGACATGGCCCCGGGCGGCACCATGTTCCGACCGCTGATTTTGTTTTTGAGGCTGGTAGTGTAGAAGCGGCCCTTCGAAAGGGCAATTTTTCTTTCGATTTTGGCGGTACCCAAGGTCCACATATTACCGGTTCTGGAGATGTAGCCGTCTCCACTCCTGGTCGCGAAGGCGGCGACTGATAGAAGAATCACGAGCAGGGGAAGCAGCAGATGACGCCGCATATTCGATGCCTCAGGCTTTCTGGATTTTGTCGCTCCCGGAACACGACTACGCCCGGACCGAACCACCGAGCCGCCACATCAAATTTCGATCGGCTGCTACTTGGCCGAGCCGCCCAGGTACTTGTCGAACCAGTCGGCAAATGCGTCGATGTCTTCTTTGGATTTCCAGAAATCAGGCCAACCGTGGCCTTTGCCTTTGCGCACAATGATCTTGACCATGGGCGCTCCGACCTCCTTGGCCTTCGCGGCGAAGCTTTCCGATTGCTGAAGCGGCACGACTACGTCGGCGTCACCGTGAACAATCAGGACGGGGGGAAGGCTGGAGGTGACGTAGTAGATGGGAGAGATCATCTTGCCGACGATTTGCCGTCCCAGATCGGTATCGGACAGCGACCCGAAGGCGGCAAACAGCGGAGAGAGCGGGCCGCGGCCGACACCATCCACGCCCGGAGCTCCCCAGTTCAGGAAGTCAGTCGGCGGGAAGAAAACTGCTGCTGCCTGGACCGCGCAGCTCTCATGATCGACGGGATCGGTAGCCGAGGCCGGGCCGGGACCACCTTGCGTGGCGATCATCAGGGCGAGATGTCCACCCGAACTGGAACCCAGCACGCCGAGGTGGTTGGGATCGACGCCGAATTCCGCCGCGTTGTGGCGAATGAAGCGCACCGAGCGTTGCACATCGAGGATGATGTCCGGAACGTTGAAGCGCGGCATCGAGCCATGCACCACGGCAAACACTGTGTATCCGCGACGCAGGTAGGTCTCGTAGTTTTCGACAGCGACGTGGACCATCGTGGGATCGTCGTAGCTCGAGGCCCAACCCCCGCTGACCAGGAAGATGATGCCGGCGCCATTTTTTTGCGATGGGGTAAACACATCAAGCGTCAGCGCCATACCTGCCTTGCGCCCGTAAATCACGTCGGCGGTGTGCCTCACGACGTTATTTCCCGCCGCTTGCCCGAGAGCCGGGAGAGTCACGAGAAGTCCCATCGCCAACAGGGCAAGATTCTTGGTCCCATGTTGGAGGAGATTGAAAGCGACCGTCGACGCGGAAGTCATGATCGTGGACTTAAACAATGGCAAACCCCCGGGTAGCTTTCTCTAACAGGCCCGGTTGAATTTCAAGCGTGTTCAATAGGTTGAAAGCTTTCTTCGTCCACTCTGCCAACAAAGTCAACCGGCTGCGCTTCCCGATCAGTTAACCTAGCGGCCTGTTTCCAAACTCGCCGTTCGCTGCTAATCACCAGGAGGATTTCGTGCGGATGTTGCGCTGCGTGACAGTGATCCTGGCCGCCACGGTTTGCAGTGTGTCGAGTTCGGCCCAGTCGCCGGAAGCGCTGCGGGCGGCCGTGCTGATCAATCATGCCTACGACGTAAATTCCAACATCACATACAAAGTCGCGAACAACTTCGATCTGAAACTTGACGTGTACCACTCGCGCGAGGCGAAAGCTCCCACGCCGGTGGTGATGATGATTCACGGGGGCGGCTGGCTGGTCAGCAACAAGGACGATTATGTTCTGACCGCGGTGCCATATCTGGTCATGGGCTTCGCAGTCGTAAACGTGGAATACCGGCTAGGCAAGATTTCACTCGCCCCTGCGGCGGTGGAAGATTGTCAATGCGCCCTGCGATGGATTGCCCGGCATGCTAAGGATTACAACTTCGATCTCGAAAAAGTAATTCTGACCGGGCCGTCGGCTGGGGGCCACCTGGCGCTCACTACCGGCATGATTCCCGGCTCTGCTGGATTCGCTAATGAGTGCGCCTACCAGGCCGATCCCAAAAATCCTGATCCGAAAGTTGCGGCGATCATAAACTTGTTCGGCATTACCGATGTGACCGATCTGCTGCAAGGGCCGAACCTGCGAAGCTATGCCGTGTCTTGGATGGGCAGCGCACCGGGACGCGAAGAGCTGGCCCGGCGTATTTCGCCGCTCACCTACGTGCGCCCGGGACTGCCTCCCGTACTAACCATCCACGGGGACGCGGATAAAGTTGTGCCTTACTCGCACGCGGTACGTTTGCACGAAGCGCTGACCAAGGTGGGAGTACGTAACCAGTTGCTGACAATTCCCGGTGCTGGACATGGATGGCTGACTGTTGAGCAGGACTTGCTCGCCTTCGAGACCACTCGTGCGTTTCTCGAAAGCCTAGGAATTCGGGCGGTCAGCCCGTGATCAGAAGAGCGCAACAACTGGACACCGATCCCGCCCCCTATTACAAGTGGGTCGTGGTGGGCGTGATGTGGCTGATCGCGTGCCTCAACTACACCGACCGAATGACCATCTTCTCGGTGTTCCCCGTCCTGCAGAAGCAGATGGGCCTCTCTAACATAGGCCTGGCGCTGATCGGTTCATCTTTCTTGTGGGTCTATGCCGTCTTCTCCCCCGTAGGCGGGTATCTTGGCGATCGCTTTCCGCGGCGCCGGGTCATTATCGGGAGCCTCGTGCTTTTCAGCCTGGTGACGTTTGCCACCGGGCTGGCGCGAAGCGGCAACGAGTTGGTGGCACTGCGATGTCTCTTGGGCGTCTCGGAAGCGGTGTTCCTGCCGCCCGCACTGGCGTACATCGCCAGCTACCACTTCGACAACACACGGTCGCTGGCCAATAGCATCGCTTTGAGCGGCCTAACCGCGGGCGCTGGCCTGGGTAGCTGGTATGGCGGCTTCATGACGGAACACTATTCGTGGCGCATCGGATTCTTTTTGCTCGGCGGAGTCGGAATGCTGGTCGCCGTACTCTCGGCGCTGGTCCTCCGCCCCGACGCACCCGTAACCACTGCGCGCACTACGGAGGTGGCCAGCGAGCCGCCGGGACAGAAAATTCTTGCCATCATAAAAACGCCGACTGCGGTTTCACTGATCTTTCTTGCTTTCGCGTTGTCGCTTACTAGCTGGCCCACACACTCCTGGCTACCCACGTATATTTTTGAGAACTTCAAGTTGAGCCTTACCCGGGCGGGTTCAATCGTTACACTTTTCGCGGCGCTTCCGGCGCTGCTAGGCGGAATCGCGGGTGGAGTCCTGGCTGACCGGTGGTCCAGGCATGACGTCCGCGGACGGATGGCAGTTCAGGTGATCGGTTTCAGCATCATGGCTCCGACCATGCTCGCGATCGGATTCATGCCCTCGGCGACGACCGTGGCTGGCGTCCTGCTGATCTATTCGGTTGCACGAGGAATGCTGGAAGGAAATTCGATGCCACTGTTTTGCTCTGTCCTGCCACCGAATCGCTGGTCGATGGCCTACGGACTGTACAACACCGCCGGAACGCTCGCGGGCAGCCTGGGAATTTTTCTCGTCGGCCTGCAAAAGGCGACCTGGGGAATCGGGTACACGCTGTCGGCGATGTCGGCCCTGTTGTTTGTCGCACTCGGCGTCACGTCGATGACGACGTTCCGCTACCTGGCGAGAGATATTCAGCGGCAGCGCGAAGTCGACAATGCGACTCCACAAGCCCTGCCATCCTGAGCGAAGTCGAGCGCAGGGGAATTGACTGCGATCGGGGAATCCAGTGCGCAGTCTTCAAGTTCTCCGTTCTCAGTTTTGCTTCTCCGACCGAGCCTGACAGCGCGCTGTTCAGTCTATTGAACGCGGTTGACACTCCTGTGAAACCCTTCTAAAACCAGTTGGAGCCATGACGCCACCCACCCCTGCTGCTCTGCTGGGTATCGGCCAAAAAATACACCGCTCCTCGGCAGCGGACCGGGAGCTCAACCGACGTGGCTTTCTAGTGGGCTTGGCTGGAATGTGTGGCGCCCTGGCAGTTTCCGGAAGCACAGCCTGCACTCGCCCTTCCTTTCATCGTCGCGTGGGTGTCTCCATCCCGTACGAAGCGGAAATTCTCAACGAGTTCTACAGCGACATGAAAAGAGAGGCCGATCATCTTGACAAGGAACTTCGTCTCGTCCTGGTCGACGCCGAGGGAGACTTTTTCAAGCAGACCATTGCCATCGAGTTGTTTATCGCACAGGGATTTGGCGGCGTCTTCATGTTTGTGCTGCCCGATGGCATGGATCATATCGTCGCTCACGCGCGGGAGAAGGGTGTCTGCATTTTCAATCACAGCGCGACGCCGATTACCGGGTGCACGCAGAATATCGTGCTCGACCAGCACATCGCCGGGTACAACGTGGGGAAGTATGCTGCACAGTGGATCAACGAAAAACTTGGCGGCAAGGCCGAAGTTGGGATATTGGCCAATCTGACGGACTCGCAGTTGATCGTCCGCACCCAGGGATTAAAGGATGGTCTTCGCCAAAACTGTCCCGGCGCGGTTCTGGTAGGAGAGGTGGAGGCTAACACGGTTGATACCGGCGCCGCGGCGGGTGCGAATTTGCTGCAGGCTCATCCCAACATCGCTGTGATACTCGCGTTCAGCGATGATCCCGGCGTCGGGGCTTACACGGCCGCCCTGGAAGCCGGCCGAAAGGACCGCAACCGCTTCTTTGTGGGCAGCGCGGACGGTACCCGGCTGGGCATGGAGAAAGTCGCGGAAGGCGGCATCTATCAGTGCTGCGCCTTCTTTTTCTTTTCTTTCAGCGCAACCCAGGCGATTCGCGATCTGGATCGCTGCCTTCGCGGAGAAAAGGTTGCCCCCACAAGGATCATGGGCAGCAAACTAGTCACGAAAGAAAATGTCGAAGAGTTCGACCGCATCTCGCATAATCCGCGAGCGCCGGAGTGGGCTCACTTTTATTCCGATCCCGAGGTTATGCGATATAGCGACGTGCCCCTGACCACACCTGAGTAGGCAACCCTCAACGTGAGCGATCCAACCCGAACCCGTAGCGATGCGCAGCCTGTAGTTCGGGCCGCCGGTGTCACCAAGTATTTCGGCGGAGTAAGGGCGCTGGAAAATGTTTCGCTGGACCTCATACCGGGCGAGATCGTCGCGCTCGTAGGCGACAATGGCGCGGGCAAGAGCACACTGGTAAAGATCCTCAGCGGGATCTATCAGCCCGATGAGGGCAACATCTGGCTCGGCGAGACAGAGGTCCGGCAACTCGACCCCGGGCGCGCCCGCGAATTCGGCATCGAGACCGTTTACCAGCAACTTTTTCTTTGCGACAACCTGGGAGCCGCCGCCAACGTGATGCTGGGACGGGAACCGGTACGCGCGCGCTTCGGACCTCTCCGCTTCATCGACAACAAGCGCTCTGTGAACGAAGCGCGCAAGCACATCGCGGAACTGGGCATTGAGCTGGACAATATGATCGCACCGGTACGACGTCTGTCCGGCGGACAACGCCAGGCAATTGCCATCGCCCGCTCCACCGTAAACGCGCATCGTCTTATTCAGTTCGATGAGCCGACCGCGGCGCTCGGCGTTCGCCAGACACGCGCCACGCTGGACCTGATTCAACGCGTTGCCGCCCGCGGGGTCGCAGTCATCATGATCAGCCACAATCTCGATGATGTGTTCGCGGTTGCTCATCGCATTGTGGCCCTGCGACTCGGCCGCATCAGCCTCAACACTCCGGTCGACCAGACGACGCGCGAGCAAGTTGTTGCGTGCATGACGGGAGTGTCGTTCGGGAAGGAAGCCTCTTGAGCCTGCGTTCGGTCAGTACCTTGTCCAAATGGATGCCGGGCGGCGGACGCAACGTCGGCCTGCTGGTGACGCTGGTTTTGGGCCTGCTGCTGATCTCGCTGTTCAGTCCTCAATATCTGAGTCTCGACAATGGGCTGGTCGTGGCCCTGCAGATTTCGTTCGTCGGAATTGCCAGCCTGGGCACGGCATCGCTGATCATCGGCGGAAATGTAGATCTATCCATCGGTTCGCAATATGCCCTGTGCGCGGTCTCAGCGGCAATGCTGGCCAAGGAGTTGCCCGTCCCGCTGGCGTGGATTGCTGGAATTCTGCTGGGCGCGACGTTGGGATTGATCAATGGGCTGATGGTCTGGCGCATCAATATCTCTCCCATCATCATCACGCTGGGAACGCTCACAATTTACCGGGGCATTGCGCTGCGAATCACCAACGGATTCGGAGTGCGGGGAGTGCCAAAATCGTTTTCATGGTTTGGGCAGGCGAAGTTTCTGGACATTCCTTTGCCCATCTGGATCCTGGTCGCGTTTGCACTGGTCGCGCATTTGATCCTGCACTACACGACGCAGGGGCGGCATCTGTTTGCCTTCGGCGGGAACAAGCAAGCGGCGGAAGCTGCAGGAATCAATGGCAGACGACTGGTTCTGGCCAGCTTTGCCTTAAATGGCGCGCTGGTGGGAACATCCGCGGTGTTGGCGGCTAGCCGCTTTGGGACCGCGGCTCCCACGTTCGGAAATGGCTTTGAACTCGACGTCATTGCCGCAGTGATCCTGGGCGGAGTCGCTTTCACTGGAGGAGAGGGATCAATCACCGGCGTAGTGCTTGCCGTGATTCTTCTGGGTGTGATCAACAGCGGGCTGATTTCGACAGGTATCGATCCCCACTACGCGCAGGTGGTGAAGGGTGCTGCGCTGGTGATCGCGGTCACCCTCGATCAACTCACACAAGAGCAGCAGGAACGTCACCGCAAGAAGCTGGCCTTCCAGGAACGTTTTCCCACCGCGTAGGACGAACTACTGGCTACGCCGGAACGTGCCCCCGAATCGTCGCCGCGAAACCTCGAGCCAGGCAAATCATCTCGCGAGCCAGCAGCGACACACGAGGGCTCGGAATCTGGCCGGTTGATCCGCGGACTGAAACCGAAGCGACAACTGCGCCAATCGGATCAATCACGGGAACAGCGATGGCCCTGATGCCGGGAACTTGTTCTTCGTCATTCACAGCGAAGCCGTTCGCTCTTACCAGCGCCAGATGCGCCTTAAGAGCGGTGAGCGAAGAAATTGTCTTCGGCGTGAAGCGGGCCATTTCCCTGCCTCCGAACAATTTGTCCAGTTCTTTATCGGAGAGCGTGGAGATGAGGGCTTTTCCCTGCGCCGTACAGTGCAGGTCGATATGGCGTCCGATCCAGGCGCCGCCGCCGGCATCCCCGAAAGACTCGACCTTGGCAATGATCACGGCTTCGGCCCCACGCTGCACCGTGGCCGTCGCGGTGAGATTGAAGCGCGCAGCAATCTGTCGCAGATACGGCGTAACGTGCGTTCTCAAATTCAATTCCGCTGGACTGGCGCTGGCAACATCCGCAAGACGCAAGCCGAGCAGATAATGCCGTCCATCCGTGCCGCGCTGCACATAGCCGCGAGTGACCAGCGTGTGAATAAGATAGTGGGTCGTACTTTTGGGAATACTCAGCTTTCGACTTAACTCGGAAAGTGTCAAGCCTTGCTGTGAGTTGGCCAGGAGTTCAAACAGACTCATGGCGCGGTCCACGGCCGGCAGCCGGAAATCCTGACTTTCAAGCAGCGTCTCAGCCGCTGGAATGCATACATCCTGTTTGCTCATTGCAGTACCCCCTCGGGCCCCACGCCCTGCTTGGCTCAAGTGCTCGTGGGACACCTCAAACTAGGAGCTGTGGAGCGTCCACACCTGTGCCAAGGTAATACTGACGATCACAATTTCTCACAAGGCGGACGGTTGGTCAATGATCAGAATTGCACCTAAGCAGTCTCTGTTCAATAGGCTGAAATGAGTTGACACCCTGATAATAAGCCTCTAAAAGGTTTGCTTGGCGCTAGAGCCCCTGAGCCGCGTTCGACCGCAAGCTACCACACCACCGGCGTGCCAAGATGGGAGATCGCAGTGAAGCCTCCAAATGGACTTGCGACGTCGCTTTATCGCGGCATGGTGGAGATTCGCGAATTCGAGCTCAAGGCTAAGGAAATCTTCCGATCTGGCAAGATGCCAGGCTTCATTCATGTCTATGTAGGAGAAGAAGCGATCGCAGTAGGCGTGTGCGCAAATTTGCGCACTGACGACTACGTTGCCAGCACGCATCGCGGGCATGGCCACGCACTGGCGAAAGGAATCTCGGCCCGGTCAGCCATGGCGGAACTCATGGGCGCGGTGGATGGATGTTCCGGAGGCCGGGGTGGAACCATGCATCTCTATGAACCCTCGGTGGGCTTTCTGGGATCGAATGGCGTGGTTCCGCCGGGTATCTTGATCGGCGCGGGCGCCGCACTGAGCGCCAAGGTGCGCGGTAGCGACCAGGTGGCCGTGGCCTTCTTCGGCGATGGTGCAGTCAACAACGGTGCCTTCCACGAAGGCCTCAACTTAGCCGCAACCTGGAACCTGCCGGTGCTCTTTGTCTGCGAGAACAACCTCTACGCTACCGAAATGCCTTTCGAGCAGGCCACCAAGAACACAAGCGTCGCGAGCCGTGCCGCGGCTTACAAGATTCCTGGCGTGGCCGTGGATGGCAATGACGTTCTAGAGGTGTATGCCAAAGCCGGCGAAGCAGTAGAACGCGCGCGGCGAGGCGAAGGTCCGACGTTGCTTGAGTGTCTGACCTATCGCTGGTTTGGGCACCACGAAGGGGATCCGGGCACGTCGTATCGCACCAAGGAAGAAGTTGCGGCCTGGAAAAAGAAAGATCCCATCCAAAGGTTGCGTGAAAAGGCTGTCGCTGAATCCTGGGCAACGGCGGGGGAATTTAACGACATTGACAATGAAGTAAGCCGAGTGATTCAGGACGCGGCCACGTTCGCGGTAGGCAATCCCCAGCCCGCCGTAAACACCGCTCTGGACCACGTTTTTTCTAACTAGAGACCGGACAGGGAAAAATGGGTGGAGTAAAGACTGCGTCCCAAGCTGAAGCCGGGCAAACAGCCGACCAACAGCGGTTGATCACGTACGCGGAAGCGGGAGTGGAAGCCGTTCGCGAAGAAATGCGGCGGGACCCTAGCATTTTCTACATGGGACAGGGCATCGGCCCGCGCGGGGGAAACTTCCAGCAGAGCCGCGGCTTGTGGGCTGAATTCGGCGGAGAGCGGGTCCGTGATACGCCAATCGCCGAACGTGGCCAAACCGGTCTGGGCATTGGAGCTGCGCTCGCCGGCAGCCATCCCATTGTCGACATCGTCTTCCTCGATTTCGTCCTCGAAGCCATTTGCGAAATCATCCAGCAGGCTTCGACCATCCACTACATCTCGGACGGAAAATTCAAAGTTCCGGTGGTGGTGCGCGCCGCAGGAGGCGGCATACGGAGCACCGGCCCGCATCACTCCCACACTTTCTATTCTTTCTTCATGCACATCCCTGGGTTGAAGGTCGCGCTTCCGTCCACGCCCTACGACGTCAAAGGTCTGATGAAGACCACTCTGCGCGACGATAATCCCGTCATCTTCATCGAGCACAAAGCTCTCTACAACATCAAAGGCCATGTGCCCGAAGAAGAGTACTTGATTCCCTTTGGGCAAGCGGCGGTGCGAAAGCCGGGAGATCAAATCACTCTGGTCGCGATGGGTCAGATGGTGCACCGGGCCATGCAAGCGGCAGTGCGTCTGGAACAGGAAGGCATCTCGGTTGAGATCATCGACCCGCGCACGCTGGCTCCGTTCGACAAGGACACCATTCTGACTTCCGTTGCGAAGACAGGCCGCCTGGTGATCGTAGACGAAGCCTACGCGGCCTGCGGCGTCTCCGCCGAGATCGCCGCGACTGTCGCGAGTGAAGCCTTATACGAACTCGACGCCCCGATACTCAGAATCTGCACTCTGCCGGCGCCGCATGCCTTTAGCCCGTCCCTGGACAACTACTTGGTTCCCTCGGTTGACCGAATCGTGAGCGAAGTGGCGGCCCTCGTCGGGAAGAAACTCTAGATCCCCGATTCCCCCTGGGCACGATCGGGAACGGATTTTCAGGAGAACAGTCGTATGAGTTTTGCGATCGTGATGCCTCAGCTCGGACTGACGATGGAGGAAGGCACCGTCAGCGGATGGCTAAAGAAGCCGGGCGACGTGGTAAAGAAGAATGAACCGCTCTTCAGTGTCTCGACTGACAAGGTGGAGATGGATGTAGAGTCCGCAGTTGACGGTACTCTGGGCAAGATCATCGTTCCCGTGGGCGAAACGGTGAAGGTGGGAACCGTACTGGCATATGTTAATGGCGGTGACGGAGAAGACATCACCGCCATCGGCAGTGAGCAGCCGTCGTCCGAGGACCTCGAGGAAAGCTCGGCGCCGCAGGAAGGCTCGATTCAGCCGACGTCGGCGCCGGCGCGGAGCGTCGTAGAGCAAACTTCCGACCGCGCTCGAAGTCGACAGTCGGTGTCGCCACGGGCCAGGAGACTGGCGAAGGAGTTGGGCGTAGATCTGGCGGCGGTACGCGGGAACGGTCTCGATGGACAGGTTACAGAGAAGGACATTCGCGGTGCATCCGCGGGCCCTCGGGACAGAGTCGCTTCTTCCGATGGTGCTCGCCGCCAACTGATCGCCGAGCGGCTGACTCAGAGCGTTCAGACTATCCCGACATTCTCCGTCGCAGCCGAAGTGAACGCCGAAAACTTTGTTGCCCTCCACGAGAGTCTGAAACAATCAATGGCTCAAGCTGGCGGAGCCAAACTGACCATCACGGATCTGTTGCTGACCGTGTTCGCTCAAACCCTCAAAGGTAATTCGGAACTGAATGCCACATGGGAGGGCAACGCGGTTTCCCGTCGGACCTCCGTGGACCTTGGCTTGGCCGTGGCTACCCCAAAAGGAGTGGTGGCGCCGGTGATTCGGAACCTGGGCTCAACAAATCTTCAAGCTTTGGTGGCGCGCCGCATCGAACTGGTGGAGAAAGCTCGCGCGGGCCGACTGTCGCTGGCTGATCTGGAAGGCGGGGTTGGGACCTTGAGCAACCTCGGCATGTACCGAGTCGACCATTTTCAGGCGATCATTACGCCGGGTCAGAGCTCCATTCTCGCCGTGGGCCAAATCCGCAAGCGGCCGTGGGTCAGCGAAACTTTGAGTGTGAAACCGACTGTGATGCTGAACCTCACAGTGGACCACCGTGTCGCGGATGGCGCAATCGGCGCGGCGTTTCTGAGCAAGATGGTTGAGCTGATCGAGAATCCGCAAAATTTCTCCTGGCAATCCACCGCCTCTTCTGGCGATGGCGCAGGCCGGAGATCGAATGCCTAGCGTCGCAGAGAGAATTGCCCAGCTCCAAGTAAATGCCGGAGAGTTGGCGATTTACTGGCTTTGCCAGGCAGGGTTCGCGTTCAAGAGCAGCTCAGGCGAATTGGTGTACATCGACCCCTACTTCTCCGATGTGGTCGAGCGCCTGATCGGGTTCAAGCGCATGATGGCTTGCCCTGTGCCGGCAGAGGAAGCCAACGCTGACCTCATCGTTTGCACCCACGAACACCTCGACCACATGGACACCGATGCATTGCCGGTGTTGGCGGGAAATCCTCGAACCCAGTTTGTGGGGCCCATCGAATGTATTAAGGAATTCACCAAGCAGAGGATCCCGGCGGCGCGATGCCATCTGCTGGATGAAGGAGACAGCCTCACCCTGGGCGGCGTTGAGATCAACGCCGTATATGCCGACCATGGCGAACTCGCTCCGGATGCTTTGGGTATCGTGCTGAATTTCGGCGGCATCAAGGTCTATCACACCGGGGACACGGCGTATCGTCCGGAAGAATTCGCTCCCGCCATCAAGATGCGGCCCGATGTTTTGATTCCCTGCATCAACGGAGCTTTCGGTAACATGGATGCGGAGGAAGCGGCCCAACTGACCCGCCTGGTGAATCCGCAGGCTGTGATCCCCAGCCACTTCTGGATGTTCGTCGAGCAAAACGGGCAGCCCGCGGTTTTTCTCAATCGCTGCAAAGAACTCGCCCCACAAACCCAGGCCGTTCTGATGAAGCCCGGCGAGGAACTTCTGTTCAAAAAACCATGAAGCGCTCAGAGCTCATAGAAACCCTCGACGCCATAGGCAAGCCGACCGAAACCTGGGAAAGCAGCGACGGCACGAAGGCGCTAGTGCTGCCGTACGGCGGACGAATTCTCGGATTGTTCGCCCCGGGCGACGACGAAAGTTTTTTTTGGACCCACACCGCTCTTAGCGATGCCGCAACCGCCCGGGATTTTTACGAGGGGAAGCAATGGCACAACTCGGGAGGCGAGCGCACATGGCTGGCCCCGGAAGTGGACTTTTTCTTTCCGGAGTTTCCCGATCTCAAGACGTACTGGCAGCAGCGCGAACTTGATCCTGGACGTTACCAAGTCTCGAAAAAGAATGGCGGGTTCAGTTGGACCAACCGCGCGACTCTGACGCTGTCGCGTAGCAAACAGAAAGTCGAGATCGAGATTACCAAATCGCTGACGTCGGCTTTGAATCCCCTCCGTTACGACCGTGAACCGGCGGACGCGACGGTGAAGTATGCGGGTTACACCCTGCACGGCGCGTTACAGCTGGGAGGTTCCGGCCCGGCTCCACAAGTCGGCCTGTGGCACCTCACGCAGTTGCCGCACGGTGGAGACATGCTGGTGCCGACGTTCTTCCGCAGCCAGCCTAAGATATACATGGGCACTATAGGCAGAGATGACCTTATTGTGGACGATCACCTGGTCCGTTATAAAATGCGGGCCGCCGGGGAGCACAAGCTCGGCGTGCGCGCCGCGGCAACGACTGGACGAGTTGGCTATCTTTACAACCTGGGCAACGAAGCCTCGCTCGTGGTAAGGAATTTCAGCGTAAATCCTTCGGGAGAGTACGTTGACGTGCCCTGGGCCGAGACCCAGAACTTCGGTTTCGCCTTTCAGGCTTGCAACGTGAACAGCGGGCTGGGTGCGTTTAGCGAGCTGGAATATCACGTGCCTGCGGTCGGACCGCCGGAGGGTGGTTCGCGGTCGGAAGATCAGTCGCAATTGTGGGCATTCCGCGGACCTGAGGCAGCCATCCGATCGATTGCGAGACGGCTACTCGCAGCAGAAATTTAATAACTGACAAACTTCCACAGGAGCAAGGAATGCGGTTGCAGGGTAAGACAGCGATCATAACCGGCGCAGGGTCTGGGATCGGAGAAGCATCGGCCAGGATCTTTGCCGCGGAAGGAGCACAGGTCGCGGTTGTCGATCGGGACCAAGAAGGCGGGA
>Ga0134124_10001948_pt1 | contig 16580 bp, 12 predicted proteins | sample KB304_FD_96880 | JGI IMG/M metagenome (GOLD analysis project Ga0134124, IMG submission 96880) | Terrestrial soil microbial communities without Nitrogen fertilizer from Kellogg Biological Station, Michigan, USA - KB3-0-4 | ecosystem: Environmental > Terrestrial > Soil > Unclassified ...
CGAGGCGCTCGTGTACATCGCGGCCTTCGCCCCGGACGCGGGTGAGTCGGCAGGATCTCTCGGTGCGAGCGTCGAGCCTGCGCCGCTGGGTACGGAAGTCCGCCCCGACGCGCAGGGGTATCTGAAGCTCACCCAATCGGGCGTGAGCAACTCCTTTGCGCAGGATCTGACCGACACGGAAAAGCTGGTCCTCTACTCCGCCCAGTCGCCAACAGCAGGCGCTGCGTTGGGTGGAACGGTGTCCGCGCCGGCATGGCGCGGCAAGACATGTCGCTATCTTGTCGCAACGAACGACCGCGCCATCCAGCCCGCCCTGCAGCGGAGCATGGCCAAGCGCCTCGACGCGGCGGTTGTCGAGGTTGCCTCCAGCCATGTCGCGATGCTGTCACATCCGCAAGAAGTGGCGTCGCTGATAGCTGGATAAGACGGGAAGCGCGGTCGAACTGGTACGACAAACTCCAGCCGAAACGGTTTCGCGATGCCTACGAGCAATCGGTGCGAATGGGTTCGCGATGGTGATCCGATGCTCCTGCGATATCACGATGACGAATGGGGTGTCCCCGTTCACCGCGACCGTCATCATTTTGAAATTCTCGCGCTCTCAGGTGCGCAGGCCGGATTGAACTGGTTGCTCGTGCTGAAAAAACGAGAGGGCTATCGCCGCGCGTTCGACAAATTCGATCCGGCAAAAGTTGCGAACTACTCCGAGAGGGATATCGAGAAACTTATGTCAAACCCGGAGATCATCCGCAATCGGCAGAAGATCCAAGCCGCGGTACGCAACGCCCGCGCGCTTCTGGCGGTCCAGGAGGAGTTTGGAAGCTTCGATTCGTATTGTTGGCGCTTCGTCGACGGTCAGCCGAAGCTCAATCGATGGAAGACGATGCGACAGATTCCTGCAACTACGCCTGAGTCCGATGCGTTCAGCAAGGACCTCAAGAACCGAGGATTCAGCTTCGTCGGCTCGACCATCGTTTACGCGTACATGCAAGCCGCCGGATTGGTGAACGACCACCTCGTTGATTGCTACCGACATCGAGAGATCGGGCAGGAGTAGGGCGCTTCGCAACACCCTGATAAGCACTCAGACCCTCTCAGGTCCCCCTGCGGTGGAGCTGTTCAAGAAACCAACGGCCCGCGGGCCCCGGGGGATCGTTCTTGCGAAAAACGGCGCGCATGTGCATCGTGGTGTCGACTGTTTCGAATGCTTTGATCCGGAGACGGCTCAGCGCGCCCGAGGCGAGGTCGTCCTCGACCATGGGCAGCGGCATGTGGCCCCAACCGAAGCCGGCCTTCAGAAACGCGTGCTTGGCGCCAAGATCTGCCAGCTTCCAGGTCAGCGGGGAAAAGACACCAAATGACTGACCCGCGGTCAGTGTGCTTCTGTCGGTCAGGACCAGTTGCACGTGGTTCGCCAGGTCCGTCATCGCGACCGGTTTCTTCAGCTTCGCCAGCGGATGACTCGGCGACACCACCGTCACCAAGTGAAAAGCCAGCAGGGGCTCCGAGGACAGCTCATCGGGGACGATGGGCAGTGTGCCGATGATGCCGATGTCGCAGTGCCCCAGCTGCACGGGTTGGATGACGGCGCCCAGCGCCTCCACGTACAGCCGCAGCGGCGTGTAGGGGAACGCGCAGCGGAAAAGGCCCATTGCCTCGGTCAGAACGTCCATCGGGAACATCACGTCCACCACGATGGAAAGCTCCGGTTCCAGGCCCGCCGCCAACGTCTTGGCCCTGGCCTTGAATCCGTCCATGTGCTCGAGGACCTTGCGCGCGTCGTGCAACAGGGCCAGGCCTTGCGGCGTCAGCTTGGGGTACCGGCCGGTGCGCTCGAAGAGCGGCGTGTCCAGCTGGTTTTCGAGGTTGGCCAGGCTCTGGCTGACCACGGACTGCGCCCTTCTGAGTTTGCGCCCGGCCGCCGAAAAGCTGCCCTCGTCGGCAGCTGCGACGAAGGTCCTTAGTTGGTCCAGCGTGACGGCGTCGAGCATTTCTGCCTCCGATGGAGGTTCGCGTATTCGCCCGCCATAGTACCGGGGGGCCTGGGCCGGCCGCGCGCAACGAACCGATACCACCGTTGCGTCAATGTTCGTCGCTGTACAGCGCGCGCGCGGCTCAATATACGCGAGTCACCCACGAAAAGGACCGCGCTCATGAAGCAAACCGCTACCGAGAAAATGCACAGCCTCCAGCTCAGGCAAAAAGCACCTTTGGCCACGCCGACGGACTTGCATGCCGCGGCAACCAGGGATATCGCCGCAGCGATGAACGCGATCCTGGCCGACGTTTTTGCGCTTTACCTCAAGACGAAGAACTTCCATTGGCACATGAGCGGACCGCATTTCCGCGACTACCATCTGCTGCTGGACGAGCAGGCCGACCAGATCTTCGCGCTTGCCGATCCGATCGCCGAACGCATCCGCAAGATAGGCGGGCCTACGCTCAAGTCCATTGGCCATATTGCGCGCATCCAACGCGTGCTGGACAACGATGCCGACTATGTCCAGCCGCTGGACATGCTGGCCGAACTGCGCGAGGACAACAAGTCGCTTGCCGCGCACCTGCGCGAAGTTCACGAGCTGTGCGAGGAACACCGCGACGTCGCCACCGCGAGCCTGATCGAAGTCTGGATCGATGAAGCCGAGCGGCGTACCTGGTTCCTTTTCGAAGCCAGCCGCAAAGGCGACGCGGCGGTCTAGTGTGCGGCCGTTTGTCGTGAACTGATGCCGCTACTGAATTGAGCCATAAAACCAGAGGAACGTAGCGATCAGATAGTGGCACCGTGTCGACGATGGTACCTGGAACAGTAGATCTCGATCGAGCGAGAACGCGACGTACTCGAGAAGCCCAGCAGCAGCGGCGCACATATCTGTATTCCAGATGCTTTGCATCCAAAGATATTGGCTTTCAGGATGCTTCCCGCATCCCTATATTTTCCTTTCAAGCCCTTCCCGGGGCACGAAAGGAAACTGATGAGTAAACCCACGATTGGCATCGTTGTCGGCACCACCCGCCAGGGCCGCTTTAGCGAGAAACCCGCGGCCTGGATCCATGGAATCGCTTCGCAGCGGAACGACTTGGACTTTGAAGTTCTCGACCTGCGCGACTATCCCCTGCCTCTGTTCAACGAAGCGGCGTCGCCCGCATATGTTCCCCCGAAAAACGAGCAGGCCCAGCGCTGGGCCCGCAAGCTGGCCCAGCTGGACGGCTTGATCCTGGTCACGGCCGAGTACAACCATGGCGCACCCGCGGTGCTGAAGAACGCGCTCGATCATGCGTACGCCGAGTTCAACCGCAAGCCGGTAGCGTTCGTCGGCTATGGCGGGGTGGGAGCGGCCCGGGCGGTCGAACAGCTGCGCCTGGTGTCCATCGAGCTGCAGATGGCTCCGGTGCGTAACGCGGTCCATATCGGGATGATCGAGTTTCTCGGCGTCTGGCAGCAGGGCAAGTCGTTCGACGACTTTCCTCACCTGGCCAAAGCCGCCACCGCCATGCTCGATGACCTGGCCTGGTGGGCAACCGCGCTGAAGAATGCAAGGGCCGCTGCATGAGGGTCACCGTAGCGCAACGCCGTCCGTCCACCTCGGCGGTCTCGCTCAGGGAGGAGCCGCGCAGGATCGTGCACACCGCCGGCCGCGGCGGGGGCGCGATCGCGCGGACGATGGGCACACCCGACACATCCACCCTGCCGGACTCAGCACTCGGGCATCACGAGCCCGACCCACACCGCTGGCAGGCCCTGTCGCTGGTGTGCGCGGCGTTCTTCATGACGGTCCTCGACGGCGCGATCGTCACCGTCGCGCTACCCACGATCAAGAACTCGCTACACGTGGCTGACAACACGCTGCAGTGGGTGCTGATCGCGTACACGATCACGTTCGGCGGCCTCCTTCTCCTTGGGGGGCGGGCGGCCGACCTGCTCGGTCGGCGGCGGCTGTTCATGATCGGGGTTGCGATCTTCTCGGCGGCGTCTCTCGCCTGCGGACTTGCCAACACGATCGGCGTACTGATCGCAGCGCGCGCGGTGCAGGGGGTCGGATCGGCGATCGTCGCTCCCGCGGTGCTGTCGATCATCACGACGACGTTCGAGGAAGGCTCAGAACGCAACAGGGCGCTCGGCATCTGGGGTGCCATTGGCAGCAGCGGCGCAGCGGCCGGCGTGCTCTTCGGCGGCATCCTCACGAAGTACGCTGGGTGGGAGTGGATCTTCTTCGTCAACGTCCCGGTAGGCGCGCTCGTGCTCGCGCTGACGCGCCCGATCGTCCGCGAGAGCCGGATCCCGGCGCTGCGCGGCTTTGACATGAGCGGCGCTGTCACGATCACGTCGAGTCTCTCGCTGCTCGTCTATGCGATCTCGAAGGCGCCTGACGTCGGCTGGGGGACCGGTCGCACGATCGGGCTGCTGATCGCTTCCCTAGCACTCTTCGTCGCGTTTCTCGTGATCGAGACGCGGAGTCCGTCGCCGATGGTCTCGTTTGACATCTTCCGCATCCGCTCCGTGACCGGCGCCAACGTGTGCGCGTTCTTCCTCGGCGCGGTCGTGTTTTCGAACTTCTTCCTGCTGACGTTGTACGTGCAGCAGGTGCTCGGCTACTCGGCTCTCAAGACCGGCCTGACGTTCCTCGCAACAGCCGGGACAGTGGTCCTTGTGGCAGGCATCTCGCAGGCGCTCGTGACGAGGGTCGGACCGCGGCCGGTGATGGCCGTCGGCCTCGCGTTGATCTCGGGCGGGATGCTCTGGTACACGCAGATTCCGGTGGACGGCTCGTTCGTCACGCACCTCCTGCCTGGGTATCTGTTAGTCGGCATCGGCATGGCGCTTTCGTTCATCCCGATGTCGATCTCCGCGCTCGCGGGCGTCGAGCCGCAGGAGGCCGGACTCGCGTCGGGGCTGATCAACGCAACGCAGCAGATCGGCGGCGCGCTTGGCGTCGCGATCGCCGCGACCGTCGCGTTCACGCATACGAACACGCTGCTCGCGTCGGGACACTCGCCGGCGCAGGCGGCGACGAGCGGCTTCGCCCTCGGCTTCTGGGTGATGGCCGGCTTCACCGCAGTATCGGTCGCGGCCTGCATCGCGCTGGTGCGCGGGCGGGACGAAAGCGCGCAACAAAACTTACCTGTAATTTCAAACAAACGTTCGATTGATCGATAGATTCATACCCGATGAAATCGCGTGCCGACTCGTCATCGCCTGCGGTCCCGGAAACTGAATCGCGCTCGCTAAGGGGCGACCGCGACGTATCGCGCGAGCGGCTGCAGCAGGCCGCGCTGCGCCTCTTTGCCGAACAAGGCTACGAGAAGACCTCGATCCGCCAAATCGCGCTTGCCGCGCGGGTGAATGTCGCTGCCGTGAAATACTACTTCGGGGACAAGGCCGGGCTCTATCGCGCCGTTTTCGTGCCGCCGCAAGCGCCGGACGGGACGGCAGCGTCGATTGCAATACCGCCGGGCAGCGTGCGGGTCTTCTTGTCTTGCCTGTACGCGCGATTCCTCGATCCGCTCAAACGCGGCGAAGAAATCCGGCTGCGGCTCAAACTCCATCGACGCGAGATGCTGGAACCGACCGGCCTGTGGAAAGAAAAGATCGACAACGGCATCCGCCCCATGCATGCCGCCGTTGCGTCGATGCTATGTTCGCGCTTCGGGCTCGCCCGTCCCGACGACGAGGTACACCGGCTGGCCATCTCTGTGGCCGGGCTGGCGGTACATCTCTATGTCGGTTGCGACGTGATCGAGGCCCTGGCGCCGCAGCTCTCGAAAACCCCGCAGGCCTTGGACCTCTGGCGCGAGCGCCTGGTCGACTATGCCGAGGCCATGATCGCCGCCGAGCGCAGGCGTCGCGCCCGCCAGGCCGCGCTGCCTGCCACCGGGCACCCGGCGCGAAGGCGAGGCGCCGCTGCCGCGAAACAAACAAGATAGCTCCACCGATGGACGGCATCCGCGACCCCACGAACCACTGGAAGCAGGCGCGCCGGGCGGGCTTGGCCATCGGCCTGGCCTTGGCGGGCTGCGCCGTCGGGCCCGACTTCAAGGCGCCCGAGGCGCCGGCCATCGGGAACGCGCAGAGCCCGTACACGCCCGAACCATTGCCGGCCGAAACCGCCAGTGCGCCCGGCACGGGCGGCGCTGCGCAACGATTCGCGATGGGCCAGGACATTCCGGCACTGTGGTGGAACGTGTTTCACTCCGAGCCGCTGGACCAGTTGATCCGTTCTGCGCTGGCGCACAGCCCGACCATCGCTGCCGCGCAGGCGGCTCTGCGCCAAGCGCGGGAGAGCTACAACGCCGACGCCGGCGCCAAGCAACTGCCGAGCGTGAACGGCCAGCTCGGCGCGACCCGCGAACGTCAATCGCTGGGTGCCGGAACGATACCCGGCGGCGGTGACTTTTCGCTGTACAACGCCTCGGTCAACGTCTCCTACACGATCGACGCGTTCGGCGCAACCCGGCGCGAGCTCGAAGGCTTGCAGGCCGCGATCGACTACCAGCGCTACCAGGTCGCGGCAACCTACCTTGCGCTCACCGCTAACGTCGTCACCACCGCGATCCAAGAGGCGTCGCTGCGGGCGCAAGTGCGCGCCACGCAGGAGATGGCCGATGCGCAAGGCCAGTCGCTCGAGGTGGTGCGCAAGCAGGCGGCTCTGGGTGCTGTGGCGCGCGCCGCGGTGCTCGCGCAGCAAACGCTGCTCGCGCAGACACGGGCGACGCTGCCCGCGCTCGAGAAGGCGCTGGCGCAGACGCGTCATCAATTGGCGGTCTATGCGGGCCGACTGCCCAGCGAAGCCGGGCTGCCCGAATTCACGATCGAGTCGCTTCAATTGCCCCAGGACTTGCCGGTCAGCCTGCCTTCGTCGCTGGTGCGCCAGCGCCCGGACATTCGCGCCAGCGAAGCGCTGCTGCACCAGGCCAGCGCGCAGATCGGCGTGGCCACAGCCAATCTCTACCCGCAGATCACCTTGAACGGTAGCGTGGGCGCGCAGAGCCTGCAGCTGAGCACGCTGTTCAGCGCCGCCAGCTCGAGCTGGAGCATCGGCGCCGCCTTGCCGCAGCCCCTGTTCAACGGCGGGTCGCTGCGGGCGAAGCAGCGCGCCGCCATCGCCGCCTACGACGAAGCCCATGCCCAATACCAGCAGACGGTGTTGAACGCGTTCCTGAATGTGGCCAATACCTTGCGCGCGCTCGACAGCGATGCCCAGGCGCTGAGTGCCCAAGCCGAAGCCGAATCGCTCGCGCGCGAGTCGCTCGCTCTGGTGGGTCGCCAATACCAGCTCGGCGCGGTGAGCTACCTGGCGCTGCTGGACGCGCAGCGCACCCACGACCAGACCCGCATCGCGCTGGTGCAGGCGCAGGCCGCGCGCTACGCCGACACGGCAGCACTGTTCCAGGCACTGGGCGGCGGCTGGTGGAATAGCGTCGACCTGAACTCCTCGAATTCCTGAAACCTTGGGAGGCACCATGACGCGCACGACCAAACGCATGCTCATCATGTTGGGGTGCGTCTTTGTGTTGATCGCAGTGCTTGCGTTGGGCAAGTTCCTGCAGATCAGGCAACTTATTGCCAACTCGCCCAAGCCCGGCGCGCAAGTCGTGTCGGCCGTGAAGGCCGAGCTGGCCGAGTGGCAGCCGCAGTTCAACGCGGTGGGCACGCTCAGCGCAGTGCGCGGCGTCGACGTGACGACCGAGATCGCGGGCCTGGTGCGCAGCCTGCACTTCCGCTCCGGCCAGGACGTGAAGGCGGGCGAGGTGCTGCTGGAGCTCAATGCCGAGTCCGATCGTGCACAGTTGCAATCGCTCCAAGCCGCGGCCGATCTCGCGGCCACGGTACTGGCCCGGGACCGCCAGCAATACGAAGCCCAGGCCGTAAGCCGCGCGCAAGTCGATGCCGACGAGGCGGACGTGCGCGTCAAGCGCGCCAACGTGGCACAGCAAGCTGCGTTGGTCTCGAAGAAGACCATCCGCGCGCCCTTTGCCGGGCGGCTGGGCATCACGACGGTCAATCCCGGCCAGTACCTCAATCCCGGCGACAAGATCGTCACCCTGCAGACCATCGATCCGATCTACGTCGACTTCAACCTGCCGCAGAAGCAGCTCGCCGGCCTGTCGCTCGGCCAGAGCCTGACGTTGTCGAGCGACGCCTTCCCGGGGCAGACGTTCCCCGGCAAGATCACGGCGATCAACCCCAAGGTCGATGCAACAACGCGCAACATCCAGATCGAGGCGACCGTCGCCAATGGGAAGCGGCAGTTGCTGCCGGGCATGTTCGCCAACGTCAATGTCGACGCCGGCGACAAGCTGCGCTACCTGACGCTGCCGCAAACGGCAGTGACCTACAACCCCTATGGCTCGAGCGTCTTCGTGCTCAAGCCGGGCGACAAGAAGGACGAAAAAGGCAACGCGCCGCTGCAGGCAGAGCAGCTGTTCGTGACGACCGGGCCGACGCGCGGCGACCAGGTGGCCGTCCTGAGCGGCCTGACCGAAGGCCAGCAGGTGGTGACCAGCGGCCAGTTAAAGCTCAAGAACGGCGCGCCCGTGACGGTCGACAACCGGGTCCTGCCCGCCAACAGCCCGAACCCGGTTCCGCAGGAAAAGTAAAGGCTTCGCGCATGAACTTCACCGACGTCTTCATCCGCCGGCCGGTGCTGGCCATGGTGGTCAGCCTGTTGATCCTGGTGCTCGGCCTGCGGGCGCTGTTCAGCCTGCCGGTCAGCCAGTTTCCCCAAACGCAGAATGCCGTGGTCACAGTGACGACTGCCTATTACGGTGCCGACGCGCAGACCATCGCCGGCTTCATCACGCAGCCGCTCGAATCGGCCATCGCGCAGGCACAGGGCATCGACTACCTGTCATCGAACAGCGCCTCCGGCGTGTCGGTGATCACCGCGACCCTGCGGCTGAACTACGATGCCAACCGCGCACTGACCGAGATCAACACCCAGGTCAACTCGGTCAAGAACCAGTTGCCCGTCCAGGCCCAGCAGCCGGTGCTGACGGTGCAAATCGGCTCGACGGTCGACTCGATGTACATGGGCTTCTACAGCAATGTGCTGCCCACCAACAACGTCACCGACTTCCTGGGGCGTGTCGTCAAGCCCAAGCTCGATTCGATCGACGGCGTCCAGACCGCCGAAATCCTCGGCGCCCGCCAGTTCGCGCTGCGGGCCTGGCTCGATGCCGGCAAGATGGCCGCCTACGGTGTGACCGCGGCCGATGTCAGCACCGCGCTTGGCACGAACAACTATCTCGCGGCGCTGGGTTCCACCAAAGGCCAAATGGTCACCGTGCCGCTGACGGCCGGCACCGACCTGCACACGGTCGATGAGTTCAAGCGCCTGTCGGTCAAGCGCAGCGGCGACGCCATCGTCCGGCTCGAAGACGTGGCCACCGTCACCCTAGGTTCCGAGAACTACGATTTCAACGTCGCGTTCAGCGGCACGCGATCGGTCTTCATCGGCATCAAGGTCGCGCCGAAGGCCAACATTCTCGACGTGGCCAAGCGCGTGCGTGAGGCGTTCCCTGCGGTCCGCCAGCAGCTGCCTGTGGGCGTGACCGGCGAGATCGTGTACGACGCCACCGAGTTCATCACGACTTCGATCATCGAAGTGGTGAAGACGCTGACCGAAGCGCTGCTCATCGTCACTGCCGTCATCTACCTCTTCCTGGGCAGCTTCCGTGCCGTGGTCGTGCCGGTCATCGCGATGCCGCTGTCCCTCATCGGCACCTTCTTCATGATGCTGGCGCTGGGCTACTCGATCAACCTGTTGACCTTGCTCGCGCTGGTGCTGGCGATCGGCCTGGTGGTCGACGACGCCATCATCGTGGTCGAGAACGTCGACCGCCACATGAAGGAGGGTGCCACGCCGGTTGAGGCGGCGATCGTCGCCGCGCGCGAGCTTGGCAGTCCGATCCTGGCCATGACGGTCGTGCTGGTCGCGGTCTATGTTCCGATCGGTTTCCAGGGCGGGCTGACCGGCGCGCTCTTCACCGAATTCGCGTTCACGCTCGCCGGCGCGGTGGCGGTTTCCGGGATCGTGGCGCTCACCCTCTCGCCGATGATGACGTCGCGTTTCTTCAAGCCGGGGCAGGACCAGGGGCGCTTCGCCAAAGCGATCGACCGCGTGTTCGACAGGGTGCATCGCGGCTACCACCGCGTGCTGCATGGCCTGCTCGATACCTGGCCGGTTCTGATCGTGATGGGCGCGATCCTGATGGCGTGCGCCGGCATCATGTTCAAGATGTCACAGTCCGAACTGGCGCCCGAGGAGGACCAGGGCATCGTCCTTTCGCAGGTCGTCGGCCCGCCCACGGCGACCTCGGACCAGATGCTGGTCTATGCGCAGCAGGCCTTCGAAGTGGGCAAGGCAACGCCCGAATACCAGCAGATGTTCCAGATCACCGGCGTGCCCACCGTCAACCAGGGCTTCGGCGGCGTGCTGATGGTGCCCTGGGGCCAGCGCACGCGCAGCGCGCACGAAATCCAGCAGGACCTGCAGGCGCGCTGGAGCCAGATCGCCGGCGCGCGGATCGCGGCCTTCCAGTTCCCGCCGCTGCCGGGGGCCACGGGGTTGCCGGTGCAATTCGTCATTGCGTCGACCGAGCCGTTCGAAAATCTCGACGCAGTGGCGCAGCAGGTGCTCGACAAGGCGCGCGCCGCCAACATGTTCTACTTCGTCGACACCGACCTCAAGATCGACAAGCCGCAGGCCACTCTGGTGGTCGACCGCGACAAGATCACCACCCTCGGCCTCACGCAGCAGGACGTCGGCAACGCACTGGGCTCGGCGCTCGGCGGCAACTACGTCAACTACTTTTCCATCGCCGGCCGCTCCTACAAGGTGATCCCGCAGGTGTTGCAGGCCAACCGGCTCAATCCGTCTGACCTGCTCGACTTCTACATCAAGACGCCCAGCGGCGGCATGATTCCGGCGAATACGGTGGCGAGCCTGAAGTACGACGTCGTTCCCGAATCGATCAGCCGCTTCCAGCAGCTCAATTCGGTCACGATCTCCGGCGTGTCGGGCGCGTCGCAAGGCGATGTGCTGGAGTTCCTGCGCAAAACTCTGGCCGAGGTGGCCCCCAGCGGCTACAGCGTCGACTATGCAGGCCAGTCGCGCCAGTACGTTCAGGAGTCGGGTGGCTTCCTGGTGACCATGATGTTCGCGGTGATCATCGTGTTTCTCGCGCTTGCGGCCCAGTTCGAGAGCTTCCGCGATCCCGTCGTGATCCTGGTGTCGGTGCCCCTCGCCCTGTTCGGTGCGCTGATCTTCATCTTTCTCGGCTTCGCGTCGATGAACATCTACACCGAAGTCGGGCTGGTCACGCTGATGGGGCTGATCAGCAAGCACGGCATCCTGATCGTCGACTTCGCAAATCGGCTACAGCGCACCGGCAAGAGCAAGCGCGAGGCGGTCGAAGAGGCCGCCGGCGTGCGCCTGCGGCCGATCCTGATGACGACAGCGGCCATGGTCTTCGGGGTGGTGCCGCTGGTCATTGCTTCGGGTGCGGGCGCGGCCGGCCGGCATGCGATGGGATTGGTGATTTTCGCCGGACTTTCGATCGGAACGCTGTTCACGCTCTTTGTGGTACCGGCGATGTATCTCTTCATCGGCGCGAATCACGGCAAGCAACGGGCGGCCGGCGTGGACCAACCGGGCCCCGAAGTGTCGCCCTCCACCTGAAGGTTATTCACAGGCGGCCAGCGACTCAGCGGCTCCTCTTCGTGGGCGCCCTCCAACCGTGGCCACCGAGCTGAAAGGACAGTACCGCTGCGAGCGGCGACCTTGGATGTGAAGGTGAAACGGAGCGTGTGAGGCACAGCGCAAAATTTCGGCCCGAACTCCAGGTTCTCGTTCTATTTGGGACAACGCTGCATTTCCGCGGCATGGCAATGAGCCGCTTCCGATAGGAGTGATCCGAAGCGAGCTGTCCGCCCCCGTCATGGCCCGGGGCGATCGGGAGCGAGCAAATTGAACAGCTTTATGGGTGCGAGCGCCCAATTACCCCCTTGACAGAAGCACACCTTGTGAGATCTTGGTTTGAAAGTGTTCCGAACCATCTCTGGAGAGAGTGACATGAAGCAGCAGTCCCTGGGCGGCAAGCCACGAGTGAGCCTATACGAAGGACCTCGGCCATGACGCAGGTCGCTATGTTCGGACGCATGCCGACCGACGGCATGGGGCTGCAGGAAGAAGAGGCGCTGTGGGATGGTTTGGTGGCCTGGTGCAATGCGCGACACCTCTTCCTCGGCGGTTCGCCGGACGGCGCGGTCATTTACTCGCCGTTCGAACACGGCCTGCAAGAGCAGTGGAAGGCATTGCGGCGGATGCTGGGTCAGCGCATGGAGCTCGCCTCCCTGGCGCCGAGCATGGTTTCTGTAGGCGAGTTGCCCTCGCCAAGGCTGCGCCGCGCATGTCTGGAGGCGGTCAGCCAGGCACAGAGGCACCTCGCCGAGCGCATGCAGGAGTGCACCGACTCGCTGGCAGGGCTCTCAAGTTCGGCAGGCATGCGGTTGGCCGTTGCTATCACGGAAGGCAAGAGTCTTGAGATTCGAAGCCGGTACAGCCATCTGATCATTACCGTGTCGCGGCTAGACGGAAAACGGGAACCCGCATTCGAACGGTTCGAGAGCGAGCGGCTGCGACCGGCGAACCTGACCGATCTTATCGTCGACTGGGCAACGCTCCCATGGAAGCGCCAGCCGTCGGCAAGCCATCCGTCGAGCGCCGAATGGGTGGCTGCCAGCGGTGATTTGCGGATCAGCCTTAGCGCAGAGCCCGGCTCGACGCTGGACCATCTGCAGCTTATGAAGCTGTTCTGGCAGCTGATGAATGACGACTGACGTGCCCGCTAGGACGAGACTCTTCCGCGCGACAGGCGCGGTCCCGACGAATTCACTCGCGCCGGGACGGGCCCTTCGCCCGGCACAAGCAGTTCCCGAACATCCACATCCAGCCCCTTGGCAAGCTGGTGCAACATGGTCAAGGTGGGATTGGCAAGGCCCGACTCGATGCGACTCATATAGGTCCTGAAGATCTCGCAGCGATCTGCCAGTTCCTCCTGTGTCAGCGCGCGCTCGGCGCGCAAGGCCTTGATCCGTTGACCCAGCTGGCGCCGCGGGTCGAATTTTCGCGGTGCGCGTTGCGCGCCCGACACAGTTTTGGAGCCAGATTGGCGTGTTGATGGCACGCCAATGACTCTGGTTCATGTACACTGAAACATACACACACTAATTCGTACATTTAGAGGTGTAGGGAGGTAGAAGGGATGTTCATCGACGTGTTTGGCGTCCAGCTCAAGCTGGCGCAGTCCACCAGCCCGGTTCCGGGCAAGCTCGCAGCTACAGTGGTCGCAGGCGACCAGAGGGTCTGGGCTGATTTCTTTCTTTGGGACCCTCTGAGCCAGGTGATCCAGTTTGATGAAGAAGCGCTTCATCAGCTGATGCGAGGTGCGCGCCGCACCCAGTCGCCGTGGGCATCGGGCGCACTTACCGTGACCGATTTTGGGATTTCGGTCGTGCAGGGCATCAAACGGCTGTCCGGCGGTTCCTATGGCGGGTCGCTGGGCTTTGGTCAAATGGGCGCGATCACTGCCATGGCATCGGCATTGTTCTTCATTGTCGTTTCGATCATGGCGGCAGTCGTCATCGCCCCGTTGAGCATTGTGGCCTGGCTGCTTCGCCAGAAGATCGACAGTGACATCAACAAGGAAAAGCCCCGCGTGCTGGAACAGGCGATCGGTTTTTTCCAGGCGATCAAGGCCCAATAGTTAGCCGTATCGGCAGTAACACCCCTGCTAACGCAAGCCGCCTCGCAACCGGGGCTGCTCTCCGCGCGCACACCCGTATGAAAAATCCAAATAACTTCACCCTCAAACTGTTTTTGCAGCTCGCCATCTCAGCGTCCGTCACACTGATGTCCGCTTGCGGCGGTGGCGGGGGAGGTGGCAGCACCGCGCCCGCACCGGCGCCAACCGGCGGCGGCACGCCCGCACCAGCGCCTACCGCTGACATCGTGACCCAGGTGCCCTCGCCCACCTACGCCGCCCTCTCCTCCGAGCTGCTAGCATTCAACCGGCTCAACGTCGAGCGCGATCGCTGCGGGTTTGGCAAGGTCGCCCAGAACGCCAAGCTGGACGCCTCGGCCGCCGCGCACCGCGCCTACATCGTGACCAACCAGGCCTTCGCCCACACCGAAACGCAGGGGCTGCCCGGCTTCACCGGCGTGAACCCCTTCGACCGGGACGTGGCGCAGGGCTACTTCGGCAGCATCGCCGAGGACCTGTCCGCAAGCGTTTCGTCTCCGGCGACATTCAGTGACGGCGAGCGCCAAACGCTGGTGCTCGCGGGCGCGACCTACCACGCGAACGTGATTACGGAAGGCTACCGGGATGTGGGCATTTCCTGGGGCGGTGGCGCCTTCGCGATGGAATTGGGTACCCCGACGGGCCAGTCGGCGCAAACGGCGCCGGGCGTGCGTACCTACCCGTGCGACGGCTCGACCGACGTGCTGGCCTCCATCAGCTCCGAGGAGCCCAACCCATTCCCGAACCAGTCCACTTCCTGGGGTCCGACCATTCAGGTCATTGGCGAGCAGATCCGCATCACCAGCGCCGCTATAACCGGGCCGGCCGGCTCCGTCGCGCTCAAAGCCACCTACGCTGACGGCCAGCAGGCGGATCCCAACGCACATTGCCTGGGCAACCGGGGCTGCGTCATTCCGGCGCCGCTGCTGCCCAGCACGGTCTACCACGTGCAAGTCGCAGGCACCCAGGCCGGGCAGGCTTTCACCAAGGCGTTCTCCTTCACCACCTCCAGCAAGCCCTGAGCGAGCATTCCCCCCGACTGCAAGAAATGGATGCCAACCTCATAGAATTTCTCTCGCTGCTGCCCGACTATGTGTCGGGCGACGACGACCTGTCCACGCCGGCGGGGCTGACCACCCACCTCGGCTTCAGTTGCCGTTTCTCGCCGCCAGATCCTCGGCGCGGCGGTCCAGGACGTGGGTTGCGCGCCACGCATGCGCGTGCTGCTCGACGGTCAAGCGGGACGACTGGAGAGCGTGGTGAGCCTCCCGCCATGCTCCCGAGGCCAAGTGCCGCGCCCACAAGATCAAGTTGCAGGAAGGGGAGCGGCGCGCGGCCGAACTCCAGGCCCAGGGTCGGCAGGCGTTCCGTGAGGGGCGCTACGTCGATTGGCTGGTCACGCAGGTGCGCCGCGTCAGGCACCGCGCCAGCGCGGTGCCGCCCGAGCCGGTGATGCGTCCGCCGCGAGGCGAGGAGAACCCCCAGACAGCCGCCGAACTGGCCGAAACGCGTATCGTCCAGACGCTGGGCGCCGAACATCAAACCAGCTAACAGCGTCTGAAAGATCGCGAGCAGACCCGCCAAGACCGCAGCGCAAACAATCAGCAGTACGAGCCTGTTCTTGTCCTCCTTGCTTAGTTCGTGGAATGATTTGAAAGCCAACGCGTAGCCCCTAATTCAGCATCAATAGGGCATCCGAGCGCAGCACGCTATTCGACACAAACGGTTTTGTAGTCGTCGAGTCCCGAATCCAAACATGCGGAATGCGTACCAGGTCTCCCTTCGGGTGCACCGCAGCGCGGATCGTCAATTCATCGAAGTTCGCATCGTCGACCCAGCCCCGCGCGGAAGTCGAAAAGTCGTCCGTCCGGTCCAAAGAGGTTGTCACCAGGTCGCCGTGTGAAGTGTCCCTGGTCCGGAGCTGCGTTGCCGGTGCACACTGCAGTCCTCCGACAGCTTGTTCCACTGCCGTAAGGCGCTCCTGCCGTCGCTGGCAGGGCCCACCGTGTCGCCCAAGAGGTACGGCGACCGGGGGCGCGTCATCATGTGACGAAGCCCGAGCGAGTTGGTGGCCGTACTCCTTTTCAAAGTCCCCATCGCGCCGCGCGGTCAGCTTTGCTTCGCCTTTTGCAAGCCGCCCTTCACACGTGAACGCCCGACCTCAAATACAACCTTGGTATTAATATTAGGCGAGAGCTGAGCTAAAAACCCGCTTTTGTTCGACCGTTTGAAAGTTAACCATTCTGCTGACAATTTGAAGGCAACAAATCGGCCGTGCGGCCCGATGGCGGACCTAGTGCAGGGCCTGCTTTTCGGAATCTTTGCGGAACAAATCGGGCTGCAAGCCGCGCCAGATGCCGATTTTGCGACGGACTCAAAATCCCGCGGGGTAAAACCCGTGCCGGTTCGATTCCGGCCTCCGGCACCAGCTTTTCAGCTACAAGAACTGTAGCGCTTCAACGAGCCGCATTCGCCGCCAATTTCGCCTGCACATCCTGCAGCGTGCCGACGGTGATGTACGTCTGATAGGTGTAGGTGGCCCCGGCGGCAGGGATCACTCGCCTGACCATGTTCCACTTCGTGACGTTGTGCGGAGCGCCGAAGCGCCAGCGCCCATACCCGCCAGGGAGATTCAGGGGGAGTTTGAGGTCCGGCGACCAGATCCCCATTGCGTAAGCGCCATCCGGGGTGGCGGCGATGATCGGCTTTTCCTGCTCTCCCGGACCGTCCGACAGCGGCGCGAGCACGCCGTCCTGGTACGTGTAGAACACCATCCCGGC
>Ga0134124_10001949_pt1 | contig 16580 bp, 8 predicted proteins | sample KB304_FD_96880 | JGI IMG/M metagenome (GOLD analysis project Ga0134124, IMG submission 96880) | Terrestrial soil microbial communities without Nitrogen fertilizer from Kellogg Biological Station, Michigan, USA - KB3-0-4 | ecosystem: Environmental > Terrestrial > Soil > Unclassified ...
CGAGACGATCGACGCGATCGCGGTCGCCGGCATTGTGCTCATTGGCGTCGCCGTGGTCTTAGCGCGAGCGCCCGCCTGAACACTACTCGTTCGACACCTCGGGGTCCGCCACAATCCGCGTGCAGCGCCGCACAGCTAGAGGGCGACAGTCTGCTTTTCCGCAGCGAATCGCAGCCAGCCTGCCTAGTCTGCTAGTGGGACTGCACGAACTGGAGCACCGTCTGGTTGAAAAACGATGCGTTGTCGACGTGCATGTTGTGCCCAGCGTCCGGCCGATGTGGCGCACGCCCAGGGCGGGCGTCCTGCGGCACTATTTATTGCGCATCCCGCAGGCGCTGCATTGTCGCTAGTCAAAGTCCGGCTCGATTGGGATTGGGGATTTCAGCAGTGGCGTAATGCGAACACGACTTTCACGGCCCCAGGCATTGGGGGACCACCAGGACCTCGTCGCCGGGCATGGGCCGCGGAACTGGATTGCGTCGCCCGATGGTCTCGTAGGCGTCAAAGATCTGGCGGCCTGAAGGATGCTTCGGTCAGATCTCAGTTTGTTCAGGGATCTCCAACGCATCGTCCACCTGCCAAAGGGCGCTGTGTTGCCCGGCACTGGATGACACGCCGGCAGTTTGCGCAAGGCCGCGTAGCTTGACGTGAACTGAGTTCAGCGAACATCGCCGATGGGCCGAAAGAGCAAATTCGGTGACTTGAAGATGTTAGGGCGGGGGGTAACGAGCTTCCTTGTGAACTACCTTAGAAGCCCTTGCGCTTGCCTCGCGACAACGGGGAGGGCTTCTTGTTCAACTTACGCTGCTGTGCGTCAAGCGCCGCGTGCCATGCTAGGCGAGCCCAGGGCGCCATTTGGCCAGGTGACTCCATCGCTTCGTCCGGAGCGCCAGCCGATCTTCCAGCCGAGCAGTACGCCTACCGGCCGGGCCGCAATGCCCAGCAGGCGGTGCTGGAAGTGGAAGAGACGCTGTTTCGAGGCCACCCGGAAGTCGTAGACGCCGACCTCGCGGACTACTTCGGCTCCATTCCCCACGCGGAACTGATGCTCTCGCTTGCGCGGCGCATCGTGGATGCGCGGGTGCTGCATCTGATCAAGATGTGGCTGGAGTGCGCCGTGGAAGAAACCGACGCGAGCCTGTCAAGCGCGGCCATGGCATCCCGATCGGAACCTGACGGCGCGTCCCTTCACTTCGTTAGACGGATTTCCGAGCAGATCCTCAGCTAAGTGCAGTACCGTCTCTATTGCGGCGTCCTTCCTGCTGTGCAACGAATCGGTGCGCCCATATCACCAACGACTGCTCGGTTGATCCACGTCAAGGACGGATATGCTCAGCCGTGGCTACGCTCATGCGGGGAGCTGTTCTCCTGACGGGAGCCGACCATCGACCTCCAGCGAGTCGAGACTACATTGCGATCGCCGCAAGATAAAGCGAGGCGGGCATGGCGATGAGTCCGGTTTCAGCGCAGGCGTTGCAGGAGACAATCGGCGCGCCGCAGGCGAGGCCCGTTTCCGAAGCATGGTTGCGGATCGCCGTTAGATCCTTCGCACTTTGCATCGCCGCCGAGTCCCTCTTGGTGCTGGCAGGCTGGATGCTCGGCAGGCCATGGCTCACAAATTTTGCGACTCCTTATGCCATGGCGCCCAACACCGCCGTCGCGTTTCTTCTTGCAGCCATCAGCCTATGGTTTGCCGTGCCCAACGGCATCCCAATTGCCCATGGAAGAGCTTTGGGCCTTGTGTGCGCATTGGGAGTTGTCCTTCTGGGAGGGGTGACGGGCTTTCAGTATGTAGCGGGGATCGACCTTCGAATCGACCAGATATTGGCGCCCGATCCGTCCGGACGTGTTCGCAGCGCCGCTCCGGCGCGCATGACTCCTGTGACGACGGTCATGATGGTCATGATGGGCGCGGCGCTGGCTGTGTCGCATCTGGTTCGCCAAGACTTCGCCCGGGCAATTCAACCGCTGGCGGCTGGCCAATTCCTCATCGCGCTTGTCGCCCTTTTTGGCTACGCGTATGCAGGCGAGTCGATGCAGGCCGTTTTGCTGTTTCGCGGAATCGCCGTCCATACCGCCGTTCTTTTCCTTCTTGGAGCGCTGGGTCTTATCTGCGCCCGTCCCCGGGACGGCTTAGCCAGCGTGTTTCTTGGTTCAGGTGTCGGCGGCGTTCTGACCCGAAGATTGCTGCCGCTGGCGATCCTTGTGCCGGCGGCGCTGGGCTGGTTGCGGCTGGAAGGCCAGCAGGCGGGGTACGTCGGCACCGAATTCGGCGTCGCGCTCACGGTGGCTGCAACCATCGGCATCTTTGTTGGCGTGTTGCTTGTGACGGCGCGCGCGATGGAGCGGGTTGACCAGCAGCGCCTGGTGGCCGAGGAGGGCTTGCGGCGGTCGGAGGAGCGTTATCGAAGCCTGTTCGAAGGCGTTCCCTTGGGCTTGCTGCGCAGCGCGCCCGACGGCCAGATCGACGAAGCGAACCCCGCGGCCGCGCGCTTGGTGGGCTTCGAGTCCTTGCAAGCCCTCTTGGGCATGAATGCGTTGGACCTGTATATGAACCCGCAGGATCGCGATCGATTCGTGCGACTTGCGAAGGGATCGGACTTTGTCACCGGATTTCAGACGCAGCTCAAACGTATTGATGGCGAGTTGATCTGGGCGCGTTGCAACAGCCGCATTGTGCGGGACTTGACAGGCCGCGTGCAGCACTACGAAACCAGCGTGGAAGATACGACAAGCCTCATAAGGGCGCAAGACGAACTGCAGGAACTCAACGCGACTCTGGAAGCTCGCGTGCGCGAGCGCACGCGAGAGCTCGACGCGGCCAACAGGGAGCTGGAAGCCTTCGCCTACTCGGTTTCCCATGATCTGCGCGCGCCGCTACGGGCCATCGACGGGTTTTCGCAGGTGCTGCTGGAAGACTACGATTCCAAGCTCGATGAAGAGGGCCGGGACAGCCTGCACCGTGTGCGAGACGCGTCGCAGCGCATGGGCGAACTGATCGACGCTTTGCTCACGCTGTCGCGCTCAACGCGGAGCGCGCTGGAGCTCGGGCCGGTGGACCTGAGCTCGATTGCGCAGAGCATCGCTGACCGATTGCGCGGCGCCGCGCCCGAACGCCGTGTGTCGGTGACCATCGCGCCGGGGGTGGTGGCACGCGGCGACGAGCGGCTTCTTCGCAACGTCCTGGAGAACTTGCTTGCGAATGCCTGGAAATACACGGGCAAGACCAGTGCGGCGAAGATCGAATTCGGCGCGCGAGTCGAGAACGGCGAAGTGGTGTGCCAGGTACGCGACAATGGCGCTGGGTTCGACATGGCCTTCGTCGACAAGCTGTTCACTCCGTTCCAGCGTCTGCATGCAGCCAGTGAATTTCCAGGCAATGGGGTTGGCCTCGCCAGCGTCAAGCGGATCGTGGCGCGTCTGGGTGGGCGCGTATGGGCCGAAGCCGCCGTGGGCAACGGCGCCAGTTTTTACTTTTCGCTGCCGTGCGGGCCGGCATGAGGAGCATCTCGATGAATCGGAAAATATTGTTGATTGAGGACAACGAGGACGACGAGAAGCTGACGCTGCGGGCGCTGAAAAAGAACAACATCGCCAACCCAGTGGTGGTCGCGCGCGATGGCGCGGAGGCGCTGGAGTTGCTCATAGGCGACGGCGCCGAGACGTTCGGGCTGGTGTTGCTGGACCTGCGCTTGCCCAAGGTGCCGGGGCTGGAGGTGCTGGCGCGCATCCGTAGCGACCCAAGAACCAAGCTGGTGCCCGTGGTCATCCTGACGTCGTCGAAGGAAGAGTCAGACCTGGTCCAGGGATATTCCCTGGGGGCCAATAGCTACATCCGCAAGCCAGTGGACTTCCACAAATTCATCGATGCCGTTGCGCAGCTTGGCTTGTACTGGCTGGTGCTCAACGAGATGCCCCCTGCGCCGCCGCCGAGACCCTGAGATGGATCAGCCAATTTCAATCCTGCTGCTGGAGGACTCGGACAGCGACGCCAAGCTGATGACACGTGTCCTGCGCAAGGACGGTATCGAATTCACCGCGCGAGTCGTCCAATCTCGCGATGACTTTGTCGCCGCGATCGAGCAACAGCCGCCCGATCTGATACTGTCGGACTTCCGGTTGCCTGCGTTCGACGGACGCTCAGCCTTGAAGCTGGCAGCCCAACGGCTGCCGGATGTTCCCTTCATCGTTGTCAGCGGCACCTTGCCGGACATGGACGCCGTGGAGTTGCTGGGCGAGGGCGCGGTCGACTATGTTCTCAAGGATCGTCTATCGCGCCTGGGCCCCGCCGTGCGTCGCGCGATGGCCGCGGTTGCCGACAAACGGGCCCGGCGGATTCTGGACCAATCGGTGCGCGCGTCCGAACGCCGCTACCGCAGCCTGTTCGAAACGTCGCAGCAAGGCCTCGTGATCCTCGAACGCGAGAGCGGCATCATTGTCGATGTCAATCCCTTCATCGCCGAGCTACTGGGCTATCCCCGCGCTCATTTGGTCGGCAAGCGATACCAGGACACCGGCATTTTTATGGACCTGCCGGTGATCGAAAATGCATTCCGGACTCTGCAGGAACGCTCGCAGGCAGGCGGGCACATCGCCTTGCGCGGCGGCACGGGTGAGGTTCTGCTGACCGAAGTCATTGCCAGCAGCTATGAGGTCGACGGCGCCAAGTTCATCCAGTGCAGCTTGCGCGACATCACCGAACAGGTGCGTGCCCTGGACGCCATGCGCAAGGCAATTCGGGCGCTCACGGTCCTGAGCAACTGCAACAAAGCCCTGATCCACACCACCAACGAAGCGCAGCTACTCCAGGAAATCTGCCGCATCCTGGTCGACGACGGCGGCTATGTCCTGGCCGATATCGGCTATGCACAGCACGATCTGGCCAAGACCGTGCGCCACGCGGCCCACGCCGGCGTCGCCAACGACATCGCCGAGCTCGCCACCATGACCTGGGACGACAGCGCCCGGGGCCAGGCACCGGCGGGCCGTGCCATTCGGATGGGAATGGCTCAGACCATCAAGAACGCGCAGACCGATCCCGACTATGCGTTGTGGTGCGAGCATGCCCGGCGCATCGGCTACCGATCGGTCCTGGCGCTGCCACTTGGCGCGGGACGCGAGCCGTTTGCCTGCTTGTGCGTCTATCGGTTGGAGGACACCGGCTTTGACGAAGACGAGCTGAAACTGCTGTCGCAGTTAGCCGATACCTTGGCCTTTGGCATCCAGCGGGAGGCCGAGATCAGGTCGCACCGGTCGCACCTGGAGGAAGTCGTGGCCCAACGCACGGCCGAGTTGGCGGACAGCAACCGCACATTGGCCGACAAGGAGCGCTTGGTCAGCACCATCACGGACAACGTTCCGGCTGCGATGGCCTACTGGGGCAAGGACCGCCGCTGTTTGTTTGCCAATCGTCGGTACGCCAAGCGATTTGGCATGACACAGGAGCAGATCCTCGGAATTCAGATGCCCCAGCTAAATGCCGATCCACGGTTGGCCGACCTGGCGCCCTACGTCGATCGGGTACTGCGTGGGGAGCGGTTCGAATACATGCGAACGCTGGAGCAAGAAAACGGGGGCGAGACCTACCATTCAGTGACGATGATTCCGGACCACATGGGCGACGAGGTCCAGGGCTTCTTCGTGTTCTCGTCCGACATCACCGCCCTGACGCGGTCCAGGCTGGCTCTGGAAGCCACCAACGCTGATCTGATCGCGGCCTGGGACCAAGCTCAAGCAGCCAGCAAAGCCAAGAGCGCCTTTTTGGCCAATATGAGCCACGAGATACGCACGCCAATCAACGCCATCGTTGGCTTCAGCGAACTGCTCAAGGCCGAATGCTGCGACGAAGCCACCGGCGAGCGGCTGGACAATATATCGGAGGCCGCCGGTCAACTGCTGCAACTGATCAACGACATCTTGGATCTGTCGAAAATCGAAGCCGGCAAGGTGACATTGGAGAGAACCGGTTTCTCACTGAGCAAGTTGATAGCGAGCGCCACCATGCTAGTGGCCGAATCGGCCAGGCTCAAGGGGATTGGCCTGACGGCGGACACAGCCGGCGTGCCGGATGCGCTGCTCGGCGATCCGCTTCGCCTCTCGCAGGCTTTGGTGAACCTGCTGAGCAACGCGGTGAAGTTCACCGAGCGCGGTCATGTCGATCTGACGGTCCGCCTCGTCGAGGGATCGGCGGGGCAAGTATTGCTGCGATTCGAGGTGCGGGACACGGGCATTGGCATCCCCGCCGACAAGATCGGCAAGCTGTTCAATACTTTTGAACAGGCCGATAGTTCCACAACACGCCGATTCGGGGGCACAGGCCTGGGGCTAGCGCTGACGCGCCAACTTGTCCGTTTGATGGGCGGGGAGGTCGGAGCGAACAGCTGGGTCGATGTTGGAAGTACCTTCTGGTTCACGGTTCGGCTGGAGAGGGCGCAGGACCCTGATCCGGCACCAGTTGACGAACCCCAGGCTCGCTCAGTGAATTCGGGAGCGGAAAGCGATCTGCGCGAATCGCATACCGGGGCGGCCGTGCTGGTGGTGGAAGACAACCGATTCAACCAGGAGGTCGCGCGGGCCGTGCTTGAACGCGCAGGCTTGTCCGTGGACATCGCGGTGGATGGCCGGCACGCGTTGCAAATCGCATCCACCCGGACCTACGACCTGATCCTGATGGATTTGCACATGCCGGAGATGGACGGCTTCGAATCTACGCGGGCGCTGCGTCAAATGCCGGCCTATCTGACCACGCCCATTCTGGCGCTAACCGCCAATGCGTTCGGCGAAACCCGCACGGCCTGCCTCGCAGCGGGTATGAATGACCATATCGCAAAGCCAGTGACTCCTCAGCGCTTGTACGAGATCTTGCAGCGATGGCTGCCAGCAGTCCAGGTCACGCCGCCGGCGGCCGTATCTAGGCCAGAGGCCGGCGATTGGACAAGCCGGTTGTCAGCCATTGATGGTTTTGACCCGTCGGTGGGGCTGACGCTGGTGGGCGGCGAGGCAGACACATTTGCCGACCTGCTGCAGCGATTCGTCACCCACTATGAAGACGGCGTACCTGCTCTGGACAATTGCCTGGCTACAGGCCAGCGTGAGCAGGCGCGGCGCCTGGCTCATTTACTCAAGGGCGGCGCAGCATCCGTTGGCGCAATCGCGTTGGAGAAGGGAGCCGCGTCTTTGGAGGCTGCGCTCCTGCAGGCCCGGCCCACCCAGGAATTGCGTCTTGCAGCCTTCAACTTGGAATATGAGTTGATTCACTTGGTCGGGGCGCTGCACGACGCGCTGCCGCAGCAGCCGGCACAAGAGTCAGGCACCGGTCTGATCCGCTTGAGCCCGGCGCAGCTGGACGAGGCACTCGATACTCTGGCGGGGCTGCTGGATGCCGGAGACGCGGGCGCCGAGCGCTTTTGCCGCGACATCGCCTCCGATCTTCGCGCGGCGTTCGGCGACGCTTGCAATGAGCTGGCAAGCGCCGTGCGCAATCATGATCACGAGCGCGCCCTCACGTTGCTTGAAGCGCTTCGCCTGCGCGCTGGATTGGAGGCCGCCAACGGAGCGAATTGATGACAAGTTCAGAGACTTTCGACAAGCCGATGGTGCTGATCATTGACGACGCACCGGAATATCTCAGCATGATCGCGGCCATGCTCGAATCGACCTACGGGGTGCGTTTGGCCAGCTCCGGCAGCCGCGGCTTGCGGCTGGCAGTGCAGGAGCCTCGGCCGGATGTGGTGATCCTGGACGTGCTGATGCCGGATATGGACGGTCACGCAGTGCTGGCGGCGCTACGTGACGACCCGCGCACGAACGACATTCCGGTCATTCTCATGACCAGCCTTGCACGGATCGGCGACGAAGTGGCAGGCTTGGCCGAAGGTGCGGCCGACTACATCGTCAAGCCAGCCCCGCCGAATGTTCTGCGCGCGCGCGTTCGCGTGCAGATCGAGCTCAAACAGGCGCGCGGCCGGCTGCGCGAGCGCAACGCCGCGCTGCAGAAGGAGATCGAGCACCGCAACCAGGTCGAGCAGGCGCTGCAGCGCACGATCGCGGAGCTGGAGGCCTTCGGCTACAGCGTGTCGCACGACCTGCGCTCGCCCCTGACCGCCATCAATGGGTTCGCAGTTTCCCTGCTGCAATCGGAATCGGCCACACTGACGCAGCAAGGGCAGCGCCGCCTGGAGCGCATCGTCGCCGGTTCGCGCCGCATGAATCAGATGATCGACGACATCCTGCTTTGCTCGCGCGCCGAACGCAGCGAGATGCACCTGCAGGTGGTGCGGCTGGATGTCATGGTGGCCGAAATCGTGGCCGAGCTGCACTACGCCTGGCCGGCCACGCGCGTCGGTATCGGCCATCTGCCCGAGGTCTACGCGGACGCGACCATGCTGCGCCAGATCCTCACCAACCTCATCGGCAACGCGCTGAAGTTTTCCGGCGGCCGATCCGATGCGCAAGTCGAGGTCGAGGCGAATACGGTTGACAACGTGACCGAGGTGTGGGTCCGCGACAACGGGGCTGGTTTCGACATGGCGTACGGCTATAAGCTGTTCACGCTGTTCCAGCGGTTGCACAGCGAGGAGGAGTTTCCCGGCACGGGCGTGGGACTGGCAATCGTCAAACGGCTGGTGTCGCGGCACGGCGGCTCGGTGCGCGCCGAGTCGATTCCAGGGGGCTGGACGACCTTCACCTTTACTCTTGGTGGGGGCGACCGCGCGATGGCGGAGGAGCGGGCTCGGGCGGCTCGGCAGCTGTCGGCCCAATGGCACTGACTCCAGGCGTTAAGGACATCTAAGCCTGGGTCGAGGCGCCGACATTTCAGTTGGCAACCTGCATGCTTATTTTGGCCGCGGCGGCCAGCACATCGTTCCCCAGCCTGCCGTCTTTCTGGGTTTGCGTGAGGAACACCGCCACGACAATCGGCGGTCTCGCCGGCGGCCACACCACGGCGATGTCATTGACCGTGCCGTAGCCCCCGCTCCCCGTCTTGTCGCCCACGAGCCACCCTGCCGGAACGCCGGCGCGAATTCTTGCCGCGCCGGTCGTGTTGCCGCGCATCCAGGTGACCAGTTGGTCCTGCTGCGCGGGCTCCAGCGCGTTTCCAAGTGCCAGCCGTTGCAGGCTTGTCACCATCGAGGCGGGTGTCGTCGTATCGCGCGGATCGCCGGGAGTCGCCGTGTTGAGCTCGGTTTCCCAGCGGTCAAGGCGAAATTGGCTATCACCGATCGCCCGTGCGAACGCCGTGACGGCCGCAGGACCACCGAGCATTCTCATCAGCAAATTGCCGGCCGTGTTATCGCTGTATTGGAGAGCAGCGGCGCAGAGTTCGGCGATCGTCATCCCCGCGCCGACGTGCTTCTGAGTGACCGGAGAATACGCAACGAGGTCGCTCTGTGCGTACGGGATGCGCCGCTGCAGCAATCCATCTTTGTGCGCGCTACAGGCAAGAATCGCCGATGCCGCGAGGACCTTGAATGTGCTGCACATTGGAAAGCGTTCGTCGGCACGGTGGTTCAACTGCGAACCGTCAGCTGTATTCAAAGCGGCGACGCCGAGGCGGCCGCCCGATGACACCTCCAGGACGGCCAAGCGCTCGTCTACCCGTGCCGTTCCGCGCGAGTCGGCCGACCATGATGTGCAGGTCGCAGTGGTTGAAACCGATGCGGCGGCGAGGAGCAAGCCACGCCGGGTAAGCGAATACGTCATTTGGTGCGACTAAGGGTTGACGCGCCTGCCGATTATCACAAGCGCCAATTCCGTCATCACCGAGATGCTTGCGATCTCAAGACGCACCTTTCTGATCCAGATCAACCTTTATGACGTAGCGCGTGCAGATGTTGGATTTGCTTGCGATCATTTCCCCTTACACGTTGGAGGGGATTTGTCTCGTCACCAATACCAGTGCCTTAAGGGTTTGTTGGCCTTCGTCGCTGCCTGCCTGCTGATCGTTGCCCACGTTGTTCCGGCGCTGGCCCAGACGGCGCAGGAGCAGCCTGCCAAGAAGAACATCCTGCTTCTCTATTCCTATGGGCATGGTGGGCGGGGCGTTGGTGTGTTCGACGACGCTCTGCTCACGGTCCTCAACGCAGGAGGCTACCCTGCCACAAGTTTGTTCTTCGAGTACCTGGACCTGGAGCGCAACAAGGCGGTCGAAGGCTACCCCGCGCGCACGGCGGAGTTTTTACTTCGGAAGTACGCCAATCGGAAGATCGACTTGGTTATCGCTGTGCAGCAACCGGCGCGAGATTTCCTACTGGGCGAAGGTCGGTTGCTCGCGCCAGATGCGCCAGCAGTAACGGTCCAGGCAGCTCCGATTGCCGAGGCGGCGACGGAGCGTCGTCAACTGCTCAGCCTGCTGTCTCAGTTCGATGTGAAAAAGACGCTGGAGCTCGCGCTGGAACTGTTTCCACAGACCGAGCGAGTGCTGTTTGCTTCCGGCAGCAGCGAGGCGGACCTGAAGATGGTCGCCCAGGCCAAAAGCGTTGCCATACCGCATCAAGGACAGTTGCAGTTCGAGTACACGACTGACCTCTCTCTGGAAAACATGCTTTCTCGCGTTGCCACGTTGCCACCGAAAAGCATCATCATTTTTGTACAGTACAACACGGACATCAACGGTCGCACCGCGCTGTCCTACGAGGTCGAAGGAATGATCACCAAAGTGGCCAATGCGCCAGTATTTGGTCTGTACGATTTCAACCTCAGCAACGGCGGTATTGGCGGTTCGGTGGTCAGCGTCAAGGAACTTGGCGACAAAACGGGACGGGTGGCTCTCGATCTTCTGCAGGGGAAACGTCGGCTGGCGCAGCAGATAACCAACGAAAATATTGATACCGTCCCGATGTTCGACTGGCTGCAATTGAAACGCTGGGCCGGTGAAGTGGACGGGCTCCCCAAAGGCAGCATTTTTGTCAATCGCGCCCCAACGATGTGGGAGCAGTACGCTCGCACCATCGTCTGGGTTGCGCTGTTGGTCGTTGCCCAATTCCTGATGATCGCTGCATTGATAATGGCCAGGCGACGCAGCGTACTGATGTCGCAGTCGCTCCACGACAGCGAGCGGCGATTTCGCAGCGCCATCGAGGAGGCTCCCTTCCCGATCATGATTCATGCCGAGGACGGCGCCGTCCTCGCCTTGAGCCGCGCCTGGACGGAAATCAGCGGCTATTCGATACAGGATATCCCCACGGTCGCAGATTGGACCCGGAAAGCGTACAGCGAGCAAATGGATATGTTTGGCGCAGGTATTGCGACCCTTTACGACCAAGAAGGCCGAAGGGACGAAGGCGATCATGAAGTCCGCTGCCGGGACGGCAGCAGGCACGCGTGGCAATTCAGCTCGGTTGGCCTTGGCAAAGCATCGGACGGGCGGCGCATTGCGATAAGCATGGCGGCGGATATCACCGAGCGCAAACTTGCAGAAGAGAAGCTGCGCCTGAGTGAGGAGGGCCTTGCCATCACCTTGCAGTCCATCGGAGACGCTGTGATTGCCACCGATGCCGCTGGCTTGATAACCCGCATGAATGCGACAGCAGAGCGGCTGACCGGATGGTCGAAGGTCGAAGCTTTGGGTCGACCGCTGCTCGAGGTATTTCACATCGTCAACGCGCAAACGCGTGCGCCCTCGGTCAATCCGGTACAGCTTGTCATGGAGCGCGGAGCGATCGTGGGTCTGGCCAACCACACCGCATTGCTGGCCCGCGGCGGCGCGGAATACCAGATCGCGGACAGCGCGGCGCCCATTCGCAATGCCGACGGTGCCATTGTCGGGGTGGTGCTGGTGTTCAGCGATGTAACCGAAGACTATCGGGTTCGGCAAAGCCTGGCGGTCACGGTGCAGCAACTCGAACGCACAGGAGCGATCGCGCGGGTCGGCGGATGGGAGCTGGACCTGCCCGTTATGACGTTCTCGTGGACGCTGGAAGCCCGTCGTATCCACGAGGTTGACGCCGCTTTCGCGCCCACACTCGATATGGCGATCAACTTTTATGCGCCCGAGGCTCGGCCGGCTATTCAAGAAGCGCTGCATGCCGCTGTCGAAAACGGAACACCCTTCGATCTGGAATTGCCAATGATCACGGCGAAAGGGCGGCACATCTGGACTCGCCATCAGGGCACCGCAGTGATGGAGGATGGCAGGGCTATCAGACTCGTAGGGGTATTGCAGGACATAACCGAGCGCAAGCAGGCCGAGATCGTCGGCGCTCAGCTCGAAGCGCAGTTGCGCGAGTCGCAAAAGATGGAGGCGCTGGGTACGCTAGCCGGAGGCGTGGCGCACGACTTCAACAATGCCTTGGGCGCTATCATGGGCAACACGGAACTGGCGCGCCAGGACGTGGGGCCGGGTCACCTGGCGCTGAAGAGCCTGGAAGAAATTGGCAAAGCGAGCCGGCGGGCACGAGATTTGGTCCAGCAGATCCTGGCCTTCGGTCGGCGCCAGACGCTGGAGCGCAAGCTGATTCCCCTGGCGCCGGTGGTTCAGGAGGCGGCCAAGTTGCTGCGCGCGACTCTGCCCGCCGGGATAGAGCTCAAGGTCGAATGTTCGCCGGATGCTCCGGCGGTTCTCGCCGATTCCATTCAAATAGAGCAAGTGCTGCTAAATATGGGCACCAACTCCTGGCACGCTATCCAAGGTCAGGAACGTCCAGGGACAATCGAAATCCGTCTGCGATCAGACGTGCGCGACGGTGCGCGAGTTGCGTCCTTGGCAGTGCGAGACAATGGCCGAGGGATGGATAAGACGACGCGCTCGCGCATCTTCGAGCCGTTCTTCACTACGAAAGGCGTGGGCGAAGGAACTGGATTGGGTCTGTCGGTGGTGCATGGTATTGTGAAGGACCATCACGCGAGCATCGATGTTCATAGCGTCCCGGGCCAGGGAACAACCTTCGTCATTTGGTTCCCTGCCGCACAGCCTTCGGATGCGAGCAGTTCAACACCAGGGATGAGCACGGCGGATGCAAAGGCAAAGCCAGCGCACGGGCTGACGGGTGACGGAAAACATATTCTCTATGTGGACGACGATGAGGCGATTGTGTTCCTGACGATGCGGCTGCTCGAGCGCCAGGGCTACCATGTCAGCGGACATACCGACCCGTTCGAGGCTGTTGCGGCTGTACGAGCCAATCCATTTAAATTCGACCTCGCAGTAACCGACTTCAACATGCCGGGGATGTCAGGCTTGGAAGTGGCGCGGTTATTGAAAGAGATACGGCCGGATCTGCCGGTGGCGATGGCTTCCGGCTATATCACCGATGAACTGCGGCAAAAAGCGCCCACGGCTGGCGTGAGCGAATTGATCTACAAACCAAATACGGTCGACGTTTTGTGCGAGGTCGTGGCGCGTCTTGCGGACGGGCGCGGCGAGACGGCGAATTGGCTGCACACTGCTCCAAATCCCGCGAAGTCATAGTCCCCCGTGAGGACGCTGGCTGCAATGCCTGTCGGCCCTGACATGCGAGCAGCCTTATGGAGTTATTGCGGCAAAGAAAAATAGAACTGTGCGCCTTTGCCAACCTGTGATTCAGCCCACGCGCGTCCACCATGCCGGTGAACGATGCGATGCACAAGTGCCAAGCCAATCCCGTTGCCCTCGAATTCGTCGGGTGAGTGCAAGCGCTGGAAAGGCTTGAAGAGCTTCCCGGCGTAGGCTGTGTCAAAGCCGGCGCCATTGTCGGAGACCACATAGGTCATTGCGCGACCCTCTTCCGCCGAGAGCTGAGCCACTCGAATCATTGCGTCGGGGATGCGAGAAGTGAATTTCCAGGCATTTCCGATCAGGTTCTCAAGCACTATCGACAAAAGGCTCTCGTCACCCAGGGCTAGCAACGGCTGTTCGATCTCCACGCTGACATTCCGCTCAGGGAAGCGCTGTCGCAACTGGGCGACCACATTGCCGGCCACTGGGGCGAGGTCGACACGTCGAAAAATGAGTGGTGCGCGTCCTACCCTCGAAAGCGAGAGCAGGTCCGCGATCAGCGCGTTCATCTTCTGCGTTCCAGCTCGAATCCGTTCCAGGTAGTGATTTGCCTTTGCCGGAAGTGCGTCGCTGTGCTCTTCGATTAATGCTGAGCAAAATCCATCTATGACTTGCAGCGGCGCGCGAAGATCGTGAGAGACCGAGTAAGAAAAAGCTTCAAGCTCCTCATTCGCCGATGCGAGCTCGTGCGTGCGCTGCGCAACCTCTTGCTCCAGCGTTTCCTGTAGACGCTGCCAGGCGGCTTCGGCCAAAACGCGACTGGTGACGTCATAAACACTGACCGCGCGAGCTGGGTGACCCTCCCACTCGATGTCATGCGCAGCGCTCTCCACATGGATGAGATCACCGTCCTTTCGCACGTGCCTGGCGGGGATCGCATCGCGCGGTCCAGACCGGCCCTCCTCCATTTTTAACAGCAACGCCAGGTCCTCCACTGGGCGAATCTCCCTCAAGGTCATCCCCATGAACTCCTCGCGAGAATACCCATAGTGGACGATGGCGGCGTCGTTCACGGCCAAGAAGGCCAGCGTGTCTCTGTCGACCACCCACATGGGCTGCGGACTATCCTCAAACTGGGCTCGATAGCGCTGTTCGCTTCGCTTCAATGTCTTCTTTTGTTCCAGAATCTGCGCGAGCGCGCGATCCAGCTGAAGTGAGCGGGCCTCCAACGCTGCAGCGAGCTGAGTGATGCCGTCGCCGATCTTGCTCAGTTCGTGCACCTGGATGGCATCGGGAGTGGTTGCCTCTGACTTCAATGTGTCGCCTCCCTCCATTGCGCCCAACTTCGCGAGAAGTCTCTTGATAGGCCGCGCCAGCAGCACATCACCCAGCCGCCAGGCCACCAAACTTGCTAGCAGCATGATCAGCATCAGCATGGCCAGCTGAAGCCATAGCCGCTGAACGGCAGGCCCCATGATAGTGTCGGCCGACATGACCGAGACCGCAACCATGCCGCCGGAGCCGACATCCGACTTGGCAAACTGAACGGCGTACAGCCACTGTTTTCCCCGGTTGTCCGGCGCCCTGGCGATCAGCGACAGGCCATCTTGAATGGCCTTGAACACAAATTCGTCGGCCACGCGATCGCCAGCCCGCTGCATTCGTTGACCGCCCGACACCAGTACAACTCCTCGCAGGTCGGTGATCAGGTCTGTCGTGTCCGGTGACACGGGCATTTTTCCAAATTCCCTCTGCATCGCCTCCAGGCCGACGACGCTGTACAGGACTCCGTGAAGTTTTCCTGCGGGCGTGTACACCGGCAAGCTGAACACGAATGCCGATTTGTGCAGCCTGCGAGTGATCAAATGCTCTCCTAGCGTGAACTCGCCAGTGTGCACCGCGCGTTGGAAATATTCGCGATCGCCCAAATAGACGGGCGTGGTGTCCACCCTTGACTGGCACACCAACTTTCCTTCTGGATCGGTATAGCCGAGATTCAAGAGATCAGGGAAGTGCGCCTTCAATTCGCGCAAAGACACGCTGCATTCCCGGGGCGTCTGGTTGAGGGCCTGCCCAGCGTGGGCAATGGCGACGAGCATGTTGCGCGCGCCCTCGAACAGCTGTTCCTGGCTGTTCGCTCTTAGCTGGGCTTGGTTGCGCAGACTGGCCGTGGCCTTGTCTATTGCGTTGTTCCGCTCGGAAATGTAGGTCTCAACGATCATCAAGAAGACCGGCGCAGTTGCAATCACGACAAGCAGCACCAGAATCGCCCGCACGCTGAACTTCATATGCCGGTCCCTACCTGGGGACAACCCCGATGGCTGCTGTTGGTTAGCTGGCATGGCCTGCTCGTCCTATGCTCTTTATCGCGTCGACTGCCGCCGAGGAGTGTCTAGAATTTCTTCAGGCGAACGCCTCATCCGGGCCATCTCGCAGGCGCACAGGGCGGTGGTACCCCAAGTGCGAAGCGTTCGGCCACTCAAGCAGTCTTTTCCGGTCAAGTAACTGATTGTAACGTGGACGGTGCGTTGCCGCATTGCGCAGCTCGAAGGCACTACCGAACGTGACGTGGCTGTTCGCGCTGCGGTGAGTAACCCTGCAAAGGGGTGCAGAAATGCGAGGGCACTAGCAGCAGCACGAACTGCACGTAAGCGCGTAAGCGCTGCCTGGACACCATTCATCCGCGCAACCACATAGACATGGGTCGCGTCGCGTTTATCCGCTCAAAGGACGGCACCATCACCACTAACTATTGATGGGGTGCGATGGTCGGCTTTCGGGCGTCGGATTTCAGGATGCGTACAGCGGCTCAGGGTCGATCTCGATCCTTCGACAACTCGACCGGAGGGGCAGCGTTCCAGCTTGATCCGACCTTCGAGTTCGCACCGCGGAAATTCTGGCAAGAAGTCCGGCCGAGACAGATCGATCGCGGAGCGCAGGCGTAACATGCTCCGCGGCGGAATGCCCGGCGAGGTAAATCAGAGCCAGACCTCTGAGGCGCAATCCGGTCCACACCACGTACCGAAGAACTGAAGGGAGGAACGAATGAGCAAGCCACTCACCCTGCTTTGCGTGCACGGCGTCGGCCACGAGGAGATTGATCCGGATTTCCAGGCGTCCTGGACCACAGCCGTGACAGCTGCCGTCCAGTCCTGCGATCCGGGGC
>Ga0134124_10001950_pt1 | contig 16579 bp, 12 predicted proteins | sample KB304_FD_96880 | JGI IMG/M metagenome (GOLD analysis project Ga0134124, IMG submission 96880) | Terrestrial soil microbial communities without Nitrogen fertilizer from Kellogg Biological Station, Michigan, USA - KB3-0-4 | ecosystem: Environmental > Terrestrial > Soil > Unclassified ...
GCCTGAAACGCTTGCAACTATCTTGTAGTTTTCATCTGTGCGGAGCTTCTCCCAGCTCAGGAAGTTATCTGTGTACTTGCAGTATCATCCTCCGCCATCCAGAGCTTCTGAGGAGTATCGAGATCGCTACGTTGCCAACCCCGTAGGGGTGGAATGTCCTGCGCACTAAAGGTTTATGCCGCTCCTAACGGAGCTCGGAAGTTCGCGTGCGGTCTTTACTATAAACATCGCACCCCTACAGGGTTGCCAAGCGGAACGCTCGATCGCCGCTTCGAAGTGCTGTGCCCAGGTCCCATTTCTAATTACCCCCGACGAGCACCCTGTCGCGGCGTGTTCCTAGCGCCCGGTACAACATCAGGGTTATCATCGCTCTTCTTCTTCAAACATTAATAATGGTTTGCGATAGTCAGTTTAATGGAGAATCGACAATGGCCTGGATTGAAGTAGTCCCAATGGACGAAGGTGACGAACGCCTCAGGGAAGCGATCGAAAAGGAACGCGCACTGTACCCCATCGAGTACGCGACGCCGGTGCATCCGACGGCCGATGGAGCCTCTGGCATAGTGCAGTCACACAGTCTCATCCCCGATGCGCTCTATCACGCGTTCGCGACGTTTGGCGCGCTCATGTCGCCTGACCTCCCACTCAGCCGGCGGCAACATGAAATGATAGCGACAGTTGTTTCGGCGACGAACAGGTGCGTTTACTGAATAGACTCGCACGCAGAGTTTCTGCGTCGAGTCACCCTGAACGAAGATCTGGTCGAATCGCTGAAGCGCGATTACCGTTCGGCGCCGATCACCGAACAGGAGCGCGTGATGCTTGACTACGTAGTCACGCTTACAAAAGATGCGACTAAGATTCACAAGCAGGATCACGGTGTGTTGCGCGGCGCCGGCTTCGAAGATAAGGCAATCCTGCAAATCACGTTGATCGCCTCATGGTTTAACTACATAAACCGGGTAGCCGACGCCCTCGGCGTTGGCCGCGACGAGTGAGAGCAACGGCAGATGACGGTATGCGCAAGCGGTTTCACAGAATCGGTCGTTGTGTCCTTGCTCTCACTCCGTCCGCGGTTGCGTTGATCGGGTCCTTCTGGATTCAAACCGCCCACGCGCTCGACCCCGCGCGATCTCTCAATCGTTACGGTCACAATGTCTGGCAACGCGAACAGGGCCTGCCCAACAACACCATTCGCGCGATACTCCAAACTCGGGACGGATATATCTGGCTCGGAACCGAAGAAGGGCTGGCGCGGTTTGATGGGGTCCATTTCAAGATCTTTGACAGTCAGAACACGCCGGAGATCTCGGGTAATCAAATCAAGTTTCTGCTTGAAGATCGGCGTGGCCGTCTGTGGATCGGCACGACTGGAGGACTGACGCGTTTCGAAAATCTGAAGTTCACCGCTTTCACCGCAAAAGACGGTCTCTCCGATTCCTCAGTGTCATCTATATGCGAAGACCGTGATGGCGACGTCTGGATCGGTACAGCGGCCGGCCTCAATCGATTCCGCGACGGTCGCTTCAACGCGTACACAGCTCGCGATGGTTTGCCTAACGACTCAATCCGATCACTTTTCGAGGACCGCTCCGGAGCCCTATGGATCAGCACGCTCGGTGGACTTGCTCGCCTCGCCGGCGGCGAAGTCACCGCGTTCACAACCAAAGATGGTTTGCCTAACAACAACGTCCAGTCAGTCTACGAGGACGGCAAGGGCAATTTGTGGATCAACACTCCCAGTGGGCTTGCGCAGCTCAAGAATGGAACTTTCACCTCATATTCCAAAAGCAGCGGGGTATTAAGCGATCACATCTGGGCAATCTATGAAGACCACAACGGCACTCTGTGGGTCGGCACCGATGGAGGGTTGAATAGATATGCCGACGGAGTATTCGAAGCTTACACGACTGCGGACGGGCTTCCGGACAATAGTGTCTGGTCCATTCACGAAGATCGGCGAGGTGTCCTTTGGCTCGCGACGCCGGGTGGTCTCGCAAGACTGCAGAACGGCAAAGTGTCGTCATTCACTACCCGGGACGGCCTTTCGGATGACGTTATCACTTCGTTTCTCGAAGACAGGGAAGGGAGTTTGTGGATTGGCACCGAAGCCGGCGGACTAAACAGACTTCGAGACGCGAAGTTCACCACGTATAGCGCGAAGGATGGTTTGAGCAGCGACGTCGTGTGGACAGTTCGACAAGGCGCCGACGGCAGCATCTGGGCAGGCACGAACGGCGGCGGACTCGACCGATTCAAGGATGGGAAGTTCACTGCCTACACAACCGGAGACGGGCTCGCGAGCAACATCGTGCGAGCGCTTTGTGAAACGCGAACGGGCGACTTGTGGATCGGCACTCCCGCGGGGCTCAGCCGCCTGCGCGATGGAAAATTCACTTCTTATACAGTTGAAGACGGCCTCTCGAGTAACGCGGTGCTCGCAATTGAAGAGGACCGGGAAGGCGTCCTTTGGATCGGCACGCTCGGCGGACTGACTCGATTCAAGGACGGCAAATTCACAGTCTACACAGCGAGCGATGGGCTGGCCGACGACAACGTAATGTCGCTTCGGGCGTCGCGTGATGGTGGACTCTGGATTGGCACTCGCGCGGGCGGACTCTGTCGAATTGAGGCAGGCCGGTTTACAGCGTACCGGGCCGGCGAGTGGCTTTCCGACGACAGCGTCAGGGCGATCTATGAAGACGCCGACGGCGCGGTGTGGGTCGGAACGCGCAGAAGCGGACTCAGCCGGCTGAAGGACGGGCAGTTCACGACGTACACAACGAAGCAGGGACTGTTTGACGACAGCGTGTTTCAAATCATCGAAGACGAGAAACACGATCTGTGGATGAGTTCACCACGCGGCGTATTTCGCGTCAGTAAGACCGATCTCAATAACAACGCGGCGGGAAAGCTCGAGCATTTGAACTCCACATCGTTCGATACATCCGACGGTATGCTGAGCCGTGAATGCAATAGCGGGCAACCGGCGGGATTCCAATCTTCTGACGGCAAACTCTGGTTCCCGACCATCAAAGGAATAGCGATGATCGATCCGCGAAGCATGCCGTTCAACGCCGAGCCGCCGCCGGTGACGATTGAACGCGCCGTCGTGGACGGGGAATCGGTAGCGCTCAACGAGCGAACGGACCTTTTGCCGGGAAGACAACGTTATGAGTTTTATTACACAGCCCTGAGCCTGGTTGCGCCGGAGAAAGTCCGCTTCAAGTACATACTGGAAGGCTTCGATAAGGATTGGGTTGAAGCGGGCGCTGAACGAGTCGCTTCTTATACACGCATTCCGCCGGGAAGTTATAAGTTCAAGGTCCTGGCGTGCAACAACGACGGCGTGTGGAACGAAGCAGGCGCCTCGCTCAATCTGTACTTGAAGCCATACTTCTATCAGACCTACTGGTTCTACGCCGGATGCCTGGGGGCCGTTGGCTTGCTGGCGCTGGGAGTGTACCGGCTGCGCGTCGGACGGATCAGGGCGAAGTTCAACGCGGTGTTGGAAGAGCGGAATCGGATGGCGCGGGAGATTCACGATACGCTCGCGCAGAGCTTCGTTGGCATCGCGCTGCAGCTTCAGGCCGTTGAAAAAGCGCTGCCGGACGCGCCCTCGACCGCTGAGCGTCATTTGTCTCTCGCCCAAAGTATGGTAAGTCACAGCCTTGTCGAAGCCCGGCGCTCAGTCTGGGACCTTCGATCACAGGCGCTTGAAACCAACGATCTTGCGACTGCCTTGTCTGAAACCGCGCGGCAGATGACCGAAGGAACTTCGGTTCATGCCGAGGTGGCCGTGTCCGGTAACAATCGCCGGCTATCCGCGCAGATTGAAAACAACGCGTTGAGAATAGCGCAGGAAGCGCTCACCAATGCGCTCAGGCATTCAGGCGCGAACAATGTCATACTCAATCTGAAATTCGACGATTCGAGTCTCGAGCTTCGAATCAAGGACGACGGCCACGGGTTTGACGTCGACGAGGTGCTCGCCGCAAAGGCCGGTCATTTTGGTTTGCGCGGAATGGGCGAACGCGTGGAACATATCGGAGGTCGCCTGTCGCTAATCAGCAACCCGGGTGAAGGTACTGAAGTGTTAGCCACGATTCCAATCAAATGAGGCATTGATGTGATCGCTGAACCTGTCATCAAGATTCTTCTTGCCGACGATCATTTTGTCGTTCGAATGGGGTTATCCACTCTGATCAACACCCAACAGGACATGACTGTCGTCGCCGAAGCTACCAACGGCAAACAAGCAGTCGAGATGTTTCGCGCACATAAGCCCGATGTCACGCTGATGGATCTGCGGATGCCCGAGATGAACGGAATCGAAGCCATCAACGCCATTCGCGAGGGCGACCCGGACGCGCGCGTCATTGTTCTGACCACCTATGACGGCGACGAGGATATCTATCGCGCATTTCAGGGAGGCGCGCGCGCTTATCTGTTGAAGGACATGCATCACGACGAGCTGTTGAGCGCGATCAGGTCGGTCCATCAGGGACAGCGTTTCGTGCCGGCCGCGATTGCAAATCGACTGGCTGAGAGAATGCCGCGGTCGAAACTCACATCTCGCGAGCTCGATGTGTTGAAGCTGATCGTCAAAGGCATGAGCAACCGTGAAATCGCCGCCAGCCTTGCAATCACCGAAGGCACGGTCAAGATCCACGTCAACAACTTGCTGAGCAAGCTTGGGGTGAACGACCGAACAAAAGCCGCGACCACGGCCCTTCAACGCGGCATCGTTCATTTTGAGTAGGGTGTGATCAAAAGCCGGACTTCCCACGTAGTAACGAATTTATTCGTTTCTGAAAATCCAACGAATAAACTCGTTACTACGCGGCGGTTATCCGTAGCAAGTCCCGCTTTTAATCACGCCCTTTTGAGTAAGCGGCTATAACTACGGATATAAGGATTCGTCCGCCTCTGGTTTAATGACAGGAGCGGTCTTGTGGAATATCGTACGAGCTGCTCGTTTGATGGAATCAGCGCGGCTCTCCGTCGAACAGAGTTATGTTCAGATTTCGAGCTTTAGCTTGCCGGTTTTCGACACACAAAGCTCAAGCAAGCTAAGCTTGTTATGAACATCAAAACGGATCCACGACTTCCCAAGGCCTTTGCTTGATAATCTCGAATCCTGGAGACAAAGAACATGATCAAACGCTTACGGATTCCGCTGCTGCTGCTGCTCTTGCTGCTTTCGGCTTCCGCCGGATTCGGCCAAACCGGTGACCATAAGTGGCGAGCCGCCACGGAAAAGGAACTTAAGTCGCTCATCCCATCCCGGGTGACTGTCGAGAACGAACGCATCGAGACTGAGTTTCGGACGGCTTCGGGCATAACCGACGGCAACGGTAAATCCATCTTTGGAGTCGTGCTGATAACCGCGGGCTATTCTGCTGAAGGCAAGTATTCACACTTCTTTGTGACGCAGATAACGATGAAGTGCGGCGACTTCGAGCTTCGGCCCGGCGAATATGTTTTTGGCAGTAAGCGAGCCGGGGACCACGACACGCTCGAGGTCAAGTTCTACGAGGCTGCGACCGGCAAACACGTCGGATCTGTGAAGGCGCACCTCGATCCAAAACGCGGGCCGGTTCGTTCTCTGACGATCACGCCGCCCGGCGCGGAAAAGCCGGTTATCAGGATAGGACGATTCTACTTTGAGTACAGCATCACCGGATAAGCTGAAACGGAGCCCGGAACACGAGATGCCCGAACACACAAACTTACGCGCCCAGAGACTGTTGATCGCAGGGTTTCTTGCGATTCTGATCAACAGTTCTTACCTCGCGGCGTATGCGGATCCCACGCTGTTTTATTTCGGAAACGTCGTGCTGCATCTCCTGCTCGGAACGATTCTCGCCGTCTCATTTGTTGTTTTCATTCTTAGACGGCTGAAGGTTTCGTCGTGGCCGATGCTGTTATCGTCAGCGGTCATTGCCGCCAGCGCGGTGATGGGTTTCTACCTGATGATCGTTGGCTCGACGCGGCCGTACCGATGGGCGCTGTATTTGCACATCGCGCTTGCGATCGCCGGGTCGATCCCTTTGCTGATCATCATTGGCAAAGCTGTTAGAGCCTACGCCGGTTCAAATCGACGGTCTTTGTCTTATGCGGTTATTGCCGTTTTTGTTTTCGTGTTTCCAATGGCCTCAGGCGCGTACAACCGAAACGCAGCTACGTCGCATAAGTTGATCACCAATCCGGATGACGTTCCGTTGACTATGGAAGGCGAGGGCGCGGGTCCGGCGAGCCCATTTTTCCGTCATCGGCAGAGACGAACGTCGGCGGAATCATACCTTCGACGTTTTTCATGACGGCAAAGGAATGTGGCCGTTGTCACAAGGACATATACGATCAGTGGAACTCATCGGCGCATCACTTCGCGTCCTTTAACAATCAATGGTACAGAAAGTCGATTGAGTACATGCAGGATGTGATCGGCACCAAACCCTCGAAATGGTGCGCCGGCTGCCACGACCATGCGGTGTTTTTCAATGGCCGTTTCGATCGCCCGATCAGGGAACAGATCGATACGCCCGAAGCTCAAAACGGGCTCGGCTGCACATCCTGCCATTCGATCGTTCACGTCAAGAGCACAATGGGACAGGGCGACTTCACGATCGAGTATCCGCCGATGCACGATCTCGCGGTCAGCGAAAATCCCATGCTGAGATGGGTGCACGATTATCTGCTCAACGTTGCGCCTGCGCCGCATCGCGCGACGTTTCTGAAAGACTTTCACACCAAACAGACTCCCGAGTTTTGCTCGAGCTGTCACAAGGTTCATCTCGATGTGCCGGTGAACGGCTATCGGTGGTTCCGCGGCTTCAACGACTATGACAACTGGCAGGCGTCGGGCGTGTCCGGCGAAGGAGCGCGGTCGTTCTATTATCCGCCGAAGTCTCAGAAGTGTGCGGATTGTCACATGTCAATGGTGGCCTCCAACGACCCGGCCGCTCGCGAAGGCAAAGTGCACTCGCATCGCTTTCCCGCCGCGAACACCGCGCTGCCTTACGTGAATCAGGACGTGGAACAGTTGAAAGCCGTCCAGGATTTTCTTCAGGACGGACAGGTGACCGTCGACATTTTCGGACTCGTTCGGACCGGCGCGCCGCAGGGAACTTCGCGCGCGAGGCCGGCGTCGTCCGAAGAACAACGCCTCTCGAGCACGTTTGCAATCGGCGAAGAATCGATGGACTTCGGCGCTCAACCCGCCTTCATTTCGCAACCGGCTGAAGTGATCGCGCCGCTCGGTAAAGTCGATGCGGCGGTTCGGCGAGACGATTCAGTTCGCGTGGAAGTCGTCGTGCGTACACGTAAGGTCGGGCACTTCTTTCCGGGCGGAACCGTCGACGCCTTCGAAGCATGGGTCGAGTTGGAAGCCGTGGATGATAAAGGTCAGGTCATCTTTCACAGCGGCAGCGTTGAAAACGGCGGGCACGGGCCGGTCGAGAGCGGCGCACACTTATATCGAAGCTTGCTGCTGGACGAACACGGCAATCCCATCAACCGCAGGAATGCGTGGATGGCGCGCTCAGTAGCTTATGTGCGATTGATTCCTCCCGGTGCTGCCGACACGATTCACTATCGGCTGAAGATTCCCGAGAACTGCGGCGACAACATATACCTGCGAGCGAAAGTGAATTACCGGAAGTTTTCCTGGTGGAACACGCAGTGGGCTTTTGCCGGAGTTCGAGACCCGGAGCAAAAGGAGTTCGGACTTGCGCACGGTTATGATGACGGGAGATGGGTCTTCAACGGCGACACGTCGAAGGTATCCGGGAAGATAAAGTCTATTCCCGACATCCCGATCACGGTCATGTCGTATCAGGAAACCTCGCTTCGAGTGTTGCCCCGGAACGCGCTGCTTCCTGACACGAAAGCCTTTCAAGACAAGTCCGTTCGTGAGAGATGGAACGACTACGGCATAGGCTTGTTGTTGCAGGGCGACATCAAGGGCGCCGAAGCCGCCTTTCTAAAAGTGACCGAGATGGACCCCGAGTACGCCGACGGTTGGGTAAACGTCGCTCGCGCTAGAATTCAGGAAGGCAACATGGAAGCGGCCGAGCAGATGCTGACCAAGGCGCTTGAGGTTAATCCTACACTTGCGAAGACGCACTTCTTCATGGCGACCGCCATCAAAACGATGGGCCGTTATGATGAGGCGCTCGAGCACCTCCGTATTGCGGCGGCGCAGTATCCTCGCGATCGAGTAGTCCAAAACCAGATCGGCCGGGTGCTGTTCCTTAAGCGGCAATACGGCGAGGCTATCGCTGCGTTCAAGGACGCCTTAAAGGTCGATGCCGAAGACTTGCAAGCACATTACAACTTGATGCTCTGTTATCAGGGCCTGGGCAATGGCGAACTCGCGGCGCACGAGCAGGCGCTTTACAAGCGCTTCAAGGCTGATGAGTCTGCCCAAGCGATTACCGGCCCGTATAGACAGCTTCATCCGGATGACAACAACGAGCGCCAACAGATTCACGAACACTTTTCGGTGACCGTCGAGTCTAAGGTAAGAAGTCAGCGGTACCCTAATTCCAAGTAAAGAACGGCGGGAGAACGTGACTTGAGTCACACCCGATCCTGGATTTGGAACGCACCGGCGGTAAGGGATAACTAAGCACTATGATGCGGATCGATGATTCAGATCTCCCGACCCGGAACAGCATTCTTGACATGCTCAGGACTATTTGTCCTGAGGGAGACTTGGCGCTTGATCCAGATGGAACAGTGCGCGTAAGAAGCGCGCAGGTTTGCACTGAAGAGTTTTATCAGGCACATCGCAGTTGCAGATGCATTTGCCACATCATCATGCTTGATAGGACAGTTACGATTCGGATAAATGCCGCGCGAGCGGCGGTTGGCAAAGGAGGCATGACCGTCGATGCCAACGCGGACGATACAGCCAATGGCACCGGATCAGATGAGACGGTATTCGTCGATAACCGCAACCTCTTTCCTCAGCCAGATTGGATTATTCTGGCCCACGAACTCTGTGGGCACGCGCTGCCTGGTATGCGAGGCAATCATCCGGAATGGAGGCCCGGTCGTCCTGGGTTCACTCCAGACTGGCATAAGCGGGCGATAGAAGCGGAGAATGAAGTCAGGCGAGAGCACGGGCTGCCGCCTCGTTAGGCGGTTTCGGGTTTTGCGCCGCAAGAATAAAGGACGGGAGTAACATGCCGATCGCGAACTTGTTGACAATTGTTGTAGCGGTGCTCGCCGCTGGCCTCTGTGTTGTGGTTCTGGTCCGCCTTCAAAATGTCGCAACCAAGAAAGACATCGAGCAGCTTAGCCGCTACGCTCAGTTAGGACGCGCTAAAGTTCTTATCGAAAAAATGCAAAGCGTAACGAAGGGCGAGACAAAGGGTGAGATTGAACGCCTTCTCGGTAAGGCGGACAATCCGGCGGCCGATGAATGGTTCTATTATCTCGACCAAGACGCCGGGTATGTTGTTTCGTTCGACGGAGGCGGTCGAGTCGACGCGGTCAATTCCTGGAAGAGTTGAACAGATGGAAGGAGCTTTTTTCACTTCCCAAAATCTTGAGTCCATCGGAAGCTAAGTAAGCCCAACGTGTGTGAACTGAAATCATAGTTCTTACGTGAAAAGTCTTGTCAAGGCAGTTGCTATGCGAAGAAGTCTGATTTCCTATGGCCTAGTCTTCCTCATATTCGCGCCTCTCCTTGGCTGCGTGACTGCGCCATCAGCCGAGCAGTCCTCGACGGCGGCGAAGCAGAAAGAGTCTTCTGCTGATCCGGCGGCGGCTCAGGCGCAAGCCCCACAGGCCACCGAAGCGCCGAGGTACTCGGGGCCTATTCAGTTCACCGACGTGACTGCGCAGGCCGGGATCAGGTTCAAACATAACAGCGGGGCTTTTGGAAAGAAGTATCTTCCGGAAACCGTCGGCTCGGGGTGCGCATTCCTGGATTATGACAACGACGGCTGGCAGGATATCCTGCTCGTCAACTCGATGAACTGGCCGGACCACAAAGGCCAGAAGTCTTTTCCAGCGCTCTATCACAACAATCGCAACGGGACGTTCACCGACGTGACGAAAGATGCGGGGCTTGCGGTCGAGCTTTACGGACTTGGTTGCGCGATTGCGGACTTCGACAACGACGGCAACGTTGATATCTACATTACCTGTCTCGGCGCGAACCACCTGTTCCGCAATCTTGGCGGAGGGAAGTTTCAAGATGTAACCGCGCGGGCGGGCGTCGGCGATACGGGCTTCTCGACGGGCGCCTTGTGGTTTGACTATGACAAGGACGGCAAGCTCGATCTGTTCGTTTGCAATTATGTGGAGTGGTCAATCGACAAGGACCTGTACTGCACGCTCGACGGCAAGAACAAATCTTACTGCACGCCGGAATCCTACAAAGGCCACAGCGCGACTCTCTATCACAACAAGGGCGACGGCACATTCGAAGACGTAACTCAGCGCGCCGGATTGTTCGATCCCACTTGCAAATCGCTTGGGATTGCCATGATTGATTTCGACAACGACGGCTGGATGGATTTGTTTGTAGCTAACGACACACAGCCCAACAAGCTTTATCGGAACAACGGCAACGGGACCTTTACCGATGCCGCGATGACCGCGGGGGTGGCGTTCAGCGAAGCCGGAGTTGCCCGGGCGGGAATGGGAGTGGACGCGGCGGATTATGACGGCTCGGGCCGCGCGAGCCTGATCATTGGAAACTTCTCGAACGAGATGATGGCTTTGTACCACAATGAAGGCACCGGGCTGTTCATCGACGAAGCGCCAACGTCGACGATCGGTCAGAACACGTTGCTGACCCTCACGTTCTCGTGCTTCTTTTTCGATTACGATCTGGACGGGCTTCAGGATGTATTCGCGGCGAACGGTCATGTTTCCGACGATATCAACACGGTGCAGCCGAAGGTCACTTATGCGGAGCCGCCGCATCTGTTTCGAAACCTGGGGAAGAAGAAGTTCGAGGAGGTAACGTCAAAGCTCGGCGCTGCGATTCAAAAGGCGATGGTTGCAAGAGGGGCTGCCTACGGGGACTTCGATAACGACGGTGATCTCGATCTCCTGGTCACTTCCAGCAACGGTCCGGCGCGTTTACTTAGAAACGACGGAGGCAATCAAAACAACATGATTCGCGTCAAGACGATTGGGGCTGGGTCGAATCGCGACGGCATCGGCGCGAAGGTAACCGTCAAGTCATCAACGGGCCGCACGCTATGGAGCATCGTGAAGACCGGCTCGAGTTATTGTTCGCAGAGCGAGCTACCGTTGACCTTCGGATTGGGTAAGGCCGAGAAGGTGGCGAGCATCGAAGTTATCTGGCCCGGCGGCCGCAAGGAGACGCTTTCGGATATCAGCGCCAACCAGGCAATCACGATTCAAGAAGGGAAGGGTGTAGTTTCAACACAGCCGATAGTCCTGTCTGCACCATAGCTTAATTAGCTTGTGGCTTTCGCCAGTCTCACCTGCTCCTTGTTTACCCAAGAGCCCTTGGAGCCTTTGCGTTGAGTATTTGGCCGACGCAAAAAATTCGCGTTCACTCAAGTTTCCTTTGTCCATTAATCAGAACCGCGATATATTCCTATCTCGTTGGTCTCCCCGTTTGTGTAGCAGCATCAGCACCGTTGCGTGAACTCAATTACCGGTAGTGGGGTATTAGCGTGTTGCCAGCAAGCAGTCCTCTGCGTCCTCGGCGTCCTCTGCGGTTTTCCTGCTCAGTGGCTCGGAATCAACCGCAGAGGACGCAGAGGACGCAGAGGAGAAACGCGAATGTGAGCGAGCGACACACTATCACCCCACTACTCAATTACCCTCGAGGTGTATTGCCATAGATAGCGTGTTGGTCAGGCACATTACAGAAGAGGATGCGGAGAGCGCCGGCGAACCCGCTCTTCTTCATCAATTTTTCGAAAGGTCCGCTCGTAGGTGGCCTGACTGGCCCGCGCTCGAAGTGCCGCCTGGAAGCGGCCGGCCCAATCGGCGGATCGTCAGCTACGAAGAACTCGATCGCCAATCAAATATGCTGGCGGACCATCTGGCGTCCATCATAACTGAAGAGCGCGTTGTAGCGATTCTTCTTCCTCGGACAAGCCAATATCTCTTTGCCAGCCAGCTCGCGGTCCTGAAAGCGGGCGCGGCATATACCTGCATCGATACCGGCTCTCCAGATGAACAAGTACGCGACATCCTCAGAGACTCTGAAGCCGTAGCGCTTCTGACGGATGACGAAGGAAGGTCACGCGCGAACAGTTTTGGTTACGATTTTGAGAAAGCATTCGATGTGGAAGAGATCGTCTCGCGCGTCGACGATCGGACCAGCGCATCTCTTGATTCTTCGACACGCGATTGGCTGACGCCAAATAGCCTCGCGTATGTAATTTACACCTCCGGGACGACCGGCCGCCCAAAGGGCGTGATGATCGAGCATCGCAGCATAACGAACCTGGTGGCGTCCGACATCGCTGAGTTCAATCTAAAGCCGGGCGATCGCGTCGCTCAGAATTCATCATCGGCTTACGATTCCTCGATTGAAGAAACGTGGCTTGCTCTTGCGGCAGGAGCGACGGCAGTGATCCTGGACGACGAAACCGTGCGCCTCGGGCCGGATCTTGTAGATTGGCTTCGTCGCGAACGAATAAATGTGCTGTGTCCGCCGCCCACGCTGTTGCGAACTCTCGGGTGTGAGAACCCGGAGACAGACCTGCCCGACCTCGCGGTGCTTTATGTCGGCGGGGAAGCCTTGACTAGTGATGTTGCCGACCGCTGGGCGAAGGGACGCCTGCTGGTGAACGGTTATGGCCCGACCGAATGCGCGGTGACGTCGGTAAGAACAGCGGTCGCGCCCGGTGAACCGATAACCATCGGGTGGCCGATCCTCGGATTTCAGGCGTGGGTCGTAAATGAATCGCTCGACGAGGTCGAGGACGGTGAGAAAGGCGAGTTGTGCCTTGGCGGCATCGGGCTCGCTCGAGGTTATCGCAATCGTCCGGAACTGACGGAGCTGAAGTTCCCGGTGCATTCTCGTTTTGGACGCATCTATCGCACGGGAGATTTGGTTCACCGCGGGCCCGACGGCTCGTTCACCTATCACGGACGGATAGACTCACAGGTCAAGCTGCGGGGCTATCGCGTCGAGCTCGAAGCTATAGAGGCGCGTCTTGCCGAGTGTGAGGGCGTTCGCGAGGCCGCGTGCAGGATTCAAAAGGACGGTGCTCAGCAAACCCTTGCGGCGTTCGTCGTACCCGAGGATAGCTACGTGTTGTCTTATGACAACTTGAAAGCCTCCTTGCGAAGGGTCTTGCCGGCGTACATGGTGCCAACCCGATTCGCAACGCTTACCGAATTGCCCACGTCGATTGGCGGTAAGCTCGATCGTCAGGGCCTGCCGTCGATCGAGGTCCAATCGCGAGACAACGGGAACCAATCAGTCTCTCCGCGGAATCAGGTTGAATCGAGGATCGATGCGGCGCTGCGCGAGATCTTGCGGGTCGAGCAGATGTCCGTTCACGACGACTTCTTCGACGATCTCGGCGGAGACTCGCTCCATGCAGCGGAATTGATATCGGTGCTTCGGGATGATCCTTCAACCGCGTCGATAACCGTGCGCGATCTCTACGAGGCGCGCACGGTCGAAGCCCTCGCGTTGCGAGCGCGAGCGGCAGAGGGTGACATTGAAGGTGAGATTGAGGATCAAAGCCAGGCCGTGCCGCAGCGCGGCAAGCCGATGCTGGCCACTCTTGTTCAATCAAGCTGGCTCCTCGCCGGTCTCGTTGTCGCGTCCGCCGGAACCTACGTGGCGGGGTTTGAAGTTCTGCCCCGCCTGGTAAGCAGTCTGGGTTTGATTCCTTTTCTGGTCCTCGGGCCGTTCCTTATCTTCGCGGCGCTCGCGGTGTACACACCAATTGCGGTTCTGTTTGCGGTGCTGGTGAAGAGAGTGGTCATCGGCCGATATCGGCCGCTGCGCGCGCCGGTGTGGGGCGGCTTCTACGTTCGCAACTGGATCGTTCAACGGACTCTACAAATAATTCCGTGGCGGCTGATCGAAGGCACGGTCTTTCAGGTAGCCGCGCTTCGGATGCTGGGCGCGAGGATCGGCAAGCGAGTTCACCTTCATCGAGGAGTACAGTTGCTTCAGGGCGGCTGGGACTTGCTGGACATCGAAGACGATGTGACCTTGAGTCAGGACGCATCGATTCGATTGGTGGATTTCGATGAGGGCGACATCATCGTCGGCAGCGTATTTCTGGGCGCCGGATGCACCCTGGAGGTTCGCGCTGGAGTCGGCGGCAACACACACATCGAGTCGGAAGGGTATCTTACGGTTTCGTCATTCCTGGCGGATGGCGAACGGATTCCTTCAGGCGAGCGGTGGGATGGCATCCCGGCAAGACGCGCCGGCAAAGCGCCGTCGAAGCCCACGGTCCACTCCGGCGGGCGTGTTCTTTCACCGCTAAAGTACTCGCTAGCGCTTATTGAGGCGCGGCTTGGAATGGCGCTTTGTTTGGCGCTGGCGATTGAGCTGCCGACTGTGGCGGTGATGCTTGCTTATGGGATCGACGCAGACGACGCGTTGACCTGGTTGTTCAACCCGTCGTTCTCGCTTTCGCATCTAGCCGCCGGGATACTGTTGGCGGTTTTGCCGATGCCGCTTGTCGTTTTGCTCGAAGCCTTTGCGTCGAAGTTTATGGGAAGGGTTCAGCCGGGGGTAATCAATCGATGGAGCATGTCTTATGTGCGAGTGTGCTTGAAGACTGAGATGCTCCAATCGGCGGGCGAATGGTTGAGCGGTACGCTGATGTGGCCGGCGTGGCTGCGGCTTGCAGGCGCAAACGTCGGGCGCGGTTGTGAGATCAGCACAATTATCGACGTAGTTCCCGAGCTGATCGAAATCGGCGATGAATGCTTCTTTGCCGATGGAATCTACCTGGGCGGTGCGCGTGTGCATCGCGGGGCCGTTACGCTCGGCAAGACTACTTTGAGTGAAAACACGTTCCTCGGAAATCACGCGGTGATCGCGGCAGGCCAGCGGCTTCCTGAGGATATTCTGCTGGGCGTGTGCACCGTCGCGGACGAAGAACAGATTCGACCAGGGACGTCGTGGTTTGGACTTCCGCCGTTCGAGCTTCCTCGCCGGGAAATCGTCGAAGTAGATCGCCGCTTTACTCACGAACCGTCGATGATTCGGCGCCTCAATCGCTGGTTCTGGGAACTCTCGAGATTCGGATTGCCATTTGTTCCTGTAATGACGATTCCCGCATGGTTCGCATTGGTGGCCGCGGCCCAGTCGCGTGTGTCAGGTGCGGCGCTTACCATTGTAGTCGTGCCGCTTGTGAATCTGGCGACGATCGCTTTCTTATGTTTGCTGGTGCTCGCGATGAAATGGTTCCTGCTGGGCCGCGTGCGACCGGGAGTTCATCCGTTGTGGTCGTGTTGGTGCAGCCGATGGGATTTTCTGTACGTAGCGTGGGGCGTCTACGCAAGCGCCGCGTTGTCGTTGTTGGAAGGTACGCTTTTGCTGACCGTGTTTCTGAGAGCAATGGGCGCGAAGATCGGCAAGCGAGTTGTGCTTGGAGGCGGGTTCGCGCAGGTAGTCGATCCGGATATGCTTCACTTCGCGGACGGAGCGACGGTGAGTTGCCAGTTTCAGGCGCACACTTTTGAGGATCGGGTTCTCAAGATCGACCATGTGAAGATCGGGGAAGAAGCAACAGTCGGAAGCGCCGCGGTATTGCTTTATGGCGCGGACATCGGCACCCGAACTCGAGTAGCGCCACACAGTGTAGTGATGAAACACGAGAGCTTGCTACCGGGCCACTCGTACGCGGGGTTTCCCACGCGTCCGACCGGGCACACGTTTACGCTGGAGTCGTCATAGTCTAAGTGAGAATGGAATGTCGAGAGTGGTCAACGATTGTCCGTCAATCGTCTCAGCTTTCGTTTGAATTCCCTCGGATCCACTCGGTGCTTGAACGCCTTCACTCCGTTGATGAAGATCACCGGAATGTCATACCCGTACTGCTCGCGAAGCAGCGGGTCGTCGTCGATGTTGACCTCTTTCAGGATAAACTCACCTTCGCAACCCGAAGCGTTGATCGCGGCCTTCGCTTCTTCGCAGAGATGACAACCCGGCCGCGTGTAAATGGTAACTTCAGGGATGCTCTTCATACTGATTGCACGACCTCTGTTTGAGTTGTAGTGGGGTATTAGCGTGTTGCCAGCAAGCAGTCCTCTGCGTCCCCTGCGTCCTCCGCGGTTTTCCTGCTGAGTGACTCGGAATCAACCGCAGAGGACGCCGTGGACGCAGAGGAGAAACGCAAATGTGAGCGAGCAACACACTATCACCCCACTACCGTTTGAGTGCTTTGCTTGACAAGCTTTCAAGCGACATGCTAAAAACCGAGACACTTCATATTAAAGCAGTTCGGCAGTTGGTTCAGTAGTTGAGTTTCAGGCTCGATGAGAAACGTTCAGCAGAATTCATACAGTATAGGTCGGCGAGGCGCGCCTTGCGTTCTCGTTGAAACTTGTCGTTTTAATCGTCTCTCTTATGACGGACGCGATCGTGGAGACC
>Ga0134124_10001952_pt1 | contig 16571 bp, 17 predicted proteins | sample KB304_FD_96880 | JGI IMG/M metagenome (GOLD analysis project Ga0134124, IMG submission 96880) | Terrestrial soil microbial communities without Nitrogen fertilizer from Kellogg Biological Station, Michigan, USA - KB3-0-4 | ecosystem: Environmental > Terrestrial > Soil > Unclassified ...
AGGCGCGCAGAAGGGCGGCGGCAGCGCGTGCATAAGAAGGCTTCCCTAACCCTGTCCGCGCTGATCATGGTCGTCTCGGGCTACGGGATCATCGCGGCCACCGCGTGGCCGTGGAAGGCCGCCCTCTTCCCGCTGGTGATCGGCGTTCCGCTTTTCGCGCTCGCAGCCGCGGAAGCCCTGTGGACGCTGTTCGGCGCCGATCCGACGAACGAGGAGGCGCGCGACTTCCAGCTCTCGATCGGCCAGGACACTCTGCGCCGCACGCTCGCCGCCACCGGCTGGATCTTCGCGTTCTTCGCCGTGATCGTGCTGCTCGGGTTCCCGATCGCGATCCCGCTCTTCGTGTTCCTCTATCTGAAGCTCCAGGGGCGCGAAGGCTGGGCCATTTCGATCGCCATCACGCTGGGCACCTGGGCGGTGTTCTACGGCCTGTTCGATCTCCTGCTGCACCTGCCGTTCCCTTCGGGCTGGCTGTTCGAATGGTTCGGCTCCTCCTAGTTTTTCTTTTTCTTTCCGGAACCGCCTCGGCGCAATACCCGGCTCGGGCCATCCGGCTCCTCGTTCCCAATCCTCCCGGCGGCGCCACCGACACGCTGGCGCGGGTGTTTGCGCCGCGGCTCGCCGAGGCGCTCGCCCAGCCCGTGGTGGTCGAGAACCGGCCGGGCTCGAACGGCAACCTCGCCATGGAAGCGGCCGCGCACGCTGCGCCCGACGGCCACACGCTGCTCCTCTGCGCCGACGCGCAGATCGTGATCGGGCCGCATCTCTACGCGAAGATGCCGCTCGACACCCTGAAGGACCTCGACCCGGTCACGACGCTGGCGAACACCCAGATGGTGCTCTCGGTAAGCCCGGCGCTGCCGGTGAAGAACCTGCAGGAATTCGTCGAGTACGCGCGGCGCGCCAGTCCGCCCCTCGCTTACGCCTCGATCGGCAACGGCAGCCAGCACCACCTGGTGATGGAGATGCTCAAGGCTCGCGCCGGCATCGACCTGCTCCACGTGCCCTTCAAGGGCGGCGGCCCGGCGACCATCGCGATCCTGACCGGAGAAGTGAGCGCGATGTTCGGCGGCAACTCGGTCTCGGGCCACATCAGGTCGGGCAAGCTGCGCGCGCTCGCCGTCGCGGGGAAGAAGCGCTCGGCCACGTACCCGGATCTGCCGCGCCTCTCCGAGTTCTATCCCGGGCTGGAAGTCACGCCGTGGCTTGCTTTGTTTGCTCCCGCCGCCACGCCGGGGATGATCCTGGCGAAGCTGAGAGCCGAGACGAACAAACTCCTCAACGACGAGGACCTGCGCGGCAAGATCCGAAATGTAGGGGGCCTGGAGCCATACCTGACGTCACCGGATGAATTTGCCGCTCAGCTGAGAAGCGAATACGCCAAATACGGCGAGGTCGTAAAAGCGGTCGGCGCCAAGGTCGACTAGAGGCTGACGGGAAGCGCTGGGCTCCACCAGGGTCTGGAGCGACGCTTGGAGCGGTTCTTCATGCGCATCGGCATGGCCGTTAGACCGGATTCGCCGGGCGCGGTTTCCCTTGACTGGTCTTTCCTCGCATCGACAACACCAGGCCGAACATGCCTAACACGATCAGGACGACCGAAACGATCTGTGCCTGGGACGCGGCCACGCCGAAGACCTGCAGATGGGGATTCACCCGTATGAGCTCGATGAAGAACCGCTCCGTACCGCTGAGCAGCAGGTACAGCGCGAAGAGCCAGCCCGTGCGGTACGGATGCTTGCGCGCCAGCCACAGCAGGCCGAAAGCGGCGAGCCCCAGCAACGTCTCGTAGACCGGCGTCGGGTAGACGCCCGGCGGCGGAATCGCCACGCCCACGATGTTGTTGTCGTAGGTCTGCGCCCATAGCCAGGCTGGAAGCCAGCCAGGCTTGAGCGACATGTCCGCGGCGACGCCCCAGTCGCCGTCGCCGGAGATCTGGCAACCGATGCGGCCCAAGGCGTATCCAAGCATTGCCGCAGGAGCCACACCGTCACAGACGGCGCGCACCGGCAGGCCGCGCCGCCGGACGTGGATTGCCCCTGTGATCACGCCGAACACCACGCCACCTAACATCGAGAATCCGCTGCGCGAAAAAATCATGCTCCACGGGTCGGCCACGAACTCCTGCCGATGCTCAAGGATGTGAAACACGCGGGCACCGACGAAACCGGCGAGCGCGACGATCACCGTCAATTCACCGGGGATCCCACCCGGCGCAGGGGTAATTCGGCCGGCCTCGTGCAGCCGCTGGATCTCCCGCGCCGCCACGCGAAGCGAGACGAGAAAGGCTGCCGCAACCGTGAGGCCGAACATCGGCACCGGGAGCGGTAAGTCGAAGCCGGTCAGCGTCCTGACCAGATCGCTCAGGTAAGGAAAGGCCAATTCAGGTTTTGCAGCGCAAACCTCGTCCAGATCACCGCCAGCGTAACAGCGCCGGCCAGGAATGCGGTGAAGCGCAATGGCACGTAATTAAAACCGATATGGATGAGGGCGTGCGCATACCGGGCCGCGACGAAAACCCACGCGAGTGAGACCTGGATGGAATCGAACGAACCCGTCGTCAGCATGAGCAGGCACACAGCGTAGAACAATACCGGAAGCTCGAGGAGGTTCGCATATGCGCGCGCGGGACGTTCGACCTTTTCGGCCGGCTGGTCCACGGTAGCGCTCTGGAAATAACGCAAGGAAGCCGCTCCGCGGATCACTGCGAGATTCCGGTACACGACCATCAGGACGAAGACGATTGCAGTAAGAATGACGAGCGCGACAACGGGCTGGATCAGCGCCGCGCCCGGGACCGGTGCTGGCGTGCTCCAGCCGACGACGTCGACCAACACCGCGACGAAGGCGGCGAAGATCGCTCCGATCAGAAGGTACGTTGCGCCGACAGTCTTGGGACGCATCTGGTCTCCTCCGGTTGCGGAATAGCGGCCGCTGGCTGCCCTCCACCGGTAGGCAGTCTCGCCAGCGCGGGTAAACAGGATTTGTACGTCGAGTAAAGTTATGTGAAGCGGGCCACCCTGCGCTGGCGGTAGCCGCGCCACATCGGCAGCATCAGCGAGAGCACGAGAAACCCCCACAGCACGTTGCCGAGCGGCGAGGAGAAGAGGATCAGCAGGTCGCCCTCGGAAAGACGCAGCGCGCGCACGAGGTACTGCTCGAAGAGCGGCCCGAGCAGGATCCCGATCAGCAGGGCGGTGACGTGGTAGTTCGTCTTGTGGGCGATGTATCCGATGACGCCGAAGACCAGCGCGAGCGCCATGTCGAAGAGGTACTGGCGCTCGCCGAACGCGGCCACGATGGTGACCAGGATGATGATGGGCGCGAGGTAGCTGGTCTCGAACAGCACCACGCGCGACATGTAGCGCGCGAGCGGCAGGATGGTGAAGATCATGAAAATGTAGGCCACGGCCATCGAGACGAACACGCCGTACGCGACGCCCGGGTCGGTGGCGAAGAGGCGCGGCCCCATTACCATGCCGTGGTACTGGAGCACGATCATCATCACGGCCGCGGTGCTGCCGCCGGGGACGCCGAGCGCGAGGGTCGGCACGAGCGTGCCCGAGGTGACGCCGTTGTTCGCCGACTCGGGTGCGATCACGCCCTCGGGCACGCCGGTGCCGTAGGCCTCGGGGTTCTTGGACCACAGGCGCGACTGCTGGTAGGCGACGAACGACGCGATGCTCGCGCCCGCGCCCGGGACGATGCCGATGAAGAGCCCCACGAACGCGGTCCACACGATGTGCCACCACTTCTGCAGCGACATGCGCAGGCCCTCGACGGTATCGGCCCAGCGCGCCTGGAGCGCGCGCTCGCGGCCGGCCGCGTCGACGATCATCTTTTCCTCGAGCATGACCAGCGCTTCGGAGATTGCGAAGAGGCCGATCAACGCCGGCACCAGCGGCACGCCGTCGTAGAGCTCGAGAAAGCCGAAGGTGGCGCGCGGCGTGTTGTAGATGTGGTCGGTGCCGATCACGCCGATCAGCAGACCGAAGAATCCCGCGATCAGCCCCTTCAGCGTGTCCTTGGCCGCGATGACGGCGATCAGCGTAAGACCGAAGAGCATCACGATCACCATTTCGACCGAGCGCAGGTACAAGCCGAGCTGCGAGAGCCATGGCAGGAGCGCGAGCGTTACCAGCGTGGTGATGAGGCCGCCGAACACCGACGCGGTGAAGCACAGCACCAGCGCCTGCTGCGCCTGGCCCTTCTGCGTCATCGGGTAGCCGTCGAGCGTGGTCGCGGCGGCCCCGCCGGATCCGGGGATGCGCACCAGGATCGCCGGGATGCCGCCGGCGAGGTGGTTCGCGCAGTAGAGCGCGATCATGAACGCCATCGCCTGCTCCACCGGCACCGACAGCGTGAGCGGGAGCAGCATGATGAGCGTGTTCTGCGGGCTGAAGCCTGGCAGGATGCCGACCACGATGCCGAGCAGGATCGCCGGCCAGATCACCCACCAGAGGCCGAACTGGGTGGCGAACTGGTCGAGCAGGAACTCCCAGCTCATGAGAAAAGCTTGCCCAGGAGCCACTCCACCGGCCCGTGCGGGATGTCCGACTGGAGCGCGGCGACGAAGAGCAGGTACACGCACGCGGCAACCGCGAGCGGCACGAGCACGAGCGCCTTGCGGTTGCGCACGCCGAGGATCCACAGCGAGGCGAAGAGCGCGAGCAGCATCCCCAGGGTGACGCCGAGCCAGTGCATCGTGGCGATGAAGACGATCGTGATGAGCACCAGGCCGATGCGCTTGGGCAACGCGTCGCGGGGAGCGACGAGCCTTTCGAATCCGAGGTCCGCCTCGCCGGCACGAAGCCGCATGCCGATCCGCACCAGCTGAATCACCACGAGAATCGTCAGGATGGCGCCGATGACCACGCCGTTCGCCTTCGCCTCCCAGGCAAGGTCGGCGATCGAGAAGAAGAAGTAGGCGGCGAACGCCGCCGCGAGCGCCGGGATGACGAGGTCGGCGCCCAGAGGCGCTTTTTGCTTCACCGCCTGTGCGCTCCCTATTTCTTCTTCGCTGTCAGCAACCCCTGGTATTCATTGGCGAGCTCGACCATCGAGTTGGCGTAGCGCGTACAGGTCGCGCGATCGCCGAACTGGATGGTCTCGATCGGCGCCCCGGTCCTGGCGTACTCCTCGCGGTACTTCGGCATGTCGAACACCGCGCGCGCAGTCTTCTCGAGCAGCGCGAAGCGGTCCGGGAACTTGTCGATCACCTCGCTATGAATGGCCCAGGCGCGCGACGAATACAGCGCCGGCAGCTTGGTGCCGAACGCCGCGTTCACCGAGGGCGCCCCGCCGAGGTACTTCGCCATCTTCTGGCTGTCGTCGTTGAAGATGCCGAGGATGCGCAGCTGCTCGCCGAGCGAGGCCACGCCTGCGATCGGCAGCGCGCCGCAGTCGGCTTCGCCGTTCAGCACCGCGACCTGCGTGGGGTTACCGCCGCCGTACGGCACGAGGTTGAAGCGCGCCTTCACCGCGTTGCCGAGCGCGAGCATGCCGATCGAGGCCGGGTGCGGCAGGCGGCTCACCGCCACATTCACCGTCTTCTTCTTCGCCTCCGCAACCAGGTCGTCGATGCGCTTGAAGGGACTTTTCTGGCGCACGAACACCACGCTGTCGTCGACGTCGAGCCGGCAGAAGTACTGGTAGTCGCCGGGGAACTTGTAAGCCGGCTTCTGCAGCGCGTACATGATCATCTCCGGCCCCATGTTGCCGAAGAGCAGGTTGTGGCCGTCGCGCTCGCGTTTGTGGAGATAGAGCTCGTAGCCCACCTGCCCGGCCGCGCCGGGATGGAAGGCGTACTCGAACTTGGTCTTGAGCTGCGCGCCCCAGAAATCGTCGAACGCGCGCGCCAGGCGGTCGGCGCCGCCGCCTTGGCCCGTGGGGATCACCACGCGCATGTTGCGCGACGGAAACGCCTGACCTCTTGCATTTCCAAGCAGAGCGGCCGCAGCCGTGCCGATGAGCAGCCGCCTCCGCGCGAAGCTCGGATTCGCCATTCCATCCTCCTCGAATTCTTATGCGGCGATTATTGCACGCCGGCTTCGCGCAGCACGCGGCGCATGAGGGCGGTTTGCTCTTCGATATAAGGGGCGAGCGCCGCGCCCCGGAGGAAGACGTCCTCGACCTCGTTGTCGGCCACGTACTTGCGCCAGCTCGGCGTGGTCGCGAGGCGGGCGAACAGCTGCTCCCAATGATTTATCGCATTTTGGGGTACTGCGGCGGGCGCGACAATGCCGCGAACGTTGGCGATGATCGACATCGAGATGCCCTGCTCCTTCACCGTCGGTACGTCGGGCAGCGCGGCGAGGCGCCGCTCGGTGATCGCCGCGATCGCACGCGCCTTGCCCGCGGCAATCTGCTCGTTCGCGTCCTGCGGCTGCGGGATCACGATGTCGACCTTGCCGGCGACCAGGTTCAGCATCCGGTCGGCCACCGCGGGCGTCGGGACGAAGGTCCACTTCGCGCCGGTCGCGCTCTGCAGCAGCAGCCCGGTCATGCTCTCGATCGCGGTCACCGAACCCCCGGCCTGCTTCAGTGCGCCGGGTTTGCGCTTCGCCTCCTCTACGAAGTCCTTCAGCGTCCGATAAGGCGCATCGGCCCGGACTACCGCGATGGTCGGCTCCAGCACGAGGCGCGCCACTGGGGTGAAGTCGCGCAGGCTGTGCGGCGGATCCTTGCGTGTGAGCGGCGTGGTGAGCCAGGTGTTGGTGAAGACCGCGAGCGTGTGATCGTCGCCGCGTTTGCCGGCGAGGTACGCCATCGCCTCGGCGCTCGCGCCCGCGGTCTTGTTCACCACCCGCACCGGCTGCGCTAGGAGCTTCTCGCCCTCGATCATCTCGACCAGCGCGCGGGCGAACACGTCGGAGCCCCCGCCGAGCGCGCTGTGCACCACGAGCTCCAAGGGCCGGCCAGGCGTGAATCCCTGCGCGTGGACAAGACTGGAGAAGCAGATGGCGAGCCCGAGAAAGAGGTTACGCATTTAGCTCCATGTACACGCGTTCCCGCGTGGTCGAAGATACCCGAAAACCCAGGCGCTCATAGAGACGGCGCGGCCGGGTTGTTCTTCAGGACGCGCAGGCGAAGCGGCATGCCCGCTTGCCGCTCATGTGTCGGAGCTACAGCGCGGCGCGCTTCGGGGCGTGCGAACCCTTGATCTGGGTGCGATGCATGATGCGGCGCGCCTTCGGGTCGAAGGCGTCGCGCCGGTGCATGGTGGTGCGGTTGTCCCACAGCACGAGGTCGCCGATCGCCCACTTGTGGCGGTACACCGCAGACTCGGCGTAGGACCAGACTTCGTCGAGCAGGCGCTCGGAGTCCTCGAGCGACAGCCCCATGATGTAGGCATTGCGGCGCCGGCCGAGGTACAGCGCCTCCTCGCCCGACTCGGGATGCGCGATCACGATCGGGTGCGGCGTGCCTGGCGAGCGGGCCGGATCGTTGCTCGCCGCGACGCCCTTGCGCAGGTTGCCGCCGGAGTCATACGTGCCGTCGTGCTTGATGTCGAGGTGCTTGACGCGCTCGAGGAGCGCGCGCGGCAGCTTCTTCAGCGCGACCCGCATGCTGCAGAACGAGGTGTCGCCGCCGCTCGGCGGGATCTCGAGCGAGTAGAGCATCGACGCGTCCGGCGGCCACGCGATGTAGCTCATGTCGGTGTGCCAGGCGGCTTCGCCGTCGCCGAGCGCGCCGATCGGCTCGCCGTAGTCGTCGAGCACGTTCGACACCACGTAGATGTCCGGGTAGCCCGGGGGCGACTTGCGTCCCGCGCCCTGGTTGGGCGGCGGATCCAGCGTGCCGAAGTGCTTCGAGAAGGCAAGCAGGTCGTCGTCGGTGAGCTTCTGGCCGCGGAACACCAGCACGTCGTGCCGGTACCAGGCCTGCTTGATCCCTGCGATCTCCTTCGCGTCGGCGCGCGCAAGATCGACCCCGCGGACTTCCGCGCCGACGGTGGCGTTAGGCAGGACCTGCATGGCGTCTCTACACTATCATGGAGAATCGCATGCGGCTCGCCCGTCTCGCTTTCGCGCTCGTCCTGACAATTCTTGTCGCGGTCGTGGAGGCGCAGCCCTATCCCGCGCGTGGAATACGTCTCATCGTCGACACCTCGCCGGGCGGACTCACCGACCTGCTCGGGCGCTTCTCGGCCGAGGCGCTCTCGGTGCGGGTGGGGCAGCCGGTCGTGGTCGAGAACAAGCCCGGCGCTTCGGGCAACGTCGCGGCGGACCTCCTCATCCGCTCGCCGGCCGACGGCTACACCCTGATGATCGCCGCCGCCGGCAGCCTCGCGGTGAAGCCCTTCCTCGAGCGCTCGGTACCGTTCGATCCTTTCGCCGATCTGGTGCCGGTGATCAACGTCGCCGACGCCGCGCACATCTTCGTCGTGCCGGCGAACATGGAAGCGAAGGACCTTGCCCAGTTCATCGCCTATGCCCGAGCCAATCCCGGCAAGGTCTATTACGGCTCGGCCGGCATCGGCAGCCCGCCGCACCTCTCGCTCGAGCTGTTCGGCCGCTTGGCCGGTGTGACGCTCGTGCACATTCCATACAAGGGAATCGGCAACGCGCTGCCCGACATGCTCGCTGGACGCCTGCAGGCCATGTCGATCAGCCTCGGCTCCGCGCTCCCCTACCTCAAGACCGGCCAGATCCGCCCGCTCGCCGCCGCCGCGAAGGCGCGTCTAGCGGGCCTGCCCGACGTGCCCACCTCGGCCCAGGCCGGGCTTCCCGGCTGGGAGATGAGCGCATGGTTCGCCGTGTTCGCACCCAAGGGCGTCCCGCCCGACGTGGTACGGCTCTTGAATCGCCACCTTCAGGCCGCTCTCGACGATGCGATGTTGCGCCGGCGCCTCCTCGACCTGGGCGCCGAGCCCGGCGGCGGCTCGCCCGAATCCGCATCCGAACGCCTGCGGGCCGACCATCGCCTGTGGGGCCAGGTCATCCGCGACGCCGGAATCAAGCTGGAGTAGGACATCATGAACACATCGACGCTCAAGACACGCTTCCTCTCGCACGGCACGCTTGGGTCCAGGGACCTCGAAGCCACGCGCCGCTTTTACGAGGAATTCCTCGGCCTCCAAGTCGTGCGCACGAGCCACGTGTCGCTCATGATCCGCCTCGGCGGCAACCATGTTTACGCGGTCGTCCTGACCAAGAACAAGGAGCCGATGCCGCGCTGCTACCACAACGGCCTCGACGTCCCGAGCGACGCGGAGGTCGACGAGGCCTGGCGACTGTGCACCGAGCAGGCCGAGAAATGGGGCCTGCACGACATCCAGAAGCCCGCCGAGCGCCACGGCACCTACAGCTTTCTCTTCTGGGACCGCGACGACAACGCCTGGGAGATCCTTTCGAACCCGAGCGGCGGCTACACCTGGATCTTCGAGCAGGGCGACCTGGAAGGCCGCGGGCACTTCGAGAAAGGCTTCCGCGACAAGCGACCGGAATCCTGACTCAAGACTTCCCGTTCGCGCCACACTTCGACGTGGCGGAGCGAACCGACTCGACAAGCGCGCGGCGCGCCTCCGGCTGGTCGGCGCCGGCGCCCTGCGCTGACGCAACGAAGCGAGGGCCAAGCAGCTTCAGCAGCTCGCACGCCCTCACGCGCTGCTCGCTGCTGGCGCCGTCCGCATAGTCCTTGAAGCTGTCGCGCAGGACGATGTAGAGGACCTCCTCGGCCCTCTGAACCTCGTTGTTCTCGAGCAGCCGGACCAGGTTTGCCCGCTCCTTCGCCTGGACGTAGCGGGAATAAGACAGAACGTCTTCCGCGTACCGTTCGCTATGCTTTGCCGCGAGGCGGCCGGCAGCGAACAAGCCGACCATCAGGCCGAGCGCTGCAGAAGCCACGCCCAGGATAAGCCAAGACTTGAGTCGCATAGTCGCTGTCCATGGATATCCCCCAAACACAGGTTACACCAGGGCCTGTGACAGAAATCGGTCGAATCCCGCAGAGCTAGACCGGCGAATAGCCCGCGAAATGCTCGAGCTTCGGCGCGACCAGCTTCTTCCAGTCCTCGGCATCGTCGAAATAGAGGCCGGTCATGACGAGGAAGTAGGTCTTGCGGCCATCACGCGCGGTGAAGATGTTGCCGAGCGGCTTGTCGCCTTTGACGAGGAGGCGGAGCTTGCCCTGGTCGTTACCGGACTTCATGCGCAACTCCCGCTCCTCGACGCCGCTCGCCTTGAGGCCGATGATCATGCCGACCGCTTCGGCATTCTCGTTCAGCGCGGCGTCGGACTCGTTTTGCGCCACGGAGATGCTCGCGTATATGAACACGCGGCGCTGCTCGCTCTTGTCCGGCTTGAATTCGTACTTGAGCTGGTAGGCGCCGTCGATCTGCCTGCTCTTCGAGAATTTCTCGTAGCTCCCCGGGTCGTCGTACCGGAAGCCGTAGCGGACGAGATCGGCCGGACGCAGGAACAGGCTCTTGTCGGCGTCCGAAAGCGGCTCCTCGATGCTGCATCCCGCGAGGCAGGCGAGGAGCAGCGCGGCCACAGCCGCGCCCATGCCGAATCGCATTTGCACAGCGTCCCCTTTTGCGTATCGGTCGCCGACACGCTACGCCGAACGAGGCTGCCGGCGCTATGTACTTTGCCTCCGCGCCTGCAAGGAGAGAACTACTTGGCTTTCTTCGCCTGAACTGTGCGGACGTACACGTGGCGCTCGCCGCCCCAGGTGCTGCCGCGGCCGGCGCGCGGGCCGATGTCGGCCTGCTCGATCCGACGGCCCTCGACGTAGACCTCGGCGAGGATGCGGCCGTAGCGGTCGTGGCCGTGCGTCACCAGTCCCACCTCCCGGCGCTGCACCAGCGCCTGGAGCTTCTTCTTCGCCGCCGATCCGCCGGGCTGGTTCATCTCGGCAGCATAGACGTTGGTCAGGCGCACTTTCTGGTGGTTGCAGACCAGCGTGTCGCCATCGATGGCGATGCATCGCTCTGCCCACGCGGGGCTCGCTATCACCAAGAAAAACGGAAAAAGCAACCGCACCGCAAGATTTCCTTTTCTTCTTGGATCCGTGCTTCTCACTCTGGCCGCGAACCCGTGAGCCTGCGGTACTGCGCCATGTGCCGGATCGCTTCGCGCGGCATTTCGAGCTCCTCGCACAGCAGCGCCAGGTTGTAGTGGCAGTCGGCGAAGCCGGGGTTCGCACGCACGGCAGCCTCGTAGACCTCGATCGCCTCTTTCTTGCGGTCCATGTCGACGAGGAGGACACCGAGGTTGTACAGGACGAGCGGCTCGCTGCCGCATGCCGTGATTGCGGCGCGGTACGCCTGCTCGGCCTCGTCGAACCGACCGGCTTCGTGCAGCAGCCAGCCGCGGTTCACGTGCGCGTCGACGAGCCTCGGATCGAGCTTGATCGCTTCGGCGTAGGCCCCGAGCGCGGCGGCCGGGTCGGCTTCCTCGAGGTCGATGCCGCGGTCGAACCAGTCGTTCGCCGAGGCCTTGGGCGCCGCGGGCTTGCGCTCCATGATGCTCAGCGAGCCGTTCGCCGGATCGCCTTCGAAGGCGAGGAGGTACTGCCCCGACTCCGCCTGCCAGCGGCTCGCGCCCTCCTTCACCACCACCTTGTCGGCGACCGCGCAGATGGAAAGACCCGAGAGCGGCATGGCCGCGGGCAGATGGCGGCGCAGCTCGCGCACCGAGCGCGTGATGCGCTTGGCCGGCACCTTGGCCGCCACCAGCGCCTGCGCGGTGCGCAGCACGATGAGGTCCTGGAACGAGAAGCGCCACGCCTTGCGCGGGCCGCGCGCCGGGGAGACAAAGCCCGCGTCGATCAGGGCGCGGATGGTGCTGCGCGGCAGGCGCAGGAGCTTCTCCACCTCCCGCACGCCATATTGGTGCACTCGGGCGGTGCCCCTATTTCTTCGCGGCCTTCTTCCCCGCCGGTTTTGCCGGCTCGGCTTTCTTGGCCGGCTCGGCCTTGCGCGCCGGCTTCTTCTCGAGGCTAGCGCGCAGGGCTTCCATCAGGTCGATCACCTGGCCGCCGCCGGGCTCGGGTGCCTCGGCAAGGGTGATCTCCTGCCCCTCGACCTTCTTCCGGATCGCGGCGTCGATCCGCTCTCGCACTTCGTCCTTGTACGCGGCCGGGTCGAACTTGTCGGAAGCCTGCTGCTCGATCAGCTGCTGCGCGAGCTTGAGCTCGGCGTCCTTCACCTCGGTCTTCGGGATGTCGATTTCCTGGATCGAGCGCACTTCGGCGGCATAGAGGAGCTGCTGCATCACCAGGGCGGCGGAGCCGTTCTTCTCGACCGGCCGGATCATGACGATGTACTGCTTGCCGCGCGCGGCCCAGCGGCCGAGCGCGCAGCGGCCGGACTCGCTCAGCGCGCGCGAGAGAAGCGCATACGGCTTGGCGCCGCCCTTGTCGGGTGCGAGGTAATAGGCCTTGTCGAAGTAGATCGGATCGACCGACTCGACCGGCACGAACTCGGTGATGTCGGCCGTGTGGGTCCCGGCCTCCTCCATCGCCTTCAGCTCCTCCGGCGTGAACATCACGTACTGGTCCTTGGTGAACTCGTAGCCCTTCACCATCTCCTCGCGCGCGACCGGGATCTCCTCCTTCACGCAGAGGTACTGCTGCTTGAGCCGCGAGCCGCAGGTCTTGTGCAGCAGGTTGAAGGAAATCGCCTTGGACGCCTCGGTGGCGGAGAACAGCTTCACCGGGATGGAGACCAGCCCGAACGAAATGGTCAGCGACGCGATCGATCGTGCAGCCATGTTGTTATCCTTTTTTCAGTCTCGTCACATGCGTCACGCCTTCACCCGCTCCAGCGCCTGCTCAAGGCTGTGCTTGTCGCTCAAGGCGCCGGCCCAGCGCTCGCCCGTCTTCGCCAGGCGCCCGGCCGCGTTCGTGATCCTGAAATCCAGCGGGTGCGCGTTCGCGAGCTCTTCCCAGCTCAGCGGCATCGAAACCGGCGCGCCCGGCGCGCCTCTCGGCGAATAGGCGACGTTCAGCGTCTTGCCGCGGACGTTCATATTGTAGTCCATAAAGATTTTTCCCGTTCTCTTGGGCACGCTCCACTCCAGGGTGATGTCCTTGGGGTGGGCGCGCATCAGGTGCCGGCCTACGAGCTCCGACACCTCCCGGGCGGCCTCGAAGTCGATGGTGCGCCGGATCGGCACGAAGACGTGCAGCCCGGTCTTGCCCGAGGTCTTCACCACCGGCTCGAGCGACATGCCCTGCAACAGCTCACGCAGCCAGAACGCCACTTCCTTGCCTTTCTCGAACGCAGTGGTGTTCAGCTCGGGCTCCTCGCCCGGCGCCTCCTTGCCCGAATAGATGTAGGGATCGATGTCGAACACGACGTAGTCGGGGTAGTTCAGCACCGAGGCCTCCAGCGAGTCGATCGAGGAGGCGTAGTCGGTGCCTTGCGAGGCCGCGTCCGGGCCGGGCCGGGCGCGGGAATGCCAGACGTGGAACTCGAGTGTTCCGGACTGAGCGAGCCAGAGCAGCGTCGGCAAGTTGTTGCACAGCAGGTAGTCGTGGCTCTCGTCCTTGTGGCCGGAGAAGACGGTGATCGTCTCGACGAAGGGCGGCCGCTCCTGCTCCCAGTGCTTCTGGAAGAAGCGCTGGCCGTGGATGCCCTCGGGCATGCGGATCATGGTCAGCGGCCGATCGGCAAGGTGCGGCAGGATGCAAGCCGAGATTTCGGCGAAGTAGCGGATCAGGTCGCGCTTGGTGAGCGCGGGCTGCTTCAGCGCCGCGTCAGCCGGCCAGTACACGCGGTCCAGATTCGTGAGACGGATCGGATGCGGGCCGACTGCGAGGGTGAAGGCGTTCTTCTTGTTCTCGAGCTGCCGGACGATCTCGGCGATTTCACCGGATCCCTCCGACTTCGCGGCCACGCTCGTGCTGGCGTTTTCCGTTCGCTTCACCTCCTTCGGATCGATGTCCTCCCTCAACCGAAGAAAAACCGGGGCGCGCAGACTCCCGTCGTCGGTCCAGTTCTGGAATTTCACCTCCGCGACCAGCTCGGGCTTCACCCACTGCGTCGGCGCGTTCACCGGGGGCTTCTCGCTGAAGGGGCTCGCGTTCGCGCGAAGCGCCCTCAGCTTTGCTTCGACCAGCGAGATGGTTTCGTCGTTGAAGCCGGAGCCGACGTGCGAAGCGTATCGCAGGCCCCCGTCGTCCCAGTAGCCGACCAGGATGGCGCCGAGCGCAGCGCGCGCGCCCTTGCCCGTCGTATAGCCGCCGATCACGAACTCGGCGCTCTGCGTCGCCTTGACCTTGAGCCACGCGCTCGAGCGCTTCCCCGACTCGTAGCGGCTGTCCTTGCGCTTGCCGATCACACCCTCGAGGCCGCTCGCCATCGCGGCCTCGTGCAGCGCCACGCCATCCTCGGCGGCGTGCACGAGCTGCACGAGCGGCGACGGCAGCAGGCACTGCGCGAGGTAGCGGCGGCGGTCGGCGTACTCGAGCTTGCGCAAGTCGACACCCTCGAAGTTGACGAGGTCGAAGCAGTAGAAAACGGTCTGTTGCGAGCGGTTTTGCATCGCGCTGAAGGAAGGCCTGCCGGCGGCATCGAAGGCCACGATCTCGCCGTCGAGCACCATGGCGTTCACCTCCTGTTTTCCGAGCTCCTCGGCGAGGCGCGGAAACTCCTTGGCGAGGTCGAGGCCGCGCCGGGAGCGAAGCTGCACGCCCTTCGAGTCGATGAACGCGAGCGCGCGGTAGCCGTCGAGCTTGGGCTCCCACATCCAGTCGGGACGGTTGAACGCCGCTCGGCCGAGCTCGGCCTGCATCGGCGCGAGGCTCGCGGGCACCGGGCGCGGTTCCCCGGTCGGGACCAGCCGCTCGAGGGGCAGCCGACGGGCCGGGACCGAGGTCATTTCCTCCACCGTCACGCCGGACAGTGGGGAGCGATTCTGCGACGTGAGATCGGCCTTGGCCGCGAAGCGGTCCTTATGCTTGATCAGGAGCCAGTTCTTCTGCTCCTTGGTGCGGACCAGGGCGTAGGAGCCCTTCACCTTCTCGCCGCGCAGCAGGAGGCTGAGCTTGCCCTTCTCGAGCCCTTCGCGGACCTGGCGCTCGGCTTGGGCGCGGTCGTGAAACCAGTGCCCGCCCTCGTCGGGCGAATACACGCCGCAGTCCCAGACGATGACCTCCCCCGCCCCGTATTGCCCGGGCGGGATGACCCCCTCGAAGGTGGCGTACTCGAGGGGATGGTCCTCGGTCTGCACCGCGAGGCGCTTCTCGGCGGGGTCGGGCGACGGACCCTTCGGCACCGCCCAGGACTTGAGCACCCCGTCGCACTCGAGGCGGAAGTCGTAGTGCATGCGGCGGGCGGAGTGCTGCTGGATGACGAAGAGGAGCGGCCCCTTGCGCGCCTCGCCCGGCGCGGGCGCGGGCTCCGGTGTCGCCTGGAAGCTGCGCTTGGCCGAATATTCGGTTAGCTTTTCCTTCGCCATGCTCAATTCTGGTGCCGAATCCTCGTGCTGAATTCTCGTGTTGAATTCTAAAAGGCTCCTGGCCGGGGCCAGCGGGTACTCCTACAAGGAGTGGAAAGGCGTGTTCTATCCCCCGAGCATCAAGCCCGAGGCGATGCTCGCCTGGTACGCCGAGCGCCTGCCGACGGTCGAGATCAACAATACCTTCTACCGCATGCCTGCCGCGGCGATGCTCGAGAACTGGGCGCGCGCCACGCCGGAGGGGTTCCGCTTCGCCATCAAGGCCTCGCGCCGGATCACGCACATTGCCCGCCTGAAGGCGGAAACCGCGGCCGATTCCGTGGATTACCTGTACCGGGCGCTCGCCGCCCTGGGCGAGAAGCGCGGCCCCGTCCTGTTCCAGCTTCCTCCGCAGATGAAGAAGGACCTGCCTCGCCTCGCTGCCTTCCTGCAGCTTCTGCCGCAGAACCATCGCGCCGCGTTCGAGTTCCGCAATCCGAGCTGGTTCGACGACGAGGTCTACGGCGCGCTGCGCACGGCCGGCGCGGCGCTGTGCCTGTCGGAGCGCGAGGACAATGCGCCGCCGCCGATGGTCGAGACGGCGCCCTGGGGATATGTACGGCTGCGGCTCGAATCCTACTCGGACGAAGACCTGCAACAATGGGGCCGCAAGCTTGCGCAGTGCGCCTGGAGCGAAAGCTTCGTCTACTTCATGCACGAGCCCACGGCGCCGGCCTACGCGCAGACGCTCATGCGGACGGCGGCGTAGAATTTCCGTTTCGCGAGGAGAACCGCTTCAATGGCGACAGAGAGCCTGAAGGCGAGCCCGAGAGAGGGTTTGACAGTCGAGCGTTTGAAAGTCTATTGGCGCCCCGGATGCTCGAGCTGCGTGCGGGTCAAGGAGTTCCTGTCCGGGCTGGGGATCGAATACGAGTCGGTCAACGTCTCCGCCACGCCCGAAGCGATGGAAGATCTGCGCCAGCTCGGCGTGCGGACAGTTCCGGTGGTCCGGCTGGGCAGCCAATACGTGTTCGCCCAGGAGCTCGCCGACGTCTCGCGCTTCCTCGGCCGGGACGTTTCGTTCCGCCGGCTTTCGCCGGAGCAGCTCGTCGACAAGTGGCTCACCGTGCTCGAGGCCGCGCAGCGCCACGTGACGCAGATCCCGGCCGAGCGCCTCGCCGA
>Ga0134124_10001953_pt1 | contig 16568 bp, 13 predicted proteins | sample KB304_FD_96880 | JGI IMG/M metagenome (GOLD analysis project Ga0134124, IMG submission 96880) | Terrestrial soil microbial communities without Nitrogen fertilizer from Kellogg Biological Station, Michigan, USA - KB3-0-4 | ecosystem: Environmental > Terrestrial > Soil > Unclassified ...
CCGCCGCCCGTGAAGCCTGCCGCGCCACCACCGCCGAAGCCGCCGGCCCGTCCGGCGATGCACGAGGTATTGGTGCCGCAACTGCCGGGCTGACCACCGGCTCCGCCGGCGGTGAATGCCTGCCCAGGGGTGTATGCCGAGCCATAGGTGCCAACGGTGTTGTTCACGCCGCTGCCCGTCAGTCCGCCGCCACCGGTGCCCGGGTGATAAGCGTTGTTCGTGTCCGTGGTGCCGCCGCCCCCAGCCGTGCCGCCTGGGTTGGTCGAGCTGGAATCATAGAGTCCCGCGGTGCCGATGCTGCCGCCGAGCCCCGGCGTGAACCACATGCCGACGGTGTTGTTGATGGCGCCGCCGCCACCGCCCGCCACGATGAGGGGTGAGTTGGTGGTGGTCGTGACGAACGTCCCACCTCCGCCGGAACCGCCGCCTTGCTGCAAGGTGTCGAAGGCGTCGGCGCCTTTGCCGCCAACCAAGACCTTGAGCGCGGTCCCGCCGGTCACTGCGAAGGTGCCTTTCATTCGTGCACCCAAGCCACCCGCGTAAATCGACCCGGAGACCGTACCGGAAGTACCGCCCTGCGCGCCGTAGGCTTCGATGGTCAGGGACGTGGCGCAAGTCGGCACCGTGAACGAGGTGATTGCGCCGGTGTAGCCCAGCGTGATCGTGCCCTGGCACGTGAAGGTCGCGGTGACTTGCGTCGCGGCGGTGACCGTCACGGCACACGCGCCGGTGCCGGAGCAGCCACCACCCGACCACCCGGTGAACACGCTGCCCGTACCTGTGACCGCTGCGTTGAGTGTCACGACCGTGCCGTAGTCCACGCTCTGGCCGCAGGTGGCGCCGCAATTGATGCCCATCGAGGTCGAGCTGACGGTACCCGTACCAGTACCGCTCTTGACCACGGTCAAGGTTTGCGTCGTTAGCGTGAAAGTCGCGGTCACCGCCGTGGCTGCGCTCGTCGTCGTGGTGCACGTTCCGGTGCCCGAGCAGCCGCCCCCGGACCAGCCGGCGAACAGCGAGCCGGTGGCCGGTGTCGCGGTGAGCTGGACCGAGCCGCCTTGGGGGACCTGCGCCGAACATGTGGTGCCGCAATCAATGCCGGTCGGGACTGACTTGACGTTGCCTGCGCCGTTGCCGGCCAAGGTGACGCTCAGCGGGACTTTGATGGATGTGAACGTCGCCCGGACCTCGGTGGCCGCTGTCATGATCACGGTGCACGGCCCGGTGCCCGAACAGCCGCCGCCCGCCCATCCGGTGAACGTGGAGTTCGCCGCGGGCCTGGCGGTCAGCGTGACTCGGCTGCCGTCGTCGAACGCGGCGGCGCACGCAGTGCCGCAATTGATCGCTGTCGGGTCGGACGTGACGACGCCAGCCCCATCGCCGGCCAAGCTGACCCTGAGTGTGAATGCGCCATCGACTGCGCCTGCGGCGCCGGCCGAGCTTTCACCAGCAGTGCCGGCTTCGCCGCCTTCACCTCCCGCGCCGCCCTCTGTGATGACGGTGTGACCCCCTGAGCCGTTGCGACCCCCTGAATCAGAGCCGCCTTTCGCAATGGACCCGGCTTTGCCGCCGTCGTTGGCGACGTTGCCGCCCGTGCCCGCCGAATTTTCGTCGTCGTAGTCGCGCTCGACCTTTGCACAGGCCACGGCGATGACGAACGTTGCGGCAAGTAGGGCGAACTGCCTTGCACGGAGTGAGCTAAACCAAGTCATGATTTCTCCTCGAAGTTCTGCTTCGGGGTTGAGCGAGGGGGGACGCGAGCGGAAAGTAGGGTGCAGCCCACCGCACCTGAATCAATAACCAAAATCTCGAACGGGTTTGGCGCCGGCAGGTTTGGGCTGGGCGACCACGGCTGCGGGCTTCGCCGCGGCGGGTCGCGCGGCGACCGGTTTGACGGGTTGAACGACGGCGTGGCTAGGCGCAGGCTTGTTCGGCGGTTCGAGCCCAGCAGGTTTGGCCGACTCGGCGGGCTTGGTTGCGACGGTGGGTTCAACGACGACCGCGGGCGGTGTCACTTCCGCCGCGCTAGCGGCGGGCGCCGACGACGGGGCCGAGGGCGACTCCGCCGGAGCCGAGGGCGTGGCAGCCGCGGCTGTCTCGGGCTTGTCGGGGTTGGCCGCGGGCTTGCCACCGAACTTTTGATACGCGGCAAACGCACCGCCAGCGAGCAAGAGCACGGCCAAGCCGGCGATCAAATACGCTGGCGCGCTGGAATTCTTCGGGATGTCCGCGTGGGACGCGGCCCAGGTATTTCCCGTGGGCAGGCCGGGCGCGGCTGGAGCACCAGCGGCGCTACCGAAGCCGGGGCTGGCAGCGACCGGACTTGCCACGGTGGGCGGCGGCGGCTCGACGCCTTCACCACCGAAATAAGCGTCGATCGCGCGGATCATGTCGTCGGCGGATTGAAAGCGGAGCGCGATGTCACGCGCCATCGCCCGCTCGACCAGCGCGACCAGCCGCGGATCGAGGCCCGGCGCGACTTGCGACAGCGGGCGGGGATTGGAGAGCACGATCTTGAACATCAGCTCGTTGAACGTGTCGCCGTCGAACGGCACCGCACCTGCCAAGGCCTCGTACAAAATCACTCCCAGGGAATAGACGTCGCTTCGGCCGTCGATGGTCTGCGTGCCCTGGGCTTGCTCGGGCGACATGTAATACGGCGTGCCCATGACCGCGCCCGTGCGCGTCATGCTCATGTCGCCGCCGAGCGCGTTGAACTTGGAGATGCCGAAGTCGATGATCTTCGCGAAATCGGCGCGCCCCGCCTTTTCACGCAAGATGAAGATGTTGTCGGGCTTGAGATCGCGGTGGACGATGCTCGCCAAGTGGGCTGCTCTGAGGCCGATCAACACCTGGCGCGCGATCACCAGCACGTCGGTCGGGTTCATGCGTCCGCGCGACATGCGCGCGCCGAGGGTCTCGCCGTCGAGGTACTCCATGACCATGAAGCGATCGCCGTTACCGAGCGAGCCCAGGTCGAGCACCTCCAAGATATGATCGCTGCCGATGCAACCCGCGGCCTGCGCTTCACGTTCGAAGCGGCGCACCGTCTCTTCCGAAACGCTGTGGGCGTGCAGCACCTTGATCGCGATCCGGCGCTTGATGAAGGTGTTTTCGCCCTCGTAGACCGAACCCATCCCGCCTTCGCCGATCAGGCGAACGATGCGGTATTTGCCTTCGATGATTTGTCCGGCCTCGAGCATTGAATACTAAGCTCCCAGTATATAGACGGACAGCGACGGAGATCCATCAGCTTTCCCGTTTCGCGCTCTTGTCCGCCGTCTTCACGCAACGCGATGCGACGGCCGCGCCGGAGCGCAATGGTCAGGCTGATTTACGATGGTGCGCCGTGCGCAGAGCGCTCAGGCTCGCGCATGATTTACGCGAATTGCGTGGGAAATCTCCCTGTGCGCTCCGACCCTAGCGACAATGTAAGCTTTGCCAGGACTGGAACCTAAGTCTGGAACCCGAGTACAGACCAGGATAGCCTCCTCGGTCATGTCGAACTTCCGAGCTCGAGCTCACTTCTTTCTGTGTGGTGCGCTCTTCAGTGCTGCCTTGGTTTCCGTTTCTGGTCGATCGTTTGCCGTTTCTGATGCCGAACGCGCGGGTGCCCGCGCGGCGGCCAATCAAGGCGCGGACGCGTTCGATCAGGGGAAATGGGCCGACGCAGTAGAGCTTTTCGGGCGCGCAGAGGCGCTGGTTCACTCACCGATTCATCTCTCTTACATCGCTCGCGCGCAGCTCAAGCTCGGGCATTGGGTCGAGGCGTACGAGCTATTCAACCGCATCAAGCGTGAACCCTTGGAGGCGCCCGTGTCGACAGCGGCTGCCAACGCGGTCGCGGACGCCAACCGCCAATTGTCGACGCTGGACGCGCAATTGCCGTACGTCACTTTGGTCGTCAAAGGCAGCGACACGCAGGGAGCGACGGTCACGATGGACGGCGCACCGGTGCCCAGCGCGCTGATCGGCGTGTTGCATCCGGTGAATCCGGGACCGCACAAGTTCCAGGCCACGACCGCCACTCAGGCGAGCCCGGAACAGACGGTCGACATCAAACCGGCGGCGCGACAGACCGTCGAGCTCGTGCTCGCGCCGACCGCGGCGGCCGTTGCGCCGATCGCGCCGGCGGTGGCGGCCCAACCGCAAGCCGCGAGCGCGCCGCCACCCGCGCCGCCGCCGGAGCCGCAGTCGAAGTCTTCGGGCTCCTCGCTGCGCATCGGCGGTTACATCGGGCTCGGGGTGGGAGTGGTGGGGGTCGGTTTGGGGACCGCGTTCTTGTTGTCCGCGAACAGCAAACAGAAGGACGCCGACGCCGCCTTCGAGGCGTGCGGTGGTAAAGCCTGCTCGGGCCCTGATCGCGTCAAGGTCGATGGGCTCGACAGTGACGCCGCGACGGGCAAGACCTTGGCGCTCACCAGTTTCGTGGTGGGCGGTGTCGGCCTGGCCACGGGGGTCACCCTGCTCGTCCTCAGCGGGAAGCAGAAGTCGGAGCCGACCGCGCAGCTGGCGCCGCGGGTTCAGCCTTGGCTTGGTTATCGCTCGGTCGGTCTGAGCGGGACGTTCTGAGCAGGTGGGCCCGGGTTAGGGTAGGGCGCGAGCCGCGGCGGCAAGCGGCGAACTACCCCGAACGAGCGCCGACCTCGACGCCTGCTCGCGCCGAGGCCACCGTAGATCGGCGCAAGAACCGGGCAAGAACGGGCTAAGAACAGTGCTAGCGAAACAAACGTCAAACCCTCCTTGACCTGGATCCCCCGGCATGTAACGTCACGCCCTCTTACGATGCAGGTCAACGTTCAACGGCTCAGTCCCGTATTAGTCGAGTTCGATGTGGAGATCGCTGTCGATCGCGTCAAGAGCGAGGTCGAGAAAGCCTAAACATCGGTCGCAAAAACTGCCCGCGTGAGCGGGTTCCGCCCCGGCCGCGCGCCGCGCAAGGTGCTTGCGCACCTGTACGGGCCCCGCATCGCCGCGGACGTCGCGCAACGGTTGGTCGACGAGACCTACCCGCAAGCGATCAGCGAGCAGAAGTTGCAGCCGGTGACGGACCCGGCGATCGAGCCGCGCCGCCTGGAAGAAGGCAAAGCCTTCGGTTACAAGGCCCGGGTCGAGGTGTTGCCGCTGATCGAGGGCGTCAAGTACGACGGTCTCGAAGCCAAGCGCACCAAGGTCGAGGTGAGCCCCGAGCAGGTCACCGAGCGCTTGGATCAGCTGCGTCGTTCGCACTCCACTTTGGAGCCGCTGAAGGCCGCGCGTCCCTCGCAAAAGGGCGACGTGGTGACGATCGACTTCACGCTTTCCGTCGACGGTAGCGTGATCGACGACGCGGGGGCGAATGATTTCCAGGCTGAGCTCGGTGGTGGCCAGCTCATCCCGGAGATCGAGAGCGCGCTGCTCGACAAGAACATCGGCGACCAGGCCGAGGCCAAGGTCGACATGCCCGCCCAGCACCCGCACCCGAAGTTGGCCGGTAAGTCCGCGGTCTTCGCGCTCACTTTGAAGGATTTGAAAGAGCGCGTGCTGCCCGAGGCGGACGACGAGTTCGCCAAGGACGTGGGCGACTTCGAAACCCTCGAGGCCCTCAAGAAGGACATCAGCGGAACCCTCGAGAAAGCTTCGAAAGAAGAATCCGACAACAAGCTCGCCGAACAGCTCGTGATCGAGCTAGTCAAGGCGAACCCGGTTCCGGTGCCACCGTCGCTCGTTCAGCGCCAAATGCAGGTCACCGAGCAGGAAATCCTGCAACGCGCCCGCAGCCAGGGCCAGAAGGCGACCGGTGTGGGTGAAGAGCTACGCGGTCAGATCCAGCAAGACAGTGAAGTCAAAGTGCGCGCGGGGCTATTGATGGCCGAAATCGCCAAGGCGGAGGGCATTCAGATCGGCGATGCCGAGCTGGAAGAGGGCCTCAAGGAGCTGGCGGAGCAAACCGGCAAGAACGTCGCCAAGCTGCGCGTCGAATATCGCGACCAGAAAAAGCGCGAAATGCTGATTGGCATGATTTTGGAAAACAAGGTCCTGGACATCATCGAGGCGAAGGCCAAGATCAGTGAAGCCTGATTCTTTCGCGTCCGACGCAACCGAGGCGTCAGAAGCCTTGTTCCCCCGAGGAGGATTGAATGTCGAAGCGTCCTGAAACCCGTGCCCAAGCCCTCGACATTCTCGAGCGCTATCAAGATGCCCCGCAGAATAACGTGATCTACCCGCACGTCGTAGAAACGACGCATCGCGGTGAGCGCACCTGGGACATCTTCAGCCGCTTGCTCAAGGACCGCATCGTGTTCCTGGGCAGCGCAGTGGACGATGACGTCGCCAACATCATCATCGCCCAATTCCTGTTTCTGGAGAGCGAGGATCCCGACAAGGACATCCAGCTGTACGTGAACTCGCCTGGCGGCGTGGTCACGGCTGGCCTCGCGATCTACGACACGATGCAGTACGTCCGCTGCTCGGTGAGCACGATTTGCGTGGGTCAGGCCGCCAGTATGGGCGCCGTTCTGCTCGGCGCCGGCAGCAAAGGTCGTCGGTTTGCCCTGCCGCATTCGCGGATCATGATTCACCAGCCGCTGGGTGGCGCCCGTGGGCAGGCGACCGACATCGAAATCCAGGCTCGCGAAATCCGCCACGTCAAAGACGTGATCACCGACATCTTGCAACGGTCAACGGGCAAGAATCGCGAAGATATCGCCCGCGACATCGAGCGAGATTTCTACATGAGCGGCGTTCAGGCCAAAGAATACGGCCTGATCGACGAAATCTTCGAGCCAAAGAAGAAGGCCACGTGAGCGTCGACTGGTTTCCGGGCAGCTCAATCGGCGCCCGGGGCCTTAGTTTCTCGGCACACTGTGCCGCAGCTCTGGCTTGTGGTTCGCGATGTCATGCGTTTGTCCCCGGCACTGCTTGCGGGCAACCTGCGGACGTCTTACAATTTGACGGCAATTCGACGGAAACTCCGGTCCCAGTAGGGCGCTTCCGAGGGTAAATCGTGGAGAGAAGGCGCGACGAATCGAACGGTAACTTGTGCTGCTCCTTCTGCGGCAAATCGCAGAAGGAAGTGAAGAAGCTCATCGCAGGGCCTACGGTCTACATCTGCGACGAGTGCATCGCCCTCTGCAACGACATCATTGCCGAAGAGGTTGAGAAGGACGAGCCGTCGACTGGCTCGGACCCGATGCCCAAGCCCTCCGAGATCAAGGCGATCTTGGATGACTACGTGGTCGGTCAGGAGCGAGCAAAGAAGACGCTCGCCGTGGCCGTGCACAATCACTACAAGCGCATCGATACCAAGGTCTCTTCCGAGGACGTCGAACTCGGTAAGAGCAACATTCTGCTGCTCGGTCCCACCGGCAGCGGCAAGACGCTCCTGGCTCAAACGCTGGCCAAGATCCTCAAGGTGCCGTTCGCCATCGCGGACGCCACCACCTTGACCGAAGCCGGCTACGTGGGTGAGGACGTCGAGAACATCATCGTTCAGCTGCTGCAGAACGCCGATCACGACGTCGAGCGCGCTCAGCGCGGCATCGTCTACATCGACGAAATCGACAAGATCAGCCGCAAGAGCGACAACCCCTCGATCACCCGTGACGTGTCCGGTGAAGGCGTGCAGCAAGCGCTGCTCAAGATCATCGAAGGCACGATCGCGAACGTGCCGCCCAAGGGCGGTCGTAAGCACCCGCAGCAAGATTTCTTGCAGGTCGACACCAGCAACATCTTGTTCATTTGCGGTGGCGCGTTCGTCGGGCTCGATCAGATCGTGCAGCGCCGCTTGGGTCAGTCACGGCTCGGCTTCGGCGCCGACGTGAAGAGCAAGAAAGAGCTCAAGCTGGGTGAGTTGCTGGCCAACGTGCAGCCGGAAGACTTGTTGAAGTTCGGTCTGATCCCGGAGTTCATCGGTCGCTTGCCGGTGATCGCGACGCTCCACGAGCTGACCGAAGACGCGCTGATCGACATCCTGACCAAGCCCAAGAACAGCTTGGTGAAGCAGTTTCAGAAGCTGTTCGAGATGGACGGCGTCAAGCTCAAGTTCACCAAAGGCGCGCTACAGGCGATTGCTCGCAAAGCGTTGGTTCGTGAGAGCGGCGCCCGCGGTCTGCGTGCCATCTTGGAAGAGGCCATGCTCGACATCATGTACGAGGTGCCCTCGAAGCAAGGCATCAAAGAGGTGGTGGTCAACGAGGACGCCATCAGCAACGGCGATCCACCGCTGATCGTCTACCACAAGGAAGCCGGCGTCGGCTGACTTGCCACTGTGCACAACATAGTCGGGCAGCGCGCGCTGCCCGGCACGTAGCCGCAGCTGGCGCAGCCGGCGGCCCTGGAAAAATTCATGTTTTTCAAGAACGACCCGAACGATCGTAGTGCTGCGCCCCGGCGCACCGTGCCCGCGCTGCCCTTGCGCGACATCATCGTGTTCCCACACATGGTGTCCCAGCTCTTCGTGGGGCGCGAGAAGAGCATCGCCGCGCTCGACGAGGCGATGGCGCACGACAAAGAGATCTTCTTGGCGGCGCAGAAGAGCGCCAAGACCAACGAGCCCACGCCGGACGACATCTATTCCGTGGGTACCGTCGGCACGATCGTCCAGTTGCTGCGGCTCGCGGACGGCACGGTCAAGGTCCTGGTCGAGGGGCGCCAGCGCGCGCGCGTCAAACGCTACAACGACTCGAACGAGTTTTTCAGCGTCGAGATCGAAGAGATCCCGGAGGCTGGCACCGCCGACGTCGAAGTAGAAGCGCTGATCCGCAGCGTGCAGAGCACCTTCGAGGTGTACGTCAAACTGAACAAAAAGGTTCAGCCGGAAGTCTTGATGAGCGTGCAGAGCATCGATGATGCCTCCAAGCTCTCCGACACGATTGCCGCGAATCTGCCGACGATCAAGCTCGCCGATCGTCAGGGCTTGCTCGAGATGGAAGAGGCCAAGAAGCGCCTCGAACGCTTGTACGAGCTGATGCAGGCCGAGATCGAGATCCTGCAGGTCGAAAAGAAGATCCGCTCCCGCGTCAAGAAGCAGATGGAGAAGACGCAGAAGGAGTACTACCTCAACGAGCAAATGCAAGCCATCCAGAAGGAGCTGGGCGGCGGCGAGCGTGACGAGTTCAAGAGCGAGATCCAAGAGATCGAAGAGAAGCTCAAGACCAAGAAGCTCAGCGAGGAAGCGCAGGGCAAGGTCAAGAAAGAGCTCAAGAAGCTGAAGATGATGCACCCGACCAGCGCAGAAGCGACGGTCGTGCGCAACTACGTGGATTGGATTTTGACGCTGCCTTGGTCCGACAAGACCGAAGAGCGCTTCGACATCACCGAAGCCGAGAAGATCCTGGATGAGGATCACTACGGCCTGAAGAAGCCGAAGGAGCGCATCGTCGAGTACCTCGCGGTGCAGGCGCTGACCAAGAGCCTGAAGGGGCCGATCTTGTGCTTCGTCGGTCCTCCAGGCGTCGGCAAGACCAGCATCGCGCGCAGCATCGCGCGCGCCACGGGACGCAAATTCGTGCGCTTGTCACTCGGCGGCGTGCGTGACGAGGCCGAGATTCGCGGCCATCGCCGCACGTACATCGGTGCGCTGCCCGGCAAGATCATCCAGAACCTGAAGAAGGTCGGTTCCAACAACCCGGTGTTCTTGCTCGACGAGATCGACAAGATGAGCACGGACTTCCGCGGTGATCCTGCGGCGGCGCTGCTCGAGGTCTTGGATCCGGAGCAGAACAAGACCTTCAACGACCACTACCTCGACCTCGACTACGACCTCTCGGACGTGATGTTCATCACCACGGCGAACACCTTGAGCGGCATCCCCATCCCGCTTCAGGATCGCATGGAGATCATTCAGCTTACCAGCTACACCGAGTTCGAGAAGCTCAACATCGCGCAAAAGTACCTGATCCCGCGGCAGAAGAAGGAATGCGGGCTCGAGGACGTGCCGGTAGATTTCACCGAGAACGCCGTGCGCACCGTGATCCATCACTACACTCGTGAAGCCGGCGTGCGTTCGCTCGAGCGGGAGCTGGCTGCCGTGTGCCGCAAGGTCGCGCTCAAGGTCGTCAAAGAGGGCAAGGAACAAAAGCTCGAGATCCGCGGCGCCGACGTGCCTACGTACCTCGGCGTGCCCAAGTTCCGGCTCGGCAAGAAGGAAGAGCTCGACGCGATCGGCCTCACGCACGGCCTGAGCGTGTCCGATCACGGCGGTGACATCCTCGATTGTGAGGTCAGCGTGGTGGCCGGCAAGGGCAAGTTGGTGATCACCGGCCTGCTCGAAAAAGGCATGGAAGAGAGCGCCCAAGCGGCGATGAGCTACATCCGCTCGCGCAGCACGATCCTCAAGCTCGACCCTGATTTTTACCAAAAGGTCGACGTGCACGTGCACTTCCCGGACTTCGTGCGTAAGGACGGGCCGAGCGCGGGCGTGACCATGGCCACCAGCATCGCCAGCGCGCTCACGCGCGTGCCGGTGCGCAACGAGGTCGCGATGACGGGCGAAATCACCCTGCGTGGCCGCGTGATGCCGATCGGCGGTTTGAAAGAGAAGATCTTGGCCGCGCATCGCAACGGCATCACGACCGTCTTGGTGCCCAAAGAAAATCGCAAGGATCTGCGCGAGATCCCGCGTCGGGTGCTGAAGACGCTGCGCGTGGTCTTGGTCGAGCACATGGACGACGTGCTGCGTGAAGCCATGGTCTTCACCGACCCGGACACCCTGTTCGGGCCGCGCCGCTCGTTGATCGAGTATCGCAACGGCGAGCTGATCGAAGAGGACGCACCAGCCTCTGCTTTGCCGCGCGCCGTGGCACCTGGTGAGGCGCCGGGCGAGCAGCCCGGGCTCAGCTGAGTCATCGCTCACGTTGCGGCTGAGCCGCGACGAAAGCTTTAGTGGCACCCCGCCTACGTCGCGGGGGGGGGTTGACGCCAGCAGGGTGCCGCGCGCAGCAGTATCACACCCAAGGGTGATTTGTGAAGCGCACTAACGCGCTCATTTCGCGCCTTCGCGCGCGGACTGAACGTTTTTGGCGAACCTGCGGGGCCAGAAACATTCAAGAAGCATGTGACTTGGCTCGCTCGTTCGAAACGTCCTCTTCGTCCGAGGCATTTGACGACACGCGAGCGCCCGACTGAGGCGGCACGGCCACATCGTCCGTCGAGCTGCCGTCGAGCAAACGGCTCAGCAAGCGCGCTGCAACGCTGATCGGAGCTTGGCTCGCGGGTGCTTCCTCTTCGGCTTCGAGTCCACCATCGTCGCTGCTTGCGGTTGGGGTGGACGGCGGTTCACAGCCGCCAAAGCGCGACAAGACCCAATCATTTTTGGGGAGCTCGAGCTTGGAGAGGAATTTCTTGAACGGAGGCACCATGGGAGGACACCCTCTTTCTCGAAGGGCTAGGCAGCAGGCTACGTTCCGGAACTGCACGTCACGTGCCATGAAGGTTACCGGACGGTCACAACGGAACGGGGGTTTCCAGCCGAAACGCAAAATGGACCCCGCGAGGGCGGCGTTTGTCCGCGCTCGTCGTACGGGAACGGATTCCGTGCCGCAACATTGAGAGGAGGAGTGCGTTTTTGGGCTCCTCCGGCGAGAACCGCCGGCGGTCGCCGACATTGGCGCCACAAAGTAGCTATTCAAGAGGCGCGCCAGCTGCCGAGCGATGAGTTACTGTTTCGAATCTGCGTGATGTCCATTCCTGATATTCGGCTCGCGACGTGCGCGGGGTACTCGGCGCTGATCGATGGCGCTGCGGGGCGCGTCTCGTCCATCACGAAAACGCAACAATGCTCACCTGCTGCAGATTGCGGCAGTCCGGGCACCACTCACGTCGACGTGGGTGGCGGGGTTAGAAACGCGGAGGTCATTCCTTGAGTTCAGTTTCCCCAAGCGCGCAGGCACCGATCGTTCGGCTCGGTCGTTACCGTTTGTTGCTTGAACTCGGCCAGGGTGGGATGGCGCGGGTATTCGTGGCCGTTTCATCCGGCCTCGCGGGCTTCAACAAGTTGGTCGTGCTCAAGGTCCTGCGCGACGAGCTGCACGAGACCCAAAGCTCCCTCGATATGTTCTTGGCCGAAGCGCGCCTGGCTGCGCGCATGAATCATCCGAACATCGTGCAAACGTTGGAGGTGGGCGAGGACGGCGGTCGCTACTTCATCTGCATGGAGTACCTCGAGGGGCAGACCCTCGGCCGTCTGATGAAAAAGACGATCGACTCGCCCTTGCCGCTCGCCGCTCGCCTCGAGCTGATTTGCCAAGTGCTCGAAGCGTTGACCTACATGCACGGTTTCACCGATCCGGACGGCACACCGCTTTCGCTCGTGCACCGCGACATCAGCCCAAACAACATTTTCGTCACCTTCGACGGCTCGGCCAAAGTGCTGGATTTCGGCGTGGCCAAAGCGACCGGGGTCAGCCATGCCACGGAAGCGGGTATGTTCAAGGGCAAGCTCGGCTACGCTGCTCCCGAGCAAATCCTGGGAAACAGCGAGCAACGCTCGGATGTGTTCGCCGTCGGTGTGTTGCTCTGGGAGCTGCTCGCCTATCGCCGACTGTCACAGGACCGCACCCAGCAAGAAATCGTCCAAGCGCGCATGGCCGGCGTCGATCCGGAGCTGATGAAGCAGGCGCTGGGCGTGCCCGTCGAGCTCTTGCAGATTTGCACTCGTGCCGCGGCAACGCGGATTGAAGATCGATATGCCTCGGCGCTCGAAATGCGCGACGCGCTGCGCGGGTACATCCGCGCGAACAATCTGGAGTTCACGGCCGAGCAGTTGCGCGGCGTGCTCGACGACTTGTACGCCAACGAACGATCGGAGGTTCGGCGGCTGGTCGATCAGCGCATGAAGCAAGCGAATCTCGGGGATGATCATCCGTCCTTCGGCGGACAGATGATCCCCGTCGCCCCCGCCGTACTTGGCGGGCTGGGTGGCGCAACGCTCACAGGGAACGCTTCGTATGTGCTGCCGCCGACTCCGCACAGCAAGGGCAAATGGATCGCCGCGCTGGTGGGGGTCGCCGCGCTCGCGGGCGTGGGAGGCCGGCTGCTGAGCAGCTCCAACGGCTCGGCGCCCGCCGCGCAACCCACCCCGGCCGCGCCGAGCGTCAGCGCTGAGCTGCGCAGCGCCGAGCTGCGCAGCGCCGGCGCACAGCCCAAGCCGATCACGGTAAAGATCGCCGCTTCGCCGCCGGACACCGAGATTCTGCTCGACGGCGCGAAGCTCGACACGAACCCATTCCTCGGGCAATTCCCCAAGGACGCGAGCCTGCACCGACTCGAGCTGCGCTGCGTCGGGCGGGTCACCGAAGCGCGGATGATTCGACTCGATCAAGATCTCGATCTGTTGATCGCGTTGCCCGTCGACAAATCCAGCCCGCTCAAGGCGGGTGCTCCACCGGCGGCGGCAGCCTGGGCCAAGTCTGGCAGCAAGCGTCCGAGCGATGCGGCCGCGGCCGCGCCTGCAACTCCAGCTCCGTCTCCCGTCGCACCCGCGACGCCGCTCACGCGCCGCGAGACGCCCGCGCCCGCGCGACCGATCGACGACTCGGATCCGTACGCCAAGTGAGCGGACGCGCCGCTCTAAGACAAGCCCGCTTTGCCCTTCAACGCGCTGCCGAACAGCGTCGGAAAGTGCAGCGCCACTCCGCCCGGCGAGGCCTTGAGCATGGCCACGAGCTCGAGCAAAGCTGCCGCGATCACCTCCACGTCGTCCAAGTCATCCACCGCGTTGGGACCGCCGGACATGCCGGCCAGCGCGGCGAGCAGGCGCGGGCCGAGTCCGCGCTCTTCGATGCGCGGAAATTTGGCCAGCCAAGCTTCCGCGAAGTCGGCGACCAGTAAGTCGTTTGGGGTGCGATTGTCGGTCATCGCCTGGGAGCGGTCCTCGGAAACGAGTTCACGGTGGTAGGCGGGACCGGGCTTGAACCGATGACATTCGCCGTGTAAAGGCGACACTCTACCAACTGAGTTACCCGCCCAGTGGCTTCGGCGTTCGTAGCCGCGTTTGCGCAGCCCGGCAAGGGGGAAGCCGCCCCTTTCCAGGTCGAATCAGCTCGAACTCGGGCGTCGGTCACGTGGCGCCCGTTTGCCGCCGGAAGCCACGAGCGTCGCGCCGCTGACGACTAGCGCAGTCCCGACGAATTCAGTGGCCGAAATGGCCTCTTGCAGCACCAAGTAGGCGAGCACGATGGTCGAAACCGGGCCGACCGTGCTGACGATGGCGGCTGGGCCGGAGCCGAGCAACGCGATCCCGCGTGCCAGCAGGAACGCGGGCAGCACGGTCGCGAGCAGCGCCATGACCAGGCCGATGACGTAGGCCACTGGCGGCAAGCCGAGGAGCTTTGCTCCGCTCAGGCAAGCGTGAAGCAGCACTGCCGCCGTCGCCGCGAGGAGTGCCAATGCGGTGAAGCGTTGGGAGCCGAGCTTCGGAACCATTTGCCCGGCTCCAATCAGGTACACCGCGTAGGTCAGCGCGCTGGCGAAAACCCAGGCCGCGCCGCGCGGGACGTCGGAGCCGAAGCTTCCAAGCTCACCGTGGAACGCGAAGAAGATCCCCGCGTAGGTGATGAACAAGGCCAAGGTTTGGCGGCGGCTGAGGCGGATCTTGAACAGCACTGCCTCGAGCACGACGACCATCGTCGGGTACACGAACAAGATCAACCGCTCGAGGCCGGCAGAAATGTAACGCAGACCGATGAAGTCGCTCAAGCTCGCCAAGTAGTAGCCGAGCACGCCGAGCGCGATCAGCGTTCCGATTTCGCGGCGAGTGAGCGCGCGCGGTCGGTCGCCGCGGAAATGGGTGCCGAACGCGCCGTACGCAAAAAAAGGTGCCGAAAAGCCGAACCGCAGCGCGAGCAAACTCACCGAATCGATGCCTTGGCGATAGGCGAGTTTGACCAAAATCGCTTTGGTCGAGAAAGCGATGCTCGAGATGAACACGACGAGCGCGCCGATCACGCGGGCGCGCGCGGCTTGTCGAAGTGCACGCGATTCCGGATCCCCGGAGTGAGGCGGCTCGGGTGAAACGGACTCGGAGATCATCAGCGAGCTCGTCGACTGGAGCGAAAAGGGCCCGGCACTTCTGCCAGGCCCTCTACGATGCCACGGCGGCGCGATGCTTCAGGGGCAGCTACCCGCCACCGGCGTTTCGGAGATCGGCTTCGTCTTGAGATAGGCGTAGAGGTCGGCCATGGACGCGTCGTCAATCATCGACGCCGGGAACCGGGTCATCAAGATGCAGAGATCGGTGCCGTCGATGTTTTTGCCGGAACGCACCGCCGCGCTGAACTGAGCGAGCGTCCAATTGCCGATGCCGGCGGTCTTCGAGAACGTGATGTTCGGGCCGATGGAGCCGGCGGCGTTGTCACCATGGCAGGTGGCGCAGGCGATCTGTGCATTCGACCACACAGCCGCACCTTTGGTGGCATCGCCGGTACCACTGGAGCCCGCAGTCGACGAAGAGCCCGCGCTCGACGAAGAGCCCGCGCTCGACGAAGAGCCCGCGCTCGACGAAGAGCCCGCGCTGCCGCCCGGAGATGTCGGATCATCACTACTGCAGGCTGTCGCAAGCGCCGCGAGCGCGGCAGTGAACACGCAAATCGACGCGAAACTATGCAAGGTTCTCAAAGGCAAAATCCTTTTCCGAGAGCTGAAACGGTGTGGCTGATACGACCTGAATCGGAGCCCAGCACTTCTGCCAGGCCCTCGGCGATCCTACGGTCGTTGCGAATACTTCAGGGGCAGAAGGTGCCCTTCTCCTCTTTATCGGAGATGGTCTTCGTCTGGATATAAGCGTACAAGTTCGCCATCGAAGCATCGTCGATCATCGCGGCGGTGAACCGGGTCATCTGCAGGCAGAGATCAGTGCCGTCGGCGTCTTTGCCGCTGCGCACCGCTGCGCTGAATTGCGGCAGAGTCCAGTTGCCGATGCCGGCGGTCTTCGAGAACGTGATGTTCGGGCCGTACAGGCCAGCGGCGTTGTCTCCATGGCAGCTGGCGCAGGCCTGCGCGGTCCAAACCGTGGCGCCCTTGGTGGCGTCGCCGGCGGACGAGGAGCCAGCGGCCGAAGAGGAACCACCGGTCGAAGAGGAACCACCGGTCGAAGAGGAACCACCAGTCGAAGAGGAACCACCGGTCGAAGGGGAACCAGCCATCGCCGAGGGGCCGCCCGGCGTTGTGTCGTCGCTGCTGCCACAGGCCGTAGCGAGAGCCGCGAGCACGGCACTCAAACTGCAAATCGTCGCGAAACTATGCAAGGTTCTCAAGACAAAATCCTTTTTCTGAAGCTGAAACAGCGTGGACTGTGAAGGGACCGGGTACGAGACTAAGTGGCTCGGCGGGGGCCGGGGGAGTCAGCGATCGTCTCTTTCCGCTGACACCATCAATAGCACTGGAAATGCGATTGTCAGTAGCTCCATCGGTGAGAACGGCATGTTGCGAACAGCAGTACGTGCGACGCACAGCGCTGTTTCTGCGCTGGGCGCGCGTCGCGTGCACAAAATTGCGACGAGCTGACAACTAGAACGAGTGTGCGCCCGTTCGAGACACGTAAGTCGCGCGTCACCCCACGCGGTGATCGGCGACACGCTCTTCACTGTCTC
>Ga0134124_10001954_pt1 | contig 16568 bp, 18 predicted proteins | sample KB304_FD_96880 | JGI IMG/M metagenome (GOLD analysis project Ga0134124, IMG submission 96880) | Terrestrial soil microbial communities without Nitrogen fertilizer from Kellogg Biological Station, Michigan, USA - KB3-0-4 | ecosystem: Environmental > Terrestrial > Soil > Unclassified ...
GTCGTCCAGGAACCGCACCGACAGCCGCACGACCCGCTCCATCTCGTCCCAGTCGATCGACCACCCGCCGTCCTCGCTCTGCCGGGCGAACCGCGAGACGTTGAGCGAGCCCAGGTTGCACGCCTCGTTCGGGAGCAGCGGCTGTTCGCCGCACGGATTGGTCGCCTCGACCACCCCGAGCTTGGGTGTGGGGTTGGCCGGGCTGGCGTTGATCCGATCGATGAACACCATGCCGGGATCGCCCGTCCGCCAGGCCGCGCGGACCATGCGCTCGAACACCTCGCGGGCGCTGAGCCGATCCGTCACCACCTGGTTGTGCGGGTTGACGAGGTCGTAGTCCTCGCCGCGGGCCAGCGCCTCCATGAAGGCGTCGGTGATGGCGACGGAGATGTTGAAGTTGGTGATCCCGCCGTCGAGCTTGCAGTCGATGAACTCCAGCACGTCGGGATGATCGACGCGCAGGATGCCCATGTTGGCGCCGCGCCGGGTGCCGCCCTGCTTGACCGCCTCGGTCGCGCTGTTGAACACACGCAGGAACGAGACGGGACCGGACGCCCGCCCGCCGGTGGAGGCGACGAGGTCGTCCTTGGGCCGCAGGCGCGAGAACGCGAAGCCGGTGCCGCCCCCCGACTTGTGGATGATGGCGGCCGCCTTGACGGAGTCGAAGATCTCCTCCATCGAGTCGCCCACCGGCAGCACATAGCAGGCCGAGTATTGCAGCCCGTTGCCCTTCCCCGCGTTCATGAGGGTGGGCGAGTTCGGGACGAAGTAGGCGTCCACCATCATGTCGTAGAACGCCGCGGCCACCTCGCGCACGGCGGCCGGGCTACGGCCGTAGCGGCCTTCGCCCACCGCAATGGACTGGGCCACCCTCCAGCACATCTCCTCCGGCGTCTCGATCACCTCCCCGCGGTCATCGCGGAGCAGGTACCTCTCCCGGAGCACGCGCAGGGCTGGCTCAGTCCACGTTCCGACCTTCGGTGGGCGTATCTCAGACAACATTGGGCCACCTCCTAGATCTAGTGGTGCCCGCGATGTAACACCCAGGATGTAGCAGGCGTCAAGGAAAAAGACATCCACAGGCGTTCACCAGCGATCCACCAGCTATCCACCGCGGCATCCACACCGCAGCCGGCCCGGCTCGCCGGTCCGCTGGCCGCCAAGTGCCGTGCCTAAAAGGCCTGCGTGTTATTCTCGGGCGTGATTTACGCACTCGTGACCCTCAACGCGCGCATCTCACTCGGGCGAAGGAGACGTCGGATGCGGACCGCTCAGGCCTCGGTGGTCCTCACGCTGTGCCTGCTGGCGTCTTCGGCACCCGGCCAGGCCCAGACGCAGATGCCACCGCCGGCGCCCGGCAGCACCCAGACCTCGGCTGCCGCCGCCCGCGCGCTCGGCCACCCGCTCAGCCTGGAAGAAGCCATCGGGATCGCGCTGGAGACCCAGCCGCAGATCCAGGCGCGCATCTCGGACTACATGGCGGCTGCCTACCGTGTAGACCAGGCGTTCGCGCCGCTGCTGCCTCAGCTCACCGGCTCGTACGTTGCGGCGCGCACCCAGAGCGCCAACTCGACGGTGCGCGGCGCCGTCGATCCACGCACCGGCTCCGTGACCGTGACCTCCATCCGTCCGTTCGAGGAGAACACGGCGGCGCGGGTCAGCCTCTCCCAGGTGCTGTTCGACTTCGGCAAGACCTTCGCCTCCACTGACGCGGCGCGGCGGCTGGCCGAGCAGGCCCAGGAAGACGTCGAGCTGCAGCGTCAGCTGGTCACGCTCACGGTGAAGGAGTCGTTCATCAACATCAACTTCGCCCGGCGGCTGATCCGGGTGCAGGAGCAGGCGCTCGAGCGCGCCGACCTGAACCTGCGCTCCGCCCGGGGCTTCTTCGAGGTCGGTACCCGGCCCAAGTCCGACGTCGCCCGCGCAGAGGTCGACGTGGCCAACGCGCGGGTCGACCTGATCCGTGCCCGCAACGCCGAGCGGCTGGCCCGCGTGGCCCTCAACACGGCGATGGGCATTCCGGCCGACACGGCGACCGAGGTGCAGGACAACCTCGTTTACCAGGCGATGACGATCGACCGCGCGCAGCTCCTGAGCCAGGCCCTCGCCCAGCGCCCGGAGTACAAGCAGGCGCGCCTGCGCGTCGACGAGGCCGACGCCCGCATGCGTCGGGCCTTTCGCGACTTCTTCCCGGACGTCACCGGCAACGCCTTCTACGGCGGCACCCGCGCGGACCTCAACGAGATCTGGGAGGTCGGCGTGGCCCTGTCCTGGTCGATCTTCGACGGTGGCAATCGGATCGCGCGCTTCCGCGAGACGAAGGCCAACGTCGAGGGGGCGCAGGCTCGCGTCAAGGCCACCGAGCTCGACATCTCCCGCGAGGTCGAGCAGGCTCAGCTCAACGTCAACGAGGCCCAGGAGCGGATCGGTGCGGCCCAGACCGCGGTCGCCTCGGCCCAGGAGAACTTCCGCCTGGCCCAGGGCCGGTTCGACGCCGGCGTCGGCACCATCCTGGAGCTGACCGATGCCCAGCTGTTCCTCACCCAGGCTCAGAACACCGAGGCGCAGGCCCTGGCGGATTACCGCATCGCCGTGGCCCGTCTGGAGCGGGCCATCGGCCGGCGGTAAAATCGCCGAAATAGTCGGCCGGCGAGGTTCGTCTAACTGGCGATGAAGCGCATTGTCTCGGTCGTAGTCGCAGCAGTCCTCGTGGGGGCCGGCGTCTGGGGCTACCTCTACACCCAGGGCCGCGGTAGCACGCCCAAGTACCGCACCGCCCGCGTCGAGCAGGGTCCCCTCACCGCCGCCGTGTCGGCCACCGGGAACTTGAACGCGGTCACCACGGTGCAGGTCGGCAGCCAGGTCTCGGGTCAGATCAAGGAGCTCATGGCCGACTTCAACACCCTCGTCAAGAAAGACCAGGTCATCGCGCGGATCGATCCCGAGATCTTCGACGCCAAGGTCAACCAGGCGCGCGCCGACGTCGTCTCCGCTCAGGCCATGGTCCTCAACCAGGAGGCCCAGGTCCAGAAGGCCCGCGCCGACGTCGAGAACGCCCGCGCCGCGCTCGCCGAGGCCAAGGCCAACACCGCCAAGGCCCAGGTGGCCGTCGTCGACGCCCAGCGCGACTTCGACCGCAAGAGCACGCTCTTCAAGCGCGAGCTGATCGCCAAGAGTGATCTCGACAGCTCCCAGGCCGCCCACGACTCGGCTCTGGCCCTGCTGGACGCGGCCAAGGCCAAGGAGCAGTCGCTGGCCGCGGGCATCCAGTCGGCCACCGCACAGCTGCGCGTGGTCGAGGCTCAGCTGCAGTCCTCGCGCGCCCAGGTCGACCAGAAGAAGGCGATGCTGGTCCAGGCACAGGCGGACCTCGACCACACCACGATCCGGGCGCCGGTCAACGGAGTGGTCGTCTCCCGCGCCGTCGACGTGGGCCAGACCGTGGCCGCCAGCCTGCAGGCGCCGACACTGTTCACCATCGCCGAGGACCTGACCAAGATGCAGGTCGAGGTCAGCGTGGACGAGGCGGACATCGGCCGGATCAAGCTCGAAGACCGCTCCTCGTTCACCGTGGACTCCTTCCCGGGCCAGCAGTTCGCGGGGACGGTCGTGCAGATCCGCAAGGCGGCCCAGGTCGTCCAGAACGTCGTCACCTACACCGTCGTGGTGGCCGTCGACAATCCCGGCGGCCGGCTGCTGCCCGGCATGACGGCCAACGTGAAGATGATCGTGGCCGAGAAGCCGAGCGTGCTGAAGATCCCGAACGCCGCGCTGCGCTACCGCCCGGCCGGCAGCGATTCCGGGCCCGCCGCCGTCTCGGGCGGCGCCGCTGCCGCCGAGGCGCCGCAGGGCGGCGGCGGCCGCCAGGGAGCGGGTGGGCGGCCCTCACCGGAGCAGATCCGCGAGCGGCTCGTGAAGGCGCTCGGCCTCTCCGCGGAGCAGCAGAAGAAGCTCGACCCGGTCCTGGCCGACAGCCGCCAGCAGATGATAGCGCTGCAAGGCCTGCCCGATCAGGAGCGCCGCGAGCAGGCCCGCAAGATCCGCGAGACGACGCGCACGCGCATCCGGGAATTCCTCACGCCCGAGCAGCGCGCGAAATACGACGAGTCGAACGCCGCCTCCGGTGGCGAGGCCCGCGGCGGCAGCGATCCGCGTAGCGGTGCTCCCGGGCGCGTCTGGGTGCTCGACGGCGACAAGGTCAAGCCGGTGGCGCTCACGCTCGGCATCAGCGACGGCGCGGCCACCGAGGTGCTGCGCGGCGAGCTCAAGGAAGGTCAGGAGATCATCGTCGGCTCCGCCGGGAGTCGCTCGGGCACCGGTACCGGCGGCTCCGGCAGCGCGCCGCGGCTCCGGCTCTAGGCGAAGCCGGACCATGAGCCCCGCGATCATCGCCACCGAGGCAGTGGCCAAGGACTACGTGCTCGGGCCCCACGTCGTGCACGCGCTGCGCGGCGTGACCGTCGTGATCGAGCCCGGCGAGTTCGTCGCCGTCATGGGCCCCTCGGGCTCGGGCAAGTCGACCTTCATGAACCTGCTCGGGTGCCTGGACACGCCGACGGCGGGACGCTACTTCCTCGACGGCCGCGACGTGGCCGGGCTCGACCGCGACGAGCTGGCGCGCATGCGCAACGCCAAGATCGGCTTCGTCTTCCAGCAGTTCAACCTGCTCCCCCGCACCAGCGCGCTGGAGAACGTGGAGCTGCCGTTGCTCTACTCCAATTTCCCCGTGCGCGATCGGCGCCGGCGCGCTCGCGAGCGGCTGGCCGCGGTCGGGCTGGCCGATCGTGAGCATCACCATCCGAGCCAGCTCTCGGGCGGCCAGCAGCAGCGCGTGGCCATCGCGCGCTCGCTCGTCAACGAGCCGGCCGTGATCCTCGCCGACGAGCCCACCGGCAACCTCGACACGCGCACCAGCGTCGAGATCCTGGCCCTCCTGCAGCGTCTCAACCGCGAGGGCCTGACGATCGTGCTGGTGACGCACGAGCCCGACATCGCGGCCTACGCGAGCCGCGTCCTCGTCTTCCGCGACGGTCGGCTGCTGAGCGACGAGCGGCGACCGGCGCCGCAGGACGCCGCCGCCACGCTGGCGGGGCTGCCGCTCGACGAGGACGCGCTGGTATGACGGCGGCGCTGCAGTCGATCCGGATCGCGCTGCGCTCGCTGCGGGTCAACAAGCTGCGGAGCGCGCTCACGATGCTGGGCATCATCATCGGGGTCGGCGCGGTCATCGCGATGGTGGCCGTCGGCGCCGGCGCCTCGGCCCGGGTCGCCGAGCAGATCCAGAGTCTGGGGTCCAACCTCATCATCGTGCTCTCGGGCTCGGTGACGACGGGCGGCGCTCGCATCGGCCAGGGCTCGCAGCTGACGATCACCGAGGACGACTCGACCGGGATCGCCCGCGAGATCCCGGCCGTGCAGGTGTCGGCGCCGTCGGTCCGCGGCAACGCCCAGGTCGTCTTCGGCAATCTCAATTGGGCCACCGGCGTGCAGGGGGTGACGGCCGACTACTTCGAGGCGCGCGACTGGGTCGTCATCACCGGCCGGGCGATCGCCCCGGAGGACGTGGACGGCGCCACCAAGGTCGCGCTCCTCGGCCAGACGACCGCGCTGAACCTCTTCGGCGAGGCGGATCCGCTCGGCCAGATCATCCGGATCAAGAAGGTCCCCTTCACGGTGATCGGCCTCCTCGACCGCAAGGGGCAGAACTCCTGGGGCCAGGACCAGGACGACGTCATCCTGATCCCGCTCTCGACCGCCAAGAAGAAGGTGCTCGGCAAGAGCAACTCCAACCCGCGGGCGGTGCAGGCCATCTCGGTGAAGATCCTTCCCGGCGAGGACATGGGCGAGGCGGAGTCACAGCTCCGCGAGCTCTTGCGGCAGCGCCACCGCCTGCAGCCCTACCAGGACGACGACTTCACGGTGCGCAACCTGTCCGAGATCCTCCAGACGCAGGAGGAGTCCTCGAAGGTGATGACCTACCTGCTGGCGGCGATCGCGTCGGTGTCGCTGCTGGTCGGCGGGATCGGCATCATGAACATCATGCTGGTCTCGGTGACCGAGCGCACCCGCGAGATCGGGCTGCGGATGGCGGTCGGCGCCCGCGGCCGCGACATCCTGGGCCAGTTCCTCATCGAAGCCGTCACGCTGTCCCTGATCGGCGGCGTGATCGGGATCGGGGCGGGCCTGGGCGGGGCCAAAGCGCTCAGCTACTTCGCCGAGTGGCGGACGCTCGTGGCGCCGCAGGCCATCGCCCTGGCGTTCGGCTTTGCGGCTGCCGTCGGCGTGTTCTTTGGCTTCTATCCCGCCCGCAAGGCGGCGCAGCTGGACCCCATCGAAGCGCTCCGCTACGAGTAGGTCAAAGCCTCGCCGTCCCTCGAAGCGCGCGAAGAAGCCGGCCGGCCGGCCACGGCGGCGAGTTGTGCGCCGCGTCCAGCCACGACGCAAGCCCAGGCCGAAGCCACGGCCGAAGCCAAAACCAAGACCAACACCAAAACCAACACCGAAGCCAAAACCAAAACCGAAGCCAGCCCTAAGATCAACACCCAGACCCAAGCCGCGCGCGGCGCCCGTACGCACGCCCAAGCCCATGGAGGCCGAGACGCGACTGCTACACCTCGCGGGCGAGCTCGCCGCGCTCCCGCCGGCCGAGGCCGTGCCCGCCGCGCTGCGTGCCCTCGCCGCGGCCTATGCGCCTGGAGGACCGCTGCCGCGTTCCATGGCGCAGGCCTCGTTGCAGAGCCACCGCGACAAGACCGCGGTGCTGGCCCTGGCCTGGGCCCGGGAGCGCGTACGGCTCACGCTGGAGGAGGTCCTCGCGCGCACACTCGCGCGTGGCGCGTTGCCGGGCAGCGCGGAGACGCGCTCGTGGTTGATCCTGGCCGCCTGCGAGGCGATGGCGCTCGAGCCACCGTCCGCGGTGGCCGATCGGCTGCGCGCGCTCCTCGAGCTCACCGGGTACGCCGCGGACCTCGCCTGAACGCCTCCAGCACGAGCACGGCGGCGCCGGCGGCCAGCGTGAGCACGTTGAGCTTGACGGCGCTGCGATGGGCGCGGGCGAACGCGGTGTCCGCACGCGTGCGCCGCGCCGCTTCCGCGTGCGGAAGCACCACCAGCCAGGCCCACGCGAGCCCGGCCAGCATCGCCGCGCACAGGGCCACCGCCACCACGTTGGCCAGACGACCCCCGTCACGACGGATCGCGAGCAGGACGTAGGCGACGAGCGCGATCGCGGCCAGCACGACGCCCCACGAGTAATAGTGCGGCAACACGGCCGACACCGCCTGGCCCGCCGCGGTTCGATCGACCGTGCGGAACACCAGCGGCGCCACGACGAACGAGAAGAACGCCGCGATGCCGAGCCAGGCGGCGATGCACGCCAGCGCGAGTGTCCGCAGCTTCACCGGGACACTCGCGTGTCTTCGGCGGCCGCCAACCGTGGCAGCACCTCCCGCGCGAAGCACTCGAGCATGCCGGTCTCGGGGAAATCGACGAAGCCGAGCATGAGGTCCGTCGCGCCGGCGGCGCCGTACTCGAGGATGCGGGCGACCACGGCCTCGGCGTCGCCGACCAGCGCCGTGTCGAGGACCGCGTCCCCCGAGCGGACGGCGCGCTCGGCGCAGAAGCGCGTCTTCCACGCCGCCTGCTCACCGGCTGAGCCGGCCAGGATGACGTCGGTCTCCACCGAGCGGCGGACGTCGGACGGACGCCTCCCGGCGGCCGTCAGCAGGCCGTCCAGCCGTGAGGAGAGCGCGGCGAACGCAGCGGGCGCCAGGTAGGAGGCCTCCCAGCCGTCGGCGCGCCGCGCGGTCAGGGCGAGCGCGCGTGGGCTCATGGCCGCGATCCACACCGGCGGGCCGGGCCGCTGCACCGGCGGCGGCGCCAGCCGGGCGCCGCGCAGCCGAAACACGGGACCGTCCACGTCCACCGTCTCGCCGCGCCACAGCGCGCCGATGACGCCCAGCGCCTCGTCGAGCGCGGCCACGCGGGCGCCGCCGCCGGGGTACCGGATGCCGTGACGCGCCCAGGCCGCGCGGATCGCGGCATCACCGGCGCCGATCGCCAGCCGGAGATCGAGCCGGCCGCGTGAGAGGTGATCGACGGTGACCGCGCGCTTGGCCAGCCACGACGGATGGTGCGCGGCCGGATCGAAGGCGTAGGTGACGGCGGGCCCGATGCGGGCCCGCCGGGTCGCGGTCGCGAGCGCGCCCAGCATCGTCCAGCCGTCGTGGGTGAAGTCCCACAGCCCGTCGCCGTAGGTGATGCGCGTGTAGCCGAGGTCGTCAGCCGCCCGCCAGAAGCGCTCGACGGCGGCGACGTCGGTGGACCACGTCTGCACGCTCAGCGCGATCACGGCGTGAGGATCGGACGAAGGTGCGGCGCGTGTCAACCGGCCGAGCGTTTGACGTCCGCGGCCGCCGCCCGCTACAGTGAACGGCGATGCTCGCGCGCGCCCGCCTCGCCCTCATCGTGCTCGCCGTCGCCGCGGCCCCCTCGCTCGCCCTCGCTCAGACGCCGGTGGAGTCCGCGCGGGCGCTGGTGGCCCGCTACCACGAGGATCCCACCGGGATCGACCGCGCCCGCGCCCTGCTGGAGGCCGCGGTCGCCCGCGATCCCCAGGTCGACACGATGGTGATGCTGTCCTTCGTCCACTTCCTGTACGGCGACGTGCGCGCGACGACGACCGAGGACAAGCTGGCGGCCTACGACCGCGGGCGCGAGATCGGCAAGCGCGCGGTGGAGCTGGCGCCGAAGAACCCGGAGGCCCACGTCTGGTACGGGATCAACACCGGGCGCTGGGGCCTGACCAAGGGCGTGATGCGCTCGCTCTTCCTGCTGCCCACCGTTCGCCAGGAAGTCGACGCGACGCTCGCGCTCGATCCCCGGAACCTCCGCGCCCTGGCCCTGTCCGGCAACGTCTTCCTGGAGGTGCCGGGGCTGTTCGGCGGCGACCGCGAGAAGGCCGAGCAGCAGTTCCGCAAGGCGCTGGAGATCGATCCGCACTTCACCGTCGCCCGCGTCGACCTCGCCCGGGTGCTGATCGCCGGCAGCCGCTACGCCGACGCCCGCCGCGAGCTGCAGCGGGTGATCGACGAGCGCACCCCCAACAGCATCGCCGACTGGACCGCCAAGGATCTGCCACGGGCACGCGAGCTCCTCGAGTCGATCAAGGGCAAGTAGACATCGCCGGCGTGATCCGGCGGCTGCGACGCACGCGGCCGGCCTGGAACCCGACGGCGCTGGCCGAGCTCGCCGACGAGGGCGATCCGTTCCGCGTCCTCATCGCCTGCATCCTGTCGCTGCGCACCCAGGACACCACGACGGGCCCGGCCGCCGCCCGGCTGTTCGCGGTGGCCTCGACGCCGGAGACGATGCTCCAGCTGCGGGCCAGCCGCATCGCGCGCCTCATCTACCCCGTCGGCTTCTACCGCACCAAGGCCGGGGTCATCCTCGGCATCTGTCGCGACCTCCTCGAGCGCTTCGGCGGCCGGGTTCCCGACACGATCGACGAGCTGCTGACGCTCAACGGCGTGGGGCGCAAGACCGCCAACCTCGTGGTGACGATGGGGTTCAACAAGCCGGGGATCTGCGTGGACACGCACGTGCACCGGATCTCGAACCGCCTGGGCTACGTGCGCACGAAGAACCCCGAAGAGACGGAGATGGCGTTGCGCGCCCGCCTGCCCCGCCGCTACTGGATCGGCTACAACGACCTGCTGGTCGCCTTCGGCCAGAACGTGTGCGTGCCCATCTCGCCGCGGTGCTCGACGTGTCCCGTCAGCGCGCTCTGCCGCCGGGTGGGCGTGACCTCCGCGCGCTGACCCCGCGCAGTCGACGCAGGACGGCCAGGTTGCGCAGGTCCGCGGCCGGCTCGGGATCCTTGGGCGTCTCCAGGACCTTGGGGACCGCGCGGAAGCGCGCATCGTTCAGCAGCATCCGGAAGGGCGCCAGCCCGAGCTGGCCGCGACCGATGTTCTCGTGCCGATCGAGCCCGGAGCCGAGCGACGCCTTGCAATCGTTGAGGTGGAACGCCAGCACCCGCTCGATCCCGACCGCGCGCTCGCACTCGGCCAGCGCCGACCGATAGCCGTCGGGCGTTCGAATGTCGTAGCCCGCGGCGAAGAGGTGGCAGGTGTCCAGGCACACGCCGAGGCGTCGCGGCCGATCCGTCCGGTCGAGGAGCGCGCCCAGCTCGCCGAACGTGCGCCCGAGGGTGCCACCGGCGCCGGCGGTGTTCTCCAGCGCGATGCGCACACGGTAGCCGCGCGTGCGACGCAGCGCCTCGCCCACCGCCGAGGCGATCCGCGCCAGCCCCGCCTCGACGCCGGTGCCCAGGTGCGAGCCCGGATGGATCGCCACGCAGGCCAGGCCCAGGGCCTCCGCGCGCTCGAGCTCGTCGGTGAAGGCGTCCACGGCCCGCGCCCACGCGCTCGCGTCCGGATTGCCCAGGTTGACCAGATAGCTGCCGTGGGCGAAGGCCCACGGGATGCCGGTGGCCCGCCGGGCCGCGCGAAAGGCCCGGACCTCGTCGTCGCCCATCGGCCGCGCCGCCCACTGGCGCTGGTTCTTGACGAAGATCTGCACGGCGAAGCAGCCGAGCGCCCGCCCGCGCTCCAGCGCCAGGTGCAGGCCGCCGGCGATCGACATGTGCGCGCCCAGCTCGTCGGGCCTCGCCATCTCAGCGACCCGGCGCGCCGCCGAACAGCTCGACGAGGCGCGCCTGCCGGAACGCCCACGTCGCGCGCAGCTGCCGCTCGATCACTGCCGCGTGGAGCACCCGACCGAGCGGACCGAACGGCAGCCGGTAGGTGACGCGGTCCTCCATCCAGGTGCCGCCGCCCTCCTCGAGAAACAGGTGACGATGCTCCCAGCGCGCCCACGGGCCGCGCACCTGGACGTCGACGAAGCGGTAGGGCGGATCGTATTCGCGGATGTAGGAGCGCCACCGCAGCGGAAGGCCAAGCCAGGCGATGCCGAAGTCGAGCACGGCGCCGGTGTGCAGCGTCGTCGGCGGCGTGAGCAGGCGCAGATGGACCGCGGGCGGGCTCACGCGCGCGAGGTTGCCGGGATCGGCGAAGAACGCGAAGACCTGCGCGCGCGGGCGGGCGAGCCAGAGGCGGGTTTCCAGGACGTGATCGGCCATGGCGTGCCGCCGCCGCCGGCAGCGCGGGCTATCATAGGCAGGTGCCCGCACTCAGTCAAACGCGCGCCTACGCGGCGTTGCTGCTCATCGCGATCCTGTGGGGCACGTTCCCGGCGACCGGCAAGCTCGCCGTCGCCGACTTTCCGCCGGTGTTCCTCACCGCGCTGCGCGGCGTCATCGCCTCCAGCTTTCTGGTGGCGCTGCTGGCGCGCGCGGGTGCCGAGACGGTGCGCGGGCTCGAGCCCAGCAGCATCCGCGCCTTCGTCACGCTCGGCGTCTGCGGCCTCGTCCTCTCCACCCAGCTCTCCTACATCGGCTACGCCTACACAACGGCCGCGAACGCCGCCATCTTGCAAGCGGCCACACCGGTGCTCGTCGCCGTCGGCGCCCGCGCGTATCTCGGCGAGCGGTTACGCCGGCGCCAGCAGGCGGGCGTGGCGCTCTCCGCGCTCGGCGTGCTGGTGGTCGTGACCGACGGGCGGCTGGTGCTGCTCCACGTCGATCAGCTGCGGGCCGGCGACTTCATCACCATGGTGGGACTCGTCTCGTGGACGGCCTACACGCTCTACGGCAAGCGCGTCGTCGTGAGCCACTCCCCGGCGCTGGTGACGACCGCGGCCTACGTGGCCGGCACCGGCATCCTCGTGGCCGAGGCCGCGCTCACCGCACCCCTCTTCCCCCGGCCCGTGCTGACCTCCGCGCGGGCCTGGGCCGTCGTCGTCTACCACGCGCTCTTCGGCGCGGTGGCGCACATCTGGTGGTACCGCGCGGTCGAGCGCGTGGGCGCCAGCCGCGCCGCCGTCTTCATGAACGTCACGCCCATCGTCGGCATCGCGCTGGCGAGCGCGCTCCTCGCGGAGCCGATCGGCGTGTGGGAGGTGCTCGGCACCCTGCTGGTGCTGGCCGGCGTCGCGCTCACGACGGCGACGCCGCCGCGTCGCGCGCCGGCCGCTACAGTTTCTTGACCTCGGCCAGGATGCGATCGGGGTCCGGCAGCTGGCCGCGCGCGTAGCGCTCGACGAAGCGCACGATCCCGGCCGTGTCGACGATGAAGGTCGCTCGGTGGTTGGCGTTCCACTCCGGCCAGTAGACACCGTAGTCCCTGGCCGCGGAGCGGTGCAGATCGGCCAGTAGCGGGTAGCGGCTGATGCCGACCGCCTTCGCCCAGTTCTCGTGGCTGAACGGGCTGTCGGTCGAGATACCCAGCACCTGGGTATTGACCGCCTCGAAGTCGCTCATGCGCCTGTCGAAGGCGGGCATACAGGTGCTTCAGCCCGGGGTCCAGTCGAGCGGGTAGAACAGCAGCACGACGTTGCGGCCCCGGTACTCGCTCAGGCTGATCTCCTTGAGCCCGATGGACTTCAGCGCGAAGTCCGGCGCCGGATCGCCCACGCCGAGCGTCTTGTCGGCGGTCTCGCTCACTACGCTCGCCCTCCCTTCGCGGCCCGACGCGCCTCGCGCGGCACGAAGCGCGACGGCGTCGCCTTGACCGGCGGCTTGCGGACCGCGGCCCACAACCGGTCGCGACGCGACTCCAGCGGCTGGGCGTCGAGCCCGAGGTGCGCGGCCGCCGTGATCACCCGCCCCGTCTCCCACAGGCTCTCGAAGCGGCTGGAGAAGCGCGGGTCGCGCATCGCGTGATGATCCATGATCACACGGCAGCCCGTGGTGTCCAGGATGCGCCGCAGGTTGTCGACGGCGCGGTCGATGGCCGTCGTGCCCAGATCTCGCTCGACGTAGGACGGCGGTCCCGACAGGTACAGCATGGTCGGCCGCTCCTGGATGAGCCAGGCGGCGGCCACCGACGACAGCGGGCCCTGCACGTCCGAGGCGAAGACGAACCGCTCCCCCTCCCGCGGGTCGCTCACGCTGAGCGCCACGACGTAGCCCAGCGAGGTGCCGTCGGTGCCGTGCGGCAGCGGCGGCGACACCTTCAATTCGAGGTCCAGCGTGCGCAGGGCGACGCCGTCGGCGGACTGCACGTGCGCCTGGCCCTTCAGCACGGCCCACAAGGCCTCGGCGCGGCGCCCCTGGGCCCCGGACACCATGCGCCGCGGGTCCTTGGCCAGCACCACGCGGCCGGCGTAGGACACCGGATCCGAGCGGAAGTGGTCCTCGTGATAGTGGCTCACGAAGACGTAGCGCGCCCGGGTCGCGTAGGCCGAGATCCGGTCGTTGGCGCGCTTGAGCGCCTCCCACTCCTCCTGGCTCGGCGGCAGTCCGTAGCGCGCCGGCGCCAGGGTCGCCCCGGGATCGATGAGGACACCGGTCGCGCCGGCCTCGACGTACGTGGCCATCGACCGCACGCCGAGCGAATCCGCGGCCAGCGGGATGATCTTCATCGGATGCGCCGTGGGGGTCGCTCGCCCTTCATATGCAGCGTCCGCCGTCGACCTCGATGCACGTGCCGGTGATCATCGCGGCGTCGTCGGAGGCGAGGAACACCGCGGTGGCGGCGATGTCGGGCGGCTCGTTCAGGCGACCGAGCGGTACCGTGGCGACGTAGGCGCGCAGCCCCTCCTCGTCCACCTCGCGCTTGTTCATGAACGTCGGCAGCATCGGCGTGTGCGTGGCCACCGGCGCGATGGCCACGACGCGCACGCCGTGCGGCGCCGTCTCCAGCGCCAGCGCCTTGGCCAGCACGACCACCGCCCCCTTGGAGGCCGCGTAGGTCTGCCCGCCCGGCCGCGGCCGGATGGCCGAGGTCGACGCCGTGATGAGGAACACGCCGCGCCGCTGGCGCTTCATCACCGGCAGCGCGTACTTGGCGGCGAGCCAGACACCCTTGACGTTGACGGCGAAGATCTGGTCGAAGACCTTCTCCTCCACGTCCTCCACGTCGGTCTTCCACTGCGGCACCCCGGCGTTGGCGTAGAAGATGTCCAGTCGGCCCCAGCGGGCGACCGCCTGCTCAACGATCCCCTGGTTGTCGGCGGCGCTCGTGACGTCGGCCCGGGTGGCCGCGGCCTGGCCTCCCGCCTTCTCGATCTGCTCGACCGTCTTCTTGGCCCCGGCCTCGTTGAGATCGACGACCAGCACCCGCGCGCCCTCGCGGGCCATCGCCAGCGCGGACGCCGCCCCGATCCCCGACGCCCCGCCCGTCACGATCGCGACCCTGTCCTTCAAGCGCATGGAACTCGTCTCCTCTCATGGGGCCCCGACATGGCCCCCAGACCCCCCGGACGCGCCGAGCGCCCCGGCACCGCCGTGGCACTCCTCGATACCGCGGATCTGGCGCGTTGGCTACAGCGCCAGCTCGGCCATCGTACGCACGGCGGTGGCGTCGCCGGCGACCATGATCGTGCTCACGCCGGCCCCCGTCCACTCGGCCACCTGCTGACGGATGCGCTCGCGCGGCCCGCACAGCGCGACCTCGTCGACCAGCGCGTCCGGCACCGCCCCCGCCGCCTCGTCCTTGCGACCGTCGAGGTAGAGATCCTGGATGCGCTTGGCGGCATCCTCGTACCCGTAGCGCCTGGCGATGTCGTTGTAGAAGTTCCGACCGCGCGCGCCCATGCCGCCCACGTAGAGCGCCAGCCGCGGCTTCACGGCCGCCCGGCACGCGTCGAGGTCGTCGCCGACCACCACCGGCACCATCGGCATCACGTCGAAGTCGCGCGGGGCGCGACCGCCGGCACGGAACCCCTCGTCCAGCCACTCGCGGAACATCGACATGCGCCGGGCCGAGAAGAAGACCGGGATCCAGCCATCGGCGATCTCCGCGGCCAGCGCCACGTTGCGGGGTCCCACGGCCGCGAGATAGATCGGCAGGTCCTCGCGCCCGTGCAGGATCGAGCGCAGCGGCTTGCCGAGGCCGGTGGCATCGGCGCCGGCGTACGGGATCTGGTAGTACTCGCCGCGGAACTCGAGCGCCTTCTCGCGGCGCAGGATCGCCCGGACGATCTCGACGTACTCGCGCGTCCTGCGCAGCGGCTTGCCGAACGCCTGCCCGTGCCAGCCCTCGGCGACCTGGGGACCGGACACGCCGAGGCCAAGCCGGAAGCGACCGCCCGAGAGCGCATCGAGCGTCATGGCCGTCATCGCGGTCATGGCGGGCGTGCGGGCGGGGATCTGCATGATCGCGGTGCCCACGTGGATCCGCTCGGTGCGGGCGGCGATCCAGGCGACCGGCGTGACGGCGTCGGAGCCGTAGGCCTCGGCCGACCATACGGAGTCGTAGCCGAGCCGCTCGGCCTCGAGGATCTTGGCCATGTCGAGCGCCATCGAGGCGCCCGAGTAGTTCAGGTTCAGCGCCAGCCGCATGTGATCTCTCCTGACTGCCTCGTGGCTCTCGCCCCGCGCCGCCGCACCTCGGCCCGAGTCGGCTCCCATTGATACCGCGACAGCGGCACCCGGCCGCGCCGCAGCCGCACGCCCTCCTGCTCCAGGCGGATGCGTTGCGTGAGCTGCCCGCTTCCCCACCGACGTCGGCTGATACCGCCCCGCGCGTTCACCACGCGGTGCCACGGCACGTCGTCCGGACACTGCCGCAGGGCGCCGCCCACCGCGCGCGCCGATCGCGCCCGCCCCACCAGCGCGGCGACTTGACCATAGGTCGCGACGTGACCCCGCGGGATCCGACGGACCAGCGCGTACACCGCCACCCGGAACATCATCCGAGCGCGGCGCCGGCGCCGAGCTCGTGCAGCCGCGCGTAGAGGCCGCCGAGCCGCAGCAGCGCGGCGTGCGTGCCCTCCTCGTGGATGCGCCCGCGGTGGAGCACCAGAATGCGATCGGCGTTCTGGATCGTCGACAGCCGGTGGGCGATCGTGATGGTCGTGCGTCCGGTCATCAGCTGCGCCATCGCCTCCCGGATCAGCCGCTCGGACTCGGGATCGACGCTGGAGGTCGCCTCGTCCAGCACCAGGATTGCGGGATTGTACACGAGCGCGCGGGCGATGGCCAAGAGCTGACGCTCGCCGTGCGACACGTTGGCGGCGCGCTCGACGAGCTGGGTGCCGAGTCCGTGCGGCAGTCGCTGGATCAGCGCGGCCGCGTTGGCCGTCGCGAGCGCCTGATCGAGCGTGGCCCGCCCACCGTTGCCGTCGAGCGTGAGGTTCGCTTCCACCGTGCCCGTAAAGAGGACGGGATCCTGGAAGATGACGCCGACGTGCCGACGCAGGCGACGCAGATCCCATTCCCGCACGTCCACGCCGTCCACTAGCACGCGCCCCCTCCGCACGTCCCAGGTGCGGTTGAGCAGCCGCACGCACGTCGACTTGCCCTCGCCGGTCGTCCCCACCAGCGCCACGTGCTCGCCCGGCGCCACCGTGAAGCTGCAGTCGGCCAGCACCCAGCGCTCATCCTCGTAGGCGAACCACACGCCCTCGAACGCCGCGTGACCGGTGGCGGCGGCCGGCGTGTGCGGGACCGGCGGCGCCACGATGGCGGGCGCCCGATCGAGCAGGCCGAAGATGCGCTCGGCCGA
>Ga0134124_10001956_pt1 | contig 16556 bp, 8 predicted proteins | sample KB304_FD_96880 | JGI IMG/M metagenome (GOLD analysis project Ga0134124, IMG submission 96880) | Terrestrial soil microbial communities without Nitrogen fertilizer from Kellogg Biological Station, Michigan, USA - KB3-0-4 | ecosystem: Environmental > Terrestrial > Soil > Unclassified ...
AAGGACTGGGTATCGCGATTGCCGACTACAACCGCGATGGACGTATCGACGTTTTTGTCGCGAATGATTCTGTCCCTGAATTTCTGTACGAGAACAAGGGTAATGGAACGTTCGATGAAGTAGTCCTGATCTCCCAGGCGGCTGTCGATGCCGATGGCCACACGTTTGCAGGCATGGGAGTTGATTTTGCCGATTACAACAACGACGGACTTTCTGACCTTATAGTCACAACGCTCGCTTATCAGAGGTTTGCCCTTTTCAAAAACAACGGCGATGGGACTTTTTCGTACGCCAGCCAGAACTCCAGTCTGGGAGCCATGACATACCTGCACTCCGGGTGGGGCGTTCAGTTTCTTGATTACGATAACGACGGGACAAAGGATCTTTTGGCCGGCCGAGGCCATGTAATGGATACGGTAGAGCAGAACTTTCCCCAATTGAGTTATCGGGAGCCTTTATTGCTGGCGAAAAACACGAGCAGTAGTTTCGTTGACGTTTCAGCAACTGCGGGAAGCGTTTTCAGTCAAGCGTGGTCCGCACGCGGACTGGCAATCGGCGACATTGACAACGACGGCAAGGTGGACGCGGTGGTTACGACCAACGATGGGCCCGCGCATGTTCTGCACAACGATACCTCGACCCAGAACCATTGGCTGACCTTGAAACTCATCGGACATGAAAGCAATCGCGACGCGATCGGCGCAGAAGTCACCATCGTGACGCCTGACGGCCAACAACTAGCCACCGTAACCACGGCTGGGAGTTATCTTTCCTCCAGTGATAAGCGCGTGCATTTTGGTCTGGGGAACAATGCGACGGTAAAGCGCATAGACATCCGCTGGCCCAGTGGGATCCGGCAAACGCTCACCAACGTTCAGGGAGATCGAATTGTCGAAATCGCGGAACCGCTTTCGCGAGAGCGCGAAAGTCATTGACGGTTTTGTTGGCAAGAAAGGCTGCCGATGGCTCACCAAGAAAACATAGTAATTTTCAGGGGTTGACAAATCAGGATAAATTCTTCATTATTCCGCATCGTGCACGTACACGATAGGGGGTTTACGCAATGCCCCAAAAGGACAGTGTGAACGGCTCTTGGGCTTCGTTGGGATTGACCAGTAATTTTCCGTCGAACGAAGAGAAGACGTGAGCGGAACCGAATGATCAGAGCTTCTCGCCCTGTGAAAGGTACTTGTGTCAAGCCGCAACGGAAAACGCAAAGTTAAGAACATTTCCTCCGAACAACCAGTGCTGGCATGGCAGGAAAGCGTCACCATTCCAACTTACCCCGCCCTGCCCGCCGACCGCAATCCGATGTTTCTGGATAAGCGCGTCTATCAGGGCAGTAGCGGAAAGGTATATCCCAACCCTTTCACCGATCGCATTTCCGACGAAGAGACCGACAAATCATACCAAGCGGTTTTTCTGGAGAATGAATTTGTCCGGATCATGGTTTTACCTGAAATCGGTGGACGTATCCACATTGGTCAGGACAAAACCAACAACTATGATTTTTTCTACCGGCAGAACGTGATCAAGCCTGCGCTGGTTGGTTTGCTGGGGCCGTGGATCTCAGGCGGCGTCGAGTTTAACTGGCCACAGCATCACCGTCCCTCGACGTTCATGCCGGTGGATTACAGACTCGAAGAGTACGCGGACGGAAGCAAGACAGTGTGGTTGAGCGAGCACGAACCCATGAACCGCATGAAGGGGATGGTAGGGATCACTCTTCATCCGGGGAAAAATATCGTGGAAGCCAGAGCCAAGCTCTTCAATCGCACTCCTTTCGTTCAAACGTTTCTCTGGTGGGCCAATGTTGCCGTGCGGGTGCATGACCAGTACCAGGCTTTCTTTCCTCCAGATGTTGATTGTGTGGCGGACCATGCGAAACGTGCGGTTTCGTCCTTTCCCATCGCACGCAACTTTTACTACGGTGTCGACTACACCAAGGGTGTGGACATCACCTGGTACAAGAACATTCCAGTGCCCACGTCCTACATGGTCCTCGATTCAAAATACGACTTTTTCGGTGGGTACGATCATGGGAAAAAAGCAGGCTTGGTTCATGTAGCCAATCGTCATGTCTCTCCCGGCAAGAAACTTTGGACCTGGGGAAACGCGGAATTCGGCTATGCCTGGGACCGTGAACTCACAGACTCCGACGGCCCCTACGTGGAATTGATGGCGGGAGTTTTCACTGACAATCAACCTGACTTTTCATGGTTGCAACCGTACGAGACGCGAACCTTTACCCAGTACTGGTATCCGATCCAGGAAATTGGCCCGGCGAAAAACGCAAATCTTTCGACTGCAATCAACCTGGCGAAAGATGGCACTCGGGTTGAGGTTGGAGTTTGTGTGACCGAAGCCCGAAAGCATCTGCGAATTATTTTGACAGGCAGAGACCAGGTTCTATTCGAATGCGCACGAGACCTGTTGCCGGGCAAGCCGTTCCGAACCGAAATCAAGCTGTCCGATGATTATCAGGAAAAAGAATTACTACTGCGTGTACTCGCCGCTGATGGGCAGGAAATCATTCGCTATCAACCGCAAGGCGAACATGAAGTCCATTTGCCTGATCCTGCAACCGAACCGCCTCCGCCAGCTGAAATCCCACACGTCGAAGAACTGTACCTAACCGGACTGCACCTGGAACAGTATCGCCATGCTACGCGTTCTCCTGAACCCTACTGGGAAGAAGGCCTGCGTCGTGATCCATTGGACGCGCGCTGCAATAATGCGTTGGGGCTGGCGAGCCTTCGAAGGGGCCAATTCTCGGAAGCCGAAGCATATTTTTGTCGCGCCATCGAGAGGTTGACACGGCGTAATCCAAATCCTTATGACGGCGAACCGTTCTACAATCTCGGGCTCGCGCTGAAATTTCAAGGACGAAACGAAGAGGCTTTCGCGGCCTTCTATAAATCAGTCTGGAATCAAGCCTGGAAATCTCCCGGCTACTACGCTTTGGCGACCATTGCCTGCCAGAACGAAAAATTCAAGCAAGCCCTTAACTTCCTGCAAAAGTCAATCTCGGTCAACGCGTCCAATTCAAAAGCCAGAAACCTGCGCGCGGCGATTCTCCGGCGACTGGGCCGAAGTGGCGAAGCAGAAAAAGTTGTGCGAAAGACATTAGAGTTGGATCCTCTGGATTTCCGCGCCATGGCGGAAATCATGTTTCTCGACCCGCCCGAGAGAAAAAGGTCTTCGAATGGCATTTTTTCGTTCCGGGACAATCAAATCTGTCTCGATATTGCTTTCGATTATGCCGAGGCTGGCTTGTGGGCTGAGGCAAAAGAACTCCTGGAAAGGCACATCGCCTCGCTGGCGAAGGAAGAAAACACATATCCGATGGTCTTGTATGCACTCGGATATTTTTACGACAAAAGCGGGGAGGCCGAGAAGGCACGAGAATACTTTGACCGGGCAGCAAAAGCTCCCTCGGACTACTGCTTCCCAGCGCGCCTCGAAGAAATGCTGGTCCTTCAGGAAGCGATCCGGGCAAATGTGCGCGCCGCCAGAGCCCATTATTATCTTGGCAATCTGCTGTATGACAAACGCCGGCACGAAGAAGCCATTCACCATTGGGAGTGCTCCTGCCAGATTGATGCTTTTTTTTCTATTCCCTGGCGAAACCTGGGAATTGCATGGCACAACGTACGAGGAAATGCAGAGCGCGCACTGGATTGTTATGAAAAAGCATTTCGCGCAGACAATACAGATGCGCGATTGCTCTATGAACTCGATCAGCTTTGCAAACGTACCGGAGTTCCGCCGCACCAACGTCTTTCGCGGTTGGAAACAAACCGCTCCCTCGCGGATCTGCGCGATGATCTCGTGGTTGAACTCGTTACTCTTTACAACCAGACTGACGAAAGCAAAAAAGCTCTGCAGCTTTTGAGCAATCGACGCTTCCATCCCTGGGAAGGCGGTGAAGGACTTGTTTCCGGACAATACGTCATGTCCCATCTTCTTCTTGGACGGCAGGCATTGAAGACGGGTAATGCCCGCGACGCGCTCAAGCATTTTGACGCCGCGCGCAACTATCCCGAGAATCTTGGGGAAGCGAAGCATCTGCTCACGCTCGAAACCCACCTCGATTATTTTTCCGGACTTGCCTTGCAGGAACTCGGCCGCCATAAAGAAGCCCGTGAGTGTTGGCGCAAAGCGGCACAGACCGAGACAGGCAACAGTGACATGACGTATTACAAGGCGCTCGCATCAAGGGAGCTGGAGAATGACTCTCAGGCGCTGTTGTTGTTGAATGAACTTTTGGAGTTTGCTTCGCGCGAGATCCATGCTACGCCGAAAATAGATTATTTCGCTACATCTCTACCGAACTTCCTGCTCTTCGACGACGACCTGAAGAAGCGAAACCAGATCCATTGCCGATATCTGGCTGGGCTGGCGAAGCTCGGCCTCGGACGCACCGAAGAAGCGGTTGCTGACCTGCGTGAAGTTCTAGCTTTGGACATCAACCACCTGCCGGCCCAAACTGAATTGGAGAGTCTCGCTCCAGTGCAAGGTGTGGGGCCACAATCATGACCCCTTACGTTTCCGGCGGGCCCACGGCTCGGACAACGGGGGCAATTGAAAAACCGATAGTGCGCTTCAACAGCGTTTATTTGTGGACAATCTCACTGGTCGCGGCGCTCGGCGGTTTGCTCTTCGGCTATGACTGGGTGGTGATTGGCGGAGCCAAGCCCTTCTACGAAAAGTATTTCCATCTCACTAACGCGTCGCAACAAGGCTGGGCGGTGAGTTGCGCACTGATTGGCTGTCTGTTCGGCGCCATGATGTCGGGAACTCTATGCGACAAATACGGCCGCAAGCTGCTGCTTCTTTTGTCGGCGCTCCTGTTTGCAGTTTCGTCGCTGGCCATCTCCATGACTGATGGTTTTCGTACATTTGTTGCTTGGCGAATTGCCGGAGGTATTGCCATCGGGCTGGCTTCGAATCTTTCTCCCATGTATATCGCGGAGATCGCGCCCGCGCAGGTCCGAGGCAAGCTGGTTTCGGTGAATCAGCTCACCATAGTGATTGGAATCCTGCTGGCCCAATTCATGAACTGGATCATTGCCAAACCAGTGCCCAGCGGCGCTTCTGCGCTGGAAATCTTGAACTCATGGAATGGCCAGACAGGATGGCGCTGGATGTTTGGCGTAACCGCGGTGCCTTCCCTGCTGTTTTTTCTGGGCATGCTGTCGGTACCCGAGAGTCCACGATGGCTTGCGCGCAACGGCCGGCCGGAGAAAGCCAAGAGCATCCTGCAACGCCTGGGCGGTGAAGCATACGCCGTACAAACGCTGGCGGAAATCGAAGCGACTGTGTCCGAGGATACGAATGTCAGCTGGCGCCAGCTTTTGGACCCGAAGCTTGCGGGAGTTCTGCTCCTCGGCATAACGCTAGCTGTGTTTCAACAGTGGTGTGGCATCAATGTCATTTTCAACTATGCAGCCGACGTCTTCGCGGCAGCGGGATACAATGTCTCCGACATCCTGCTCAATATTGTTATCACCGGCGCAGTGAATCTCATCTTCACTTTTGTAGCCATCGCCATGGTAGATGGTGCGGGGCGACGCAAGTTGATGCTGTTCGGCTCGGCGGCGCTCGCGTTAATTTATACAGTTCTGGGAATCGGCTTCCATATGCATGGGCAGGGTCTTTACATGCTCGTGCTTGTTGTGGCTGCGATTGCGTGCTATGCCATGTCCCTCGCGCCCGTCACCTGGGTGGTGATATCGGAGATTTTTCCCAATCGCATTCGCGGGGCGGCGATGTCCGTGGCGATTACCTCTTTGTGGATCGCAAGCTTTGTTCTCACCTACACATTTCCTCTGTTAAATCAGGGTTTGGGGCCTGCACGCACTTTCTGGATTTACGCGGCGATTTGTTTCGCGGGCTTTTTCTATATTTTTTGGCGCCTTCCGGAGACCAAAGGAAAGACGCTTGAAGAGATTGAACGCTCCCTCGTACGGTGAAAGTGTGTGATGACTCAGTCGGCGCAGAGTGTTCGCCAAATGACCAATATCGAGACTGTGCCTGGCGAAGGTTTTGATCGAGTTATTTTGGACAACGCTGTAGCTCGCGTCGTGGTGGTGCCGGACCTCGGGGGAAAAATCGTCTCCCTGGTACGCATCGCAAGTGGCCGCGAATATCTGATTTCCCTTCCCTCTGACGAAGATTTTCGCAAGCCGTCTTTCGGAGGCACTTTCGTGGACTACAACAATGTGGGTTTTGACGAATGCATCCCCACAATCGCCGCTTGCGACTATCCTGAAGGCAAGTTTGCGGGGTTTCAGCTGCCCGATCACGGTGATGTCTGGTCGCTGCCCTGGCAGCACGAGATTCGCGACTCGGGTGTAATGCTGTCGGTTCAGGGGCGCTCTCTTCCATTTGTGTTTCGGAAATATCTCAGCCTGCAAGGTGCAACGCTGCGGGTTGAATACGAGCTGCTAAACACGAGTGATGCTCGATTTCAGTTTCTTTGGTCAGCTCATCCCCTGCTCACAACAGAACCCGGTACGACCATCCTGCTTCCGATCGACTCGGGTCAGTTGCTCATCGACTCCTCGAAAGGGAATCGTCTGGGCTCGAAAGGGGAAAGCTGCACTTGGCCGATCGCCATACAAAAAGATGGCCAAACCGACGATCTGCGGCTGATGAAAACCCGCGGGGAAGCCAGCGACAAGCTTTATACGCCGCGCCTTTCCAAAGGCTATTGTGGTCTTTACCATCCCAACGCAAATGAATCGATCGTTTTCAAGTTTGATGTAGAAAGCGTGCCGTACGTAGGCTTGTGGGTCTGTCACGGCGGTGTCGGGCCGGACAACCCTAAAGAGCCATACACAATTGCAATGGAGCCTTGCAATGGACGGCCTGATTCACTGCGGGAAGCCATTCGTCGGGGAGAAAGTAGCACACTCCTGCCTCGCGAACTCAAGCAATGGGCCATCCACGTCGAATTGCTTGAGGGTCGACCCAACAGAGAGATTTAGCGAATGCATTGGAGGCCTTTTGTGAAACTCCGATCCCGGACAATTAGCGCCGCTTGGTTTCTGATCTTGCTTCCCTGCATCGGATCAGCGCAGTCGCCTGTGCGGTTTATCGAAGCGAAAAAGATTTTTGTCCTGGACGCGGGAAATATCTCCTACGTTTTTGGGATTAATGACAAAAACACGCTGCAACACATTTATTGGGGCAAGCATGTTTGGCGCGATGATGATTTTGCCGCAGCGCAGAGCCTTCCGGAATGGGCAGCGTTCGACCTGAGCACCACCACAACACCACAGGAGTATCCGGGATGGGGCGCAGGACTCTTTGTCGAACCGAGCCTCAAGATAACGTTCCCCGATGGCAACCGCGATCTGGTTCTCCACTACGTCGATCATCAGATCGATGGCAACAAAATGACAATCACTCTCAAAGATATTGAACGCCCCTTGCTGGTTCATCTGCACTACATCGTCTATCCACAAACGGGTATCGTGCAGCGCGATGCCACAATCGAAAACGGAACGAAGGGTCCGGTTGTGCTCGAAAGCGCACAGTCCGCGGCGTGGTATTTGCCTCGCGGGGAGGGTTACCGTCTCCGCTATATCACCGGCCGCTGGGCAGGTGAATGGCAACTCAATGAGGAACCCGTGCACGCCGGCATCAAGGTATTGGAAAGCCGGCGAGGCAGTACCAGTGTGCAGACGAATCCCTGGTTTGCCCTCGACCGGGATGGTAACCCCGACAGTGAACACGGATCGGTCTGGTTCGGAGCACTTGGATGGAGTGGCAGCTGGCGCATAAGTATCGAGCAGACTCCGCACCAGCAGGTACGAATCACGGGAGGGTACAACTCCTTTGATTTTGGATATCACCTGTCTGCGGGAGAAACGCTGACCACGCCTCCTTTTTTTGCAGGGTATACGGACCACGGAATCGGAGGCGCCTCGCGCCTTCTCCACGAGTTTGAACGCACAGACATACTGCCAAACAAATCAGGCTTGAAAACTCGACCGATTCTCTACAACTCCTGGGAAGCGACTCACTATGAACTGAACGAAGCAGGACAGCTCGCTCTGGCGGACAAAGCTGCCAGCCTGGGAGTCGAACGCTTCGTCATGGACGACGGTTGGTTCGGGCAACGTAATGACGACCACGCAGGCCTTGGTGACTGGTACGTAAATCCTACCAAGTTTCCCCATGGCCTCGGCCCACTCATTCGGCACGTCAAGGACTTGGGGATGGATTTTGGAATCTGGGTTGAACCGGAAATGGTCAACCCCGACAGCGATCTCTATCGAAAACATCCCGACTGGGCGATGCACTTTGAAGGCCGTCCTCGGACCGAAGCGCGGAACCAGCTTATGCTCAACCTGGCGCGTGACGATGTGCGTGAGTACGTGTTTCATTGGCTTGATGAACTGGTTACCAAGAATGACATCGCCTTCTTGAAGTGGGACTACAACCGCAATTTCACTGAGCCGGGATGGCCGGAAGCTCCCGCCGCCCAACAGAAAAATATTTGGGTGCGGTTCACGCAGAATGTTTATGACATTATTGACCGCCTTCGCCAGAAACATTCCACCTTGGAGATCGAGTCTTGTTCGGGTGGCGGCGGACGCGTTGACCTCGGAATCATGAAGCGGGTCGAGCAGGTCTGGCCCTCTGATGATACGGAAGCCTTTGACAGGCTCACAATTCAGCAGGGTTTCACGTACGTTTACACACCGCACGTCATGGTGGACTGGGTAACCGACGTTCCGAACTTCAACGGACGCAGCGTGCCACTGCAGTACCGCTTTCTGACCGCAATGCAAGGATCTCTGGGAATTGGCGTCAATCTGAATCGGTGGACGACGGAAGAATTCACGCTGGCGAAATCGATGATCGCCTACTACAAGTCGATTAATGCGACGATCCAGAATGGCTCGCTATACCGCCTCGCGTTAGCCACACAAGGCAACCTCAGCGCGAACCAATATGTTTCTCCAGATCAATCGCAGTCTGTGGTGTTCGCTTTCTTACACTCTCAACAATTCGGGCGAATGGTCCCGCCCCTGCTCCTGAGAGGCCTTGACGAAAACAGCATCTACTCAGTGTCCAGAATTGACGGCAAGCCCGGCGCAACCAAAGCGCCCCTCAAACTCAGTGGCGCCTACCTGATGAATCACGGGATTGAACCTGAATTGATCGGCGACTATGACAGCGTTTCCTTCAAACTGGATCGGCTCCAACAGAACCGATGAGCCAGACTGGGGCGCAATTCGTTGCCTTCTGAGTTCGCAGAACCCCCGTAAAACGGATCCCCTATGAACACCAACCGTAGACAGTTTCTTCAAGCCACGGCTCTGGCATCGCTTGCCGCAGTACGTTCTCCCGACAGCGCTTCTTCAAACAGCCGTACCGATGGGATCTCGACGGATGAGCATCTCAATGCATCCGAGATTGCCCGAAAACACGTGATCGTGCGCGACACACCGGGCTCCTCATTCTTCGAGGGGATGTTACTCGGCAACGGCGATGTTGGAGCATGCGTTGTCGTGCGGCCAGACGCACTTGGTATTCATATTGGCAAGAACGACTGCTGGGACATTCGGGTCAGCGAAGACATCGCAAACCATGTGCTGCCTTTTCGGGAGGTACTTCAACTCTGGCAACGCGCCAGCGAAGAAGCCAAACGGATGGGAAAGCCTGACATGCTGTATGTGGAGACTGGGGTTGACTTTTTCCGCGAGTATTCCCAAAAAGTTGGGAGTTCCTACGACGGCAAAAAGTGGCCTCGCCCGTGGCCTTGCGGCACCATCTGGATCAATTGGGATCCCACATGGGTCGAGCCCGGCCAACACACCCTTGACCTTGCGACTGGTTTGTTCACTCTGACATTGCGATGCACGAATTTCGACAATGAAAGCACTCGCGTTCCGCTGTCTGTCTTCGTCGACTGGGAAACCGGACTCATTTCCGCCTCCACTGACCAAGCCTTGCCACTCCGATCAATCGCGTATTCGCCGGAGGTTGATGGCTTTCATACTGGACCTTTTGAGTCAAGTAAAAGCAAAGATTCCTTCGCACTCCTCGCTTCTCCCGAAACGTCGTCCGCGGTCTTCCCTGACTTTGCTGAGTTCTCTTCGTTTCAACACTTCCCTGCTTTAGGTCCAACCAGCGACCGCCCGTCGCCTCCACCTACTGATAAAGACCGCAACTTTGCGTTACATGGTCGCATCACCGGACGATGGACGGTTGAAAAGGCAGATCCTGCTTCAGACGTGCGTCTAAAACCCCAGACGCGGCAGCTTCTGCGCCTCGACGCTCTTGTGGCCACGCCTCGCGATTCCCTCCTGAAACGGCTGCTCCAGCAACAGACGACAACGCGCGGCGGACCAGACTGGGTCTCTATCCCGCAAGACCGTGTTTATTCCGCGCAAGACCTCGACACAAAAACCGTTGCACGCCACGACGTCGCAGAACTCGCCAAATTGGAATTGCCCGATATCCGGCACAACTCTGAATTGAGGTGGAAGGACTTCTGGTCTCATTCTGCTGTTGAGTTTGCCGACCGCGAATTAGAACGCATTTGGTACGAGAATCAATATTTCCTGGCTTGCTGCTTGCGGCCGAACAAAGTAGCACCAGGCTTGTTTGCAAACTGGTCGGCCGGAGATATCGGAACCTCGTGGCACGGTGACTATCATGCGGACTACAACTGCGAGCAGGTCTATTGGGGCGTATTTTCCAGCAACCATGTCGAGCAACACCTACCCTTCGTGGAACTCTGTGAAAACCTCCTTCCCATAGCGACTAAATTCGCGGCAGAGCATTTCGAACTCCCAGGCGCTTTTTTCCCAGTGTCTTCTTACCCCGCACCTAGCCAGATCGTTGCTTATCCAGTGCCGCCGTGGGCTTATCAGTTTGCCATGACCCCTTGGATGGTGCAGAGTTTGTGGTGGCAATATCTCTATACACAGGACAAAGAATACCTCCACCGTGTATACCCCATTCTTAGAGAGGCCGCACGATTCATCGCCGCCTACCTGAAGAGAAGTGACGATAAGAAATACCATTTCAGTCCGACTGTCTCGTCAGAGAACTGGGGATTTACGGTCGATCAACGTCTCAATAAAGACTCCATTCTTGACCTTGCCCTGACAAACTTCCTTCTCAGCGCCGTCGTCGAGGCTTCCATTGTGCTCGCGGTTGACGAGAGTGAGCGCGTTCGCTGGAAAGAAATCTGGGAGAACATGGCGCCTTACCCTAGCGCATCTGGACCTTATGGCGAAGTGTGGATAGACATCATCAACGCACCAGTTGGGCATATTTACAATGTTCCTGCAACTCTGGCCCCTGTCTTTCCTGGGGAGCAAGTCGGCATTGGACTAAACACTCAGTATTGGGACATTGCGAAACGGACGGCCCGCACCATCCGCCTGGAAGGCGGAAATGATCTGGTCTATCAGCCGTTGATCCGCGCGCGCTTGGGAATGCTGGATCTTGAGTGGTTCAAGCAGGAAGTGCGTTATTGCAGTATGCCTAACGGAGTAGCAATGATCGCGTTCGTCAGTCGGGAGGCCGCTATGCTCAGTCACTTGATTTCGACTACATGATGCGCATGGGTTTTTGGTGTGAGAATTTCGCGTTACCGGCCGTTTTGAACGAGTGCATGATGCAAAGCTACGCGGGTTGTATACGGGTTTTCCCTAATACTAACAATCTAGGTCCGGCGCGCTTTGAGAATTTTCGTGCGGTAGGCGCATTTCTCATAAGTGCGACCTATGACGGCGCAAAAGTAACACATTTGTCCTTGCACAGCGAAAAGGGGAAGACCGCCAAGCTAGTATCGCCATGGGGCGGCAGCGGGTTGCGAGTGATTCGGGGCAGCGACCGTGGACAGGTGGAGGTGGGCCTCAAAGGTGACGTAGTAAGTTTTGCCACAAAGGCTGACGAGACCTACCTGATTACTCCTGCGTAGCGGTTTGCCCTCAGCGATCACTCGAAACCGGCAACTTTGAAGTGATCACCGCGGTGTTGGCCATCTCGCCAACGTTCGCGTTGTCGTGCGTGCGAAGTCAAGACGGCCTACAGAGTGTCGTCGGGCAGAGAGGAATAAGCAAATGCGGAGTGCGATGCTTTGCCTGAGTTTCATGCTTCTGTTAGGACACAGGCCCCCGAAAGAGTCCTGGTCATATCGCTCATTTACCAGCGACTTCGAGCGAGTTGCGGATTCGACGAGCGGTCTTCCTATGGCAGAGCGGGTAAAGGTGTTCCGGTCTACTTTCGACAAACTCTACCCAGGTCTGTACGCCGACGTTGACCAGTCACGACTCGATAGGCGGATCGAACAAGCACTGACGGAGTTCCCATCGATACGATCCAAATACGATCAGGTTGAGCACAACTTTCCAGAGGCTCTTGCAAGCGCCATGAAAGAGTTTCTAGGGCCGTTCCCGGACTTTACTCCAGCGATGCCGATCTATCTCATCCACTCCCTAGGAACACGCGATGGTGGAACCGATTGGGTCGCCGGGCGCATGGTCATGCTGTTCGGAGCGGACGAAATCGCCCAGTTTCATTGGGACGAGTCGCTCCAACCGTTCATAGTCCATGAACTCTTTCACGTTGAGCATATTCGACACTTTGCCGACTGCGATCAATTGTGGTGCTCATTGTGGCAGGAGGGCTTAGCCACCTACACGGCGTCGGTCTTGACGCCAAATGCCTCCGATCACCAACTCATTCTGGACGTCCCCCACCCGATCCGCGAGGACACCGATTCTCATTGGCCGGACGCCGTGTGCTGGACGGCAGAGCATTTTGATTCGACGAACCAATCCGAGGTCTCGGCGGCTTTCACTGGGGGGCCCAAGCCGTCGACCTTCAGTGGGGATCGGAGGCTCACTCCTCTTCCTTCACGGTTCGGTTATTACATTGGCCTTCGAGTTGCAACTCAAGCCGTCACAACTCGATCTCTGTCAGAATTGAATCGCCTGGATGATCAGTCGGCAAGACCTATCGTAGCTGGCGCTCTATCCGAACTCATGCAAGCCAGCCATCTCAGCTGCCCACAGCCTGCCAAGCAAGGATCAATCACACATCATGCTCCGCGTTCCCCTTAGCCTGCTGTGCAGAGAGATCACAACGGCGGCCTCTCAAACGAGAAGATTTCTGATGTATTCAAAGCTTCGATCCGCCATCGACGAGGATGATTGCGCCGGTGATCCAACGCGCGCGATCTGAGGCCATAAAGACAATGACCTCGGCCACGCCTATACGCTTGAGCGATTGCATTGAGAGCGTGGCGTTACGACCCGCCTCCGTCTTCGTGAAGTTGAACGCATCGGTATCGATAACTCCGCGAGAGATAGCGTTGACCCGGATGCCCTGCGGTCCGAACGCTGCGGCCAGTGTTTCACGAGCGGGTTCAATGCTCCCTTGGTGGCGGCGTAGGCGGCGATTGCAGGTCCCTTTGGTAGGCCGAGATTGCTGGTGACAGCCCGAGCAGTGAGTGCCGAGACAAGAACGATGTACGATCCTTCGCTGAAAAGCAGCGTCAGTTCCTTCACGAGAAAAAAGGGGCTGCGCACATTAGTGGCAAGTCCATCGAAATCCGCGATGCTGTGTTCGGCGGTGGTTGCGGCTTTCGATATCCCTGAATTGGAAACGAAGATATCCAGATTCGCCTACAATCTCACGCACCTGACTTGCGAGAGAGACCGCACCTTGGGCGCAGACAGGTCAGCGCCCACTCGATCGGCCCGGCCACCGGCTGCGCGTATTTCGGTCACAACGGCGTCGGCCTTCGCTTCCGAGCGGCCGTAGTGGACAATCACGTGGGCGTCTTCCTTGGCGAGAGCTTGAACAGTCGCGCGGCCGATACCTCGCGAAGCTCCCGTCACCAGCGCGGATTTGTTTGCAAGGAAGCCTATGATGGCGATCTCCTCTGTCGAACAGCTGTGCCGTCCCGGTTAAGCTGAGATCCATGAAAGTGGGTTATCTAAGCCATAGAACTTAACGGCACTCAGGCCAAGAATGCTTTGTTGCTGCCGAAGGGGTAGCTTACAGATGTAACTATCGACCAGCGACTTTACTTGCTTGTAGCTGGCAGCAAGCAAGCAAACCGGCCAGTCCGAGCCGAACATCAGGCGGTCGGAACCGAAAGCCTCGAGCACTACTTGGAGATACGGACTAAAATCCCCCTCTCGCCAGTTCTGCCAATCGGCTTCCGTAACCATCCCTGACAGCTTGCAGTACACATTCGCGCTCTTAGCGATGGCCCGCATTTGCTCGCTCCAGGGTTGAAGTTCTCCGGCCCGAATCGAGGGTTTGGCAAGGTGGTCAATCACGAAGTGCTGGTTGGGAAATCTTTCCACCAGTTCTATGGCGGCTGGAAGTTGTCTGGCGTAGATCAAAATGTCGTAGGTGAAGTTGAATTCTTTCAGGCATGCGATACCCCGGCAAAACTCGGGACGAAGCAGAAAATGCTCGTCTGGCTCCGCTTGCACGATGTGCCGGAAGCCGCGAAGCTTTTTGAATTTTGAGAAATAGCTAAGCCGGCCGGGCACATCGTCAGCGGTGAGGTCCACCCAGCCTACGACGCCCTTTATTTCATCGCATTGATCGGCCAGTTCAAGCAGAAACCGCGTCTCGTTTTCCGACTGAAGTGCCTGCACGGCTATGCATCCCGAGATTCCGTTTGCGTACAGCTCGGGCAGAAGGTCTGCTGGCAGACAATCCCGCTTTATTACCTGCATTTCATCTGTGATCCAGCCGTATTGTTCGGAGTTGTATTTCCAAAAGTGCTGGTGAGCATCAATCCACATGAGTTTAGTCTCGAAGATTTTAGGAATCCACCATCGATGGGATAGTCCGCCCCGTTCGGCTGTGTTCGGGACAGTTGATCGAACACTTCTTTCTTGCGACCGGGCAGCTCTATCCCACCGTGTTGCCAAGCGCCAGCAATACAGTCGCACCAATTAAACAGCTCAAACCCAGACTGAGAAGCCGTTTCGCCGAAGCCGGGGCCTGCTTCCATTCTCCGGTGAGAACTCCCGACAAGGTCGCTGTCATAATCATGAAAATCTGCAACAACCCCCAGCCGATCGAGGTCCCGAAAGATCCGAGGTAGTTGGCTGCCATGCCATACAGTGCGAATGCACCCATCCACAGCATGCCCATCAACGCGGGCTGAAGAGCATCCGGGAATGCGGAGTGGAATGCTCCCCAACTGCGGTTGTTGCGGAGCAGATACAGGCTGTAAGCAATATTGGGAACAAAGCCGCCAGCCAATCCGATCGGCCACACGGCATAGCCCGCGCGCACTTCCGAAACGCCATGGCGGACCGCTTCCCTTGCGATGTCCTGGCCAAAGGCGAAGGAATAATTCAGCATCGGGGCCATGATTCCGCAAAGCAACGCGAGCAGGACTGCGGCAAAATACTTCTGTCCCTGCGCGGATGCAGTAACACTTTTGCCCCGCTCTCTAACCTGGCCTCCCCAGGTAGAAAAGGTAATTCCCACCACCATGAGCGCAACTCCGCTCAACACAAAAATCAGGGGACGGCCCTTTGCCAATTCGTGCTGTTGCACAAACAGGGGGACCAGCGTGCCCAGAAGCGCGCCGAGCCCGACGACGATGGCGTAGGCCAAACCGAGTCCCAGGCGAGCGATAGAAATTCCGAACAATACCTGGGCGATTCCCCATCCGGCTCCGAAAAGAACAGGTACTGCAAGCTGATGCGCTGACAAGGCGCCATAGGTTGCGAACAGATTGCTGACCAGCGCCAGTGCCAGTAACCACGGAAGCACGATCAGCGAGATCACGCTGAAAACGAGCCATACGTTCTCCCACTTCCATGCGCGGACGAATTTCATCGGCAGCATGCAATTGCCGGACATCAGCCCGGCAACCATCGTCAAAACGATTCCAATTGCGAGTGATTGGTTCAATTGGTTTTATAGCACTTTGTGCAAGCGATCTCTATCTACTCGGGTTCGTTATACACGCCGATCTCGGCAATGTGTGGCATCTCCTTGCTGCTTTCCAAGAGGAGCCGCACTCGTTGCGATGACACGCGCGGAATGCGCTGTATGGTCGCAGGAGCTGGCCTTTCGCCGCTTATCAGCTTCGTCCACGCCGCACCGTTCCAACACTCAAAGCGATAGCTCCGAATGCGGCTTTCCGGATAGTCATCCCGTTTGCCGACCAGCTCCACAAGCGAGACAACGTTGAAATTCTCCTGCTTTTTCAGGTCCACCTCCAGCCAGCCCGAGGTTTGTCCCTCATCCAGGCACCAGCTCGATCGGAAGTCACCGTCGTTGGCCTCGTCCGGTCCCACAGTCTCCGGGTAGCAACTGGCATGAATGGGCTTGCCCGTCGCCAGATTGCGCGTTGTGATTACGACATGCTGGCGGAGCTTCGCCATGGGCCCAGGATGCTTCCATGCCTTACCAATCTCTTCGAGGCGGCTCACCACGTTTGGCGCGAGCCGTCCTTCGCGGTTCGGGGGAGCATTCAGAATCAGGTTGCAGTGTCTGCGATTCAGCGGCTCAAGCCACTCGTCGACGACAGTCTTCAC
>Ga0134124_10001958_pt1 | contig 16547 bp, 15 predicted proteins | sample KB304_FD_96880 | JGI IMG/M metagenome (GOLD analysis project Ga0134124, IMG submission 96880) | Terrestrial soil microbial communities without Nitrogen fertilizer from Kellogg Biological Station, Michigan, USA - KB3-0-4 | ecosystem: Environmental > Terrestrial > Soil > Unclassified ...
AAGCAGGCAGCCTCGATCCGACACGAGGGACGACCCTCACGGTAAGATCGGTCTCCACGACATCGAGGTATACGATGTGCGACTCCTTGAGTATGGCGACATAAGTGGTTTCGTTACATTCCCTCACCAGTGATTCAAGAACCGGTCTCGACTGCCTCAGCAGACCCATCTGCTTGATGAATGTCTGGCCGAGCTCGAGTGTTTTCAGGCCGAGACGGTAATTCTCGGTAACCCGGTTCTGCTCGATGTAACTGCGTGACTCGAGTGTCGCAAGAAGACGGAAGACGTTATTCTTGTGGAGCTTCAGACGCTTGCTGAGCTCGGTGACCCCCAACTCGTCAACATCCCCCTGAAACTGCTCCAGAAGGTCGAGCGCATGATCAACTGCCTGGATAATGTATTCGGATTTGTCTTTTTTAGCCATTATTAGATCCTCTATTATTTATTCAATCTATACAGATAGCGCATTTTTTTCATTTTAGTCAAGCAGTTTTAAAGAGTAGAACGATTTATCAATCAGCATATCAGAGTCTGGCGCGCCAAAAGTGCTTCGCAGCAATAACTGCTGTTTTATTAAAACGGTAACTCATTAAAAACCGGCTTATTCAGTATGCCTTAAAAACAATAACCTCCTTAAATATCCGAGTGATACCCTTATGATAAGTATAGAATGATGTTTTATAGTTGTCAACAGGTAAAAATAAGGATATTTTTATTTTCGCATCACACTGTTATTGTCGGGAGGTAGAAATGCTCTCTTTAAGGAAAAAGATCCTGGTCGCGATCGATGGCTCGCCGATGTCGGACAAAGCGGCTGAAGAGGCCGTACGGCTTGCGGCGGGCAACCAGGGACAGTTCAAGAGCAAGGTTTATGCGATGCTGGTGCTACCCAATGCGCCCAGAACGACTTTCACGGACTTTGTCCCGCCGAGGCCGGTAACTGAAACCGAAGAGTGGGAAGATATCCGGACCAAGATTTTTTTTGTCGTTGAGAAGAATGCCGAAGAGGCGGGGATCCCTCTGGAGATCAAGGTCGCTCACGGCGACCCTGCTATCGAGCTGCTTGCTTTTTCCGAGCGCGAAAATATCGATGTGATTGTAATAGGAAGCACGGGCAAGGGGTTCATCAGGAGAAAAGTGCTCGGAAGCGTTTCCGACAAGGTGGTAAGGAACGCAAAGTGCTCCGTGTATGTAGTAAGGGGGTAGATCCTCCCGGCTCACCTGCCAGAGTGGACGACCTCGAAGACCTCCCCGCCACGATTGAATCTGACGCGGTTCTCCCCGATCTCGATGACCTTTGCACCCAGTATCTCCGCACCCTCCCCGACCAGAGTGCCGTTTATCACGGCACGCCGCAAGTGACGCTCATCCTGCCAGGCAATACCTGAGATGGTAATCCCTTCCTCTCCGCTCTTTTGGGAACTCTTCAAAGTCCTGGCGGTCAGTTCCTGAGTCTCCTTGACAGCCCTGCTGTCCGGAGGCAGGGATTTCTCAGGCAAAGGCTGCGCTGGCGACGATCGCACAGGCTGCGCCTGGATGACCGGCGGTTGCTCCTGCTTGAGAGGTTCTGCCACCTTTACCGGCTCGTTTTTTTGAGGTTCCGGTCTGGCAAAATAAAAGACTCCGGCAACTGCTGCAGAGGCAAGGAGTAAAGCTGCTGCAACCCGGAAGATCCGGGGTCTTCCGGAAGCCGGAGCTGTCCCATGGTAGTTGAGCACCTCGTTCCGCAACTCGTGCGAGCTCTGGCGCTTTGCCTTTCGTTCCAGCTCCATCTTTCTGAGTGCATCAAGTATCAGGCTCATCTGTCAACTCCTGAAGAGTTACTTCCTTTTGCAGCAGTATAGCGCATGAACGTCCCCCCGCTCTTCTGATAAAGCCTCGCCAGAGTCTTCGCACCGGGTCTGCCGTCCGCCTTCAGCCCTTCACTACCCTGAAAACGCTTCACCGCCTCTTCGGTCTTTGCGTCAAACTGATTGCTAGAAGGGCCGGAATAGTGCCCGGCACTCCTGAGCATTTCCTGAAGGAGCTTTACGCCGCCAAGCCTGGTTTCGCTGCTTGCCGCCGGCACAGGCACATCCGATATCTTCCGGGCAGGCTGCAGCACCGGGGCCTGGTCATTCAGAAAGAGCAGGGCTGCCGAAACCAGGATCGCAACGACCAGGATACCCGACAATATCAGCGGCCATGACCTCTTCTCGATCTTTGCCACATCCAGGATCGCAGCATCGATCATGTCACCGGAGATCTCCCTTGAATCCTTTGTGTAGGCAAGCAGGAGCGACCTGTCGCAGACACTGTTGATAAGCCTCGGAAGTCCTTTCGAATATCTGCTGATTCTTTTTACCGCCGCTTTCGAGAAAGAGACCGGCTCCCTTCCCTCTGCCGCGATCCTTATCCTGTGGCGGATATAGGAGTGAATATCCCCCTCATCGATCCTTTTCAGGTGATATCTGACCGTTATCCTCTGACTCAGCTGCCGCAGGTCTTCTCTGGCCAGAAGAGCCTTCAGTTCCGGCTGCCCTACCAGGACGATCTGTATCAGCTTTTCTCTCTCCGTTTCGAGGTTCGATATCAGCCGAACCTCCTCCAGCGCATCCCTTGAGAGGTTCTGCGCCTCGTCGATGACCAGCACGACCGCCCTGCCCTCGCCGTTTTCCTTGAGCAGATACTCGCTCAAGGCCTGATGAAGCTCGCGAATTTCGCTGCTTGACGAAAGGAGTCCGAATTCCCGGTTGATCACCTGAAGCAGGCCGAGCGGCGAAAGAGTCGGGTTGAAGATCAGGGCGGTGCGATATTTTTCCGGCGACAGCTGCCGCAAAAGTGTCCGCGTCAGCGTCGTCTTCCCGGTTCCGACCTCTCCCGAGAGTTCAATGAAGCCGGCCCTGGTCTCTATGGCATACAGCAGGTGCGCATAAGCCTCCTGATGGCATCTGCTCAGGAAGAGAAATTCGGGGTTTGGCGTCAGGGTGAACGGCGGCTCCCGGAAACCGAAATAGTTCTGGTACATAACTTTCCTTTGGTCTATCAACAGCAGCTGTTCATCGTGAAGAAGCGCCTTCTTTCCTGGTCTCTCTTCTCAGGTAATCGAGGATCTCAACCAGACTCGCCTTGATGATCGCTTCATCCCTGGGGAATTCGTACGGCGACAGTTCGAGTGTCACGGTATCGTTGTAATCTGTGTTGCGGAGGTGATTGAGGAATCGTGTCAGAGGGAGCATGCCGTGACCGGGGATAAGATGCTCCCGGCCGTGGCCGTAATCGGAGAAGTGGATGTTTCTGATCCTGCCGCTGTTGTAGCAGAGATAGAAGTCGTTGATGAAATTCGCCTTTCCCGATCCCATGTGAGTACAGTCGAAGGTCATGAGGAGGTTCCTCTCCTGGATGAAATCGATCATCTGGCCGGTATCCGAGAGGATATGCGGATTTATTTTAAACTTCCCCACCCAGGGCATGTTTTCAATGGTTACCAGTACACTCCCGGCACCCAGCTCCTTCTGGAAATCATGTATCCTGTAGAACCAGCGCCAGAAACCGATCTCCATCCCCATCCATGAAGGCGGATGAAAATTTACCAGCGGCACCCCGCTTTTTTCCGCAAGCTCGACGCACTTTTTGAGCGAGTCCACTTGCGAACCCCACCCGTCAAGCGGCATGAACGGAGCATGAATGGTTAGCACGGGAGCGCTTTCCTGAAGCTCCTTCAGAAGGGAGAGTGAATTCACCCGCTGGAACTCCTGGTTGACGATCAGCTCCACCCCGTCAAAACCGAGTTCGCTGGCAAGAGTAAACACCTTGCGAATCGGGAAGGTGTGAAGCGTCCCGCTGGAAAGCGTTATCTTCATTACAGCTCGACCTCTACCAGCTGCTGGTGCACAAATCTCTGAAGCGTGGATATGTCTCCCAGCCCGCTTTTCAGGCGCTCTCTGGAGGCCGCGTCGAGAACATCCGGCTTAAGGTAGAGGCTCTCTTCGTCACTACCCGCTTCCAGTTCGATCCTTACCAGCTGCCGCAGGAAATCCTGATAGGCGACTAGCAGTCGATCCGCCAGGGTAACCCCGAGATTGCCTGCAGCAAGCACTGCCTTCAATCTTTCGACCGTCGATGTCTCCGTTACCCCCAGCGCTACGGCAAGTACCCTCGAAGCGTCTACCAGCGGATCTATCGCGAGCGACTTGAGGGAAAACGCTCCTTTGTGCCTGCCGCTTCTTTCCGTCTTCAGCCGCCCGAAAATGCTCAGGGGCAGCGACATGACCGCTATGTTTTTCGCCAGATGCCAGAATCTCTCGCCGGGGACCTCGTCGGCAAGAAGCTTTCTTACCTGCTGCAGCAGCCCTTCGGAGAAGACCTCGTCCCCGCAGAGCAACCTCAAATCTGCGGCAGTCTCGAACATCCTGGAGAAAAGCAACTCGTCACCTTCGCCCCCTGACAGTGATCTTGCAGCACCTCCCCCTTTGAGCGGCGCCGAGACATACTCCTCCCATTCAGCTCTGGGACCGGACCAGAACAGATTCCCCCCCTTGAACAGGCTCCGGTTGATAGCAGGGAAACGAACCGAAAGAATAGCCATGAACCTGAGGGCCAGTTCATCGTAATAACCTCTTTCTTCCGGGCCGCAATCCTGAAACACAAAAAAGAAACTGCTTCTCTCCCCGAGAATCGCCTCTCTCCTGCCAAGTTCTCCGGATACCAGAAGTGCCGAGGAGATGTCGGGAGGGGTCCGTCCCTCCTGCTGCAAAAGGTTCATGGCATGGGTCAGGGCAGTTGAGGCAAGTTTCTCATGGAAAGAGCAGGAGAGCTCGTGGATCTCCCTGACCGATGATCGGCATGCAAACTGCTCTGCAAGGAGCCGCTCGAATCGTTCCGAATAGCCCTGCAACTCGTCGGCAAAGCGGATCGATCCCATCCCGGCGATCAGTTGCACGATCTCGTCTGCGGGACCTTTGCAGGCCGTCATCTCCCGCTGCAACTCCTCTCTCAGGCTGTACAGAAGTTCAAGGGTCTCTGCCGCGCCTCCTCCGGACATCCTTGAGGCAAGGCTTTTCTGAAACTCTTCGATCAGCGCCTTCGTCCCCTTCGAGGTCATGATGGCACTTACACTCATGGCTGCCTCCCTGAAGCATGACTGCATGGCCCCGAAATCACTGGATCTCTCCGTGGACCTCGTCGGCGAGGAATCTTCTTATCTCTTCGGAAGGCGGCCTGGTGAACCGGGATATGGTTATCATCACCAGGATAACGATAGGTGCACCGCAAAGCGCGGAGGCGGTAAGAGGGAACAGGGTATTCACCAGCGGCACGAGAGTCCCGAACAGCGGCTGCGCGAAAGTGATCAGCAGCCCCGTAATCATCCCGGAGATCACCCCGTGTTTGTTCGTCCCGCTCCACCAGATCCCGAGCAGAAAGGCGGGAAAGATGGTGTTTCCGGCAAGCGCGAAGGCAACGGCTGCAATCTCGGCTATGAGACCGGGCGGATTCAGCGCACCGAAAAGGACCGGAACGGCAAGAACCAGGGTCGATCCTTTGGCGATCGACATCCTCTTCGACTCGCTCGCATGGGGGTTGATTATCCGGTAATAGATGTCGTACGAGACGGATGCGGCACCGGTCATAAGGAGTCCTGCCACCGTAAAGAATGCGGCACTCACGGCTCCTGCGGCAAGCATGCCGAAAAGCCATAAAGGAAGACCACCCATGACCGCAGCTCTCAGGACGACGATATCGGCCATCTTTTCTGCGACGCCGGGAGGAAGGCCCATCCCAGACCTGGCCTCCAGGAGTCTGCCGAACACGGCATATGCCGGAGCAGACCAGTAGATGAGGGCGATGAAGAAAAGCCCCCAGACAACGCTCCAGCGGGCGTCACGGACATTGGAGACGGTGTAGAATCTTGAGAGGACATGAGGTAGACCGGCTGTCCCGAACATGAGCGTAAAGCAGAGTGCCGTCCATTGGAAGAGTCCGAAGTGACTGAAGGAGCTGGACATATTGATCCCGAATTCGGCGGAAAGGTCAGTCATGGCCTTGCCGTAGCCGAACTGCGGCAGGACCCAGAAGTATCCGAGCCGGTAGGCAAGGAACATCAGCGGCAGAATGAAGGTCACGATGAGCACGAAATACTGCAGCTTCTGACTCCTTGCGACACCCATGACCCCTGACAGGACAATGTATGCCATCAGGACCACGGCCCCTATGACGACTCCGTGGCTGTAATCCACCCCCAGAAGCCAGGCAAAGACCATTCCTATGCCTTTGAACTGGGCCATGCTGTAGATAAGGGTGATGAGGATGGAGATGGTAGCGGAGATGAGCCTGGCTGCAGGAGATTCGTAGCGCTCTCCGATAAAGTCCGGAGCCGTGTATTTTCCGAAACGGCGGAGCTGTCCGGCGAGCAGCACGAGCAGAAGCACGTAACCGCCTGTCCAGCCGATCACGTAGGCAAGGGCTGAGTATCCGTACAGGTAGACCAGGCCGGCGATCCCCAGAAAACTTGCCGCGCTCATCCAGTTGCTGGCGATTGCCGCACCACCGCCTATCCTGCCGGTATAGCGTCCCGCAAGACCGTACTCCGAACCTTCGCGAGTCTTGTACAGCAGCCCCGCGACGACAAAAAGGAGAAGAACCCCGAAAACGACCAGCATCGGGATTATTTTCTGACCCGGATCAGTCATGGTACCTCTCTCCTTTCCTGCTCCGCCGCTCCGTCAGACGGTCCATGAAGAGGTTGAAGAGTGCGCAGATAATGATGAACCAGAGCGGAAGCATCTGGGCGGTAAACCAGAAGTGAAACGGCAGGTTGAAAAAAGTGAACCCTTCGAGCCAGCTGCGTCCGTCAGGCCCTGCAGAGAGCATGAGCCAGAGCTGGAAACCGAAAACGGCAACCCCCCAGCCGACAAGGACGGCAATCATGGCCAGAACCTCGCCCCTCATGATTCGCGACTTCGGACGAAAGAGATTTACTTCAAACTTTCTGTCGAGGCTGTCCATTTCAGGTCCTCCTTTTGCCACTTCCTGATACTCTCTTATCCCAATAAGCTGACACCTTACCACCCCTAACCCCTCCTAAAATAGGAGGGGGACTTTGAGCTCCCCTCCTTACAAAGGAGGGGTTGGGGGTGGTTGGGTTTCGTTCTTTCCCGATTGCAACCCGGAATTAAGACTTCACGACTTCACGCAGTACCGAGGTCGCATATGAGCCTTTCGGCAGCATGAACTCAAGGAGCAGGTCCCCATCCTCACCTGTGACGGAGGCCTCTTTCAAAGGTACCCTCAGGGGACGTCGCTCCCCGTCGAGACGCAACCTGCCTGAGCCGCAGAATATCTCCGGAGAAAGACCCGCAGCTACTAGGATCGCTGCCTCGTCTGCTGCCGCCCTCCCCTGTGGGGCAAGCATCTTCCGTCCGAACATCGGGCCGGTAGCAGAGATCTCGAAAGAAGCGGCCCGCGGGGCGGCCTCGTCCAGATCCTCCACCAGAAAACAGGCTCCGTTCTGATGCTTGAAAGCGACATCTCCGCGCTCGACATGATCCAGAGAGTCGATTCTGGCAGCCACAGCCCTGTCAAACAGAAAGGACTGTGCCGCAGAGATATAAAGAGAGACAAGCCTCGGATGGATTGTCTTCACTGCCCTCTCCCACTCTCCTGGCTTGCGGAGCAGCGATTTCAACACCTCACGCTCGGTGCGGCAGTGCGAAGGAATCAGTTCCGCCGCCTCGGCAAGCTGACCCGCCCGGAAAGCAACGATCCCCTGTTGCCAGCGCTCGTCATGAACCAGTTCCGGACTCCCGAATAGCGCCTTGACAGCTCCCTCGAAATCGCTCCGGAGAAGTCCGATCCCGATGTCGGCCGAGTTCCCCTGGCTGCCGTAACGCTGCTCGCCGAAATAGTTGGGCACCCCCCTGCTGCAGAGAACCGAGAGAATGGCTTCCGCCTTCCATAAAGGCTCTTCCGTGACTCCACGGATCCGTATCCTGAAACTGTTCCCGGCAAGATGCCCGAGCCTCAGTTTGTTGGTATGCCGGGTAGCGGAAAGAACCTTTATCCCGGCGACATCGACCGCTTCGACCTGTTCAGGAGAAACACCGGGAATCGAGACCGTCTGCCTCGTAATCCCCCGGGCATCCTTCATCCCGGCATACCCCATATCCCGCTCCGGGACTTCGAGAGCCCTTGAAATCCGTCTCAACATCTCAAGCGTCGTCAGGCCTCTCTTCTCGATCAGGGCATACGTATGCTCTCCGCTGCCCGATGCCTCGTAAAGCGGGATCTCGGTCACCTCGAAGTCTTCCGCAGATGACTTGAAGACGCCTCCGGTGCCGGGCAATCCTGAGGTGAGGTACGGATGCTGCAGTTCAGATCTTGCGGTAGTGGACAAAATGTATCCTTTTCCCTTCGGCCATGAATTTCATCATGTATTTGGAGCGATGATAGCCATCCAGGTCGTCCCTGGAAAGATCGGGCAACAGCATGTTCTGAAAACCCTGCTGCTGCGGCATGAACCCGGCGACATCCTCGCCGTAGTCCTCGAAGTCGGTCGCAAAGTAGAACTCGGCGCCGGACATCATATAGCCTTTCAGGAACTCGACGAATGCACTGTTGACCAGACGTCTTTTCCGGTGCCGCTTTTTCGGCCAGGGGTCCGGACAGTTGATATACACGGCACAGAGCGAGTCTTCAGGGATGTGCTCAGTTATGAATTCCCGTGCTTCGACCCGCAGAACCCGGACATTCGTTATCCCGTGCTTCTCCAGACGCCTGCAGGTCTTGTCGCAGCCTTTGTTGTAATAGTCTATGGCGATGAAATTACGTTCCGGAAAGTCGGCTGCCGTCTTCGCGATGAAATCGCCGATGCCGCAGCCGATCTCGAGCGCCAGCGGGTTTTCATTCCCGAAGATCCTGCTCCACTCCGTTTTACCTGCGATATCTTCGCCGCGCAGAAAAAGCGGTGAGTTTATTTCAATCATTCTTTGCATGAGAAAGCCCTGTCAGGAATCCGGTTTGTTCGACAAAGTAGCATAAGAGCGTTGACTGTTGAAGTATTAATAGGGAAGTTACCGTAAAGTTCCGGATCAGCTTACATGAAAAAATGTTTCTATTCTGCCACTAATGAGTTATCATTTTCGGCCATAACTATCTGATTCATAACAATAAGGGGGCAGTCAATGATTAAAAGGGTTATCTCTGCGGCATTATTATCAGTTTTTGCTTTCAGCAGTATGGCGCTGGCAGCTGACATCAAAATCGGGATCATGCAGGCCCAGGCGGGTGATGCCAGAAAGTACCAGCCACTCCTCGACTACCTGTCAAAAAAAGGTCTTGCCGCCTCATTCGTTACCGCAAACACGTATCCTGCCGCAGCTGACATGTTCGCCAAAGGCCAGGTTGATGCCATGTTCAGCGGCTCCGGCATCGCCGGCGCCATGATAATCAAGGAGGTTGCAGAGCCTCTCGTCCGTCCGGTCAACCAGGACGGCACCAGCACCTATTCGGCAGCGATCATTGTCAAGAAGGGCGGGGCAAAATTCAACGGTTCCAACGACTATTTTGCCGGGAAAAAGGTAATATTCACCTCTCTCGCATCTTCAGGCGAATTCTACTACCGTTCGCTTGGCTCTTCCAAAGCCAAGGAACTGATGCAGGCTGCTTCGCACGGCGCGGCACTGGATGCCGTCAGCCGCGGGCAGGCTGACGTGGCCATTGTCAAGAACCGGGTCTGGGACAAGGAGAAGGCAAAGTATGCCGATCTTGAGCAGGTCGGGAAGGATAACGGCGAAAATCCGGACAACACCCTGATCATCTCCAAAAAACTTTCCAAAGCCACGGAAGACAAACTCTCATCGATCCTCCTCGGGCTCGGAAGCGACTCGTCTGCTGAAGCAAAGGCGGTCAAGGAGTCCATGAAGATCACCAAGTTCATCAAAACCACCGCAACCGACTTCAAATCAACCAATGCCCTGCTGAAAAAGGCCGGGGTCAGCAAATCATTCGCTTTCAAGTACTGACAACCCTTTATTCCCCCTTCGGAGTTTTGCCGAAGGGGGACGCTTGATCTTTTTGGGAGTTAATCGTTCATGCTTACAAAGTTTTTTACGGTCCGTTCCATACGGGGCAGATTCCTGATCCTTACGACCATCCTTATCCTGACCCTGTTCGGCGGACTCGGTGCCTTTATCGCATACCAGAACAGCTCTGAAATCAGGAAGTCGCTCGATTCCAAAGCAGGTTCGGTCGCCGATCTGGCCAGTCTCAGCGGTGCCGAGCATCTGGCAAACTTCAACTTCATCGGACTTGACAATCTTGTCCAGGATATCCTTAAAGACCCTGAAGTGAGCTTTGCCGGATTTTACAACGACAAAAAAGAGCTGGTCACAAAGAGTCCGGTACCTGAATCGGCCTCATCACTGAAGGTCGTCGAGCGCGCCCTGAAATCTTCTGACGGATCTGCCGCACTCGGCACTCTCAAGATCGGATACAAGACCGACTCCATCTCAAGGACGCTGAAAAAATCCGTTCTGCTGGTTGCAGCAGGTACCCTGCTGACGATTACCCTCTTCTCAGCAGGAATCAGCCTTGCGGCGGAACGGATCATCCTGCAACCGATAGGCAGACTGAGCAGAATCATCGAACATGTCGCTGCCGGTGATCTTTCCCAGCAGCTTGAAACCGTATCCAATGACGAACTTGGCGATCTTGCAGTTGACCTCAACAGAATGATCGGCAACCTCAACAACATGGTCAGCCAGGTAAGCAGCGCCGCCAACGAGTTGAACAGTATCACGGGGAATCTTCTTTCAGCTTCCGGTAAAGTGGTTGATGCCGCAAAGCTCCAATCCGAGGGGGTAAGCAGTACATCATCCGCCGTAACGCAGATAAACGCCTCGATAAAGGGGGTTAACGAGAGTATTGAAGGCCTCTCGCTCTCTGCCACCGAAAGCGCCTCCTCAATCCTTGAAATGACTTCAAGCGTCGAAGAAGTTGCCATGAATACTGAAACACTTGCCCAGTCAGTCGCAGATGTAAGCTCTTCGGTAAATCAGATGGCAGCATCGATAAAACAGATCAATCTGAGTGTCAGGAACCTTATGGAGGCAGCAAACAGTACGTCATCCTCCGTAATGGAAATGGATTATTCAATCCGTCAGGTCGAGAAGAACACTGCCGATGCTTCGCAGATTTCGGAAACAGTCCGTGAAGATGCCGAAATCGGAAGGGCGGCTCTCGAAGAGTCAATCGCCGGCATCCATGAGATCAAGCGTTCGTCAGAAATCACGTTCGAAGCGATAAATTCGCTCTCCGGAAAAACAGCCGATATCGGCGCGATCCTCTCGGTTATCGATGATGTGGCGGAGCAGACAAACCTGCTTGCCCTCAACGCAGCTATCATCGCTGCGCAGGCCGGTGAACAGGGCAAAGGATTTGCAGTCGTCGCCGACGAGATCAAGCAGCTGGCAGAAAGGACAAGGAGCTCCACCCGGGAGATAACAAGGGTCATAAAGGGGCTTCAGGACGAGACCGGAAGAGCTGTGGCAGCTATCCGGAGCGCCGAAAAGAGTATCATTAACGGCGAGATACTCGCGGACAGATCGGGTACCGCTCTCAACAAGATTTTCGAAGGGATTCAGAAAGCCACAGGTCAGATGAAGGAGATTGCCAAAGCAACCATGGAGCAGGCCAAAGGAAGCCAGCAGATTCGCGAAGCTGTCGATCAGGTATCCCATATGGTCAGTCAGATAGACACTGCGACCAGAGAGCAGGCTCAGGGGAGCGATCTCATCATCACATCCTCCGAGAAGATGAAGGATATCACGACCCAGGTCAGAAACGCCGCGCAGGAGCAGAGCAAAGTCGGTAAATTCATAGCAACGTCCACGGAATCGATAACCGGGATGATCAAGCAGATAAGACGCGCCTGCCTTGAACAGGCAAAGGGGAGCGAAATGATCTCCTCATCCGTGGACAACATTGAATCATCGTCATCGATAAACCTTGATGCTGCAAAGATGATGGATGATTCGGTCGCAAAGCTTTTCGAGCAGATTGACAAGCTTAAAAAAGAGATGCAGTCATTCAGGACCTAGAGCCCCCCTCAATCCCCAGAGGGTGCTTGCCAGGGGAGAAGCCAAAAAAGGCCGCCGGGAAAAATCCGGCGGCCTTCATTTTTGCATGACCGATATTGGCCGTAAGATGGTGGAAAGGAAGGGGAGTTTGTCTGATCAACCCACCAGTGCGCCGGTGCAGCTCGACCCCTCTCCGGCGGTACAGCAGTAGCAGTGCTGGGAAAGCAGGATCTTTTTCCCGTTCAGGTTCTCACTCTCCAGCTCCGAGATGGTTATTTCAGACCCGTCTTCAGCCGTAACCGGCATCTGCAGCGCCTGGTTGAAATCGCAATTATAGATTCTCCCCTGCCAATCTACGCTCAGCAAGGTGCGGCACATGATACTGCCGGCAGCCTCGGGATTGAACTTCCCTGCCAGAAGAGAAAGGTAATCGGAATATTTCCCGCCGGCATCGAGATGCTCCTTGAAACGGCCGATTGGTGCGTTGGTGATGGTGAACAGGTTGTTGAAGCTGATCCCGTGGCGGTTCAGGAGTTGTTCCTTGTACGCCGCTTCCAGCTCGTTCTGTGAGCCGGGGACAAAATCTCCTCCCGGATTGTAGACCAGGTCCAGTTCCAGCTCAAAGCCGTAGCCCATAGAGTTCAGCTGCTTCAGGACCTTGATGCACTTTTGATAGACCCCCCTACCCCGCTGCAGTTCCACGTTACTCTCCAGATAACAGGGAAGCGAACCGATGATGGTCAGTCCCTGGTCACGACAGAACCCGGGCAGCCATTCCCACCCCTCCTCGGCCATGATGGCCAGATTGCTCCGCAGCAGCCTTCGCAGGGCCAGCCCTTCGGTCAGCTCGATGAAATGACGGAAGTCCGGATTCATCTCCGGGCAGCCGCCGGTTATATCCAGTGTAAGGCCGGGATGACGCGTAATGAACCGGGCTATCTTCTCCATGACTTCGGGCCCCATGACCTCGGTACCGCGACGGGAGGCGCCCACATGGCAGTGGGTGCAGTTCAGGTTACACAGATTGCCCAGGTTGACCTGCAGAGTCTGCAGTCTTGCAAAGGTTTCGTATTCGGGATTCACCGCCTGCAGCCGCTGTCGGAAAGATGCTACCATGATCTGTCTCTACCCCTTTTTTGCTTTTAATTTGCTGTACAGCGCCGGCAGCAGGGCAAACAGACCCAGCAGCGCAAACGAGCCGAGGACCCGCGGCGAAGCGATACCCGTAAGCGAATCGATTGTGGCCAGGCTCGCCCCGGCATTCACATACACGAATCCGCCGGGGATGATGCCGAGCAGCGTTCCGAAGAAGAATGTCCGTAACGGCAGGCGTGTCAGACCGGCAGCCAGATTGATCAGGAAAAACGGGAACACCGGCACCAGTCGCAGGAACAGCAGGTAGTTGAAGCCGCGGGCTTCCAGCTCCCGGTTCATCCCTTCCAGCCTGCTGCCGAACCGGTCAAGGACCGCGTCACGGAGCAGGTAGCGTGTCACCAGAAAGGCAAGGGTGGCGCCGATGGTCGCGGCAATAATTGCATAGAGTGTCCCGGGAATCGAGCCGAAAATTGCCCCGGCCGCCAGCGACAGTATTGCTGCTCCGGGCAGGGAAAGGGCTGTCTGGATGATGTAGACCGCCATGAAGCCGGCAATCATGGCCACCCGGTGGCCGGCATAATACTCCAGCAGGTTCTGGCGGTTGGCCTTGAGAGCTTCCAGGGTCAGGAAACGCTGCAGGTCATAACGGAAAAAGATTGCAACTGCGACAGCTCCGGCAAGCGCGATGAGCATCTTTTTCCCGGATACCGGTCTTATCAAAACAGCGGCCCGTGGAAGTCGATAACTATCGCCGAGCAGTCGTCCTCGGGCAGCTCGGTCAGACCAAAATCACGATGGGCCTCGAAAAGCAGCCCGAGGAACTCCTGGTAATCGGCGTCGGCAGTACTCTTCAGCAGCTTCTTCAACCTTTCGAGGCCGAACAGCTCGCCGGAGGCATTGCTGGTTTCGATGATGCCGTCGGTATGGAGCAGAAGGCGATCGTTTTTCGCCAGGCTGAACGTCTGCAGATGCATCTCCGGCGTTTCGAAGAAACCGACCGGCGGGCCGGTCGAGGGGAGTTCGGTAACGACTCCGTCCCTGAGCACCAGTCCCGGTACCTGACCGGCATTCACATAGTGCATGTTGAGCGTTTCCGGGCTGATGATGCCGTAGAACAGCGAAGAGGAAAAATACTGGTCGATGGTTTGCGAACGGCGGGCAAAATCGATGAGAAAACCGTTGACCTGCTGCACCAGCTCCAGAGGGTTGCAGCCGCCCATCGCGGCCCGGTGGATGAAGCCGTAGATGAGCGACATGACCACCGAGGCGTGCAGGCCGTGGCCGGTCACATCGCCGATGAACAGCGACTGGCATTCATCGGGCATGGTGATGAAATCGAAATAGTCGCCGCCGAGACCTGCCGCCATCCTGTTCTTGATGCCGATGCAGCACCATGTGCAGACCGGCGAACTCTTGGGCAGGAGAAGCTGCTGCACCTTTTCGGCCAGCTCATATTCCGGACCGTCGATTTCGACATTTCCGTTCCCGTTGACGCGGGAAACTGCAGCCCGCTTCGAATAACCCTTCGGCATCACATCTGCGGATTTCATATGTTCACCTCTTCTGTTTCCCTCGGCCCACCGATACCGGAATTTCCGGGAAGATCAGCCCTTTAAATGTACCACGACTTTGCCGTTCTTTCAAACTCCTACACCCGGAAGGTCCGATAGCTTGACCCCATCAGCAGCCGATCAGCATCATAAAATAAAAAACGCCGTGAAGCCCTTTATCTATGTGGCTTCACGGCGTTTTGATCATTCAATTGTTTATCTAGGCTGCCCTCTCTGACGTAGAAGGCAGCGGTTTTTACAGCTATTTGCCGCCATGTGATGCGGTTTCAACTTCGGCTGTAGTGGTGGTAACTGAAGTGTTAATTTCTCCACCCACCGTGTGCATGATTTCGGATTCCGTCTTGGTATGATCTTCGGTCGACAGGCTCCCGCCGGTCTGGCTCTTGACCAGATCCGTAACTTCCTTGCACCCGCTGCTTATAGAAGCAACCATGGTGGTGACTTGACCAGTGGCTACATTATTATTTGTCAGGGCTGTTCCCGCGGCCGCGGAAAGTGTGTCGGCAAGTTTTTGCGTATCAGTTATCTCCGCAGCATTTTTTGTTGCGAGCGCCTTGCCCATTTCTGCAGCAGCAGCCTTCGCCACTGTGACTGACGTGGCCTTCTGGACGCTCAACAAGGCCGATTCGACGCCCTTGCTGAGAGCAATTACTGCAGGAGTCGCAGTTTCGATCAGCGCATCATCATTGGCGTGGCCGGTAGAGTCCTTCAGACCCAAAGTACCCAAAACGGTTTTCAAATCTCCTTTCTGCGCATCCGGTGTCATTGCCGTTAGCGTCGTCATCGCGGTTACGTTCTTGGTTGCAGTGGCGCCGGCAATTGCGGGGAGATCGGATACCAGCAGGCCCGCAGGAAGATTGGTGGTCGTATCTGTTCCACCCTCGCTGACGATCTTGGCCGTAGTGCCTGCCGCTTTCAATGCCGTCGCCTGCTCGGCGGTCAGATCCAGTTTAAACTTGCCGTCAGCGACAGTTGCAGGCGCGGCAGGCTCTCCGGCATCCTTCACGCCGTTGCCGTTCAGGTCGAGAAACACCGTGGCCCCTGCGATATTACCCTGCTGGACCTGTCCGGTGATGGTGAGCGGCTTCTGGGCTGATGTGGCCGAGTCAATAGTGTCTAATGAGGACCCGTTCCCGCCGCAGGCGGCCAGGAGGAGGGTTGTGGTAAAGAGTGTTAGTGTTTTGGATATCTGGTTCATGGGAAGCTCCTTTCGTTGTTGTGTTTCCTCTGATTAAAAATGGAAGCTGATTGGGTGTTTTGGTTGGTATTAGGGAGGTTAACATCTATGAATTTGCAAGTTTCGAGCCTAGAAGCAAATTGCTGAAAAACCGGCATGTTACATGCGATTCTGCAGATACGATGGATGTCAAATATTTTTCCATACATTTAAGTGCAGAGATGCCGGAGCACTTTTAAACCGCTCCGAACCGGAGTTGAGGGGGTATCAAAGGATTATCTCAGCTGTAAAGTTTTAGTCGGGGATTGCAACCCCTGGGGAAGGATTTACCTCTAATCTCCGCTGTTTTCCGACACCTATTGCATGGGAAATGTAATACCAAGCCCTTCCAGTAGCCATTTAATGGGTAACCAACAAGTAGTCCATATTTGTTCCCAGAAGAGCTATAATATGAAAATAGAAAAGGTGCGGTTCCATGCGCGTTCTAATTGTTGAAGATGACAGGAAAACTGCAGATTATCTCGTGAAGGGCCTTCAGGAGAGTGGTTTTGTAGTAGATTCGGCAGATAACGGCGTGGATGGTCTTCATCTGGCAAGCACCATGGATTACGATTTCCTTATCCTGGACGTATTGCTTCCCGGCAAAGGCGG
>Ga0134124_10001962_pt1 | contig 16544 bp, 14 predicted proteins | sample KB304_FD_96880 | JGI IMG/M metagenome (GOLD analysis project Ga0134124, IMG submission 96880) | Terrestrial soil microbial communities without Nitrogen fertilizer from Kellogg Biological Station, Michigan, USA - KB3-0-4 | ecosystem: Environmental > Terrestrial > Soil > Unclassified ...
AGCGAAGATGTATCTGGCTCAGTATGTCATGGGGGCGGCCCTGGCTCGCCAGCAGCAGTATCTGCGGGCCATCGGATATTTGCGCCATGCCATCGAGCTCCAGCCCGACTTGACCTGGGCGCATTACGAGATGGGCTCCAGTCTGCTAAGAACCGGCGATTACAAAACGGCGGCCGTTCATCTCGAGATCGCCTCTAGCCGGCTACCCGACTTTGCAGAGGCCCACTCCCTTCTGGCGCAAGCTTATGAACATCTAGGCCGGGCTGAAGACGCCCGGCGCGAACGCTCCAAATCGGCTGCGCCCGATGGGGTGACGCCGTAGCCTGCCCGTCCATTGCTCGATCCTTTGCGACCGCGCGGAGGTTTTTAGACGAATGCAAGCATGTCTATCACATTAGTAGACTTGTAGAAACGGTTGGTGTATATTAGTTTCGAATGGTAACCAGCATCATCTCCATCTGTTGTAACAGCACCTGCTGTCGCTGCGCGTGTCGCAGTGGACGTGGGTCTGAGGGTGGAATGTAGCCGAAGCAAACATTCAATTTCTCAAGCGGCCCACGAATCGGAATCGTGGGCCGTTTGCTTTTTACGGCTGTGATGTCCGGATTCGGGGCCGCCTGAACTTCACAGGGGAGATCATGCAGAGGAAACTCTTGGCGGTCATAGGGCTGGCGCTTGCGGGCTTGCTGCACACGTATTCGAATCAGGGTCGAGCGCAGGGCGGCGAGGTCTCGTTGTTGAATGTCTCCTACGATCCGACACGCGAACTGTACCAGGATTTCAATCAGGCCTTCGCGAAATACTGGAAAGCAAAGACCGGTCAGACCGTTACCGTCGAGCAGTCTCATGGCGGTTCGAGCAAGCAGGCCCGTGCTGTCATTGACGGGTTGCAGGCTGACGTCGTGACCCTTGCCCTGGCCTACGACATTGACGCGATTTCGCAGAACGCCGGATTGGTGCCCGCGGACTGGCAAAAGCGGTTGCCGCAGAACAGCACTCCGTACACTTCGACGATTGTCTTTCTGGTGCGCAAAGGCAATCCGAAATACATCAAGGATTGGGACGATCTGGTGAAGCCCGGAGTTTCGGTGATCACGCCGAATCCTAAGACGTCGGGCGGGGCGCGCTGGAACTATCTCGCTGCCTGGGCCTACGCGCTCAAGCAGCCCGGCGGAAACGAACAGATGGCGCAGGATTTTGTGAAGCGCCTCTACAAGAACGTTCCGGTGCTCGATTCCGGGGCACGCGGCTCGACCACAACTTTCGTGCAGCGTGAAATCGGCGATGTGCTCATCGCCTGGGAAAACGAAGCCTTCCTTTCGATCAAGGAACTAGGTCCCGACAAGGTTGAAATTGTGGTGCCGTCGCAAAGCATTCTGGCTGAGCCGCCGGTGGCAATCGTGGACAAGGTCGTGGACAAGAAAGGCACCCGCAAAGTGGCCCAGGCATATCTAGAGTATCTGTACACGCCCGAAGGTCAGGAAGTTGCAGCCAAGAACTACTATCGGCCGCGGCTCGACTCCGTTGCAAGAAAATACGCCTCGACATTCCCCAAGATAAAGCTGGTCACCATCGATGAAGTCTTTGGGGGCTGGCAAAAGGCGCAGAAAACACATTTTGCCGACGGAGGGGTGTTCGATCAGATCTATCAACCCAATCAATAACTATGGCTTTCACGTTCAAGAGACGCAGTAACCTGCCGGGCTTCGGACTGGCGCTGGGCTACACCGTGCTGTATCTCAGCCTGATTGTCCTGCTCCCGCTGGCTGCGACGTTTCTGAAAGCCTCATCGCTCAATTGGGCGCAGTTCTGGCACATCGTTACCTCTTCGCGGGCCGTGGCTTCCTACCGTCTGACCTTCGGAGCGTCGCTCATCGGCGCTCTGGTTAATTTGGTATTCGGAGTCCTGGTGGCGTGGGTTCTCGTGCGCTACAGTTTTCCCGGCAAACGGCTCTTCGACTCGCTGGTGGATCTTCCATTCGCCCTTCCGACGGCGGTTGCCGGCATCGCCCTGACCACCCTCTATGCGCCCAACGGCTGGCTTGGGCGGCCGCTGGCTTCCCTGGGAATCAAGTCTGCCTACTCTCCGCTGGGAGTGGCGATCGCGCTCACATTTATTGGACTGCCGTTCGTGGTCCGAAGTGTGCAGCCGGTCCTCGAAGACATGGACAAGGAGCTTGAGGAAGCTGCGGCCAGTCTGGGAGCCAGCCGCTGGCAGACTTTCTCTCGGGTTGTCCTGCCGACAATTTTGCCAGCCGCGCTGGCGGGCTTTGCCATGGCTTTTGCCCGCGCAGTCGGCGAATACGGCTCGGTCGTGTTCATCGCGGGCAACATGCCGATGAAAACTGAAATTACGCCGCTGCTGATCATCACCAAGCTTGACCAGTACGACTATGCCGGCGCGACCGCCATCGCAGTGGTCATGCTGGTGTTCTCGATGATCCTCCTGCTGCCGATCAATCTCTTACAGAAGTGGAGCAGCAGCCGCGAAGAGAAGACGACTGAATTGATTCCGGATGTGATGGAGACGTGAACTGATCAGAACTGATGTGGTCGAGAAAAGAGAATGGGATCCATTACCGTAGCAGCGGGAAAAAGTCCGGCAACCCGGCGGGTAGCCGCGGCCGCGACCGGTGAGTCGGTTGCTGTCCGCTCGATCCTGATCGGCGTCGCCGTACTCTTTCTGGCTCTGTTCATCTTCCTGCCGCTGGCGATCGTTTTTTCCCAGGCCTTTGCCAAAGGGATGGGCGTCTACTGGGCGAGCCTGCGTCAGCCCGACGCGCTGGCGGCGATTCGTCTGACCCTGTTGGCGGCGACCATCGCCGTCCCCCTGAACCTGGTGTTTGGAGTAGCTGCGGCCTGGTGCATCGGCAAATTTGAGTTTGTCGGCAAGAGCCTCCTGATCACGTTGATTGATCTGCCATTTTCGGTCTCGCCGGTCGTGTCCGGCCTAATCTACGTTTTGCTCTTCGGCTTGCAGGGGCTGTTCGGGCCGTGGCTGGCGCGCCACGACCTACAGATTATTTTCGCCGTGCCGGGAATTGTCCTGGCAACTATTTTCGTGACCTTCCCATTTGTCGCCCGCGAGCTGATCCCGTTGCTGCAAGCCCAGGGACAAGAGGAAGAAGAAGCGGCCCTGGCCCTGGGCGCCAGCGGCTGGCAGACTTTTTTTCGCGTGAGCCTGCCCAATATCAAGTGGGGACTGCTCTATGGTGTGATCCTCTGCAACGCTCGCGCCATGGGCGAGTTTGGCGCGGTGTCGGTGGTCTCCGGCCATATCCGCGGACGCACTAACACCATGCCGTTGCACGTCGAGATTTTGTATAACGAGTACCAGTTCTCCGCCGCATTTGCGGTGGCGTCCCTGTTGGCCTTGTTGGCTCTCACAACGTTGCTGGTCAAGACCGTGGTCGAATGGAGAGCGCGGCGTCAGCTGGCGGAATCCGCTGCCTGGGGCGAAGAAGGGCAAATCGCATGAGCATCGAAGCGAAAGAAATCACCAAGAAGTTTGGACAATTTACTGCGCTCGAGCACGTTGATCTGAAGATTCCCTCGGGCGAACTGGTGGCCCTGCTGGGACCGTCAGGCTCCGGGAAGACGACGCTGCTGCGTATCATCGCCGGCCTGGAATTTGCCGACTCCGGGACCATTCTTTTTGATGGGGAGGACACCACTCACCGCAATGCCCGCGACCGCCGTGTCGGCTTCGTATTTCAGCACTACGCCCTCTTCCGCCACATGACGGTGTTTGAAAACATTGCCTTCGGACTCAAAGTCCGCCCGCGGAATGTGCGTCCGTCGAAGGAGCAAATTCACGCCAAGGTTCACGAGTTGCTAGGCTTGATCCAGCTGAAAAATCTGGCTGGCCGTTATCCTTCACAGCTCTCCGGAGGCCAGCGACAGCGTGTCGCGCTGGCACGCGCCCTCGCGGTCGAGCCCAGTGTCCTGTTGCTTGACGAACCTTTCGGCTCGCTGGACGCGAAAGTCCGTCTCGAACTCCGCCGCTGGCTGCGCCAGTTGCACGACGAAGTGCACATCACCAGTGTATTCGTAACCCACGATCAGGAGGAGGCGCTCGAAGTTTCCGACCGGGTTGCGGTGATGAACGAAGGTCGCATCGAGCAGGTCGGAACTCCGGATGACGTCTATCATCGACCCATCACGCCGTTCGTTTATAACTTTCTAGGAAATGTGAACCTGTTTCACGGCCGGATCGACGAGGAAACTTCCATTCAGGAAGGCGCCACAGGAGACCCTGTGTACGTGCGTCCGCACTTGCTGGAGATCCACCGGCAGCCCAATAGAGGAGGCGGTCACTTTCGCGCCACCATCAAGCACATCAACTCCGCTGGTCCATTGGTGAAGATTGAAGCGCTCAGCGAATGGGGAGATCCGGTCCAGGTCGAGTTGTCGCAAGAGAAATTCCGCGAACTCCAACTCACCAAGGAAGAGACGGTCTTCATCATCCCCAAAGAGTTAAAGGTCTTCCAGAAGAAGGCCATATAGCCACGGACCACGCAGGGACAGATGTCCCCCTCTGCCCAGTCGAGCAAAGCTCGACAATGGTTTTTAGGTAGCGCAAATCAGCGGAGCTGTCTGCATGCGGTTTTGTGGTACTACAGAACGCGATGCCCGCGCCCGGCCTGTATCCGCTGCAGCGCGGCAATTAGAGCGTCAACGTCCTCGCAGGTGTTGTAAAGCGCCAGTGAGGGGCGCACCGTTGTCTCGAGCCCAAACCTGCGCAGGATAGGCTGGGCGCAGTGATGTCCGGCGCGCACCGCAATTCCTTCCTGGTTCAGCGCCTTGCCTACATCTTCCGTACGGAATCCATCAAGAACAAACGAAAGCACTCCCGCCTTCTCGCGGGCGGTTCCAATCAAATGCAGGCCAGGTATGGTGAGCAGTCCCTTGGTCGCATACTCCAGCAGATCGTGCTCGTAGCGGGCGATGTTCTCCATGCCAATCTGTTCAAGGTAGTCGAGCGCCGCGCCCAGCCCGACCGCGTCGGCAATGTTCCCGGTGCCGGCCTCGAACCGCGCCGGCGCCAGGTTGTAAGTCGTCTTCTCGAACGTCACGTCGGCGATCATGCTGCCACCGCCTTGCCACGGCGGAGTGCTGTCGAGAATGTCAGCTTTTCCGAAGACCACCCCAATGCCGGTTGGCGCGAAGATCTTGTGGCCGGAGAAAACGAAGAAATCGCAATCGAGCAACTGAACGTCCACGCCCATATGCGCGATGGACTGCGCCCCGTCGACTAACACTTTGGCTCCGTGACGATGGGCCATCTCGACCATCGCCTTCGCCGGGGTGATAGTTCCGAGCGCGTTCGATACCTGGCTGAACGCAACGATCCGCGTTCGCGGGCCGAGCAGATTTTCGTATTCTTCGAGAATCACTTCGCCACGGTCGTTCACCGGTGCCACCCGCAGCCGCGCGCCTTTTTCCGCGCACAACTGCTGCCACGGAACTATATTCGCGTGGTGTTCCAGCCATGTGATCACAACCTCGTCATCCTTGCTCACGTTGCGGTGGCCCCAGCTCTTGGCGACAAGATTGATGCCTTCGGTCGCGCCGCGAACAAAGACAATCTCACGCGTGGAAGGAGCGTTCAGGAAATGACGCACTTTCTCTCTCGCGCCTTCGTAGGCATCGGTGGCCCTGGCCGCCAGCGTATGGGCGGCGCGGTGAATATTCGAATTTTCGTGCCGGTAGAAATAAGAGACCCGGTCAATGACCGCGTTCGGTTTCTGCGTGGTGGCCGCGTTGTCCAGCCACACCAACGGCCGCCCGTTTACCTGTTCCTGCAGGATGGGAAAGTCGCGCCGGATGAATTGCGGATCGAATGGCCGTGGAGATAAGGCAACGTCTGGGACCAAGTTGGGATGAAAGTCGAAGGACCCGATGCTGAGGGGCGCAGTTGTTGGTGGCGCTTTTTCTCCACTGGAAACGAATGAGGACGCACCCGGCACGGCTGGTGCCGAAGCCGCATCTGGAAGCGCGGCCAGATCGGTTGGCGGAGACGACGGCAGGCCTGGAACACCCGGGATCGATTGCAGGCCCGGCACACCGGGGAAGGAAAACATTCCTGCGACATCGGGAAACGATGGTGCGGTGGTCAGTGGAGCAACCTTCCCGAAATCAAGAAAATACGCTGGAGATTCCGGCGTGGCTGGCGATGATCCTGCCGCAATACCGGGCGCGAACGACGGCACATTCCCCAACAATGCTGGAATGCCGCGGAGATCGGCTTCGGTCAATGGCGTACCCGGCGCGGAGGCAGGCATCCCCGGAATGCCGGGCCGTGGTTGTGCACCCGGCACGGCTTGAAAAGCGAACGCCTCGTTCAGCGAAGGAAACGTCGGCGAAGCATTCAGCGGTGAAGTGCGGTCAAGAAAGTAAGCCAGCGAGCCGGGAGCTGCGGGGGATTCGGGAACGTTAGGGACCGTTGGAGTGAGAGCCGTCACGCCCGCTGGCGCCGACGGGAGCAATGACGAAACCATTGGGACAGAGCCGGTGGTAGCGCGAGCGGGGGCGCTCGCGTCTACATTTTCCGAACGTGCCGCGCCTCCTGGCAGCGCGGAGAAGAACTCGTTGGCCAGGCGGGCGATCACCGCCGGATCAGACAGCGTGAACATCGCGGCGGATCCATGATGGTCCGCCAGCGCGGTCGAGTCCTGGTCCGCAGGGGCAGTTCGCTCCGGCGCTCGATCACTGGTGCCGGGATCACTTGTACTCATGGTATTGATCCACGCTGACGCCTTCGAGAACGCCGACCGCATCTTCAGTAAGGATGGCGAGCGAGCAGTACAGAGAGATCAGATACGAGGCGATCGCCTTGTGATTGATGCCCATGAAGCGCACCGACAGGCTGGGCGAAACTTCTCCCGGAATTCCGGGCTGGAACAATCCGACCGCGCCTTGCTTCTTTTCACCCGTCCGCAACAGCAGAATATTTGTCTTGTCTGCCTTGATGGCGACCTTGTCGGAAGGCACCAGGGGCAGCCCGCGCCAGGTCAGAAATGGATTACCGAATATCGTCACCGTCGGCGGCGGCACCCCGCGGCGCGTGCACTCACGACCGAAGGCGGCAATGGTTCGAGGGTGCGCCAGAAAGAACGCCGGCTCCTTCCAGACGCGCGCGATCAACTCGTCCAGATCGTCCGGCGTGGGCGCGCCCTTCCTCGTTTTGACCTTCATCGAGTCATCAACATTATTCAGCAGGCCATACTGGGTGTTGTTGATGAGTTCGCTTTCCTGCCGCTCCTTTACCTTCTCGATGATGAGCCTCAGCTGCTCTTTGATCTGATCATGCGGGCTGCGATACATGTCGGAGATGCGGGTCTGCAAATCGAGGACCGTGGTTACCGCGCTCAGCGTGTACTCGCGGGGCTTCTCCTCATAGTCCACGTAAATTTCTGGCAGATCCACATCGTCGTCGGGGCTGCACTCAATGGTGCGGCTGCCCGGCCTCGAGGGGACGACTTTGTTCACACGATACGTACCGGCTTCGACCGGAACCCACTGCAGGAAGTTGACCAGCCAGCGCGGCGTGATGGCCTGCATCATGGGAACCGTCTTGGTGACGGTCGCAAGTTGGCGTGCCTGTTGCTCGTTCAGCGTGTGATGGGCTTCAGCTTTCTCGGCCATGCAATTCGCTCCTCAAGATGCGACAAGCTAGAAAGTGTAACATCCCATCGCGCCGCCCTGAGGCAAGGAAGGTTGTGAAAAATCGGAGCACGAATCTCAAGTGCTCTGCTCACTTTTGGTGTGAAGCAGAGTCTGGATTTCCGCCAATCTTTCTTCCGCCAGTCTCGCCGAAACGCCGTTCTTATGGCTCATCGTGATCAGCTTCGCCGAAATCAGAAACAGTCCACACTTCTGGAACAAATCGTGCGTGAACCCGTTGACGAATAGAGCGATGACAACGAGGACCAGCGTCAGAACAATGGTTACCATCGCTAACCGGTCGAACTAGCTCCACCGCCCTTGCCTGCCACCCTCTCGCCAAGTTCGCGAGGACAGTGGGGTACCCTCGCCGCGGCCTGCCGCGCATGCCTCATTGTGGTCGTTACCTTTGTACTCTTTCGTGGTTGTCCAGGAAATGGACACTATGAACGGGCGGCGTGTGCATCCCGGCGAAAGAATTGCCAGTAACCGATTGCGACTAAACGCGATGAGCCAGGATTCCTACAAGGTGTACCGGACTATCGCTCGGGTCGGCGGCGTGGTGCTGCTGCTTCTGGGCGTCCTGGTGCTGCTCGGCTGGCTGTGGAAGATTGAGTTGTTCACCACCTTCGTTTCCGACCGCATCACCATGAAACCGAACACTGCGATCGGCTTCCTGTTCCTCGGCCTCGCTTTGTTCCTGCTGACCTCGTACTCGAAGGGCCGCAAAACCCAATTCTGGTGTGCAGCTTCCGCGACGGCAGTCATTCTCGTAGGTCTGCTTACGTTGTCTGAATATCTTTTCCACGTTGATCTGGGGATTGACCAGCTTCTGTTCAGGGACCTGGTACAAATGCACGATCCCGGCCGGATGGCGCACATTACGGCAGTCAACTTTTGCATTGTCGGGTTGAGCGTCCTGCTGCTCGCTCTCTCTGAAAGGCGGGCAAGCATTTCACAGGCGCTTGCGGCCACTACCGGTCTGAGTTCGATCTTCGCGATCATCGGATACCTGTACGGTGTGCCCGTGCTGTACGGCTCAATCGAGTACACCTCGATGGCCATCCACACCGGCGTCGGATTCCTGCTGGGTTCGCTTTCGGTGCTGTTCTGTCGCCCGGATCTGGGCCTGATGTCGGTGCTGACCAATCCTTATCCGGGTGGCTGGTTGGCCCGGAAACTCCTGCCGGTTGCAGCGTTTGCCCCCGCTGCTCTGGGAGCGGTGTGCATCCATAGCGGGTGGTTTTCGAGCGACGTGCGTCTGAACATCGCGTGTCTGGTGGTCAGCCAGATGGTGTTGTTCATGGCCCTGGTGTGGGTCCTGGCCTTCGTACTGAATCGCGCGGAGGGAGAAAAGGCAACGGCCCAGGAAGCCCTCGCGCGATCGGAAAAGCTCTTGCAACAATCCCAGAAAATGGAAGCGATTGGTCTGCTCGCCGGCGGAGTAGCGCACGACTTCAACAACCTGCTCGCCGTGATCAACGGATACAGCGATCTTCTGCTCGAGCGCGGTGATCTCCCGGAGTCCGATCGCCGCAGCCTCGAGCAGATCAAACAGGCGGGTGGCAGCGCAGCTTCGCTTACCCGCCAACTCTTGATGCTCAGCCGTCAGCAAGTAGTCGAGCCCGTGGTGCTGAATATCAACCAGACCGTGGGCAACCTGGACAAGATGCTGCGCCGCCTGATCAAGGAGAACATTCAATTCTCCTTTGTTCTGGATCCCCAGCTGGATCGGGTAAAAGCCGACCCCGGACAGATCGAGCAGATTGTCCTGAACCTGGTGGTCAATGCGCGCGACGCCATGCCAAACGGCGGAACACTGCGCATTCAGACCAAGAATGTTGAGAAGCCGTCCCCGCAAGCGGGCGTAGCAGCCTCGCCCAGCCACTTCGTGCTGCTGGAGGTGACCGACACCGGGACCGGGATGGACCAGCAAACCCAGGCACACATATTCGAACCCTTCTTCACCACGAAAGCTGTGGGCAAAGGAACTGGACTCGGTCTGGCGACGGTCTATGGAATCGTAAAGCAGAGCAGCGGACACATTGAAGTTCAGAGCACCCTGGGGCGGGGATCGTCTTTCCAGATTTTTCTTCCCGCCGAGGCGCAGGCGGCTACTGCCCTCGAACCAGGCAACGACGCCGCCGAGCCAGCCTTCGCGGGAGAGACCATACTCGTCGTCGAAGATGCGGCAGCGCTGCGCGATCTGGTCTGCCAGGCCTTGAGCGTCTCGGGTTGTACCGTGTTATCCGCGCCGGAAGCCCAGGAAGCGTTACGCATCCTGAGCCAGCAAAAAGGCGCGATTCATCTGCTGATCACGGATGTGATCATGCCCGGAATGAACGGCCCGGCTTTGGCCAAACAGGTCCGCGCGATGCGTCCGGAAACGAAAATACTTTATATGACCGGATACAGCGGCGAGTTTGTCCGGTCGGACATGCTGATTCCAGGCGTATCTTTTATTCAAAAGCCCTTCACTCCCGCCGATCTTCGCCGCAAGATTCGCAAAATGCTGGCCGACAAGCCAGCCACGAAATCTGCCGTCGCCGGCGGCGCCGGCTGAGAAGCCCTCACGGCTCCTCATGACCGCGGGACGCCCGTCCTCCATTCATCCCTGCGCGGAAAATTCCGGTATACTTTGCCCACCAACCGCCGGAGAACGTCCGCACCCTAGCATGCCGCAGATCCAATGTCAGGCAATCCTGTTCGACCTGGACGGCGTCCTGATCGACTCGACCCGCGCCGTAGCCCGGGTTTGGCGTCAGTGGGCGGTTGACCACGGATTTGATCCCGACGAAGTCATTGCTCGCGCACACGGCCGCCCCAGCCTCACCACCGTCCGTGAATACCTACCGCACGCGGACCACGCAGCCGAGAACCGCGAAATCGAGCGGCGCGAAATGCAAGACCTCAAGGGCGTGGTCCTGCTCCCAGGTTCGGCACAACTGTTCAGCCAACTGCCCCCAGATCGCTGGACCATCGTGACCTCCTGCACCCGTCCTCTGGCCGAGACCCGTCTCCGGGCAGCAGGCTTGCCCATCCCCGAACGCATGGTCACGTCAAACGACATCAAGAACGGCAAGCCGCATCCCGAGCCCTACCTGAAAGGCGCCTCGGTCCTGGGTTTCGCGGCCGCCGACTGCGTCGTGGTGGAAGACGTCCCGGCTGGCATTCGGGCTGGCAAGGCGTCCGGGGCGAGGGTCATCGCGTTTCGCACCACGTTGAAAGATCCCGAACTCGTCGCTGCTGGAGCCGACTGGCTGCTCAACAATTGCGGCGACATCTCCGTCGCGAAGAAAAGTCCAGAGCTCACGCTAGCCCTCGCAAGCGGTCCACCGCGAACCACGTAGGGGCGAACGCCCTCGTCCGCCCGGCGGAGCGAAGCTCCGCGATTTTTGTCGCCTGCAAAACACTTGTCGGGCTTCGCTCGACTGGGCAGATGAGAACATCTGCCCTACCGTGGCGCTTCCACACGCGCCGGTGGGATAATGGCGGCAATCCACCTGAGGACACTTCCATGACCGATCCCAAGCACTCCGACCCCAAGCCCGCCGTCACCCGCCGCGAATTTCTGGAAACCGCCGCCGGCGTCACCGTGGCCGGCAGTCTACTGCCCCGCGTCTGGGCCGCCGAAATCAAGAACGGTATTCCCTATCGCACCCTGGGCAATACCGGCGAAAACGTATCTTGCATCGGCCTCGGCGGATATCATCTCGGCAGTCAGAGCGACGAGCAGGAGAGCATCCGTATCATTCGCACCGCGCTCGACGAGGGCATCAATTTCCTCGACAACTGCTGGGACTATAACGGCGGCGCCAGCGAGGTCCGCATGGGCAAGGCCCTGCGCGACGGATACCGCAAGAAAGCGTTCCTGATGACCAAGATTGACGCCCGCACCCGTCAGGGCGCCGCCCGCCAGATTGACGAATCGCTGCGCCGACTGCAAACCGACACCATCGATCTCCTGCAATTTCACGAGGTGATTCGTGACACCGATCCCGAACTCATCTTTGCCGCCAAGGGCGGGATGGAGGCGGTCCTCGAAGCCAAGCAAAAAGGCAAAGTCCGTTACATCGGTTTCACCGGACACAAGAGCCCGGACATCCACCTCAAAATGCTGAACGCCGCCTTCGCCCGCAATTTCGTACTCAATACAGTGCAGATGCCGCTCAACCTTATGGATGCCCACTACGACAGCTTCGAAAAGAAAGTGCTGCCCGTCCTGGTGAAGCACAACATCGGAGTGCTGGGCATGAAGCCCATGGGCGATGGCTTGATCCTCAAGAGCAAGGCCGCCGAGCCGGTCGAGTGTCTCCAGTACGCCCTCGCGCTGCCGACGAGTGTGGTCATCACAGGATGCGATTCTCTCCCCATCCTGCAGCAGGCGCTGAAAGTGGCACGAACCTTCAAGCCTCTCAGCGGAGAACATATCGCCGCGCTTCTGGCCCGTACCGCACCAGTAGCGCAAAAAGGTGAATGGGAGCTTTACAAGACGTCGCACAACTTTGACGGGACGTATCAGAATCCGCAGTGGCTGGAATAATGCTAACTAAACGTCCTAAGATCGCGGTGAACGGGAGTCCAGGCGATCCTGCGAACCGTCGCAAACCAGATTCACACCGACCATCACACTTTCTCTTCCGCTAACACCACCGCCCGCCGCATAGCCGCAACTTCTTTCCGCATGCGATTGATCTCCTCTTCACTCTCGCGCAGATAGGCCTCATGCCTCTGCTGGAATAGCGCCAGATTGCGGCTTGCCGGCCGGGCGGCAGTCGAGAGAGAGGTCAGAAATTCCACGCCAAAGCAATAACCGTCCCGGCTGCGAATCGTCCCTTTTACCCGCGAATAGGGCGAGGGCAACTCGACCTCGATTGGATCGCCGGGCTGCAGATTGATTCCAGCGCACAGAGCCAGGCCGCCTTTGCTGATTTCGGTGAGCCGTCCGGGCACGAAGACTTTGGATTCCCCATCACGCAGAACCACAAGGACTTGCAGATCGACCGGCTTTCGCGGCCAACGACGCGTATTGAGGGGGGAGGGTGCCATTCAGTGGGTAGGGTTGGGATACGGACTCATGGATTCCTTCCAGTATCGAACGGGTACCGAAAGAGGAGGAGATTACGGAAGTGGCAGTACGATACACGAACTAGTGGAAGCCGGGGTCCCGCCCGGCTGGACGGGCGAGACGCCCGTTCTCCATTACTACTTGAACAACAGCCCGCTGAACTCCGAAAGGTTCCGACGCCAAACCGTCCAGGCATGGCCGCCCGGCGTTTCAATACCCGTGTTGTGGACCCCTTTGGAATCCAGCCACGCCCGCGCCTTGCGGTTTAGACCGATCAGACCGTCGTCGGTCCCGCAAGCGATCCAAAGCACGCGCAGCTTCTCATTTGCTTTCACGTCCAGCCCGGGAAACTGGGCGTCGAAATCTTCCGTCAGTCCTCCGGAGCTGAAGGCGCCCACCCAGGCAAACTTGTCCAGATTATTCAGTCCCGTCAGCAGAGACTCGGCCCCTCCCATGGACAAGCCCGCAATCGCCCGCGACTTCCGGTCCCTCGACACTCGGTAGGCCGCCTCCACCTGTGGCATCACTTCGGTGAACAGGGCCTGGCTGAATAGGTCGTAGTTTTTCTTGCGGAGTTCAGACGCAAACGTTCGGGGCCCCGGCTCCACGATCTCCGGCGCGCCATAGCCCAGCGGCATCACGATGATCTGCGCCTTGGCTTTGCCCTGCGCGATCAGATTGTCGAGGATGACATTCGCCCGCCCCACCGCCGTCCATCCGCTGGCGTCATCGCTGAACCCGTGAAGCAGATAGAGCACCGGATAGCTTTGTTTCGCCCGCGAATCGTAGCCAGGCGGCGTGTAAACGTAAAAATCCCGCTGATCGCCTACCACCCCAGACTTGTAAAAATGGTGATGGACCAGGCCATGCGGGACGTCGCCGATCTCCCACGGCAGCGAAGCCGGCCCCGGCACATGTACCTGGCTCTGCGTATGCAGCAGATTCGGCTTCATCAAAGGATTCGAAGGGTCAATCAAACTGACGCCATCGGCCACGAACGAGTAGCCGTAGAAATCCGGCGTCAGCGACCGGGTGGTCAGGCTCCACACTCCTGCGTCGTCTTTCAGCATGGGCGCAGGCTTCGCGCCCTCCAGCGTCAACATGACCTCGTGGGCATTGGGATCTAGAAAACGGAAGGTGACGCTGTTGTCAGCGTGGACCTCGGGGCTGGAGATGACCGGAGGTTGGGCTGGCGGTGCCGCTTGTACCTGGGCCCAGCCGGGCGTGGCTGACAGCAACAGTAGGAACGATGCCCAGAGTGTGCGTTTCATGAATGTCCTTAGCTCGATATTTCGGGTCGCGAGGAGCGTTCGGGACGAGAGTATACAACTCTGCGGCACCATTCGTAGCGCAGCAGGTAGTGCACAGGTCCTTCGTTGGGAGCCCTTCGCTGCGCGAAGGGGCTCCGCTTCCTCAGGATGACAGGACGTTTAGCCTGTAGGAAACTTGAGACATGAAAAGACCCTTCCTTCGCGTCACCAAGTGGCTGGGCGATATTCCAGTGGAAGCGGGATGCACATCGTGTGCGGAAATCACATTCCGAGTACATTCCACAAGCCATCGCCCCAGCCGGGAAGAATATCGGCAGGCTCTGCAGCGTGACTTTGACCATCACCTCAAGACCATCCATCCGGAAGCCGCGAGCGAGGCGCTGCGGAGTCAGGAACTTCGGACGAAGCCAAACTGAGCTGAGCTCTGCCCCAGTTGAGAAGAAACCTCATCGCGGTCTAGTATGCTTCGGGGGAAAATTGCCATGAAGCAATCCGTCAGCCGCCGCCAGTTTGTCCAAGCCACCGCCCTAGCGGGCGCCGGACTTGCCTTGCCGAAGGAATGGTTTGCCGCCAAGAAAAAATCCGTGCTGATCTTCACCAAGTCTTCGGGCTTTGAGCACGAAGTGATCAAAGTGATCAACGGACGCCCCAGCATCTTGGAACAGGCCGTCAAGACTCTCGGCGAACAACATGGCTTTGAAATCACAGCCACCAAAGACGGCCGCGTTTTTGACTCACCGGACTTCCACAGGTATTCCGCAGTGCTCTTCTTTACCACCCTGGATCTGACCAAGACCGGAACGGATGGGAATCCGCCCATGTCGCCGGCCGGCAAGCAGGCTCTGCTGGACGCGATCCATGGCGGGCTTGGTTTCGTCGGAGTCCACGCCGCTGCCGATACTTTTCATACCGAGCCTGACCCTGAAGACCTATCGAACCGTTACATCGCCCACGGCGAGAATGAAGATCCCTATCTGCGGATGCTGGGTGGCGAGTTCATCCTTCACGGACGCACTCCCCGGCTACAGGCCGCCAACCTCATCGTGAAAGACCCGAAATTTCCCGGCCTCGAAGGCGTGACCTCGCCCGTGAGCTTCACCGAGGAGTGGTATTCGCTGAAGGACTTTGTGCCGGACATCCACGTGATTCTCGCGCTCGACACACAGGGCATGAAAGGCGAGCCTTACCAGCGCGCTCCCTACCCCGCAACCTGGGCACGTATGCACGGCAAGGGACGCGTCTTCTATACCGCGATGGGCGACCGCCCGGAGAACTGGTCGAATGCGTTTTTCCTGAATCTGCTTGGCGGCGGAATTCGCTGGTCCATCGGCGATGCAAAAGCCTCGCTGACAAAGAATCTCGCCCAGGCCACGCCCGGGTACGCCGAGATTCCGCCGAAGCTTCCTGCCAAGACGTAGCGATCCCTCCCCGCGGACGGATTGAAAATATCTGCTCTCGAACCTCACCAGGAGGCCTTGTGTCCGTCTAAGCCTCGGCATCGTGAGGGCATTCATGAAGACGTTCTTGTTGATGGCGGTATTCCTGGTTCCTGGTGTTTGCGCGACCCAATCCGATCGCACCGACCAGATAATCCAGAAAGCTGTCACCGCCATGGGCGGCCTCGACCGAATCCACGCCATCCATAGCCTGATATTTAGGGGCTTTCACTACGAAGGCAGCTATAAGCAGGAATTCGCGGGCAGCAAGACAGGCGACGCTGTGCTGATCCGAATGCGCCCGGGTGCACGCTTGGTAGGTTGCCGTCCTGAGGTGCCCGGCTGCGATTCGAAATGGAGCGGCATCGTCGAAGCCTTCGACGGACAACATGGATGGGAGTTGAACTGGCCCAAACAGCGCCTGGTGAAGACTGTCAACAAGGCGGAACGCGCGCTGCGCTGCGGCGCCCAGTTTGATTTTCTTTTCATCGACTACAGGGAGCGTGGATTTCGCGCGGCCTATCTGGGACGCAAAACCGTCTTGGGGAAGGAAGCCGAAGCGGTGCAGGTAGATCAGGAGGGTTGCTCGTCGGCAGTTTACTTCTTCAATCCCGGGAATTTCCAATTGTTGATGACTCAGCTAACGATTCCCATTCATGCCCGCGGCGATGCGGTGGAGACCATTGCCGTCTACAAAGAGTTCAAAGTTGTGGAGGGAGTTCGCCTGCCCTCACGTTCCGAGGAAGTGAATCTTAGGACGGGCGAAGTACTCGGTGGTGGCGAGTGGACTTCGATTACGGCCAACAGCCTGCATGATCCGGAGATATTTGAACCGCCCTCAGTCCATCCCACGGGCATCACTGCCATTGTGCTGCAGATGCTGCAGAGTGCGGCCGATGCAACTCCAGCAGAGATGATATCGGCATACTCCAAGTTCCGCGCCACCGACGAAGGACGCCGCGCGGACGTGACCTATGATATGAACTGGCTCGGTTACGAACTGTTGAAAGTCGACAAGTACGACCACGCCCTGGCGGTGTTTCACCAGATCATTGCAGAAAACCCCAGTTCCGCCGAGGCCTACGCAAATCTGGGCGAAGCCTA